>Ga0315282_10013316_pt1 | contig 12423 bp, 10 predicted proteins | sample YL17G07_20_MG_FD_203693 | JGI IMG/M metagenome (GOLD analysis project Ga0315282, IMG submission 203693) | Sediment microbial communities from Yellowstone Lake, YNP, Wyoming, USA - YL17G07_20 | ecosystem: Environmental > Aquatic > Freshwater > Lake > Sediment | place: USA: Wyoming | collected... | reverse complement strand
TTTGATTTACAATGGAATTTTTCTCTCTTTTCTTATTTCCTCTTGCCCTCAATTATCTCTTGCGCTATATTGCCCGGCACTTCTTCGTAATGGTCAAATTCCATTGTAAAGGTTCCCCGGCCTTCCGTCAAGGACCGTAAAGAGGTGGCATAGCCGAACATTTCGGATAGCGGTACTTTGGCATCGATGACCTTCAAATTAATCCGGTCTTTGGTTTCCTCGATTTTGCCTCTTCTCGCCGATAAATCTCCGATGGCGTCGCCGAAAAAGTCCTCGGCTACCACCACTTCCAGCCGCATAATCGGCTCTAAAATTACAGCTTTAGCTCTTTTGGCCGCTGCCTGAAAAGCCATGGAGCCGGCGATTTTAAAAGCGATTTCCGAAGAATCGACTTCGTGGAAAGAACCGTCGTAAAGCGCGGCTGATAAATCCACCATCGGGTAGCCGGCCACCACGCCCTTGTCCATGGCTTCCTTGATTCCTTTTTCCACGGCCGGAATATACTCTCTGGGAATGATACCGCTTTTGATTTCGTCCAAAAATTCAAAACCCTGTCCCCTTTCCTTGGGTTCCAACCTAAGCCAAACGTGTCCGTACTGTCCTCGACCGCCCGACTGCCTAATGTATTTGCCCTCGGCCTCGGCTTCGTTTTTAATAGTTTCTTTATAAGCTACTTGTGGTTTCCCCACATTGGCTTCCACTTTAAACTCCCGCCTCATCCGGTCGGTGATGATTTCCAAGTGAAGTTCGCCCATGCCCGAAATTATGGTCTCTCCTGTTTCTATATCGCCCTTGACCCGGAAAGTCGGGTCCTCTTCAGCCAATCGCCTCAAAGCCACGCCCATTTTTTCCTGGTCGGCCTTGGTCTTGGGCTCAATACGAATAGAAATCACCGGTTCCGGGAAAGAAATTTTCTCCAAAATAATCGGATTATTTTCATCGCACAAAGTATTGCCGGTACGGGTGTTTTTCAAGCCCACGGTCGCGGCAATATCACCGCTAAAAATCTCCGAAACTTCTTCTCTTTCGTTGGCATGCATTCTCAATATCCGACCGATCCTTTCTTTTTCGCCAGTAGTGGAATTGAGCACGTAAGAGCCCTTGGTTAATTTACCCGAATAAACCCGGAAGAAAGTTAAAGTGCCGACATAGAGATCGGTGGCGATTTTGAAAGCCAGGGCCGCGAAGGGCTCTTCATCGCCCGCTTTTCTTTCAACTTCTTGGCCGGTTTTAGAATCAGTACCTTTCACCGGCGGCAAATCTATGGGGCTGGGTAAATAATAACAAACCGCGTCCAGCATCAATTGAACGCCTTTATTTTTTAAGGCCGAGCCGCAAAGCACGGGAATCAGTTTGTATCCCAGGGTGGCTTTTCTTAAAACCTGCCTCAATTCTTCAAGAGAAATTTCTTTCTTAGCCAAATACTTTTCTAACAGCTTTTCATCTTCGGCCGCTATTTTTTCCAATAATTTTTCGCGCCATTTTTTGGCTTCTTTTAACATTTCGGCTGGAATCTCTTCTTCTTTTATCGTCTGACCGAAATCGCCTTCAAAATAAACTGCCTTCATTTTCAGCAAATCAATAATTCCTTTGAAATTTTCCTCACGGCCGATAGGCAGCTGCAAAGTGACGGCGCTGGCTGATAATTTTTTCCAAATAGAATCCAGGCTTTTTTCAAAAGAAGCGCCCAGCCGGTCGAGTTTGTTGATAAAGCAAATCCGCGGCACGTTGAATTTGTCGGCCTGGTGCCAGACGGTTTCCGATTGCGGCTCCACTCCGGCCACGCCGTCAAAAACCACGACCGCGCCGTCCAATACCCGGAGAGAGCGCTGAACCTCGGCGGTAAAATCAATGTGGCCCGGGGTATCAATGATATTAAAACGAAATTCGTTTTCTTTCTTTTTTCCCAGGTCTCTGGGCGTCCAAAAGCAAGTGGTAGCGGCCGCGGTAATGGTAATGCCCCGTTCCCTTTCCTGCTCCATCCAGTCCATAATAGCCGCGCCGTCGTGCACTTCGCCGATTTTATGGGAAATGCCGGTATAAAAAAGCACCCGTTCGCTCACGGTTGTTTTGCCAGCGTCAATATGAGCAATAATCCCGAAATCCCGATAACGTTCTATGGGGTAAAGTCGCGGCATAATATTATTAATTAAGCGCCGCCCCGTAGCGAAACGAAGTTTCTGCTTCGGGGCCAGCGTCAATATGAGCAATAATCCCGAAATCCCGATAACGTTCTATGGGGTAAAGTCGCGGCATACTGAAAACTTAAAATGAAAAACGCAAAACGTAAAATAACAGCGTAAAATTCAAAATATTTTAAACTTTAAATTGTTGTTTTGCATTTTTCGTTTTACACTTTACGTTTTATATTTACCACCTAAAATGCGCGAAAGCCCGGTTTGCCTCGGCCATTCTATGAATGTCTTCTTTCTTTTTCACAGCCCAGCCCTGATTGTTAGCCGCGTCAAGCAATTCATCAGCCAGTTTTTCCCTCATCGGTTTTCCTTTTCGGCCCCTGGCGCCAGTGATAATCCACCTTATAGCCAGAGTCATTTTCCGGTCGCCCCTGACTTCCCGCGGCACCTGATAGGTAGCGCCGCCGATTCTCCGTGATTTCAATTCCAACAGAGGCGAGGCGTTTCTCAAGGCCGCTTCAAAAACTTCCAAGGGCTCTTTTTTGGTTTTTTCTTTCAAAATCTCAAAAGCAGCGTAAACAATTTTACGGGCCGTGTTTTTTTTGCCCTCTCTCATCACCTGATTGATAAATTTAGCCACCACCACGCTCTGGTAGAGAGGGTCCGGCTGGATTTCTCTAATTTCTTTCTTTTTTCTTCTCATTTTTTTTCTTTCTTGGCGCCGTATTTTGACCTTTCTTGTTTTCGGCCTTCCACGCCGCCGGTATCTAAAATTCCTCTGACCACATGGTACCTGACACCCGGCAGATCCTTGACCCGACCACCCCTGATCACCACCACCGAATGCTCCTGCAAGTTGTGGCCTTCTCCGGGAATATAGGCGGTTACTTCCATACCATTGGTCAGCCGCACCCGGGCAACTTTTCGCAGGGCGGAATTGGGTTTCTTGGGCGTAACGGTAAAAACTTTTAAGCAGACACCTCTTTTGAAGGGAGAAAAAAATTTTTGGGGGCGGTTTTTTAAAACATTAAAAGCGAAGGTCAAAGCCGGGGCCTTGGGTTTGGACTTGCTTTTCTTTCGGCCTTTTTTTATTAATTGTCTTATAGTGGGCATGCTAAATAAGTTAGGTGCTCGGTTTCGCTCGCCTACGGCTCGCTCAAATTAATAAAGCGCCGAGCGCTTACATTACAAATTAGCACAATCTTAAAAAAGCGTCAATATCAGGTAATGGGAAATCCGACCAGCAGATAAAATAGCTTATCAATAATAAGGGACAAAAATCCGGGAACAAAGAAAATGATAAAAAGCAAAATAAATAAGCCGAACTGGCTTAAAAAGATTTTAAGGCTATTGGCGCTCTGGGGTAAAAAAGTAAAAAGAATGTGAGACCCGTCCAAGGGCGGAATCGGGAAAAGATTAAACACCGCCAGCAGGATATTAATGTAGATAATATATGAAAAAATAGATAGCAACTGCGGTAGAACATAATCCTGAGGCACGAAACGCAGCAGCAGGGCAAAAAAAACAGCTAAAGCCAGATTAGCAGCGGGCCCGGCCAAGGCCACTTTAGCTGAGCCGTATTTTTGGTCGCGGAAATTATAAGGATTGATGGGCACGGGCTTGGCCCAGCCAAAAATAATTCCGCCGCCGGCAACTTGAGCGGCCAAAACCAAAAAAAGCGGCACGATAATCGAACCCACTAAATCAATATGCTTGATGGGATTTAAAGTCAAACGGCCCGCGTCTTTGGCGGTACTATCCCCTAAAGCGTCAGCCACGGCGCCGTGGCTGATTTCGTGGATAATCACCGAAAAGATTAAAATTATCAGGATAAAAAACCACTCCATCATAATGCTCTATTATACCAAAACTTGTCAAAAATAATAAATCTGTTAAGATACCTAATATATAAATAACCAGATTTAGTTCATGGCTAAACAGTGTACCATTTGTGAAAAAAAATCAATTCTGGCTTGGCGCCTGGTCAAACTCCGGGGCAAATACAATCCGACCGCCAAAATCAGGAAGTATCCCAATCTCCAATGGACTTTGGTGCCGCGAGAAATCAAAAAGCCAAAATACCGGCCCTATGCCGGCAAGCGAATCTTGGCTTGCACCAAGTGCATCAAAGCCATGGGCAAGAAAAAATAAAAATATACGGGCCATAGGATAATGGTAGTCCTTGCCCTTGGGGTGGGCATAGTGGCGGTCCAATTCCGCCTGGCCCGAATATAAAAAGCGAATGGGGTTTCCCGTACCAAAGCAAAGCTTGGTACGGGACTAATCCCGAACCGAACTTCGTTCTGGTTCGGGGCAATCCCCCGCACCCCGACCACTAGAAAACCGCGTTTTGACGCGGTTTTCTGTTTGTAAACAATCTGTGCCTTATTCCAAACCGATTCTATTTAATTTTATTTACCAGCGTCTCCAGTAAATTTTTCACTTCTTCTTGGGCCTGAACTTCGGTTTTGCTTTCAGTAAACCCCGTTAGAAATCTTCGGCGAAAAAGAATTTTAATCTATTTTTTAAATACCTTCTACCCATTCCTGACTTGAGATATTTTTCTCGCGCTCGAGCATCTTCTTGATTCAAATTAGCTTCATAATAAACAAGTTTCCAAGGTATTCCGTGTTTCGTTGATTTATTCTTTCCTGAATTATGTCTTAAAATTCTTTTTCGCAAATCTTTGGTTGAACCAATATACCAATGCTTTGTTTTTATACTTACTAACACATAGACATACCACATAATAAGTTTCTAACGGGGTAAATTTTTGCCATTAAGACTTTTAATCAATTTTTATCTTACTAACCAATAGTTCTAATAAATTCTTTACCTGATTTTGAGTCTCACTCTCGGTTTTACTATTAACAAAGTTGCTCCATTGAGCTAAAATTTCCTCATCATCTAAATCTCTGACCGCGTTTTCAAGTTTTAATCTCGTTTCAAAATCAACTTCGGTTTCCGCCTTCAAAACTTTCTCAATAAAAAGCTTAGTAAAATCCAAAACTTTCTCATTGGTTCTTTGGGTTTCCAAAGCGGTTTGAGTTTGGCGAAGTTCTTTTTGAACAACAAAATATTTCACGCCAAAAAAGACATCACCAGCTGATAGAATCAATATTACAATGACAAGAGATATTATTTTGAGGTTAAGGGGCTTACTATCTATCATTAGTTTTGGCATAATTTTGTTAGTTTTTATTTAAACTTTTTTACGCAGTAATCTTTCCCTAATCCTGTCTCTATAAAAATTATATAACAAAAGCAGAATAACTACAATGAGCAGAATGGTTTTCCAATCAACAATTTTCAGCCACCAGTATTTGGTTTTTAATTCAATGTTGACATGAATACCGCTGCCTTCTTTAACCTGAAACGGCTTGCCGTCGTAAACAAGATAACCCGGGGTCTCGGCCTTAAGATAATAATAACCCTCGGGCACTAAAAACGAATAAGTGCCCCTGACATCGGTGGTTTGCGGATTTTCCTGCTGATACTCTTTGGCCGGCCAAATTTCGTATTGTTTGGTTTCCGGATTGAGCCAAAAAAGAGAAACAATAGCGCCGGGAATACGGGTTTCCTTATTGCCATCTCGCTCATAAAGATACCCCTCGGGATCAACAACGGTAGTCAAACGAATCTCTTTTTTGCCCAATTCAGGGTCTTCAAAATCCATCACCGTGATAATTTCATACTCGCCTTCAACCACCGGCGCTTGGATTTCTGCGGTATAAATTCCGTCACCATCAGGGTCGGTATATTCGAATTCTAACAGAACTAATTTCTCTTCCACCCTGACTGGTTTTTCCTGTTGTTTAGCAAAAATCGGGTTAGCGAAAATCAAAGAAGCGGAGAGATCTTGAAACTTGAAACTTGAAACTTGAAACCTTTGAGTTTCAGGTTTTAAGTTATAAGTTACAGGTTTTTTAGATTTGAATACAACATATCCTTTTACGCTTTTGACCGGCTGATCCGGTTTAACCACCAATTGCAAGGGTTTGCCGGAAATTGTGCTGATTCGCTGTTCGGGTTCGCCTTTGTCACTGATAGACAAAACAATATTAAAATCAATCAATTCGCCGCCGGTTTTGGCAAAAACGATTTCGGTCGGTATTTTTTGTTTGCTTGCCGCCGATAATTCGGCCATTGGAACGCCTTGCGGCAAAGCGAATTTATTTACCCCGTAGGGTCGCGAAGCGACTCCTTCGGGGCCTGGTTCAACTTTAGCGGTTGGCAGTCCGACGCTCTCGGTTAACCCTGGCAAGGTTAATTTAACGGCTTTTAACTTCTCAATATCAGTGATTTTTGTTATCCCGACTTTTTTCAAGGTTTCTCCAAATTCTGGGAATTTTTGAGCCAGATCCCTGATTGCTTTGGGCAAGGGCGCCAAAACAAATTCTTTGATTGGTTCTCGCGACAAGAGCTGCCATTTAGCTCTCAATGCCAAAGGCGCTTCTTTTGGCACTAATTCTTCAATGGGAATTTCTTTGGGCACAACCTCTTCGGGTTTTGGTTTAAAAATCTCTTTAATTTTCTCAGGAATTTTATTTATTGTTTCTGGAATTTTTTTAATTGCTTCTGGTATTTTCTCTATTTCCTCGGAAATTTTTTCTATTATAGGTTTTTCTCTTCGGTAAATAATCTTGTCTGAAACCACGCCGGAATTTGTACCCCAATCAGTGTAAAATTTGACATAAACAATATATTCGCCTTCGGGGCAACTTTCTTTACCCTGACACAGATTCCAAGATTTAGTAGTTTGATAAGCTTCCTGTCCGGCGTCCCGAAAATCCGCAAAATTGGAAATTGCCATTCTTTTTGTATCGGAACCGCCTCGCAAATTAAGAGTTGTTGTCAACGCGTCGGTATATTCCGCATTATTATTTATCAAAACACCAAATCCTTCTACCGGAGCCGCAGGCGGGCTATACCATTGAGAAGGCATTCCGCCGCCGCCGGGAGCCGGGCGAGCGCTTTGCGGCCGCCAGTCGGTTTTCACTTTATAATCCCCGCCAAAAATAATCCAGCCGATATTTTCACCTAAAGCCGAGCCGGTAAATTCGCCCGAGGAATTTATAACCACTCCGCCCTTAGTCGGATTAAATTTTATCCAGCCCACATTTTCACCCCAAGCATAGCCGGATAAATTTCCTTCGCCATCGTTAGTTATATCACCTAAATATATCCAGCCGATGTTTTCGCCTAAAGCGTAACCGGAAAGACCGGAATCCGTTACGTGGACATTGCCATTAGTTGTGCCAAAATTTATCCAGCCGACATTCTCACCCCAAGCGTATTTGTAAGTTAAGTCAATGGTGCCGTCAGTGGTCGAGGCAAAAACCGGAAACGCAAAAACACCGTTTGTAAAAAGCCCCATTAGAAATACAAAAAACACTAAGGCATTAGCCCCAAAAAAGTTTTTTACCTTATTTTGTTTTTTTATTTTTGTGAATATAATATTTCTAACGGGGTAAATGTTATAATTATAGTGAAAAATGAGGTTTTTAATTGTTTTTTTGCTCATATAATGCTTTATGAAAAGTATATCACAAAATCCGACATTCCGCACACGAGAGAGAGAGAGAGAGTAACGCGAATTCCGCGGACCTTAACGAATTTCACAAATTAAATTCGCGTAATTCGTATCACTATTCGCGTAATTCGTGTTTCTCTTTTCAAAATCTTTTAAAGGCCTATTACCGTTGTCGGAAAAATAAACGTCATACTCATAACGCGGCAAAATTTGAAATCAATTTTGAATCAGAGCTTTTGAAACTGGAACAAGAGCTCCAAAACCATACTTATAAACCCGGCCGTTCTATCTGCTTTGTTGTTACCGAACCCAAGCCCCGAGAAGTTTTTGCGGCTGATTTTCGGGATAGAATTATTCATCATCTTTTAGTTACTTTTTTAGAACCAATCTGGGAGAAAAAATTCATTCATCATTCCTATTCCTGCCGTAAAGATAAAGGGGCTCATCGCGCCATCAAAGACCTAAAAAAATTCCTTAAGCAAGTTAGTCAAAATTTTTCTCAACCCGCTTATTACCTTCAGGTTGATATTTCGGCTTTTTTTATGTCGCTCAAAAAGGATATCCTTTTTAGTTTAATTCACCGCCATCTTAAAAATCCCGAACTGCTCTGGCTAACAAAACAAATTATTTTCCATGACCCCACCAAGAATTTCTATTCCAAGGGCAATTGGCGTCTTTTTCAACTTATCCCTTCCCATAAATCACTTTTTCGTGTTCCCGAAAACCAAGGTTTGCCAATTGGCAATCTCACCTCTCAATTTTTTGCTAATATTTATTTAAATGAACTGGACCAATTCGCTAAACATCAACTGAAAATCAAATATTATCTCCGTTATGTTGATGATTTGCTTCTGCTCCATCCAAATCCCAAACAATTGAAAATTTGGCACAAGCAAATTAATCAATTTCTTCAAGAAAAACTAAAACTTCATTTTCATCCTCAAAAAACAATTTTTCAGCACATTCATAAAGGCATCAATTTTGTCGGTTTTATTGTTTATCCAGGTCATACCCTTATTCGCAACCGCGCCGTTAGAAGATTCAAGAATAAACTCTGGTTCTTTAACAAAAAATTTTTAAGCACGGGGCTGGAACACCCCATCCGTTTATGGACACCCGAATTATGCGATGATTTTCAGGAAATTTTTGCCACTATAAACTCTTATTTTGGACAATTTAAGCATGCTAATGCCTTTCGCCTGCGTAAACATTTGTACGAAAAACATTTTAATATTTTAAAGATATATTTATTACCGGCTGATAAAAATTATAGCCATATGGTTTGGTCAAACGATTGAAAGATTCGTCCCGTTAGAAATTTGAAGGAATACATCTTTTTTGATTGTCATTCTGTTTGTTGAATTTCTAACGGGATTCGCAATAACTCCCCAAAAGAACCAGACTGCTTTTTGAGCAAACGAGCTAAAATTTTGATTGCCTGCGGACACAACGAACATTATAAAGAGTAGTCTTAGTACTGCTGTACGTGTAGCCGCCGTACAAGTTCACGCCCCAAGCGTTGGTCGCGTCATTGTTGTTCTCCGTAGACGACCAAAAGTTGTAGGCCGGCAAAAGTAAATTTCCATCGCTTTCTTAACCGCGGCTGATCCTTACCAAAGCGCGGTACAGCCGTTTGTCTATTATAGTCATAATAAATGACTGGATGGATTCGTAATAAAAATTTTTAGCTCTCTCTTAATGCCCTCAAGCATTAAAACTCTGGCTCTTTTGGGAAGTTATTGTCTGTTTTTTATTCTTGCTTCATTGCCCATTCTTTCCATTTGTTTAATTGCTTGCCAACTTCATCCATTTTGCGATTTAGAAATTCAAAGCTTTTTCTTCCTAAAATTTTCAGATCAAAACAAAGGCGGATATAAATTTTTAATCTCTCTAAAATGCTCTCGGCTTTTTGTAAAAGAACTTTTTTATCCTTAGCTGAATTAGCTTTTATAACAGAATCCATTAAATCAAAACTAATGTTTTTCAGTTTTTCGCCAATTGAGTGTTTATGAACTCGGGGAAAGTTACTTACTCTTTGATGGATTTCTAAACATAAATCATAAATTGCTTGAAAAATCGGTAAATGTTGGTAACGAGCCATATCCTTGAAACCTGTAACCTAAAACTTGAAACTTATTTTAATTTTCTTAAAATGCCCCAAAGCATAGCGCCAATATCTTCTGCTAATATTACCGCTCTTTCGTAATCTGCTTTTGATAAATAATTTTCAACAAGCGAGAAATGCAATAGATATTTTGATTCTTTAAGAGAGCCGTATGATATTTCAAGAAAATTTTTATGGACTTTATCTCTTCCTCTGGCATATCCTTCAATATAATTAAGGATTACAGACAACGCCGCTCTCTTTAACTGTGATGTCGCGCCATATATTTCTTCTTTAGGAAAATCCTTGGTAATCTTGTAAATCAGATGAACATAAATATCCATTTTTGCTTTCAATTTTTCATGATAAGTTTCAGGTTTCATGTTTCAGGTTTTAAGTTTTAAAAAATAATTAAAATAATAAAATTACCTGCGGACACAACGAACATTAAAAAGAGTAGTCTTAGTATAGTTGTTCGTGTGGCCGGCGTTCAAGTACACGCTCCAAGCGTTGGGCGCGTCATTGGTGTGCTCCGTAGACGACCAAAAGGTGTAGGCCGGCCTATCCAAATTATTGGCTGAACCATCAATATACGCCTGCTGTAATTCTTTTTGAGTGGGTAAATACCAATCGTTGTGGCCGGCAAAACCATTTGGCGAATCATAGGAATTCAAAGCATTGCAAAAACCAATGGCATAACCGCCGGTGGGTCGAGAGCCATCAGCAGTTAAAGTAAAACTATTACTGGTTGTGCTGGCAGTCGCGCCCACCGCCATAATGTCAGACCACCAAAGCCCGGTTCTTGTGTCCTGTTTAACCGCGCCGCTGTATAAATTCGTCCCACCTTGATAGTTAATAGCGTCATAACCGCTAAAAGGCGAGCCGGTAACCGCGCTCCAGGTCGCCTCCTCTAAGATGTATTCATTAGTGGTCGTGGCGTCATCTACTGTCTGCAGCCGTTGCGGACTCCAAGGGTCAAAAGTGCCGGTTTGCAAGGTCCAATTACTTTGCGAAGCGCCAAAAAACGTTGTGCCGGTGGCTACATTCGCGGGGGTGGCTGTGCCGCTGGAAGGCAAAAGAGAACCGTCTACTCCGCCCACTGTTTCGCCTGACTTAATTACGCCGGCGATAAGATTAGTAATCGCTACTGTGATTTTGGAAAACCAGGTGCCGGCCGAGGGAGTTATATCCACGCCCGTGGTTGTAGCGATTTCTGTCGTGGAAGCGAATGAACCGCTGATTTCTGATCCATTCACCCAGGCGCTTTTATATTGAACAATATCAGACGCAGACGCGCTGTTAGTGCTGGTAGCCATGCACCACCTATTAGCGCCATTGCCAGCGCCGTCATAAGTGTCAGCCACGAGATTTCCCGTTCCGTCAAAAGTAGTGGTATTGCAGGCAAGGTTAAGAGTGCCGGTGTCTAATGTCCAGTCAGCTGTCAGCTGAGCGGTTTTATCGGAGAAAAGGTCAGCCACTACGGCATTGCCGCCGTCTGAAGTTGGAACAAGGGTGCCGGTAACGCCAAGATAGATTGTGTCTTTTTTAACCAGGCCAGCGGAAATCAACAGAGCCAGCTTATTATAAATTTCAGTTAAGGTGTGGCCGGTGTCCTCCAAGGCGGCGGAAAAATCCAACGCCGGACTGCCTACGGTTGACGTGCTGTTATTGACTATAAATTCGTAGATTTCCGACAGGGAATAAAAAGTCGCTACTGGCGCGCCGGAGGGCGGCGTAATTTTGACAGTGCTTGCTTTGACAACGGTAAAAATCACCAAAACCGAAATCAGAACAGTTAATCCGCCTTTAATAAAAATTCCGAGCGAATATTTAGACCTTTTGTTGTTTTCGGAACCAACCCCGAAGGACAAACTTCGTTTGCCTACGGGGCAGGCCGAAAAATAAGAAACTCGGCCAGTTTCAATATCTGTAATTTTCCATTGATTTTTCTTTCTCATATGTTTTTCTTGAAACTTGAAACTTACAACTTGAAACTTGATTAGGTTTTATGCTCCAAGATTTAAGTTTCAAGAATTTGGTTAATTAATTGCGACTTTTTATTTTTACCCTACTATTGGTAATTATAACAAATTTTTTATTATGGGCAAGATGTTTGTTGGCCCAAAACTGATTATATTATACCTATTATAAACCCTTAGTTAAAAGGGTGCAAGACCTAAAATTGTGAATAAAAAAAGCCCTGCTCGTTTCTCTGAAACCTTATAATTTTATTTTCGCCACTTCTTTCGTAAAAAAATCTTCCAAGTCCCGCTTGGTAGCTTTATTTTTCAAAAATATGACCTTCGTGTCTTCAATATCCTTCAGATAAACCAACTGCTCAAGAAAAAGGCGTGAGTTAAAATCTTGCCCGTATTTTTTTCCCGCCAGTTCCATTATTTCTGTAAGCGCGGCGTGCCTTTCCGAAATAACGAAATATAAATCAACATAATCTTTGAATGACCCTCTCCGGCCAATCGTATAGGCCTTGGTGGCGGAAATTTCTTTTATTCCAAGCAAAGACACGCCCCGATAGTCCGGCAGCGGCCGGAGCAACGGAAAAGGATAATACAGGAAAGTAAGTTTCACTTCATCAACAAAGACAGTGAGCTCATCGGAGTTGTCGACTGAAGGGGCGACGGCTTTGCCGGAAA
>Ga0315282_10013315_pt1 | contig 12423 bp, 6 predicted proteins | sample YL17G07_20_MG_FD_203693 | JGI IMG/M metagenome (GOLD analysis project Ga0315282, IMG submission 203693) | Sediment microbial communities from Yellowstone Lake, YNP, Wyoming, USA - YL17G07_20 | ecosystem: Environmental > Aquatic > Freshwater > Lake > Sediment | place: USA: Wyoming | collected... | reverse complement strand
GGCAATAATATATAACTGCTCAACCAATCCTTGCGAAGGTTTCATTTCCTGAAAATCATGAGAGAACGACGTCCCGAAGGTTCAAATGGAAAAATTCAGCTGGTTGAACAAAACCTTCGGGACGATTCTAATGGGCTGAAATATATGCGTAAAGTACTATTCCTAAGCAACAAAAATTGAATTACAATGGTTTTAGAAAGTGTTCACCAGGGAAACTGTTATTCATGTTCAAGTTGCGATTATTTAGCGTTGTTCTAATTCTAAGCCTGATCATTCCGATCAATTTTCCAGCTAAAGCGGATTATCAAACCAGGAATTCGAATGCCGGAGGAGTAACCCTGATCAAATCTGACGCAGGGGGCATCATTATCGACTATTCGATTACCGAGTATGAAATGACACCGGTCGAAGCAGGGGAAAAATCGTATTGGGAAATAAAGATAACCGATGGTGCTCAACGCGACCTGCCCGGCGAGCCTAATTTACCCATGAAGACCTCTTTGATTGGCGTGCCTCCGAATGCAAAAATCGAGTTATCTATCCTGAATGATGAACGATCTACATTAGAAGGAAATTACTCGATCGTACCGGGCGGCACCCCAGCTCCTTTGGAAGAGGAACTTCAAGCGGGTAAATATATTTATACACCGAACGAAACAATTTACGCCAGCAATCAACCCTATCCCCTTCAACCGGCAACTATCGGCGAGGATGCCTGGATGCGCGACCAGCGCCTGGTTCGCCTGGAAATATCTCCCTTTCAAGTTATTCCTGCAAAAGGGGAATTGATCTGGCATAAAAATTTACGCGTCGAACTAAAATTTATCATGGATAAAGATATGCGCGATTCTCCGGTGATGAAATTAGCCGAAGGGTCGCAAAAAGGGGTGATTAACCCATTCGATAAAATTCTAAGTGGGCAATTGATCAATTACGATATCGCGAAGCAATGGAAGGGCATACCCTCTCAAATTTTTACGAAGGCATCTCAGGTAGACGGCTCTCCACAAACGAGCAACCCCAGGTATAAGATTACGGTCGACGCAAACGGAATCTATAAAATTACCTACGCTGATCTATTGAATGCCGGGATGAGCGATATTGATTCAATCGACCCAACCACCTTTGGGATGACCAATCAGGGTCGCCCGGTGGCAATTTATGTGGATAATTCGGATGGAAATGAGCAAAAATTTAGCCCAGAGGAATATATTTTATTTTTTGGGGAGAAATTTGATGGCACCTACCTGGCGTCGTTATATCCTGATGAAGATGACCAGTGGCGCAGTTTCCAAACACAACTTACGAATGGCAATTACTCCACCTGGACGCCGCAGTTCAACAAAACAATGGTTGAGAAGTACACCGATAAGAATGTGTATTGGTTAACCGTGGGGGAGGCGCCCGCTTTGCGCATGAACACCATCGATGGCACACCAGGAGTAGCAGAAACGCCAACCTCCTATCGAACGACGGTGCGGGCCGAACAATCCCACAAATGGAAAACCTTCACCTTTACGGGGGAGGATACCTGGTTTTGGAATGAAATCATTTTTTCTACTACCCAATTTTCACGGACTTATACAACCACATTATCCGCTATTGAAATGACGACCCCTTTTTCAGCTACTTTACGGGGTGAGATTGTTGGGGTAGCAAATGATGATTTTCATTCACCCGATCACCATACTATAATTTACTTAAATAAGAGTTTACACCCCGCCAGCCTGGTCGACTCGACCTGGGATGGAATGAGCCGTTATCACTTTGACGTAAATCTGTCGCCCTCAAATTTGGTCAACGGTACGAACATTCTTGAGTTGGATATACAGCGAACCACGTATATATGGATCGAGGATATGTTGTTTGATTGGTTCGAGATCGACTATGATCGCCAATTTCAGGCTGATGGGGATGAAATTGATTTTACTATCGATCAAGGTGGACCTTCTAAATTTGTTATAAATAACTATTCAACGAGTGACGTCATTGCATTGGATATTACTGACCCACTTTCCCCAACAATGGTGCTCAGTTCTACCTTTTCAACTGGAACTCTTAGTTTTGAGGTCACGCACGGAGCAGGTGAAAGATATTTCGCTGGTAAGGTAAAATCTATTGATCCTTCCCGACTTTCAAAATTCGTCCCAAAAGATTATGGAAACATACCGGTAGATTATATCTATATTACTCACCCCGATCTACTCGAAGGCACCAATAATCTGGCCAGTTATCGCGCCGGAAAGGGATTATCCACCCTGGTAGTCAATATCGATGACCTCTATAATCAATATAATTTTGGCATCTATAACCCGATTGCGATAAAGAATTTTTTGAAAGATATGCTTATAAAATGGGGAGCATTGCCCACCTATGTCGTTTTGGTAGGCGACGGGCATTGGAATTTCTTAGGATATAGTGGTTACGATAACCCGCCAATTTTCATGCCCCCTAACTTAGCCTGGGTTGATCCCTGGCAGGGAGAGGTGGATAGCTCCAACCTGCTGGCTACCGTTATCGGCAACGACCCCATTCCAGATGTGCTGATCGCGCGGATGCCGGTGACGAATAATAGCCAGTTAGATACGATTTTAAGCAAGACCGAGTTGCATGAAAGTACTATCGGCCAGAATTGGCAAAAACGTTTTATTTTCGTTGCGGATGATACCCCGGATACTGCCGGAGATTTTGTGGCGTACTCAGAAAAGATCATCAATGATTACCATCTGCTGCCTATTTATCTCCCCGACAAGCAGTATTTGGATATGTATACTGATTCGGATCCGGGAACGTGTGGTACCTCCTACGGGAAGCATTCGTGTCCGGCTGCCACCAACGCTCTCACGAATACTTTAAATGTTAATGGAGCTTTATTGATTAATTACGTGGGGCATGCCTCACTTAATATATGGGCAAAGGAAGGTATCCTTATTAATGAAGATATTCCGACCCTGGCGAATGGCGACCATTTGCCAATATTGTTATCTTTGACCTGCCTGGATGGCTACTGGATCCATCCCAACCTGGCAATTGGGACAAAAACGGGACCCGGCTTGGTGGAAGAATTATTACGGGCGGAGAATAAAGGCATTGTGGCGGCATTTTCACCCAATGGTTTGGGTGTGTCAACCGGGCACGATTATTTGCAACGTGGTTTCTACGATGAAATGTTCAAGGGTACGGATTGGGTTCTGGGAGAGGCAGCCCTGGCAGGAAAGGTTGCTCTTTATAGTAGTCATCCCGCCTATGTCGATCTCGTTCAGACCTATACCATCTTTGGCGATCCAGCGCTGGTATCACCCAAACTTGAAAGGAATTTGATCTTCTTACCGGTCGTTTTGAAATAAATGAACCTGAGGTATACAGAATCGGCATTGAACCTGATTGGCGAGTCGTTAGTCGATGGGGAAATAACAAAACTTCGAGTCACCGGCGATAGCATGTACCCGCTCATCAGGAAAGGCGATATTGTTCTTGTAAGAATTCTCTCTCCAGATAAATTATCACTGGGCGATATCGTGGTTTTTCGACGGGGTGGGGAGTATGTGACGCACAGATTTTTGGAGGATGATGGAATGACGATTTTAACCAAAGGGGACAATAGTGTTTTTCCAGATGCGCGCATCGATAAGGAGGCGGTTTTCGGCGAGGTATTTCAGATCCAGCATATCGATAAAGTTCTTGAGCTGGATAATAAGAGGGCGCACTATATTGCGGCCATTATGGCTTTATTCAGTCTGGCAAATGCTAATATCACGATTGCCCTAGAGACAATGTGGATCAAATTATTCAAGAATGAGTTTACGAGGATAAAAATATTGGTTACGCGTGTGATATCATACCCATTTAGAGGAATAATCAGGATAATTTCTTTATTTATCTGAGAACAAGAATACCCATGGAAAATATCGATTTAGATCGGATCCCAACCAAGAAGCCTGGTATCGTAAGTCGCATCCTGGAAAGTGAAATCCCACAACAAACCGAAGGCGTGCTTGTGCTTCCGAACAAAGGCGAGGTGAAGATAATCAATGAAGTAGGAGCGCGTATCTGGTCGCTGATAGATGGTGAGAAATCCATCCGCGAAATAGTTGCTATCATTTGTTCTGAGTTCGAAGTAAGTTCAGTTGTAGCTGAAATTGATGCCCTATTATTCGTAACTGAATTAGTTAAACGAGAAATTATCTCTTTAGAATAAGTTGCAATCGATTTTTTCTATGCACTGTTGTATGAAATTAATTTTAAGACGATCAATAATTAAAATATTTGTTGTAATCATTTTGGGACTAATAATTACCACTTCGGTGCTGGCTGCGGTAAGGTTGTTATATTTTCGTGGAGAAGCCGGCAACAATGTGGTGAATCTCGAGTGGGATACAGCCGACGAAAGTACTACACTGGGATTTCGTATTGAACGAAGCGTTGATGGGGTACATTATTCTCCAATAACAGTAACGTATCATCTCAATATCATAAGCATAATTCTAGCCAAAACGAATGATGATGATCCATTAAATGATAACTCACCTTACAAGGTTGAAGATTATAATGTTACCAATGGTGTTAAATATTGGTATAAACTATTTGAAATTGAACAAGGTGGTCTTTCTGAACTAGAGGAAGTGACTGTTATACCGGGGGTTTCAACACCAACACCAACACCAACACCAACATCAACATCAACGTCAGCAGTGGCTCAAAACCCTACCCCAACATCTACACGGACACCCACAAAAACCGTAAACTCAGCGATAAAAACTTCAAAACCCACCAAAACCAAGATCGTACCTAGCTCGACTGCAACACGATCGAATACGATCATTGGACAGCCAACCAGTCCTCCTCTCAATCCTGCTCCAACCGGTACGCTTACACCCGAGGGAGATTCTCAACCAGTGGATGATGCGCAATCCCAATCCCCGGAGATCGATACTCCAACCCTGGAGCCGCTGCCCAGCCTGGCGCTGGTCTTTGCTGATACGCCGGCGTATGGCGAACAACCCACTTTAACACCAGCCGCGCCAACACATCCCGCCAAGCAGAATTCCAGTTGGATTTCGAAGAAGGGGCTGACGATCGTCGGTTTGCTGGGGGTTATCTGGCTGGGATTAGGCGGCTGGTTCTTCTTTTCATTCAAACGAATGGAATAATCCGCCAATGCCACAAACAGCCCAACCGGCACCCGCTCCGCGACGTTGGAGGGTATTGTTCGGTATATTCGCCAGCGCCGTATTGATGGCTGGGGGATTTTTGGTTTGGTATTTCAGGTTGAGAACGACCACCCGGCCTTTCGCATTGGGAATCTATCCCGCGCAGGTTATGGCATTAAAGGTATATACGCAGGATGAGGGGATGTATGAAATTCACCGTTCTGATTTAATCAAAGCCGGATTAAATGAAGATCAGCTCAATGAAAATGAAATTCAAATATTTTATCGAGGTTTAAAACAACCCTTATGGATAGATCGAACGAACGGTGAATTTACCCTTCGTTTTTATGCTCAAAAAGGTCGAAGTCTTTATTCATCCGAAAACATCTATTGGCTGGTGTTTGATCCTGGCGCATTAGCAAAATTGAGCTGGCCACCGGAAACCAATGCCAGGTCCGATAATTCGAACCAAGATTTGGAGTCATTACCGGTCAAAGATATCGATCAGGGGAGCTATTATGCCAGGTATTACCAGGAGCAAAATCTAATCTACCAGCCACTGGTCGAAGGTAGCGATCACTGGTTTTGGGAATCTCTGGCTGCACCTGGCAACTCAAATCACGAAATCACCCTGGAATCTATTTCCAAGGGGCAAGCATTCCTACGAGCGTCATTTTGGTCTGGCACAGAAGCGCCAGTTTCTCCGGATCATCACATTAGCCTTTCGGTCAACGATATCCAGGTGAGTGATGTGGATTGGGATGGAATGGGCAACCATATCGTAGAAGCGGTCATCCCTCCAGGAATGCTGCGAGAGGGTAAAAACAGCATCCAAATCAGAGCTCCGGGAGTAGAGGGAGTGATTGCGGACATCATCACTCTCAACTGGTTTGAAATCATTTATCCACGCTTGCCCTATGCAATCGATGACGGGCTGGAGTTCACATCACAGGGCCGCCAGCTTGTTCTATCCGGATTTAGCGGAGAAGTTGCAATTTACGACATCACTAATCCTGATGCTCCAACGCTAGCAGCCGGCCCGATCGGAGAATCCAAGACGGGCGTTACCTTTACCGGAGAACGCGGGCACCTATATCTGGCAGTGAGCCCACAAGGCTACAAAAAACCATCTAAAGTGATACCCGCAGATCTGGAACTCGACCTGACCTCCCCAGAAAATGGCGCAAATTACCTCTTGTTAAGCTCTCCCGATTTCGAGGCCGCGCTGCAACCTTTAATCGGTTGGCGAACCAAGCAGGGTTACCAGGTGAGGTTCATTCCGGTGGGAGCAATCTTTGACCAGTTCAATTATGGATTTCCAGAACCAGTAGCTATCCAGCGTTTTTTGATTAACGCCAAGGAACGATGGAAATTATCGCCAAGTTACGTCTTGCTGGTGGGAGATGCCAGTTATGATCCAAAGGGATACCTGGCGCCCCCTGAGGCAAACCGGTTGCCGGCATTTTTTATCCAAACCGTTTATGGCGGTCAAACCGTTAGCGATGTGCCATACACGGCTAAGGGTATCATTGATAACCAGGTCTCTTCTGGAACTATGGAACTGTGGCCCGATTTATATGTGGGGCGAGTTCCAGCCCGCAATTCGGAGCAGGTTAGTAATTTTGTAAGCAAAACGATCGCTTACGAAGAGAAGCAAAATCATACTGGATCAACGTTCAATATTCTGGCGATTGCCGATGGACAGGGAGATACTTTTCGAGATGATGCGCATAGTTTTCTAGATCAATTTCCAGATAAATATAAAACAAAATTGTACGCTCCTCCCCAGAATGTCGTTGGCGCAAGCAAACAGATTATCGAGGATATCAATCAGGGTTATTTTCTGATTGCGTATTTTGGCCATGGTAGCATCAATATGTGGGGAAAAGATCGATTATTCACAACCGAAGATATTCCTTCGCTATCAAATATCGAACACTTGCCGGTGGTGATTAACATGACCTGTCTGACGGGCTTATTCACCCATCCGAAAATCGAATCGTTGGCCGAGAGTCTGTTATGGTATCCTAGGGGTGGAGCGGTGGCTGTACTCGCGCCAACAAGCTTGACGTTACCTTTTGACCAGAGCTATCTGAGCCATGCTTTGGTGCAAAATTACCTGGCACATCCCGATCGGACTTTGGGACAGATACTCCAGGAGGCAAGGATGATGATGCCAATCGAGGATAACAATCAGAGTACAAGGGATGTTTTGATGACGTTTTTGCTCTTTGGAGATCCGGCTTTACGATTGGCGTTTCCATAATAAGTTCTTTTACAGATTTACTTTACCCCCTCGTTTCACCGTTCCCGAGGTGGAACAGAGTGTCTCAAAGGAAAAACTATTTGGAGACAACGCAGGAGCGTTGTCTCCAGGGAACGGAAAAAATATCGATGCATCATCTCATTGCACCATTCCTGAGGTGGAATAGCTCGTTTCAAGAAGAATGCTATTCAGGTACAATGCAGGGGCGTTGTACCTAGATAGGAGATCTTTAGAGACTCTATCACTTGAAATATTTTGAAAGTGATATTAGCATTGTGGATAAGCCGGAACACGATGTTTTATTTCACCCAATAAGTGATCAATCAAAATTCAACCATTATGAAAAGAGAAAAATTTAGATAAGGAGGTAGTATGGAATATCTTGAGCTTATTCAAAAACGCTATAGCGTTCGGTCATACAAAGCCGACCCGGTTGAGGAAGATAAACTAATCCGCATCCTTGAAGCGGCTCGAATAGCGCCAACCGCTTCCAATCGCCAACCTTTTCGGCTGATTGTAGCAAAAACCAAGGGAAAGGAAGAGATGTTATTCAAGGTTTACAATCGAGATTGGTTCTCCCAGGCGCCTCTGGTTATTTGCGCATGTGGGATGCGAAGTGAAGCCTGGGTAAGAATGGATGGCAAATGTTATTTGGATGTGGATGTCGCCATTGTCATGGATCATTTCATCCTGGCAGCCGCCAATGAAGGCTTGGGCACCTGCTGGATAGCGGCTTTCGACCAGCAAGCAGCCCAAGAATTATTCAGGTTGCCGCCGGAAGTTGAACCAATCATCCTGACTCCGTTAGGATATCCAGCGGATAAACTCAAGCCAAAGAATCGAAAAACAATCGATAAACTGGTTTATTATGATTATTGGGGTGGAACGAAATAACGATTAGCAACGTCTATAACCGGATATTAATTTCGCAGATATAGGGTTGGGCGAAATCATATTAAGGTATGAATGATGAGGATCACATGAGCCGAAAAAAACCGGGGTACCCAGATTCAAAACAAGAATCTATTGGAGATAAACGAATTAAATCCATGATTTATCTTCGCAGGATGTTTCTTGGGAGTGTAATCGGGATTTTTTCTTTAGTCGGATGTAAATTATGGAATCGACCGGCAGAGCAGCAACCCGTCAGTTCGATATCGCCAGTTCCCACACCCACGCCGATCTTTTCGAGTCAGGAAATCTCCCAATTGATCGCCAACAACAACCCTCTAGCGCCGCGAGTGATCGAGCAACAACCGGCAGAAGGCCAGGAGCTTTCAGTGAACGGATCGATAAAGGTTGTTTTCGATCAGGCAATGGAACCCGCGGCGACAATTTCTGGGTTGAAATTTTCAGACCCGGATGGGAAGATCGTGGCTGGGAAATTTAGCTGGGAGAATTCGCAAACGGTTGTTTTTACGCCATCCCAAATACTAGAGAACGATCGACAATACCATCTGGTCATCACTACCCAGGCTAAGAGCGCGAGTGGAGCATCACTGGCGGAAGATTATCGCGCCATTCTAAGAACAAGCTCAAAATTGCTTGTAAGCCAGGTTTTTCCAAGCGATGGCTCGCAAGATGTCGCCAGCGACTCGGTCATAACCGTCATATTTAACCGACCGGTAGTTGCGTTGGCTATTTCTGAAGAACAGACGAATTTCCCCAACCCGATAGTCATTTCGCCGACCGTTCCTGGTAAGGGTGAATGGTTAAATACCTCGGTATTTGTATATCATCCCCAAAAGTATTTCAAAGGCGGGCAAAATTATTCGGTTATCGTGAAAGCCGGGTTATCTGATGCCGCTCAGACAAGCAGTCTGCAATCTGATTACTCCTGGAGTTTTCGGACGATAGCTCCAAGTATTGGTACGTTTACATTGAATAATGGCGTTCAAAATCCTCAAAAGGGATATCAGGGTGTATTGCTAGACGCTTATTTTACGGTTGAATTTCACCAACCCATGGATCGAATCAGCACAGAGAATTTCCTCCGATTAACAAAGGTGAAGGGCGAGCCGCTCTCATTGATCACTAATTGGAACGAAGAGATGACCCAGGTGATTATCACACCAACCCAACGATTGGATTTGGATTCGGAGTATCTTCTTTCGATTAGCAAAGAAGCTTTAGCGGAGGATGGCGGAGCTCTGAGCGCTGGATTAGAATGGAACTTTTATACCCTACCATATCCGGCTGTTAGCTATACCCAACCCGCCAATGGAAGCAGCCAGAAATCCTTCGCCAGTGATTTCACCATCAAGTTTGCTTCACCGATGAATTTCGAATCTGTAAAGCAGAGAATCGAAGTATTCCCATTGCCAAAGGATGAAATTCAATGGTGGTATAACGATTGGGACTGGAGTGTGCATGCTTATGATTTGCAGCCCTCCACTTCTTACCGAATCAGGTTGTTGCCTGGTATGCAGGATATATATGGTGATGAAATTAAGAGCGAGAAAATAATCCAATTCCGGACTGCTGCGTATTCACCTCAGGTCTATTTGCAAATGCCGTATATGCCGGCGCTTATTCGAAGCAGCAACTCAGTGCGAGATTTTTTCGTTGCTTACCGGAATATTAAAAATGTCGATTTCTATCTCTACAAGATTGATGTTCAAAAATTCGTTTCATTCCAAACTGGACAAATCTCTCAGTGGGAATACAAACCTGTGGAGAGCGATCTGGTCTGGCATTTTCAAGATCGAAATCCGGGCGGGTTAAACCAGTTATATTTGCAAAAAGTCCAGCTATCATCAGATTTACAACCTGGCTTCTATTTCTTAGGGATCAATTCGCCTGAAACGCCAACAACTTCACCATTTATTGATTCGCGCCTGGTTATCATTGCTAACACGAATTTAACCTTTAAGAGCACTTCGACGGAAGCTTTGGTATGGTTAACCGATCTTGAAAACGGTAAACCTATCGAAAATGTCTCTTTGACCGTGTTCGATAATCAATTCCAGGCGATTGGCACAGGTGTAACAGATAACAAGGGACTTTCATATATAAATATCCCTCCACCCAGCGACCCTTATGCGATCCGCTACGTGGTATCGAAGGATGATAAATTCTTTGCATTTTCCTTTAGTCAGTGGGGAAGCGGCAGTTCTTATTACGATTATGGAAGTTGGGGGATGTATTATGCTCCGCCAAACCAACCGAAAGCTTATATTTATACCGACCGGCCAATTTACCGACCCGGCCAACCGGTTTATTTCAAGGGGATCGTACGGATGGATGACGATCTCAAGTATAGTGTTCCGGATAAGAAAGAAATCAAGGTAACCTTCCGAAGCTATGATGAGGTTGTAGCCGAACAAACTTTATCGATTAATGATTTTGGCAGCTTTTCGGGAGAATTATTGCTGGATAAAGAAGCTGCCTTGGGTTCTTATTCGATATCCGCAAGTTTTTCGGGAAGCGAGGAGGTTATCGGTGATGTCAGTTTCAATGTAGCCGAGTATCGTAAACCTGAATTCTGGTTGGATATCAAATCATCTGCAGAGGAAGTTTTGGTCGGTTCAAAATTCGATGTTAGCCTTCAGACCGGGTATTATGCTGGCGGCGCTTTAGGTGGAGCTAATGTAAATTGGACGCTCACTTCAAATCCATACACTTTTTCGGGACCAGTAGATTTATCAGGATATTCATTTACGGATCAAGAAGAAGATGTCAATTTTTATCAGATACCCGAACCGCCAGCAAGCGAGGTTATCGCCGAAGGACAGGGTGTTTTGGATGCCAATGGAAAGCTCACCCTCACGTTACCGGCTGAGTTGAAAGACAAAAAGAAGGACCAATCATTGATATTTGAGGCTACCGTTACAGATATCTCCGGAAACACGGTCAGCGACCGTAGCCAGATTATTGTTCATCGAAGCCTGGTGTATCCGGGCGTGAGCGCCGAAACCTATGTTGGGAAAATTGGGGAAAGCGAAACGTTCGAAATAATTGTCGTAGATTGGGAGGGAAAACCTGTCCCCGGACAATTCGTTGACGCAACCATCTACGATCGGAGATGGCATAGCGTTCAAGAGCAAGATGCCCAAGGTAATATCCATTGGACTTCCAGTGTCGAGGAGATACCGGTAGCGACCTTTCACGAGCTGAAAACAGATGAAAACGGAAAATCACAGATTGAGTTTGTGCCAGCAAACGGTGGTACATTTAAAGCTCGGGTGGTGACGGTCGATTCGCAGGGTAATCAATCTTTTACCTCTGCTTATATGTGGGTGTCTGGAGAATCATTTATCCCATGGCGGCAAACTGATGATCGGAGTTTTCCTCTAATAGCCGACCGAGCCTCTTATCTTCCGGGAGATACCGCAGAAATCTTGATCGCTTCTCCATACCAGGGAGATACCTACGCTTTGGTGACTGTTGAGCGCGGTCACATCCGCAAATATGAGGTAATTTTATTAAAAAATAATAGCACGGTATATAAACTTCCGGTTCTACAGGATATGGCTCCGAATGTTTACGTCTCAGTGGTCGTTATGAAAGGTATCGATGAAACGAATCCTCGGCCGGATTTTAAAATCGGAGTTGTAGAATTAAAGGTAAATAGGCGCGAGCAAGCGATCAATGTCCAGGTGGTGCCAGATCGGGAAAAAGCGCAACCAGGTGAAAAAGTCACCTATCGGATTGTTACCCGAGATAGCCAAGATAAACCGGTCAATGCTGAAGTTTCTTTTGGGCTTAGCGATCTGGCGACGCTTTCGCTGGTTGGTCCAAATTCAGCGCCAATCATGGATTATTTTTACTCGGAAAGGGCGCTTAATGTTTGGACATCGATTCCCATTGTTCTTAGCCTGGAAGATTACAATGCAACGGTGACCGAAGAACTGGCTCAAGGACAAGGTATGGGTGCTGGCGGCGGTAAAGGGGGCGGTGAATTAGGCGTCATTGAAATCCGGGAGGAATTTCCGGACACCGCATACTGGAATGCAACGGTCGAAACCGGCGATTCGGGGGAGGCAAAGGTCACAATTACTTTACCCG
>Ga0315282_10013314_pt1 | contig 12424 bp, 10 predicted proteins | sample YL17G07_20_MG_FD_203693 | JGI IMG/M metagenome (GOLD analysis project Ga0315282, IMG submission 203693) | Sediment microbial communities from Yellowstone Lake, YNP, Wyoming, USA - YL17G07_20 | ecosystem: Environmental > Aquatic > Freshwater > Lake > Sediment | place: USA: Wyoming | collected... | reverse complement strand
TGCGTTGCTCGCGAAGTGTGTCGCACTCGAGCGATCATCAAAATCGATCCCGATGAACCGGCGGTCATCGAGATATCCAGATGCAACGCCTGCGGTTTGTGCGTTCTGGAATGTCCCCACGATGCCATTATCATGAAGGATACTTCGGCGGTTGGGAACAATCACAATGGCTGCCTGCCATTCCGATAATCTCTGTGTTATTCTAGCTTGAACATCCGACAAGCGCTCATCATTACAGGTCTTTTGCTGACGTTCGTTGGCATGGCTCTTTACGAAGCAGCCAGCGATTCGCTTACTTATGATGAACCGGATCACTATCGGTATGGTGCCCAAATCCTGGCGCTGGATGCTACCCGCTTCGATGACAGCAAAATGCCCTTTTCAGCTTTGAATGCTTTAGCCGTCGATATCGCCCGCTACCTCTTCCCAGAATGGGTCGAAAACGCCTGGCAACCCGAGCGGATCGGGCGGGTTGCCACCATCATTATTGGGGTTTTGTTGGGACTGCTTGTATTTCATTGGTCGCAAGAATGGTATGGTATTCCTGCCGGTATTTTCTCACTGTTTCTCTTCGTTTTCGAGCCAAACATTCTAGCCCACGCCCACCTAATAACCACAGATATCTATGCAACCTTCACTATCGCCCTGTCGCTTTATTGTTTTTGGAAATTTACCACCAAACTAAATTTCAAATGGGGTTTACTCAGCGCTATTGCTCTGGGCACCGCTCAGTTGGCAAAATATACTGGTGTTTATCTTTATCCCATTCTCAGTATAGTAGCACTGGTGCGCTTTGCTCCTGATTTTTATAAAGCAGCTCGCAATCATAATATAAAAGCAATTCTCCCTGGATTCTATAAAACCGGGTTGTATCTTACCCTACATATTGTGATCAGCTTAATCCTGATCAACGTTGGCTTTCTCTTCGACCGCACCTTTCAACCATTGAGTTCCTTCTCTTTTCAATCAGAACTTTTCCAGACCTATCAGGATCGGCTTTCCAAATTTGCTGATCCGCCAGTCCCCTTCCCTTATCCGTATCTGCAAGGTTTAGATTGGGTTTGGTTTCGCGAGCGGAGCGGTGAACAATTTGGAAGGATTTATCTCTTAGGACAACTCAGAGAGGGGCGTGGATTCGCAGGCTATTATTTTATCGCCTTTATCCTCAAAACGCCGCTCGCAACCCAAACTTTCCTGGTCATTGCGCTCTTTACGTATCTAAAACGTCATCAGAAAATAAATTTCCTGAAGAACGAATGGTTTTTATTCGGGCCGGTTCTTTTTTTTACGTTGTATTTTAATTTCTTTTACAACGCCCAAATTGGCATCCGCTATTACCTGGTCGTTTTTCCGTTCGTGTATATTTTCAGCGGGTCCTTATTCCAAAATTGGCAAAAATGTTCTCGACCAGCTTTATGGTGGACTTATTCAGGATGTTTATATTTGCTAATCTCCACTTTATCGTATTTCCCCCACCACATTTCCTACTTCAATGAATTGGTTTGGAACCGGGAGCAGGCGTACCATTACCTGGCTGATTCGAACCTCGATTGGGGACAGGATGAACTCTATTTGATCCGCTATCTCCACGACCATCCCAAGGCAATATTTGATCCCGGAAAGCCTGCCAGCGGAGAGATCATCATCAATGTTAACCAATTACTGGGCGTTCGAGGTGGTCTCAACCAGTATCGCTGGCTTAGAAACAACTATAAACCCGTAGGGCGAATCGCATATTCCTACCTGATTTTCCAGGTCGATCCTAGCAACCTCTATCCGGATTAACCGGAGTCAGAAAAAGGAAAAATTTTCCACAAAAAATCAAAGACACCCGAGAATGTCCCAAGAAAAACTTCGTGAGCCTTTGTGCCTTGGTGACTTTGTGGTGAAATCCTTGCACAAAAAGCAAGAATATCATTGAGAAAGTAATAATTCCCCGGCGGATGGCAGGCATACTTTACCGTATAACCGAATATCTGCTGGCTTGGCAAACAAGGTCACCGGTTACGATAACCGTGCCTCAAACCCTGATCGTCTGAATCTTGTAACGCTTTGGATAGTTCGGGTATCATGGCTGCGCCATGGCGGTATTGGAACGGCCACATGCTCTTCTATTTGACCTTTAAATAACGCCGCTTGCCCACCTGTAACACCCCTGGCTGGGAGAGGGGCTGGTTGGGGTCGGTGAGGGTCTCGCCATTCAAGCGCACGCCATTTTGGTTGATCAGGCGCCGGCCTTCGCTTTTGCTCTGCACCATCTTTGCGGATATCAGAACATCCAAAACGCTTTGCCCGGGTTGCAGCCGATATTCGGGCATATCTTCGGGCAAATCGCCCTGCTGAAAAATACGCACGAAAGCCTGTTGAGCGCGATCGGCTTCTGCGATGCTATAGAAGACGCTTACGATCTCGTGAGCCAGCTTCATTTTCGCATCCCGCGGGTGCAGGCGACCGTCTCGTAATTCAACTTCTATCCTTTCGATCTCCTTGGGTGTCCAGCGGGTTGTCAGCCGGAAGTAGCTGCTCATTGCCATATCGGGTATGCTCATCACCTTGCCATACATATCCTCGGCGTTGGTGTTTAGCGGGATATGATTGCCCAACGATTTGCTCATCCGTACCACCCCATCTGTGCCCGGCAGGATGCCCATGATGATGGGAATGTTGGGCTTCGCACCCATGAAGGTCATTATCTTCCGGGCTGCGGTGGCGATATTGAAGAGTTGGTCGGTGCCGCCCACCTGGCAATCGGCTCGTAATGCGTAAGCATCGTAGCCTTGCATGATCGAGTAGAAGGTCTCATGCAGGAAGATAGGGTCGTTCTTCTCCCAACGTAATTTGAAGTTTTCACGGGTCAGGAACTGCTGGATCGTGAAATTGGAAGCCAGCTTGATCAGGTCGGCAAAGGTGAGCTTCGCCAGCCATTCGGCGTTGTAACGGATTAGGGTATCCTTACGATCGAGCACCTTATAAGCCTGCTCGGCGTAGGTGTGGGCATTCTGCTCGACCTCTTCAGGCGTCAATTGGGGGCGGAGCACATCCTTATCCGATGGATCGCCGATCAGGGAGGTGTAAGTGCCGATCAGGAAGGTGACTTGATGCCCCAGCTCCTGGAACTGGCGCAATTTGCGCATGGTTATGGTGTGCCCCAGGTGCAGGTCAGGCTTGCGCGGGTCGTAGCCGCAGTACACTCGTAAGGGCCGGCCTTCTTTTTCCGCCTCGATAAGCCGTTGGCGGAGCTCAGCGGTCATCGCCTGTTTGAGCTCTTCATCACCATACTCGGTGCCTTGCATCAGGTAAACAACCTGTTCGTCAATTGTCATTTTCGTAATGATACCCATCGCCTCACTGGTTGCCGATCTCCAAACCGCTATTTATCATAATCTGGCGTAGAATCTCTTCCCCGTCCACAAAACCCGTTCAGCCTTTCGTCGCACCCTGATATTTTACCTCACCCAGGGTATTTAAATCGAAATGCGCTCTTTCTCCAATGACCGATACTCTCTTATTCCAGGTAGCTGGGAGAACCCGCACCTCCTTGATCTGGTTCCATGTCAGTCGAACATTTCGCAAGCCGTTCTGGAATGTCACGCCATCTTTGTCTAAGAACAAAGCCGTGCAGCGATCAATCCAGTTGCCTAAAGAAATACTCCCGGCGGCAAACAGTAAAAGAAAAGCAAACACCGGTACGAGCCAGGTCACCTGCATCTTGAGAAGCTTCGCCGCTAACCAGGCGGTCTCAAGCCGCCTGTGCGCAATACCGTTGGCATGATGCCAACGGTGCAACCAGGGCGCGCTGACCACAACGAACAATAGCCAGGCGATAGCCTCGCCGCGGCGGGCGATCAACTCCGGGCGATATTCACGCGGCAGATTTTCCACACCCAAATTATAAATGAGAAATAGGCGAGCGCCACCAGGTTATAGCAGCTTATTTAACCTGCAACGACTGTACCATGGCATCCAAAGCCGCCAGGCTGGGCGTGAAGCTATCATCCGGTAGAGCCGAGAGCTGCGGTTCGACCTGCGCCAGATAGTTTGTAAAATTCTCCGCAAATGCGGCTGGGTCACCCCCTGGTACGGTCTGGTCGTCGTAAGGCAAACTGGGATGAGAAGCCGGGAAGATCGCTGCGACATACCAGTTGCCGTCGCTGGTCAATCCCTGGAAGGTGTAGAACATATCCTTGTTATTGATCGGCCAGGCAGCCTGCCCGTATTGGGTGAGAAAGCGCACACCAGAGCCGTTCTGGAAGTCCAGATACCTGATGTTTGCCTGCATGAACTGAGCCGCGTTCCACAAGGGCAAAAACGGCAGGTTCTTCACCTCAGTGGGCTTCTCCTGCAAAACCTGCCCCAACTTGACGATAATCTGAGCGGCGTTCGGATCCATCGCAGCATATTCCTTAGCCGGATAAACCATCAGTTTGGGCTTATGAAAGGTTCCGGTGAGGGCATAATCATTGAAAGCGAACTCCAGGTAAGCCGGGTACACATCACCTGGGAATGAATTGGCTGGATCCCCCGGCGCAGCCGGGATGCTGCCCGGAGTGACGCTTTGGGCTACACCAGGTGGAATGGAAAAACTCACACCTTCATAGGTTACCGCCGGAAGAGCTTCGGTCGTAGGCGGCGGTTGATTGGTTGGCGTAGAAGGTGGGAGCGCTTCGGTTTGGGTTGGTTGGCTAACTAAGGGCGGAGTTGTGGCTATCACTGGTGGTATGGTTACCACAGGGGTTGCCGGCAAAACGGCCTGGGCAAGGTTGCGGTTGCGAATGGTTGGCAAAAGAAAAACCACCGCCAGTATAATGACCAGGCAACCAACGAATAGCCCGCCGCCGATCAATGCAATTAGTATAAGCTTTTGGTTTTTATCCATAGATCCTGCCTTTCAAGGGAAAGAACCCATTTATAATCCGTAAACCAGAAAACGGGTTCCTGAATCACTCAGCCGGTTGGTGGGTGCGAAAATACTTGATATAACGTCCGGCGTACGGATCGCGCCCCAGCAACAGGTCTGCGGCGCGAATATATTGGGTGTATTTCAGCGGGTCGGTGATGGCGCAGGTCGCCCCGGCGCCGATTGCCAACCCCAGGAAAGCCTGGTTGATCGTATCCCGGTCGGGCAAACCAAAGGATACATTGCTGGCGCCCAGGTTGATATTGACGCCAAAAGCCTGGCGCACCAGTTCGATGGTTTTCAAAGTGACCGAACCGGCGTTGCTGTCGGCTCCCACGGTCAATACCAAAACGTCAATGATTACATCCTCGGCTGGGATGCCAAGTTTAGCGGCGCGTTCCAGAATTTTCTCGGCGATCGCGCAGCGCACTTCCGGGTCGCTGGGGATGCCGTTCTCATCCATCACCAGCCCAATCACCGCCGTTCCATGTTCCTTGACCAGCGGCAGCACCGCGTTGAGCGAAGCTTCCTCGCCATTCACCGAGTTGACCAGCACCCTGCCCGGCGCCACCTCCAGGGCGGCGGCCAGCGCTTTCGGATTGGGTGTGTCGATACACAACGGGATATCAAATTCCTCCGATAGCATCTTGACCACTTTCGGAAGCAAGGCAACATCGTCGATACCCGGAACGCCTACGTTTACATCCAGCAGATCGGCTCCGCCATCGATTTGCTTTTGGGCCAGCTCACGCACGTAATCCAGGTTGCCCTCCTGTAGGGCGGCTGCCAGCTTTTTACGACCGGTTGGGTTGATCTTCTCTCCAATGACCGTAAAGGGACCTTCGGTCGAAATCTTGACTTGTTTGGTTTTACTTTTCAATATCGTCTGCATTGTTTTGACTCCTCAGTAAAAGATGTGATTGACCTCCCGGCTACCAAATTATACCCCAGGGATCGCCGGGAGGAAAATCCTTCGCTTACTTCAAATGGGTAAATGTCTATAAAAAGGTAACCACTCACCCTCATCGCAATATCAGACCGGATTGACAAGATTGACAGGATTTTTTACCCTTGAACGAATGGGACAATTTTTTACTATGAATCGATAGCGCGGATTCCAACCGCAACCAAAACATCAACGCAAAGCCGCAAAGGTGTAAAGTCATTTTATTCTCTCTTTGCGCCTTAGCGTCTTTGCGTTAAAGATTTGGGTGAGCAAAGCAAATTCCAAGCGGTAATAATATAATAAAATCCGAGTTCAGCCGCGTCATTCAGCCTGCTATACAAAGTATCCGCTGGTAAGAATATAATTATCCCCAATATTCAGCAAGAATCTTGTCAATTCAAATAATGGATCCCACATGCACATCGATCAGATCATCCATTCACGCCGTAAAACCCTTCAAATCTCGGTTGCTTACGATGGCAGGCTCATCGTGCGCGCCCCCTTGGGAATGTCGCAATCCAAAATCGATACGGCAGTAGCCAGTAAAACCGATTGGATTCACAAGAAACAGGCTCAGTTTCGGGCGGCATATCCACGCTGGTCTCCTAAAAAATTTATCGCCGGCGAAAGATTCGCCTATCTTGGCAAAGAATATTCGTTGAAGATCATGGAAAACCAGAAAGAGGCCCTGATACTGCAAGAGCAATTCTCGCTTTCCAGGCAATATATTAAAAAAGCCAAGACGGTTTTTGAAAGCTGGTATCGCCAGCAAGCCAGACGCTATCTGACCCAGGAGGTCGAACGGTTAGCGGTCAAACACGGTTTTGCCCGGCCGAGAATCAGAATCACCAGTGCGCGGAGTCGGTGGGGTTCGTGCAGCTCATCCGGTAATCTCAACTTGACCTGGCGATTGATCCTGGCTCCGCCTGAAGTGATCGAATATGTAATAATTCATGAACTCGCTCATCTGAAAGCGCCTGGCCACCAACGACCGTTCTGGGAGCTGGTTGAAAATTTGTTGCCCGGTTATCAAAAACCCAAAGCCTGGCTAAAGAAGTTTGGGCACACCCTGGCGTTATGAGCTGCCGACTCCTCCTTAGGGTTACCCATAATTTTTAGCGTCATTCTGAAACCCGCTGTTCTTTGCCGGGTTGAAGAATCCCCAGCTAATTTCTTGGCATGCAATCTGGGTTGTAATTGCATGCCGGCTCTACCCGCATTCCTGGGTAACACGCTCCTACGTCTAACCCACATAAACCGGGGAGTGGTGGAATGAGGTGATGCATCTCGTTCCCTGGGTACAACGCTCCTGCGTTGTACCCGAAAAGAGTGTTCATTGTGAGTATCTCCACAGCACTGAGCACTTTTTTATCTTAAGGAAATTGGGGAATTTCTTTGGAGGCGCTCATTCATCGAGACCTGACAGGTTTCCGTAGAATTTTCATAATTCCAGTTGATAATTTAACAACGGTTTTCAATTAATGTTAAAACCTGTCAGGTCTGCTTGTTTCTTAGGAGCGCACATAATGAGAATTGCTGCATCCAAAAACCCAAAAGGGTTTATTGCGAGGTTAAATGTTTAATGGTAGAATTTTCATGATTATCTTTTAACACAAAGCAACCGCGAACATTACATTTCAAGAAACCGACTCGAGAAATCCGTTCCAGGCATTCGTCTCACCTGAGAGGAGGGCAGATATGCGAACCAAACTGGCATTCCCGATTATCCTGGGGTTGGCGTTTAGCGTTGGCTTGCTGGCATTCGCCCGGCAAACTTCACATGCTGAAACCACCACCGTAAGGTGTGTAAAACCCAGCGGAAGCGACGGGTGTTATTCCAGCATTCAAGCCGCCATTAATGCCGCCAACTCGGGGGATATTATATCGGTCGGAGTCGGAACTTTTTACGAGCACATCACCGTCACCAAGAATCTCGAAATCTACGGCCGGGGTTGGACTAGCTCGACCATCCATGGTGGTTATAGTCAGGCCCGAGCCACAGTATATATTCCCTGGACTATTGACTCCAGCACGATTATTTCAGGTTTCCAGATTACCGGCGGCGGGGATGGCCACCCGGATAATTGGGACAATGATGGCGGAGGCATTTCCATGTGGTACGCTTCACCAAGAATCATCAATACCTGGGTATATAGCTGCACCGCCCGCAATGGCGGCGGGGTCTTTGTGAGAGATGGCTCACCCTATTTCAAGAACGTACCAGCCTGGAACAACCGGGCTGCCAATAGGGGTGGAGGATTTTATATCGATTCGGCTCAAGTTGAGATGGTTGGAGAACTCAACTTCCTGAGCACAAATGGCACTATCTTTGATAACCAGGCTGAAATGGATGGGGGCGGTATAATGTTAGGTTCTGATGTAACCGCGACCATTCGCTTTATGCAAGTGATCTCGAATTCTGCCATTTACGGCGGGGGCATCGCGGTTGAAAATACTTCCAATCCGGTTCGCCTGGAGGGCAACTGGATTGGGGCTCATCCTTTATTCCCAGGTACCGGCAACTATGCAAAGATCGGTGGCGATGCCGGCGGTGGGCTTTATAGCCTGCAAGCTGAAAATCTGGATCTTCGGAACAATTGGTTCTATCAAAACTCCACTGCTGGAAGCGGTGGTGGGATATTAATCAATCTTTCTAAAGGAAATGTAGAAAACAATTGGGTTTATGGTAATACCGCTTCGTATGGCCACGGTGGAGGCATCAAAGTAGACAATGGCAGCCAGGATGTGAGAATTTATCACAACCGGATTGAAGCCAACCCAGGAGGCGGGTTAGCTGTCGAAGATAGATCTTCAGGTGTAGTCGATGCCAACGTGATTGTCTCCAACACTACAAACATTGGCACCGGCACCGGGATTTATATTCACTCTTCTACGGTTACCATCACCAATAATATTGTAGCGGGAAATGTAAATTCTTATTCATCGTCAACCGGCAATGGGATTAGCATTTTTTCATCCCACGCCCGGGTGATAAATAACACCATCGCGAATAATAATCATGGCGGGGTCTATCTTATGGATGCGGAGGGCGCTAAGGTTATTAATAACATCATTGCGTTCAATGTCGGTAATGGGCTCGAAGCGGTAGCCACCTCAGGATCGTTCTCGTATACCGCCGATTATAACGATGTCTATAATAATGACAACAATTATTATAATTTTTCGGCTGGCACGCATGATATATTTGTAAATCCCTTATTTGTAGGTAGTGGGGATTGGAATCCGTATTACCATATCCAACCTTCTTCACCGGTAAGCGTTAGCGGTTCCCTGGCTTATGCGCCGCCTTTCGATATCGACGGTCAGCCGCGCTTCCTGGGCGGCAGCGTCTCGATGGGCGCGGATGAGATTGTGCCGGTACAATACGATCTCTTCTTACCGCTGGTATTGAAGAATTATCCATGAATTTTTTTCGCTCTTATCCTGGTGAGCCACCCTTATATGCTACCGCTTGATCTGCTGATGGGTGGTCTCCGCCTGCGCCCATGAGGAGTTGTTTCAATCCGATGGTACGCAAGCTGTTAGCTTGCCTTCCTAAAGCGCAAACTAACAGTTTGCGTCACGTGGGGCAAGCTGTTAGCTTGCATGCACATTATAATCGGTGAGGAGCGCCCGCTGCCGGCGAAGGGTTTCTCCGCAATTCCGCCTTCATCCGCGTCCGATTCTCAATCCTCAAGCACCTCATAGTCGTCAAACCCCCGGCGAGATTCTATTCAAGAAATCCAGCAAAATCCTTAACGCCTGCTTTGCAGTTTGCTGTTTGACCACTAAGCGGTCGCCTTGCCACATGAATTGCCGGGCTGATTCATAATCTTGGGAACTTAAACCGATCCAGGTAAGACCAACCGGCTTTTGGGGAGTCCCACCTCCCGGCCCAGCGATGCCGGTAGTCGATAGGCTGATATCGGCTGCGAGTAGCAATCTGGCACCTCTCGCCATCTCCAGAGCAGTTTCGCGGCTGACCGCGCCGTATCTTTCCAGGGTCGATTGTGTCACTCCGAGGATATTTATCTTGGTTTCATTGGCGTAGGATATAATTCCACCCAGGTAATAAACCGAAGAACCCGGCACATTCGTGATCAGGTGGCTGAGCAATCCGCCGCTACACGATTCGGCGACCGCCAGACTTAATCCCATTTGGGTAAGTAAAACACCCACCTGATATTCCAAATCTTCAGCGCTCATGCTGATATTATACAATCAACCAGCCTGATACATTTCATCCTGGCGTGTTAAAATAATCGTTAATGAGATCTGAGAACCAATTCGAAACTTTACTGGCAACCTTGCCAACAAAACCAGGTTGTTACCTGATGAAGGATACGGAGGGTAAGGTAATCTATGTGGGCAAAGCGATAAACCTGCGCAACCGGGTTCGCTCTTATTTTCACACCAGCGCAGCCCTTCACCCACGCACCCAAAGTCTGGTTCATAAAATTGCCGCTATCGATTGGATCGTGGTCGATTCGGAGTTGGAAGCCCTGATCTTAGAAATGAACCTGATCAAGAAGCATCGCCCGCATTATAACGTCCGCTTGAAGGACGATAAACGCTACCCGTATATCAAAGTCCATTGGGCTGACCCTTTTCCTAAAGTAACCATTACCAGGCAAATGAGTCAAGATGGCTCACGATATTTTGGTCCCTTTACCAGCGTTTGGGCAGTCCACCAAACAATGGACCTCCTCCGCCGGATCTTTCCCTACCTCACCTGTGACCGGACAATAACCGGGCATGATGAGCGCGCCTGCCTTTATTTCGATATCAAACTATGCCTCGCCCCATGCATCTCAGCAGTTAGCCAGACCGAATACCGGCAAATGATCGAGGATTTGTGCCAGTTCCTGCAAGGTCGGACAGAACCGATTGTGTCTCGATTTCAAGCTGAAATGAGTAAAGCCTCCCAAGAATTGAACTTCGAGCGCGCCGCGCTTATCCGCGACCAGCTTAAAGCAATCGAAACCGTAGTAGAAAAACAAAAGGTGATCTCGAGCGATTACATCGATTCGGATGTCATCGCCCTGGCGCGCTCAAACAATGACGCCTGCGTTCAGGTATTCTTTATCCGCGCTGGCAAGCTAATCGGGCGGGAATATTTTTTATTGGAAGGTGCAGAAGAAACGCCCGACGCCACGGTGATAGCCGAGTTTCTCAAACAATTTTACGATCAGGCGCCATCGGTTCCCCATCAGGTGTTGCTCCCCGAGGAGATCGAGGAAGCTCAAATCATCAAACAATGGTTGAACCAGAAAAATCCGGATGAAAAAGTGGAGATCATCATCCCCCACCAGGGGCAAGAAAAAGAGCTGGTTGAAATGGCGGCTGAGAACGCCGCAGAAACCCTGAACTCCCTCCAGGCCCAATGGCAGGTAGACCGTCATCGCCAGAGCCTGGCATTGAGCGAATTACAACACGCCCTGGGTCTCTCCCAACCCTTGAATCGGATCGAGTGTTATGATATCTCGAATATCCAGGGCACGGCTGCGGTGGGAAGCATGATTGTCTTCGAACAAGGTATTCCGAAGAAGAACCTTTACCGGCGTTTCAATATTCGCTCGGTGGTTGGGCCGGATGATTTCGCCAGCATGGAAGAAGTGTTGACCAGGCGCTTTGCCCGCTGGCAAATTACCCAAGAGAACCAAAATCTGCCCGGAAGAAAGACCGACCTGGCTTTCGATCGATTGCCTGACTTATTGATTGTGGATGGCGGTAAAGGACAACTGAGCCGGGCTATTGCGGTTCTCGAACGTTTCTCCCTGGCAGAAAAGGTCCAGGTGGCCGGGCTGGCTAAACAAAATGAGGAGCTATTTATACCCGCTACCTCTATGCCGGTAATTCTACCCAAACAATCGCAAGGCTTGTTTATGCTCCAACGCATCCGCGACGAAGCTCATCGGTTTGCCATCACCGCTCACCGCAAGCTGCGCACCAAGCGAGGGCTGGCCTCCCGTCTCGACCAAATCCCTGGGATCGGTCCAACCCGGCGCAAGAAATTAATCGAACACTTTGGATCCATCGAAGCTATCCGAGAGAAATCTATTCAAGAATTAACCGCTATAGCGGGGATCACACCCAAACTTGCGGAAACCATAAAATCTAATTTAGAATAACCTTTGGAGCAGGAATGACCAATAAAAAGAAACGTCCTTCAAGCCGAGAAGCGCGCCGAATGCGTTTGCAACAAATTATTTTCTCGATCATCGCGATTATGATCATCGTGGTGATGATTGTGACCCTGTTTGCCAGGTATTAATTCCCTTTTGAAATAAACGTTGCACCGCCTGGTTGAAATCGTTGGTCGAGAAGGGTTTTTGAAGCCAGTGAACCTGGCCGGTTTCCAACACCATCTGGCTTTCATGGTTCAATGGATGTCCAGTGACGAATAACATCTTGATGTCTTCGTCTCTTTCCTTCAAGTGGTTATAGAGTTCTACGCCTCCCATCTCAGGCATGACAACATCGCTAATCACCATCTGGATCTCGGCTGGGTCATCTTCATATTTAGCCAATGCTTCCCGGCCATTTTCGGCAGTCAAGACGTTGTAGTTGTGCGCTTCAAG
>Ga0315282_10013313_pt1 | contig 12425 bp, 7 predicted proteins | sample YL17G07_20_MG_FD_203693 | JGI IMG/M metagenome (GOLD analysis project Ga0315282, IMG submission 203693) | Sediment microbial communities from Yellowstone Lake, YNP, Wyoming, USA - YL17G07_20 | ecosystem: Environmental > Aquatic > Freshwater > Lake > Sediment | place: USA: Wyoming | collected... | reverse complement strand
ATGGGGCAAGAGAAAACAGAAGACCTGGAGGTCTTAGCAGAAGACGCCTCCATTATCAAGTTTGTCAATCAGATATTATCAGAGGCGATTAACGAGAGGGCGACAGATATACACCTTGAGCCATTTCAGGATGAACTGCGCACGAGATACAGAATCGACGGCGTCCTTTATGATATCAATATCCCCGAAACAATAAGATATTTTCACCCTGCCATAGTCTCGCGTATCAAGATTATGGCACGCCTGAATATTGCCGAGCGCCGACTTCCGCAAGACGGCAGGATAAAAATAAAGGTTAATGATAAAGAACTGGATTTACGCGTTTCTGTAATACCTACCATATTCGGAGAATCGGTACAGATAAGGATATTGAGCTCAACATTATTTTTGGAGCTAGAGAAATTAGGTCTTCTTCCGCAAGACCTAAAGATTATTGAAAAGGTAATTACCAAGCCCCACGGAATTATATTTGTTACCGGCCCCACTGGTTCAGGCAAATCTACAACCTTATACGCCGCCTTAGCGCGCATAAATTCAAGTAATATAAAGATCATTACTATCGAAGACCCCATTGAATACCAATTAAGAGGGGTAAATCAGATTCAGGTTAACCCGCAAATCGGATTAAATTTTGCCAGTGCCCTGAGGTATATGTTAAGGCATGACCCGGATGTAATGATGGTCGGAGAAGTCAGGGATTATGAAACAGCAGAGATTGCCATCAGGTCGGCATTAACCGGCCACTTGGTCTTCTCTACCTTACATACAAACGATGCGGCCGGCGCAGTAACGCGTCTCTTGGATATGAAGATCGAGCCCTTTTTAGTATCGTCGTCTTTAGAGTGTCTTATCGCGCAGAGGCTGGTGCGGCTCATCTGTCCTAAATGCAAGACACCGGTAAAATCAAAAGGAGAGATATTAGACCAGATAAAAGATATAGAGTTTGACCCGCAAAAAATAGAACTCTACGAAGGCAAAGGTTGCGAGGAGTGTAGATTTACGGGATATCGCGACCGCACGGCTATATATGAGATTCTCACTGTAACTGAAGCTATCAGGGAATTAATCTTAAAACGCGCCTCCAGCCAACAGATAAAGAAGAGTGCTATCTCGCAAGGCATGCGCACACTGCGCCAGGATGGTTTACAAAAAGTCTTAGGCGGCCTCACTACTTTGACCGAGGTTATACGCGTGACTGAACAAGAAGAACTACTGAATGCCTAAATTTATATATTCAGCGAAATCCCAGCCTAACACAATTATTCAGGGAGATATAGAAGCAAGTTCAGAGCAGGACGCCATAAATCAACTGACCAAAATAGGATATTTCCCCTTATCTATCAGAGCCGAAGGTTCCTTTTTAGAAGAGAAACACGGTGTCTTGCGCTTCCGAAAAATCTCAAGACACGATATGGTTTTATTTACCCGCCAATTATCCACCCTGATTGAATCGGGGGTGAACATCTTAAATAGCCTTAATATAATATCTAATCAAACTCAAAACAGATATGTAAAATTGGTTATAAACGATATGATTGCAAAAATAAAGGACGGTAGGGCGCTCTCAGAAAGCTTAGCACTTCACCCCTCTTTATTTTCAAATTTATATATCTCAATGATACGTTCGGGGGAATCGGGAGGCAATCTTGAAGCTGTGCTTAGCCGTTTAGCTGATTTTCTGGAGAAGGAAGAAGAGTTCAAGAATTCTCTGCGGGCGGCATTGACATATCCGCTGTTTGTTTTTATAGTAGGAATAGCAACCGTGATTATTATGGTGGGGTTTGTAGTTCCCAGGCTTACGACTATATTTAAAGATATGGGCGAAGACTTACCTTTGGCAACTAAGATTTTAATCAACACCTCGCAGGCTTTACGCACACATTGGTGGTTTATGTTAATTATAATTGGGATATTTATATTGTTATTGCGCAGGGTATGCCATAGCCCTCAAGGTAAGGTTGTAATTGATCGCCTGAAATTAAAAACCGCTATATTTGGCAATATCGTCTTGAAAACTGAGATAGGTCGCCTGATGCGCACCCTCTCGTTGTTGCTTTCAAGCGGTATGCCGATTGTTTCCTCTTTAGATATATCAACATCTGTGGTAGAGAATCAAATCTTGAGAGTTGAGATGGAGAAGTTTAAAGACGAGATAAGTAGAGGTTTAAGTTTTTCTCAATGCCTAAAAGGCTCAAAGTGGTTTCCTTTCTTTGTTGTTAATATCGTTACCGTGGGAGAGGAAACAGGTACTTTAGAAAAATCTCTTTTACGTATTGCAGATGAATACGAAAAGGAAGTGGATAGGTCCTTAAAAACCTTAACCCGAATGTTAGAGCCCGTTATAATTCTGGTAATGGGGCTGATTGTGGGCTTTATCGTGTTATCAATTTTATTACCGATATTTCAAATAAGTTTTACTGTAAAGTGAAGCGTTATTATCTAACTGAGGGGTCGGGGAGTTTCATATACGTTTTTCCGACCCCTCATCCTGACTCTGAACGAAGTGAAGAGGAAGGATCTCTTGAGATCCTTCGGCCTTGCGGCCTCAGGATGACCCCTCGTCAATCGGAAAAAACACCCCGAGGGGTCATCTAACTTAAACTGAATATTGTTGTAATGATGATTGGTATGAAAGCAAAAAATAAAAAAGCAATATTTATTTGTCATATCGGCGAAAACGCGCTGAAGGTAATAAAGTGCGCATTGAATAAAAACGAGGTGAGGGAATTTGTGGACTTAGAGGTCCGCTCAATTCCTCCTGATACGGATGACAAAAAAATATCCGCGCAATTAAAGCAGGTTTTTGATAAATTGGAATATAAAAATGAACCCCTGGTCATTTCTCTGCCTCGCAACCAGGCAACCTGTAGATACCTAAAAGTCCCGACAGAAAAACCGCAGGAAATCGAAAGAATTATATCTTTACAGGCATCGCGGTTTCTACCCTATCCGGCCGGAGAGTTAATCACAGGTTACCAGACTATCTTGACTGACAAGGAAGGATATGCGCATCTAAATCTGGTTATCGTACATAAAGACGTAGTTGAACGTTATTTTAAGATTCTTAAAGAATGCAATATTAAAAACATTTCCATAATCTTAAGTTCCTATGGCCTTGGTAATCTATATGGTTACATAAGGCCTCAGGATGAAACTGCGGTTATGGTAATAGATATTGATTCCGACCAAGTAGAGGTGGCTATAGTCGCACAAAGAAGGCTGTTTTTTAGCCGTTATTTTAAAATTAATAAACTTCAAGCCAATTGGGAGAATTTATTTATTGATGAGGTAAAAAAAACCTACGATGTTTATGTAAAAGAGATTATAAATCAGCCGCCCAACAGGATTATCTTGCTGGACCCAAGTAAAGTTTCGCAGGAATTTACAAAAATACTCAACCAGCAGACGATTTTGGCTGTTGAGACCTTATACTATGGAGATAAAATCGGGCTTTCCAATAATGTATTAAAAGAGATTCGGGATTCTGATACTTCTCTTGCTGACCTAGCTGGCTTGGGCTTAAAAGATGCTGACCAATCCCTAAATCTGTTACCCAGAAATATAAAAGAAGAGGCCGAGAAAATTGTAAAGCAGAAGGAATACCTGCGGATGTCTTTATTTTCCCTTGGAATAATTTTTATTTTAGGCTTGAGCATAACTAAAGGCTTAAGCAATAAACAAAATTACTTAAGGCAGTTAAAAATAGAATTAAATAAAATCTCGCAAGAGGCTAGGCCCCTGGAGGAGATGGAAAAGCGATACCTATTATTAGGAGGCCGCGCGCAAAAGAAATCAACAAGCCTTGAGGTGCTCTACGAACTCCACCGCATCATGCCCGCTCAGGTATCCCTGGCCAACCTCATTTACGAAGAGGATAACCAGATAATCTTGCACGGGGAGACTCAAGAGATGAATCCCGTGCTCATGCTGGTAGCGGCTTTAGAAAAATCAGCTGTATTTAAAGACTTGAACGTAAGACTTAGATACGCAACCAAAAAAAATACCTCCTCCGGTGAAATTGTTGATTTTGAAATAGTTTGTGCTAAAAAATAAGTGAAGACATCCCGACGATACCTGCCTCAACCGGTGAGGCAGGTATCGGGGGCTCATTTAAAATGCCAAAGATACTTTCCTCAAGAGAAAAGACAATTTTATTTTTAGCAATAAGCGCCATTACCTTAAGCCTTGTTTTTAATTTTTTAATCATCCCGGTTTTAAAGAAAAACAGTGCTTTAAACAAAGAAATTGCTATGACTAAGACAAAATTAAACAAATATAGGCGTCTTCTCACACAGAAAGACCATATACAGAATAAATACAATAAGTTTAGTTCTAGAATCGGCTCATCCTATCAAGATAAAGATACCTTAGTTTCGGCGTTATCGACATTAGAAACACTGGCTCAAGAATCAGGCATTCGCATTATTGATATTAGACCGCAAGGCTCAAAGGATTGGGAATTGTATAAAGAAATCCTAATTGATTTAAAGGCAGAGGCAACTTTAGAAGGATATTTAAAATTTATCTATAACATCGAAAATTCCTTATCGTTATTACGCATCAAAAGATTCCAAATCAGCGCCAGGCCCAATACACAAATCTTAGATGGCAAATTTTCCATCTCACAATTCTCTGCACAATAAATAAAACCCGCCATTTCATTCGTTTGTGACTCCGCGTTTAAATTATCTTCGTTTTGTATTAAAAGAGGATAAAATATAATAACTCTCCATATAGAGAGTAAGAGTGAATTAAGTATAAATTTTGAGATTTTTCTTGATAATATAGGAGGTTACAATAGATTCTTCGGCACATTGCCTCAGAATCAAGGAAAAGTTTCATTAATGAAACTTTTCCTTGACAAATTAAGGGAAAATGATATGCTCTTCATATAGAGAGTAAAGGAGGCAAAAATTTCTAATATTTACTTAATAAAAGACTTAGCGCGATTAAGCGGTTATTCCATCTATACGCTAAAATTCTATCTTAAGATTGAGCTGATTAAAGAAATAAGTCGCAGTCCTGAAACGCACTTTCGTTATTTTGATGATTCTACGCTTGATTTGCTGAAGAGAATCCGCATTTTAAGAAAAGAAGGCAAGACTATAAAAGAAATTAAAGATGAGTTACTTTAAAGTATTAGGATTAGAACGAGAGCCTTTTTCCACTAGTCCTGACCCTGAGTTTTTTTATCGCTCTGCCAGTCACGATACTGCCCTGAAACGCCTGGAGATTTCTATTCGCTTACGCCGAGGCTTAAATCTTATTTTGGGTGATGTGGGTACGGGAAAAACTACTCTATCGCGCGCCCTCTTACAGACATTCAAAGATGAAGGCGACTTTATCTTTCATATGATTTTAGACCCGCATTACAAATCCGAATTTCAATTTCTTCTCAGCCTGGTAAGGATGTTTGGCATAATGCCTGCCTTTAAGTCAACTTTGGATTTTAAAGAAGCATTGGAAAAATATTTATTCCAAAAAGGCATCGATGAGAATAAGACCATTGTTTTACTCATTGACGAAGGCCAAAAAATGACGCCCGAGAATTTAGAGGTCTTACGCATGCTTTTAAATTATGAGACTAACGAATTTAAACTACTGCAATTAGTGATTATGGCACAGGTAGAATTGCTTCCCCGCATAAGACGTATCCGTAACTTTGTAGATAGGATTGCCCTGAAGTACACCATCAATCCTTTAGACGAAAATGAGACTAAAGAAATGATAGTTTTTAGATTAAAACAAGCAGGTTATGATCACCAAAACCATTTATTTACAGACGAGGCAGTTCAGTCGATCTATCAGCATACCCAGGGCTATCCGCGCAGGATATCTATGCTCTGTCACGATGCCTTAGAGACAATAGTAATGCAGGAACGAGCAATCGTTGATATGGAAGTAATGAATAGTATAATTGCCCAAGAGGCAAAAGTATGAGAGATAATATTTCACCCGAGGAAAGACTATTAAAATTAATCAGAGGCCAGAAAAAGCAAAATAATAAAACCATAGATAAGGAACCCTCAACCGCTTTTGCCGTTGCCGATGTGCAACCTCCAATTAAATATTCTGCTCATCCCTCTGCCATCAGATATTTGTCTCCTTTAGATATCCGTAAAATTATATTTCTCATCTTTGGGGCATCTTGCATTTATCTTATTATTTCTTTTATTTATCCTTTGGTGGGCTTTAAAGAAAATAAGTTGCCCCAAATAAAGCAAGAAAACACTAGCGAAACAGAAAGAGAGCCGGAACAAAAGAGCAAGCCTTATGAATTTTATTTAGAAGGCATCAAAAATCGTCAGATATTTGGTAGCACGGCAACAGCAGCTCCTGTTCAAGAGAAGGAAAAGCCTGTAGTCATTAGCGCAGAGAGCGCAGACTTAATTAAAAATATCAATCTGGTAGGGATTATCGCGGGAGAGAATGCCCAGGCAGTTATCGAGGATAAAAAAATACAAAAGACGTATTATTTAACCAAAGGCCAATTTATGGGTGAATTCCAAGTTGAGGATATACAGGATGGGAAAGTCATCTTAAATTATAATGGTCAGAGACTGGAACTTTATTTGTAATGCCAAAACCCGATTATACTTTGGAGGCAATAAAATGAAAAAAATTTTATCCTTTGTTTTAATGGCCTTATTTTTATTTCTGTTAGATTTTACTTTAGCCCAAGAAGAACCGCAGATGAATTTTCCCAGGGAAACACGAGCCGCTTCCTCTCGTGCTACGCCTCAATCTAAACCAGCACCAGCGGAGCCCAATAAAATTTCTTTAGATATAAAAGGTATGGATATCGTGGATGTCTTAAAGATGTTGGCTACGCGCTCCGGGATGAATATCATAGTAGGTAAAAATGTCACGGGCAGGGTTACCTTATTTTTAAAAGACGTGGATATCTGGGACGCCTTTGAAATAATACTTTTGGCAAACGACTTAGCTTATGAAAAAGAAGGCAAAATTATTAATGTGATGACGCAGCGAGATTATGAACTCATTTATGGAGAGCGTTATCGAGATAAAAAAGAGGCAAGGGTCATCAGGTTAAAATACGCAAAGGCCGCGGATTTATCCCGCGCTTTAACTCAGATTAAAACTAATATCGGCAGGATAGTGGTGGATGAGGGCTCGAATACCTTGGTGATGATAGATACGCCAAAAAAATTAGAAGAGACCGAAGGTATTATCGAGAATACAGATTTGCCCATTCAGACAAGGATATTTAGTCTGAACTATGCCCAGGCAGATAAGCTCAGCGCCAAGATTCAAGAGGCAATTACTAAAGGCGTAGGTTCCATTAAAATAGATGAGCGCACTAACAAAATCGCCGTAACTGATTATCCGGAAAAATTAGATGGGATTGCTCAGCTCATTGAAGCCTTTGATGAAAAGACGCCCCAGGTCTTAATTGACGCCCAGATTATAGAGATCAAGCCCTCTGATAAATTTGAAGCGGGCATAGATTGGGATTATTGGATAGCTAAAAACTCTAGATTCGTAACCTCTCTACCTACGGCAGGTGCGGTGAATAAACTGAGCTTAAGTCTAGCGACTGAGAATTTAGGTCTTACCGCAGGAAGACAGTACAAAGGCATTATTGATTTGTTGCGTACCATTGGAGATGCTAAGATACTCTCAAGCCCTCGGATTATGGCCTTGAATAATCAGGAAGCCAAAATCTTAGTGGGAACCCGAGAGCCATACGCTTCTCAAACCACGGTAACCGGCGAAGGCGGAACGGTTACTACTTCAGAAACCGTAAACTTTGTGGATGTGGGCATAAAACTCTACGTAACCCCCACAATTAATAAGGATAATTTTGTCACGATGAAGATAAAGCCGGAAATAAGTTCTGCAACGGAGAAATATACCACCTCCAAAGGCGAGAGGGTCCCTATTGTCTCTACCTCCGAGGCAGAAACCTCTGTGATGCTTAAAGACGGCGTGACGATAATCATTGGTGGCTTAAGAAAAGACGAGAAGTCCGAGACGTCTAAAAGGATTCCTTTTCTAGGAGATATCCCTTTTTTGGGTATAGCATTTAGAAACAAATCCAAAGAACTGAAAAAAACAGAATTGGTAATACTTTTAACCCCGCATATTATGTCGGGGAGTACTTCTTATACGGATGTATCGGAGATAAAACCCAAAGACGGCGCTGTGGTGAAGATGGTCAAAGGCGATATTATTACCGAAAAGATACCCGGTGTCACAAAAGCAAAAGAAGAAATATCTCCAGCGCAAGCGCAGGTCCAAATGGAATTTAGAAGCCCCCGGGAGTATGTAAACTTTATCTGGCAGAAGATAAATAAGATTGCCGCTGGCTATATCGGCAAAGAGGGTGTTTATAAAGGTAAGGTACAGATTTCGTTTCTGTTAGATTCTCTCGGCCAATTAAAAGATTGGCCTCGCGTGATATCTTCAACCAATCATCTCCTGGACATCGTAGCTATAAAAAGCATAAGAGACGCCTCTCCCTTCCCGCCTTTCCCGGAATTTTTAAACAAACCCGAAGAGGTCTTTACTATAATCTTCTCTTATAATTAAATGAGGGGTCGGGGTGTTTTCTATATATCTTTCCGACCCCTCATCCTGAGCGAAGCGAAGGATCTCAAAGATCCTTCGGCCTTACGGTCTCAGGATGAGCAGTGTGCATAATTCACATTATGTCATTGCGAGGAGCTCATTTTTGCTTTAGCAAAAATGACGACGAAGCAATCCGCGAAGCGTCGCGAGGCTGCCTTTGGCAGCCGTGGCGATCTTGGGATTGCTTTCTGCTTCGCTTCGCTCGCAGCTAAAGGCTTTCTTCTCGCTCGCAATGACGGTTACTGGACAACCTCTCAGGCGAAGGCAATCCTTGTTTTGTACAATAGTACAATTGGCAAAATGTACAAAAATAAGGTATACTTAATATAATGGTTCCGACGCTCCTTAGGAGGTCGGAACCCCGACCCCCGAAGCCTGCTTACGTGTGAGCGGGGCGTCGGGGTAAAAGACAATTAGGTTGATTGCTCCGTAAAAGAGCAAATCACCTGAAAGGGTGAGGCGCAAAGCTAAGGTGCCTAAGCTCCCTAATTAGAGGAGTAAGGTAGACCGGCTGCCGTAGGGCAATAAGTAAATGTGCCTTATTCTTTCAGAATAACGACTGAAGGGATAAGGCATTCGTGTTTTATAGGGGACGGTTCCCTATAGGAAAACGTCCTTTCTGGCACACCCCGCCCTATCGGATGGGCGGGTGTGTACTTTCTGTGCAAGGAGGTGTTCCATGGAACCTAAATCACTGAACAGCAAGAACGCAAAAGAACTAAGGGCCGGCCGGATTATTGTCTATCTGAACCGCGAGGAGTTTGACTTTGTGGATACCATAGGCAAAGACGCCCTCTTTACTACCGGCAAACGCATGACTAACAATAAGATTGTGCGCGCCTTCGTGAGCGCCCTCAAAGGTTTCAAGATAGACGCTAGAGGCATATCTAACTACGAGGAGCTAAAAGAAAGAATAATCTCAGCACTAAGCGCAGATAAAGAAAGAGTAATGGCTCAACCCTTGGAAGCGTCTCGTCATTGCGAGCGACCGAAGGGCGCGAAGCAATCTAAAGAAAAAGATTGCTTCGTCGCTTTGCACAAAAAGTGCACACCCGCCTTTCCGATAAGGCGGGGTGGCGCTCCTCGCAATGACAAGCTGCTTCCGGTAGCCGAACCGTTACAAGAAAGAAGGTTATACCCGCGTCTTAAAAAAGAAGTCAAGGTTTCCTACCGCGGCTTAGAGTCGCTTGATGATTATCAGGCAAAGGAGACCAAGAACATCAGCCAGGGCGGCTTCAGGATAGAGCTGACAGAGGAGCGCAAGGCAGGAGAGCCGTTAGAGTTTACCATTACCGACCCTGAACTGCCGGATAACCCGCTCAAGGCCTATGGTTGCATTGCCTGGGTCAAAGGCAGGGAGGCAGGGGTAAAGCTGACTTATCTGCCTGAGATGGATAAAGAGAGATTTAATAAACTGGTTGGTGAGAAAATCGAAGTTTCAAAGAGCAACACAGAGGTAGTAAAATGAAGATGCTAAAGGTAAAACTTATAATTATAGCTTATTTCTTACTTGGCCTAAGTCTCAGTGCTGCCTATGGCTCAACTATATTAGGCGATGCGAATGGGGATGGTAAGATAAACCCTGGTGACGCAATACGGATATTGCAGGCTGTTGTGGGTCTAAAACCTTTCGTAACCGACGAGCAGGAGAAGAGGTCAGTCGCAGAGCAGGAGTATGCCGCCGATGTCAGTGGAGATAAGACTGTAAGCGCCTATGACGCGGCGTTGATCTTAAAACATGCCGCCGGAATGTTAAACGAGTTCCCGGCGCAAAAGGCCAATCACGCGCCTCGATTCATTGACTGCCCTAAAAACATAGTAAAAAAGTCCAATGAAATGTTATCCTTTGCCATAACCGCCCAAGACGAAGACGGCGATGACCTAACCTTCAGCTATAACTCAAAGGATTTCCCAGCTGCTGCTTACGGAGAATCAGGCCTATCCGCCCAATACAACCAGGAGAAGAAGTGCTGGGATGCGGTATTCCAGTGGATGCCGATAAAGGAAGGCAGAAATACCTTAAAAGTAAAGGTTGAAGACGGCAAAGGCGGCGATGAAACCAGGGAGATTATAGTGACAATAGATGATAACTTTGGAACAGGCTCTAATGATGATATATATGCCGATACCGATATTATTTACTACAATAATGCCTTACGCAGGCCAGAGCGGGTAGAGGATAAAGACGGCAATTTGAGATGGAAATTCTTATACGAGTCCGGCGACTCCAAGGAAAGCATGAGCTATATCTTCAGGTATGACGCCTCTGGCCGGCTGGTAGAGGAGAAGTGGTTGAGTTATGACTTTGCAGATCTTAAAGCAAGGATAAATTACGGATACGGCGGCATGGATAATCAGCTTTTATGGGTAGCTAAGGATTTTCCTGGATTAAAACCAAGGCAGCCGCCCTCGATTACCTACACCGCGCCCCTGGGCTCTATAGTAATGTTAGATTTCCACCCTAACTGGCCGGGTAGTAATGTCTTCTTTGGCTTTAACGGGGCAATTAACGATTATACGACTATAGTAGGCAAGAAAAAGCTGGCCAAGGCCATTGGGGCCAGCCCTGATGATGCCTATATAATAGAAGAGAGATTAAACAGTGATGCTGATAATGATACCTACACCATAATCGACTGCAAAAGAAGCGAGAATGTAGCATACGGCTGGGTGAATATCCAGAATTCCAATTGGGTTACAGTAGAGGTGTCTAAAGAAGAAGCTGAGGAATATGCTGAAAAAGGCGTAAAGGTTACTATGGAGCTGAATTATGACAAAACGATAAAAGATAGCAGATATATATATAAAATCCGAAGATTAACCAGCAAGTGGCTATTTACAGAATATCTGCCTAACAACGACAAAATCACCTACCATATTACGGATATCAGGGATAAGAAGGGCTTTTTGCTATACCGCCGGGTAAATGTGGTAAAAAAAGACCAAGATGACAAAGAGTATGACGCGGAACTCCAGAAGAGCGTATTCAGCTATGATGCAGAGGAATATACTGATGGCTCCAAACTGGCAGTATACGAAAAAGACGGCTCCGGCAGACTCTTATCGAATAGAATCTACAGCCTGCGGAGCTTTGGTCTATTAATGAAGAAGATAGACTACACTGCTAATAAGACTTATACCTATAAATGGCCGCCAAGGTCAGAGAAGATAAAATACGTTGATTCAGGCCAGCCGGCAGAAGTAGAGGTTTATGATGATTACGACTCTGAAAGAGATGATAATACACCTATATCTATTCTGAAGCTTAACGGAGACAATACAGACAACATACCTTTAACTGATATACCTGTGCCAATCATGGGCATCAGAAACGGGGTGGTCAGCTATAATGTTTATTATGTTGAAGAGGCAAGGTTTATGGCAGATAAGATGCAATATAAGCAGGAATATAGCCCTGAAGGGGTGTTTGTGGAGGAAGAGGATATAATGAACAGCCAGATTATAGCCTGGCGGGTATTTAGCCGGGATACGATGAAATTAAACAGGATATTAGTAAATAAGATTTCCCAACAGGGGGCTGATTTTAATGCTAAGAGCTATAAGTGGCCGATCAGGAATGCGGGAGTAGCTGAAGATTGCGAGAGAGATTTTGATGCAGGCGCAGGCACAAGCCAGTATTGTGTTGGTGACGCAGTCACGGTAGTATCTTACGAGATGGAAAATGACAGCCCCAGTCAGTCGAAATCTGGCACTACTAAGACTGTGAATAAGGCGGAACAGGAAAAGCCTCCGGAAGATAAGGCAGAGATTGATAAATTGATAAGTAATTTAGAATCGCTGGCTCAGAAACAAGGAACAACAGATGCAGAATT
>Ga0315282_10013312_pt1 | contig 12426 bp, 13 predicted proteins | sample YL17G07_20_MG_FD_203693 | JGI IMG/M metagenome (GOLD analysis project Ga0315282, IMG submission 203693) | Sediment microbial communities from Yellowstone Lake, YNP, Wyoming, USA - YL17G07_20 | ecosystem: Environmental > Aquatic > Freshwater > Lake > Sediment | place: USA: Wyoming | collected... | reverse complement strand
TAATACACAGGGCTGGATTTCCAGCTCTTTTTTAGTTAAAATATATAAATATGTCTAAATTAAAAACTTATATTTATCCAATAAGCACTCTTGTCGGCACAATTATTGGCGTGGGATTTTTTTCGTTGCCCTATATAACATTAAAAGTGGGTTTTTGGGTGATTTTGGGTTATTTTTTGGTTTTAGGAGCTTTGGTCATTTTGGTGCATTTATTTTTCGGGGAATTAGCTTTGAAAACCCCTGATTTTAAAAGATTGCCCGGTTTTGCCAAAATTTATCTGGGAAGTTGGGGAAAAAGAATAGCTTTAATTTCAACAATTTTGGGAATTTTTGGAGCAATTTTGGCCTATTTAATTGTTGGCGGTGAATTCTTAACAGAATTACTTTCACCAATCTTTGGCGGGAATTCTTTAATCTACACCATTTTTTATTTTGTTGTTGGAACTGCTTTAATTTTCTTTGGGATAAAAGCCATTGCCAAAGTTGAATTCTGGGGATTGATTGGATTTTTCTTGATTTTAATTTTAATATTTTTCCGTGCTAAAGGTCTTATAAACATTGATAATTTATTTTTAGTCAATAGTCATTGGTCATTAGTCAAAAGTCATTTATTCTTGCCCTACGGCGTTATTCTCTTTTCTTTATGGGGAGCAACTTTAATTCCGGAAGTGGAGGAAATGCTTGCCCCCACACCAAATTTTGGTGTGGGGGTGAAGGAAAAAAAGAAAGCATTAAGATGGATTATTCCAATCTCTATCTTAATTCCGATTTTTGTTTATCTCTTCTTTATTTATTTAATTTTAGGAATTACTGGACCCCAAACAACCGAATCAGCATTAAGCGGCCTTAGAAATTTTTTAGGAGATAGGACAGTTTCTTTAGCTCTTTTTTTCGGAGTTCTAACTACTTTTACCTCCTTTATTGTCTTAGGACTAACCCTAAAAAAAGTTTTTTGGTATGATTTAAAAATAGGGAAAAATATAGCTTTCGCAATTACCTGTTTAATTCCTTTATTTCTATTTTTAATAGGTATTAAAAATTTTATTCCTGTAATAAGTTTTGTTGGCGGTGTAATGTTGGGTATAGATGGGATTTTAATTTTGTTGATGTACCAAAAGATTAAACCAGAAAGAAAGCTTCTAATTTCCCCTCTGATTCTTATATTTTTATTCGGAATTATTTACGAAATAGTTTATTTTGTAAAATAAATTATGCTTTGGTTACATATTTTAACCTTTTTATTATCCTGTGTTGTTCTTGCTTTCTCCAGCAGGTGGTTAATTAATACCCTTACTAAAATTGCTAAATTTTTAGGTTGGAAAGAATTTGTTGTTGCCTTTTTTCTTATGGCTTTTGCCGTATCATTGCCTAATTTTTTTGTTGGAATAATCTCCGCCCTGAATAAAGTCTCTGAATTATCTTTCGGTGACGTTATTGGCGGAAACATTATAGATTTTTCTTTGGTTATGGGGTTAGCTGCTTTGATTTCAAAGATGGGATTATCTGCTTCGAGTCGGACAGTCCAGGGAAGTTCACTTTTTACGATTGGAGTTGCGGTTCTTCCTTTATTAATGATTTCTGACGGTGTACTTTCCAGGTGGGATGGGATTGTTCTTTTTATTGTTTTTATTTCTTATATATTCTGGCTTTTCAGTAAAAAAGACAGGTTTACCAAAGTTTACGATGGGATAGCGGAGCCAATGACTATCAGCTTTTTCTTAAAGAATTTATTTTTATTTATAGCTTCTTTTGTTCTGCTTGTTTTGGCTGCTGAAGGAGTAGTTAAATCAGCAGTCTTTTTTGCAAATTATTTAATGTTTCCTATGGGGTTGATTGGTATTCTGATTGTCGGATTGGGCGATTCTTTACCAGAAACATTCTTCTCTATCCAAGCGGCAAGGAAAGGTCAAGACTGGCTGGTTTTGGGAGATTTATTAGGCGGAATAGTGATAACTGCCACCTTGGTCTTGGGAATAGTAGCTTTAATTTATCCAATAAGAATAACCGATTTTTCGGCTATAATTATTGGTCGGGCTTTTCTTGTGTTTGCAGCCATTTCTTTTATAATTTTTGTTCGTAGCGATCAAAAAATAACCAAAAAAGAAGCTCTCTTTTTATTGGGGATTTATATTGCCTTTGTCTTAGTTGAAATTTTAAGCAAATGATGCTAAGATAATTTAATGAGCGACTCTCTTTTTATTTTAATCGTCTTTTTAATTGTTGCTGCGGGAGTGGGGATAGTTATGTTTTTGTTAAGGAAGTCAAAGGTTGATGAGAAACAAAGCGATTCAATAAAGGATTTGGAAAGAAGGCTGACCGATTTAATGATTGGACAACTGAAGGAAATTCGAGATAGTCAGGATGGTGTATCCAAAGAAATGCATGTTCAAATCCGTTCTTTTACCGAAGAAGCGACAAAAATAAAAGATGATTTAAAACAAGTTCAAGAGGCTGTAAAAGATGTTTCTACTTTTCAGGATATTTTTAAATCACCGAAATTGAGAGGTCAATGGGGGGAAGCGTCTTTGGAGCATATTTTAGCCCAGCATTTTCCAAAAGAACTTTATAAAATCCAATATTTATTTTCATCAGGCGAACAGGTTGATGCGGTTTTAAAACTCCCAAATGGCAGAGTTTTGCCGATTGATGCCAAATTCCCGGTTGAGAATTTTGACAAAATGATAAACGCTGTTTCAGATACGGAAAAAAGCTTTTTTAAGAAAAATTTCCTGGAGGATGTTAAAAATAGAGTTAATGAAATTGCTGAAAAATATATTTTACCTTCGGAAGGAACAACCGATTTCGCTCTAATATACATTCCGGCAGAAGCCATTTATTATGAAATAATAAATAATATCAGTAAGGAAGTAGACGTGGCGGCATTTGCCTGGTCAAAAAAAATAATTTTGACTTCACCAAATACAATTTATTTAACCCTAAGAACCATAGAGCACTGGTTTCGCGATACCCAAATTTCACGGCAAACCCAGGAAATTTTAAAGAAACTTTCCAAAGTTCACCAGGATGCGGAAAAATTAATGGAGGATTTTAGGAAATTGGGCAACCATTTGAAGAATGCCAGCTTCGCCTATTCGGATTCTGAAAAGCGACTTTCCCTGCTTGACGAGAAAGTGGAAAAACTGGTAGAAATAGGGGAGACCAAACAGTTGGAGGAGCCAACTGATAGTTCCTAATTCCTAATTACTAATTTCTAAATACTAAATTTATGTTAGCAATAATTAAAACGGGCGGGAAGCAATATATTGTTACTCCGGGACAAAAGTTAAAAATTGAAAAAATAGACCCCCAACACCAAAAAATTGACATAGGGGCAAGCAAAAAAGAAGATGAAGTTATTTTCGATCAGGTTTTGTTATTACAAAAAGGTAATAAATTAGAAATTGGAACTCCTTTTGTTGAAGGAGCCAAAGTTATAGGAAAAGTTCTCTCTCAAGGAAAAGGTAAGAAAGTGATTGCTTTTAAATACAAATCCAAAACTCGTTATAAAAGAAAAAAAGGCCATAGACAACCTTTCACCATAGTGGAAATTACCAAAATCCTAAACACTAAATCCTAAACAAATTCAAATGACCAAAATTCAAAATTTGAATTTTGATATTGTTCAGAAATTAGGATTTCGGATTTAGGATTTATCTCCGGCTTTCTAAAGCCGAAGATAATGTTTCTTCGTCGGCATATTCAAGTTCAGCGCCGACGGGCAAGCCCCGGCCGAGCCGGGCGATTTTTTTATTTAAGGGTTTTAATAACCTCTCTAAATATAAGGTTGTGGTTTCGCCGTCTGGCGTAGGATTAATGGCTAAAATAATTTCTTGGATTTCAGGGTGATTTTTTATTCTTTCTTCCAATTCTTTAATTCTTAGCTTTTCAATGTCTGATTTTTTTAAGGCGGATACCGTGCCACCTAAAATAAAATATCTTCCATTATATTTTTTTATTTTTTCAATAGATTCCAAATCGGTTTCATTGACGACTACGCATAATAAACTTTTGTCTCTCGAAGGATTGGCACAAATTTGGCAAAGCTCCCCCTCGTTCTGAAAAGGATTAAAACAAAAGGGACAAATTTTTATTGCTGATTTAAGGTTAGAAATCGCGTTTGTTAAATTCTCAGTTTCTTCTTTTGATAATTTTAATAAATAGAAAACAAAGCGGACAGCAGTTCTGGGACCTACCGTCGGAAACTTAGAAAATAAATCAATGAGTTTTTGAATAGTAGGGGAGTACACTTGACTTATGACTTATGACTTATGACTATTGACCCGTGATTTATATGATCCTTGTCATCTGTCATTAGTCATTAGTTATTAGTTACTCTTCTGCATATCCTTTTTCTAAATTGCGAAAAGCAACATTCCTTTCGTCAAAATATACCTCAACTCTCCCAACCGGGCCGTTTCTATGTTTTGCGATAATAATATCGGCGATACTCTTCCTTGCAGTTTCCGGCCTATAACGATCTTCACGGTAAATAAACAACACTACATCCGCGTCCTGTTCAATCGTGCCCGACTGTCTTAAGTCAGATAATCTTGGTATTTGGGGAGATCTTTGTTCAACTGCGCGAGATAATTGTGAAATAACGAGAACGGGGATGTTGAGCTCTCTAGCAAGAGTTTTGAGGTAGCGGGAATTGTCAGAGACCTGCTGAACAGGATTAGCATTCGGATTTAAAGGTTCCATTAACTGAAGATAATCGATAACAACTAAACCTAAACCTTTATCTGCCTGCAACCTTCGGCACATCGCCTTCATTTGTAAAACAGTAGGAGAGGCGGCATCATCAATATAAATCGGCGCCTCGGATAAAATTCCCATTGCCTGCTGGATTCGGGAATAATCATTGTCTTCACCTTCGCCAGAGAGTTTGCCAGTTCTTAATCTCCATAAATCAACGTTGGCGATGCTGGCGATTAATCTATCAACCACCTGGTCTTTTGACATTTCAAGGCTAAACATTCCAACCGGTATCTTATCATTAATGGCAATATTGCTCGCAATATTTAATGCGAGCGCACTTTTACCAAAACTTGGCCTTGCGGCTAAAATAATCAAATCTGATTTTTGAAGGCCAGCTAAAATATTATCTAAATCATTAAAGCCGGTAGCAAGACCCCTAAGACCGCCTTCATGCTTTGATAGTCTATCAATTCTTTCAAAAGCTTCTTCTAAAGTATCTTTTACTAGCACAAAATTCTGTCTTAAACTGCCTTGGGCGATACTAAAGATTCTTTTTTCAGCCTCGTCTAAAAGAGTATCCGTATCTTCAGCTTCATTATAGCCTAATACTTCAATCTCGTGGCTCGCATCAATTAAGTCTCTTAAGATTCTTTTTCGTTGAACAATTTTTGCATAGTCTAAAATATGGCTGGCGGTCGGTACTGAATTTATTAATTCGGTCAGATAACTATACCCCCCAATATCGTCTAATTTGCCTTTATCTTTAAAACGATTAGAAAGAGTTAAAAGGTCAATTGGCTCCCCTTTAGTAAAGAGTTCTTGTATGGCCTGATAGATTTCTTGGTGATTCTTTCGGTAGAAATCTCGAGGTTGCAAAAAATCTGCCACCTTAAAAACAGCGTTTTTATCCAACATTAAACATCCCAACAGAGATTGTTCGGCATCTACGCTTTGAGGAGGTAATTTTTCGGGAAGTTCCTTTGCCATACGCCGTAGTAGAATTTCGACTAATTTTTAATTATTTTCACTGCTCCGCAGTGGTCGAAATTTCACTACGGGGCATATATATATAATTATCATATTCAAAAAATATTGGCAACTCCCCGTTAGACCCGTTAGAATTATATTTTTAACAGGGTTTGCCCCATTTGGAATATTTGTTAGAATAAGATAGGCACTCGCTCGCTGTTGCTCACTTGTGCCCTATCTTGAATCGGAATTTTTTAAATTCCGATATTCTAAAATAATGATAAATTCCCTTCTGCTTTATATTTTTTATTTGATTTTTGCTTATATTTTGGGTTCTTTTCCTTCTGGGTATATAATTACCCGCCTTTCGGTCAAAAAAAATATTTTAGAAATTGGCTGGAAAAAAACTTCTGGTTCCAACGTTTTTAGAAATATTGGGAAGTGGCAGGCTGTTCTGACCGGAATTTTAGATATCGCCAAAGGATTCTTGGCGGTTTGGTTAGCGCAAAAACTTGGATTTTCCCAAACAATTCAAATTCTCTCTGGCGTATCGGCGATTATTGGTCATAATTGGTCTTTGTTTTTGAAATTCTCCGGAGGAAGAGGAATAGCAACTTATATCGGAATAATGCTCGCATTATCCTGGAAAACCCTCCTTCTCTCCGTAATTCCTTTTCTTATTTTCGGTTTAATAATATCTTCGCCAATCGGAACGCTTATTTTTCTGGTGGCAGTTATTATTTTATCAATTTATTTCGGACAATTCTGGTTGAGCGGAATTTTTACATTCCTTGCTTTAATTCCAATTTTAATAAAAAGACTCAGTCCTTTAAGAGAAATTTTTCCGTTTAGAGAAAAGAAAAATTTAATTAAGAATCGCTTGATTTTTGATAATAATGAATCGCTCAAAATAAAAATAAAGTCATATTTTAAAAGTACGAAAAATCTATGAAAGTGGGCTTAGTTTGTTTTCATACTTTTTCTCAACCGGGTGGAGTAAAAAAGCATGTTTTAGGTTTGTTTAAAGAATTCAAAAGAAGGGGGATTAAGACGAAAATTATTGTTCCTCGGAGGAATGAGAATGAAAATTATGGAAAAGATGTTATTTTGCTGGGAACTTCCTTCCCTTTAACCTTTAACGGAAGTCAATCGGATTTTGATATAAATTTTAATCCCTTAGCGATAAATAAAGTATTGGAAAAAGAAAAATTTGACGTTTTACACTTCCATAATTTCGATTTTCCTTCTATTTTCCAGATTTTAAGAAAGTCCAATGCGTTAAATATTTTAACCTTTCACAGCAATATAAAAGGGAGCAAATTCTTAAAAGGTTTCCCCATTCTTATAGAAGGTATTAAAAAAATCGTTAAGTGGAAAGTTGACGGCGTAATTGGCGTAGCTTCTTTTAATCTGGATATTTTTAAAGATTTTAAGAAGCCAAAAGCAATAATCCCTAATGGGATAGATTTAAAAGAATTTAATCCTAAAGTTAGAAAAATTAAAAAATTCCTTCCTGAGCAGGGTCGAAGGATCAACATTTTATTTTTAGGAAGAATAGAAGAGAGAAAAGGATTAATCTATCTTCTTAAAGCTTATAAAATTTTAGAGGAAAAATTTTCAAACCTCCGGCTGATAGTGGTTGGCGAAGGCCCATTAAAAATTGAAATGGAAGATTGGGTTAGAAAAAATAAATTAAAAAATGTTGTTTTTGAGGGGAAAGTTAAAGAAGAAGATGTGCCTTTTTATTTTAATACCTGCGATATTTATTGCAGTCCGGCGATCTTTGGCGAAAGTTTCGGGATAGTAATATTGGAAGGAATGGCTTGCGGCAAACCAGTTGTAGCTTTCGCCAACGAAGGCTATAAAGAACTTTTAACCGGCAAAAAAGGAGGAATTTTAGTAAAGAATAGGAGCTATAGAGAATTAGCGAAGACGCTTGAGAAATTAATTAAAAACAAAAAATTAAGAAAAAAAATAGGAAAGTTAGCGCTCCGGGAAGTAAAAGAATATTCTTGGAATAAAGTCGCAGATAGGGTATTGTCTTTTTACGATCTGTGCAAGAAAGAGAAGATGGGAAAAGTTAAATTTTTTTGATTTTCGGTCCTTTTTTGGTATCTTCAATCCAATAGCCCATTTCTTTAATTTGTTTTCTTATTTCATCGGCTTTCTGCCAGAGCTCTTGTTCCCGATATTCCTGGCGTTGCTTAGCTAAGCTAAGCAACGCCTTGGGAATTTTTACTTTCGGTCTTTTCCAGAAAATAAAATTGAAAATACTATCAATTTCTCTCAAAAATTTAAAAATATCTCTGGCATCGGCCGAGGCCAGTTTATTTTGGGCAATCAGAGAATTTCCTTTATTAATTAAATCAAAAATTACTGCTACGGCTTTAGGTGTATTAAAATCATCCTCCATTGCTTCCTCAAATTCCTTTTGGAATTTTGAAATTTGGATTTTGGGCTTGTTTCGAATTTCGAAAGGCGATGAGGACTTCGTCCTCATCTTCACCTTCGCTTCCATAAATGGAAGCTCGGTTTTTGAATTTTGAATTTTATCAACGAATTCATCTATCCTTTCCAATTGTTTTTTAACCTGTTCGATTTCTTTTTCGCTATAATCAATAGGGGAGCGATAATGAGTTTTAATTACAAATAATCTTAAAACTCGAGGAGAATTCTCTTTTAGAAAATCCTTGATAGTAATAAAATTACCCAGAGATTTTGCCATTTTCTGGCCATTAACAGTAAGAAATCCAGAGTGAATCCAGTATTTAACTAAAGGCGATTTACCTGATATTGCTTCCATTTGGCTAATTTCAGCTTCATGATGGGGAAAAATTAAGTCTCTGGCGCCACCATGGATATCATATTGTGGCCCAAAATATTTTTCCGTAATAGCCGTATCTTCGATGTGCCAACCCGGTCGACCGGGACCCCATGGGCTTGGCCATGATAATTCTTTAGGTTTTGCCTGCCCCGTAGGAAGCCGGAGGCTTTCCTTCGGGGAAAATTTCCACAAACAAAAGTCGCCTTTATTTCTTTTTTCTATTGCTTCATCAATTCTGGAGACGCCATCTTCTGCCTGTAGAGTCGTTCTTTTAGCCAATTTTCCATAATCTTTAAATTTAGAAACATTATAATAAATTCCATCTTCGATTTGATAGGCATAACCTTTTTTCAATAATCTTTTAACTTGGCTAATAATCTCTTTGATATGATCAGTCGCTCTGGCATACTTTTTTACGCTATTTATTTTTAAATCTTTCATATCTTTCAAATATTCTTTCTCAAAATTTCTAGCTAATTTTTGGGGAGCAATTTTCTTTTCTTTCGCTCTTTTTATAATCTTGTCATCTATGTCAGTAATATTCTGTAAATAAAAAACATTGTATCCATTTTCTCTTAGATATTTTACAATCATATCAAAAACAATATAGGTTCTGGCATGGCCTAAATGAGCGAAATCGTACGGAGTGATCCCACAGACAAAAAGATTCACTTTCTTTCTCTTGCCCTGAGCTTGCCGAAGGGTTCGTGGTTTAAAAACCTCCTTTTTCCGCGATAGAGTATTGTAGAGCTTTAACATGGTTTTTATTATTTTATCATTATTTTGCTTTTTTGGGAAAGCTTTGACGAAAATGCTAAAATAAGTTATTCTATAAATAAAGAAAATAATTAGAATCAGGAGGATAACCTTGGATATTCTTCCGGGCACGATAGGCATAACTACCGAAGGAGAAGAGGTCGTGGTATGGAGCATCAAGGGTTCTATGGCTCTTTGTAAAGGCGTTGGCCCAAAAAAGGAAGAGTTAATAATAGTTCCCGTTGAAAGCATACTTCCTTTCGATAATATTTTCCGCATTATAGGAGAAGGCATAATGCTTGCTGAAATTTCTCGTTTGCGAGCAAATTTGCAAGCAAAAGCGAATCAAAAAAAGTAGCCCCCTCTTTCTTTAATAGCCAATCTTTAACTTAAAGGACGGCTACTTTCGGTAGCCGTCCAATTATTTTTGATTCTTCTAAAAATTTATGATAAAATAGTTCAACGAGTCGAGTAATAGTTAATAATTAATACTAAAAAATAACGTATGAAAAAAATAGATATTATTTTGTCTCTAATTACGGGTGCGGGTATCGCAGGTTTAATTATCTGGCTCCTTAGAAATTCTCAAATCCAGATAGCCCTACCTTATTCGATTGTTTTTTTAATAATAATTTTTCCGATTGTATCCTTGGCTTGTCTTTGGATAGCCTATTTAATAGGAAAAAAATTTATTTTCGTTTTCCAGCTGGCGAAATTCATTTTAATCGGCGCTTTATTCGCCATATTTGATTTGTCTATTCTGAATGTTTTAATGGATTACTTTGGGATTACCGCCGGAACAGCTTATATGATTTTTGTTGCAGTTTCTTTTATAATTACAACGAGCGTAAAATATGTAGCAGACAAATTTTGGGCCTTTGAGAAGACAGAAAAAGAACAAATGGGAATGGAATTCGGGAAATTTTTTATTATAACCGTAATAAGCGGAGGCATCCAGGTTATTATAGCTTCTCTGATAGTCAATGTAATCGGACCGCAATTCGGGCTTCTGCCCTTAGTCTGGGCGAATATCGGTAAAATTGGAGGGATTATAATCGCTTCCGTCTGGAACTTCATCTGTTACAAATTTATAGTATTTAAGAAATAGTATGCGAAAAGCCCGCTTCCGTCCGTCGGACTTCGGCAATGCGTCTGTTGACTTTTACGACAGGTGTCGTAAAAGTCAACAGAATGCGAATAGGCATATGCGAATAAAATAAATAATATGGCGAATTTAGTTCTATACCGTAAATACAGGCCGCAAACTTTTGCTGAAATCGTCGGGCAGGAATATATTGTTCAGACTTTAACAAATGCTATCTTAGGCGAAATGGTTTCGCATGCTTATTTGTTTGGCGGGCCTAGAGGAGTAGGGAAGACGACTTTAGCGAGAATCTTTGCCAAAGCTGTAAACTGTCAGAATCGGGAAAAAAGCGAATACGAACCCTGCAACAAATGCGCATCCTGCACTGAAATTATGGCAGGGCGTTCCATGGATTTAATTGAGATTGATGCTGCCTCCCATCGGGGAATTGATGAGGTGAGAGAATTAAAAGATGGGATAAGATTTGTTCCAACAAAGTCAAAGTATAAAGTCTATATAATCGATGAAAGCCATCAAATTACAAAAGAGGCAGCTAATGCTCTTTTGAAAACTTTGGAAGAGCCGCCCAGTCACGCCATTTTCGTCTTAGCCACCACTGAAATTCATAAAATGATTCCGACCATTATTTCAAGATGCCAGAGATTTGATTTCCGGAAATTGACCATTCCCGAAATTATTAAAAGGTTAGAGTTTATCTGCGAAAAAGAAAAAGCAAAAATTGAAAAAGCAGCTTTGGAACTGATTGCCATAAATGCCACAGGTTCAATCAGAGACGCCGAAAGCTTATTAGACCAAACCTTAACTTTTTCAGGCGGCGGAGAGAAAGAAATCAAAGCCAAAGACATCAAAGATTTATTAGGATTGGTTGAAATTGAAGTAGTTCAAAAATTTACCGATTTTCTTTGCCAAAAAAAAGCGCCGGAAGCAATTAACTTTTTAAATGAAATAACTGAAAGAGGCTCTGACCTTCAAGAATTTAGCAAGGCCCTGATTAATTATTTAAGACAGGCCTTAATTTTAAAATTAGTTGGCAAGGAAGCAGAATCATCGACTAACCCAATTATTACCGGTCTAACTAAAGAAGAATTTCAAATCCTGGAAAAACAAATAACTGTTTTTAAAGAGAATGAACTTCAAGATATCCTGAATCTTTTCCTGGAAGCTTCAAACAAAATGAAATACTCGCCAATACCCCAGTTGCCACTGGAATTAGCCATCATCGAATCTTGCGGGGTCGCTTAACCCTTGTGGTATTTGAACCACGATGATATAATTAAAAAATATTAAATCGTGGTTCAGAATGTTAAAACTTAAGGAAAAAGAAAAGGCAATAAAGCTTAGAAAAAGCGGATTTTCTTATTCTGAAATTTTAAAAGAAATTCCAGTAGCAAAATCGACTTTATCGTTATGGTTAAGAAATGTCGGGTTGGCAAAGAAACAGAAACAACGACTTACCGAGAAGAAATTGGCCGCGATGAAGCGCGGTTGGGAAGCGTGTCGGAAAAAGAGATTGATGATTACCGAAATAATTAAAGGTAACGCGAGGGCAGAAATAAATAAAATTTCCAAAAGAGAACTGTGGTTGATGGGAGTAATGTTATACTGGGCGGAGGGACATAAAGAGAGGGGTAAATCAAGCAATGTTTGTTTTACTAATTCAGATCCGCAAATGATAAAGTTATTCTTGAGATGGCTACAAAAAATATGTAAAATCTCTAAAGAACACATTTTTTGCGAGATTTATCTTCACGAAACTGCTACCGAGAAAGCACGAGAAATAAGAAAATACTGGTCAGAAATAACAGATTTTCCTCTAATTCAGTTTCAAAAAATTAGGTGGAAAAAAAATAAAATAAATACAAAGAGAAAAAATATTGGCGAAAATTATCGAGGTTTATTAAGGATCACCGTAAGAAAAAGCGCTAATTTGAATAGAAAAATAACGGGATGGATAGAAGGAATTTGCAAAAAAGTTTTACGATGCGGGGTGGTGTAATGGTAGCACTTTAGACTTTGGCTCTAAAAATGTAGGTTCGAATCCTACCCCCGCAGCCAATTTGTAAAGTTTTGGTTT
>Ga0315282_10013311_pt1 | contig 12426 bp, 11 predicted proteins | sample YL17G07_20_MG_FD_203693 | JGI IMG/M metagenome (GOLD analysis project Ga0315282, IMG submission 203693) | Sediment microbial communities from Yellowstone Lake, YNP, Wyoming, USA - YL17G07_20 | ecosystem: Environmental > Aquatic > Freshwater > Lake > Sediment | place: USA: Wyoming | collected... | reverse complement strand
CAAGCGAGATAATCGTCTTAACCGAAGCGGGCATGGGTTATCCTCTGGGCAAGAGATATCCCGGTAAAAAATTCTTCTTTCCCCGGGAGGAGCCTCTTTGCCCCAACATGAAGCTCATCACCCTGGAGAAAGTGGAGAGGTCTTTGCGGAACCTGGAGCCGCAAATCACGGTGCCGGAGGATATACGCCTGCGTGCGCTACTGGCCGTGGAGAGGATGCTCGAGATAGGGTAGCATCCTCAAGGACATGAGAGGTGGGTGTTGATTTCCCGTTACCTCGTCAATTTCGATTTGGAAGATCTTCCCGGACTAGGCTTCGATCTGGTGGTAGTGGGGAGCGGCGTGGCCGGCCTTTCCACCGCCCTGCGGGCGGCCAGAAGGTTCCGGGTCGCCCTTCTCACCAAGACCTCCCTCACCGTCACCGCCACCAGGTTCGCCCAGGGGGGCATAGCATCCGCGCTGTCCCCCGATGACAGCCCCGAGCTCCACTTTCAGGACACCATTAAGGCGGGCAAGGGCCTGTGCGAGGAGGAGGCGGTGTGGGTCCTGGTCCGTGAGGGGCCCGACAGGGTCAGGGAACTGGTCGAGGAGGTGGGCGCCCAGTTCGACATGAAAGGCGGCCGCCTGGACCTGACCACGGAGGGAGGCCACTCCATGCCCCGGGTGGCCCATGCCCGGGGGGACGCCACGGGTAGCGAGGTGGAAGCCAGTCTCACCAGGCGGCTTTTGTACAACAAGCGCCTGGAGGTCTTCGAGAATTATTATGTCATCGATTTGCTGACCGTTAACGGCCGCTGCGTGGGCCTCCTGGGCATGAACGTCGAGGAGGGGACCATCAATTACTTCCATGCCCCCGTGGTGGTGCTGGCCATGGGAGGTATGGGCCAGCTCTACTCGGTGACCACCAACCCTGCGATCTGTACCGGGGACGGTGTCTCTATGGCCCTGCGCGCCGGCGCCGAGATCGCCGATGTCGAGTTCCTGCAGTTTCATCCCACCGCCCTGCATATCCCCGAGACGCCGCGATGGCTGATAAGCGAGGCCCTGCGGGGGGAGGGGGCGGTGCTCGTGGACCAGGCAGGCCGGAGGATAATGGAGGGAGTCCATCCCCTGAGGGACCTGGCGCCCCGGGACACGGTGGTCAACGAAATGGTCAGGGTGATGAAGAAACAGGACAAGGACCACCTTTTCCTGGACGCCACCCATATGCCGTCCCGGAAGCTCAAGGAGCGGTTCCCGACCATCTACAAGCATTGCCTGGAGGCGGGCGTGGACATAACCAAGGTCCCCATCCCGGTTTCCCCGGCCGCCCATTACATGAGCGGCGGAGTGGTCACGGACCTGAGCGGGAGGACCAGGGTCAGGGGGCTTTATTGCTGCGGCGAGGTGGCGTGCACCGGTGTCCATGGCGCCAACCGCCTTGCCTCGAACTCCCTCCTGGAGGGGCTGGTGTTCAGCCGGCGCATAATGGACGACCTGGTCGAAACGGTGAGCGAGGGCGCGGAGGAGCTGAAGAAAACGAAGGAGTTGACCTTCGAGTTCAGGAGAAGCCGCCTGCCGGTGGATATCAACCTGCTGCACCGTTTTCTGCAACAGATGATGCTGGATTGCGTAGGCTTCAGGCGGAGCCTTGAGGGCCTGGGGGAGGCTGAGAAATTCCTGGAGAAGAACCGGGAGGTTCTGCAGGTCGAGTACTTGAACCCCCAGGGATTCGAGTTGCAGAACATGATTACCCTCGCCTCCTTGATGGTCAGGGCGGCGCTCCTGCGCGAGGAGAGCCGGGGGTGCCACTTCCGGGTTGATTTCCCCGGGCAGGCGGAGTTCTGGCGCAGGCATATCGTGTTCAGCATGCGCGACCACCGGGTTACCTGGGAGTTGAGGCCCGTGGGAGAACTGAACGAATCCACGTACGATTGGCCGGCGGACCCGGCGGTTAAAGGGGAATGAGCGAGTGGACGAGGACTTCAAGCGAGCATGCATGGAGGCGGCACAGAGGGCCCTCGACGAGGACCTGCAGAGCGCGGGGGATATAACCACCCGGGCCCTGATCCCGCCCGGCACCCGGGGAAGGGCGCGCATCATCCTGCGCGAAGAGGGGGTAGTGGCGGGCCTGCCCCTGGTCTCCATGGTCTTCCGCCTCCTGGACAGCAAGGTGAACTTCCAGCCCCTGGTAAGCGACGGCGATCACCTTCCAGCCGGAAGCGAGATCACCGTGCTGGAAGGACCCGTCCCGGCCATCTTGGAGGGGGAGAGGACGGCCCTGAATTTCCTGCAAAGGCTTTCCGGGATAGCCACCCTGACCTCACGGTTCGTTGCCCTTGCCGCCCCCCACGGCGCGGAGATCCTGGATACGCGCAAGACCACCCCGGGACTACGGGCACTGGAGAAGTACGCGGTCAGGGCGGGGGGCGGGAGGAACCACCGCTTCGGGCTCCACGACGCCGTCCTCATCAAGGACAACCACATCGCCGCCGTGGGTGGCGTGGGCCGGGCGACCAAGCTGGCCAGGGAGGCCGTGGGAGAGGGACAGAGCATAGAGGTGGAGGTGCAGCGCCTGGAGGACCTGGAGGAGGCCGTTCGCGCCGGTGCCGACGTGGTCATGCTCGATAACATGGCCGCGGAGGAGGTGAAGGAGGCGGTGCGGTCGGCCCGCGGCAGGGTAAAGTTGGAGGCATCCGGCGGTATCGACTTAGAGAACGTGGCCGCTTACGCGTCCGCCGGCGTGGATTTTATCTCCGTGGGCGCCCTTACCCACAGCGCGAAGGCGCTGGATATGACGTTGGACCTGGAACGCATCTCGTAGCTCGTAGCTCGGGAAAAGAGCGATGTTGAGGCCAAGAGGTTAAAATGAAAGGGAGAATAATTGGATAACTATATCGGGAGAAAATAGATGTTCATGTCAAAGGATGAGAAACGCCCGAACGGTTTCCGGCATTACCATTTCACTTTATCGGAAAACCTTGCACCGAACTACCCCTTAACCACCTCGAGAGAATGCCTCCCCGAGCTACGGGCTACGAGCTTTAATGCTGCCGGATCGAGTATCAGTTTATGTTTCAAGACTTATGGGGGTTGAGCATGCTTCTGGCCATTGACGTGGGAAACACCCAGACGGTTGTCGGGGCTTATCGGGGGCCGGACCTGGTGGGCCATTGGAGGATATCCACCGACGCCAATAAGACCGGGGACGAACTCGCCCTTTACTACCAAGGCTTCCTCATGCTCAAGGGCCTCTCCTTCGCCGGTTTCGATGCCGTGATCATATCCTCGGTGGTCCCCTCCGCGACCATGGCCCTGGAACAGATGACCCGTGAGTACTGGGACTTCGGTCCCTTTATCATCGGCCATAACGTGGAAGCGGGGATCGAGGTACTTATAGACAATCCCATGGAGGTGGGGTCGGACCGCCTGGTGAACGCCGTGGCCGCGTACGAGCGTTACGGGGGTCCGATCATAGTCGTCGATTTCGGCACCGCCACCACCTTCGACGCCGTCTCCGCCCGGGGCGAGTACCTGGGCGGGGCCATAGCCCCGGGGATCGAGATATCCTCCCAGGCCCTGGTCAACGCCGCGGCCCGCCTCACCAGGGTCGAGTTCCATCGACCTCCCGCGGTCATCGGGAAGAACACCACCTGGAGCATTCAATCGGGGATAGTCTTCGGTTTCTCGGGCCAGGTGGACAGGATCGTGGAGCTGATGAGGGAGGAACTGGGGGGCAAAGTTACCGTGGTGGCCACGGGGGGCCTGGCAGATGTGGTGGTGCCGGAATGCCGGAGCGTGCAGGTCCACGACCCGCTCCTCACCCTCCACGGCCTCCGGCTCATTTACGAGAGGATAAAGCGGGAAGAGGCTGGATAACGAGGCGATACCGGGGTATCCGGGCTATCCCGCCGCGCGGCGGTTGTGCCCCGGACGGCCGGGCGTGCCGCTCTTGAAAAAGCCCTGTCAAAAGAGCCAATTCGAACGGGACATTTTATTGACAGGGAATAGCCCCGAAGATATTATGTTACGGGATTGATAAAACAAGCCTGATAAAGCAGGTAAGCGAACCCGGTTAAGGTCCGATTTATAGAGGCCGGCCAGAGTCGAAGCAAGAGGTCGAAACACTATGGCGGGATCTAAGGAAAAGGTGAAGAAACCGAAGGCCAGGCAAAGGAAGAAGGAAGAGAAGCACCTATCCGACCAACTGGAGGAGAAGTTCGTAGGGGCCAAGACCGAGGTTTTTAGCCGCATATCGGCCAAAGAAGCGGATATACGCTCCAAGACCAGCTCTGAAAGGGCGAAAGCCGATCGCCTGATTGAGGATTCCAAGGGAGAGGCGGCGGCCATTAAGCGTAAGGCGACCATGGAGGAGATAGGTAGGGACGTCTACGCGGAGATAATCGCCGCGGCCCAAGAGGAAGTTGGCGAGGTCGAGGCTTCCACCGTCAAGGAGATCGCTGCCGTCGAAAAGACCGGCGAGCGGAACCTGGAAAAGGCGGTGGATTTTATCGTTCAGGCAGTTATTACGACCGGGCAATCAAGCTACTAAGATCAGCCTCGAGAGTGGCTTTTTCGTCTATGAACCCCTCGTTATACGGAGGATGCCAGGCCTGGAGGCCGAAGCTTGAAAAAGGTGACGGATAAATGAAGCAGTTTAAGGGGACGGTCAGATTGGTGAGTAGGGGGACACGGATATGCTGCTAACCATGTCAAAAGTGGAGATCGTGGGGGTAAAAACCCTTTTCTTCCAGGTCCTCGAGACCATTCAGGACCTCGGCATCCTCCATCTTGAGGACATCACCAAGAAAAGGGGGCCACGCTACGCGGATCTCATCCCGATGGAGATGGATCCCGCCCTGGAGGAGGAGAGAAGCCTCCTGCAGAATCTGGCCATGCGCAACAACGCTATTCTCTCCGAGCTTACCTCTCCGGCGGAGAAGGTGAGCCGGAGCGTCATCGAGGAAAAATACAAGGAATTCCAGGGCAAGACCCTTGGGGAGATCTCTGCCATGGTCAATGAGGAGGAGAGCGCCACCAAGGAGCTGATCACCTACAAGAACGAGCTGGAAGTGGAGATGTCCCGCCTCTCCAAGTACGAGCCCATCATCAAGAAAGTCTATCCCCTGGCCAGCAAGGTAACCACCACCGAGCAGTACACCTCCATCGCGTTGCTCATCGAGGAACGCTACAAGTCGGTGCTCGACTACATCGAGGCGGAGATGGAGAGGATAACCGGCGGCCAGTGCGACGTTTTCTCCGCCCGGGTGGACGAAAACACTCATGCGGCCATCCTGGTATTCCATAAGAAGTTCTCGGAGCAGGTGCATAATTTCCTGGCCACGGAGAACGTCAACCAGGTACGCCTGCCGACGGAGCTGGCCGACAAGCCCTACGACGAGGCCCTCAAGGAAATAGAGACCCGTTACAAGGAAATCCCTCCCAAGCTGAAGAAAGTCAAGGAGGACCTGGAGGATATATCCAATAAATGGTATACCACCCTGGTGGCCCTCAAGGATTACCTGGCCGATCGCGTCGATTCCCTGAACGCCATCCCCAAGTTCGGCCAGAGCGGGCACGCCTTCGTCATCACCGGGTGGATGCCCTCGGAAAAGGTGGCGGAGACGCGCAATCTCTTGGAGAGCAAGTTCGAGGGCAAGGTGGAGCTCACCGAGGAGCTACCCACCTACGAGGAGATGGAGGAAGCGCCGACGGCTCTCAAGAACCCAGCCGCAGTCAAGCCCTTCGAGTTCATCTACCTCCTTATCAACCCGCCCAAGTACGGGCACCTGGACCCCACCTTCCTGGTGGCCATCTTCTTCCCCATCCTCTTCGGCTTCATGCTGGGGGACATGGGCTACGGCCTGGTGCTTTTCGGCGCGGTCATGCTCATGAAATACTACCTGAAAAAACGCGAGTCCAGGAGCGTCTTTTTCTCGCTGTTCGCCAACGTGTTATTGATATGTTCCATATCGACTTTTATTTTCGGGTTGCTATACTTCGAGTTCTTCGGTGACCTGCTCATCAAGGCCTTCGGCTGGAAGGAGGGCGGCGAACTTCAAGTGCAATGGATCTGGGGATATACCTCCAATGGAAAGCCCTTTGGATGGCCGCTGGAGCGCATCGCCCAGGCCAACCCGAAGATGTTCAACCTGCTGTTGATCGTGGTTATCATTATCGGAGCGCTGCACATGGGTAGCGCCCTGACCATCGGGCTCATCGACGGCATCCGGCACAAGGACCGCAAGTACGCCATGGAGAAAGCCGGCTTCCTCATGTTCATTCTGGGCCTGGTGGTCATCTTCGCGAGTGTGTGGGGATTCAAGGGCATCAAGAGTGTCGCGGTGCCAGTGGGAGCGGTGGTGTCCGTGGCGGGCATTGTTCTTGCTTTTGCCGGCGGCGGCTTCGGGGGCGGATTGGAAGCCGCCCTCACCTTCGGAAACCTCCTGTCCTACGCCCGACTTTACGGTATTGGGCTGGCCTCGGTCATCCTGGCCGAGGTGGCCAATGAGCTGGGGGCGGAGTTTGGCGGAGGGCTCATGGTCATCCTGGGAATAATCGTGGCCGCGCTGGTGCATGCGCTGAACCTGGCGTTGGGGATACTAAGCCCCTCCATCCAGTCCCTCCGTCTCAACCTGGTGGAGAGTTTCACCAAGTTCTATAAAGAAACAGACGTAGTTTACAAACCTTTCAAACGATCAGGAGGTGAATAGTTTGGAACTAGGACTCATCGCCATTGGAGCAGCGCTGGCCATCGGCCTGTCTGCTCTGGCGACCGGGTGGTCGCAGTCTAAGATCGGGGCCGCCATGGCTGGAGCTCTAGCGGAGAAGCCGGAGCTCGCCGGAAACGCCATCATCATGATCGCTATTCCCGAGACCATGGTTGTGCTGGGGTTCGTTATATCCTTCTTGATCACCGGGTTGAAACCCAAAGAATAACCGGATGAGGAAAATACCGGCGTACTCCACTACTTAATTAACGGGAAGTGAAGGCATGTCTATAGAGGACATCCTGCAGGCGCTGGATGACCAGTGTCGAGAGGAATGCCAGGAGATATTCAACAGGGCCCAGCAAGAGGCGAAGCAGATCCTGGACAAATCCCGGGTGGAAGCCGAGGGCATTCGCCAGGCCCGCCTCGGAAAGGTCAAGGCGGAGGCGGAGAGCGAGACCACCTCTCTTCTCTACTCGGCCCGGCTGAAGTCCAAGAACTCCATCATTCATGCCAAGGAGGAGATTGCCGAGAAGGCCTTGACGGAGGCGGAGCAACGCCTCCAAGGCTTGAGGTCTCGGCAGGATTACCCGGCCATACTCGAGGGGCTGATTCATGAGGGCCTGTCCCGCGTCAGTGGAAAGGTCATGGTGCACGTGGACCCGGCCGACCGGGGGCTGGCCGAATCCCTCCTCGGCAAACAGGAATTCGATTATGAGCTTGTCACCGACATCCAGGCCATCGGGGGAGCCGTGGTTACGGACCTGGAGGGAAGGGTGCAGATAATCAACACCGTGGAGGAGAGGTTGAATCGGGCCCGGGAGAAATTGCGCATGAATGTTTCCGGGATCCTCTTCGAGGACGAGAAGGCGGTCGTGGTGGGAGGGGGTTAACCCCCCTCTTTCAATGTGGGCGGCGGAAGGCGAGAGGTTATGGTTCAAGTCCCGCTGAAGGACTACAGTTACGCTAATGCCAGGGTGCGGGCGATGACCGCGCGCCTGCTGGGCCAGGACGTCTTCAAGTCGCTCCTGGATGCCCCGGACTATAACGGCGCCCTGGGTGTTCTGGAGGATACGGAGTACGGGGAGGACATCGAGCATTTCATCCTGGAGGGCGCCCGCCCCACCACCATGGACCGTGCCTTCAACCGCAACATCATCAGGAACTTCGCCAAGATCAAGGAGTTTTTTATCGGGAAGCCCGAGGAAATGGTCAACGCCCTGCTGTCCCGGTGGGACCTCTATAACCTGAAGACCATCCTGCGGGGCATGCGGGCCCTGGTGCCCAAGACGGAGATCTCGCGCAACCTGGTGCCCATTGGGACCCTGGACCTGGTGGTCCTGGAGGAGATAATCAGCCAGCCCGACTTGCGCGCCTCGCTGGACGCCGTCGTCATGTTCAGCCCGCAGTGGTGGATCCCCTACGGCCAGGCCATCTCCGCGCACATGGGGGAGTACCTGCACGAGCACGTCCTCTCCATCCTGGAACTGGCCCTGGACAAGTTCCACTATAAGAAAATAACCGAGCTGCTCAAGAAGGGGGACGCCAACTCGGACCTGGTCGGCGAGGTGGTGAAGATGGAGGTGGACTCCATAAACATCGTCACCCTCATGCGCATCTGCGGCCTGGAGCTGAAGGAGGCCAAGGCGGAGGATTACTATGTGTCCGGCGGCACCCTCAGCGAGCATGATTTCTTAAGGATCATGGGGCTGGGGCAGCCGGAGCGGGTCTGCGAGGCCCTCCTCTCCAAGACCCCCTACCGTGCGGCCCTGGAGAACGCCTGGAAGCGTTTCGAAGAGCGGGGGGAGGGCGCCTTCGAGGACGAGATGGAGAAGCACCTCATAAAGACCTGCATAAGTATAGCCAAGGACCCCCTGGGCATCGGGATTATCATCGAATATATGTGGAAAAAATATCTGGAAGTGACCAACCTGCGTATAATTATTCGTGGAAAGAGCATCGGGCTCATCGAGTCCCAGATTCGCAAGGAGCTTTTCCTGGCCGGAGAGGAGTCCCGGGAGAAATAGATATCTCGGGAGGTGAAGACTTTTGTACAAGGCCATAGTGATAACCGACCCGGAGACGGCGGACGGTTTCCGCCTGGCGGGGGTGAGCGTGATGGAGGCGGAGAACGCAGATGAGGCCACCGAGAAGATAAAGCTTCTCTTGGATGACCCCAACGCCGGGATCCTGGCCGTGAACGAGAGTTTCTACAACGCCATCGACGAAAAGACCAGGGAGAAAATAGACCATATATATAGACCCATCGTCATCCCCCTGCCCATCAAGGAAACGCTGGAGATGGCCGGGGAGCGGCGGGCCTACCTGGCCAGGTTGATCCACCGTGCCGTAGGTTTCGACATCACCCTGCGGGGGCGGGAGGGAGAATAGTTTGAATGGTTGATTATTTTGACGTGCGTCAGGCCCCCACATTTGCTGGATTCGTTGGGGGTCGAAGAGCAAGGAGGTTACGCAAATGTGGAGGCGCTTACCCCCGATATATAAGGGTTCTTTAACGGGATGAAATAAAAGACGGGAGAGTGTCGATATGATCGAGGGAACAATTATTAAGGTATCCGGGCCTGTGGTCAACGCGCAGGGCATGTCCGGCGCCAAGATGTACGATATCACCCGGGTGGGTGATCTCGGGCTGATCGGCGAGGTGGTGCGCCTGGATGGAGATACGGCCATCGTTCAGGTTTACGAGGATACTTCGGGTCTGCATGTAGGGGAGAGAGCGGAGTGCACCGAGAAGCCTCTTCTCCTGGAGCTGGGACCGGGCTTGTTATCCTCCATATATGACGGCATTCAGAGAAGGCTTACGGATATCGCGGACGCCTACGGCGATTTCGTGGTCCGCGGGGTTTCCACCGAGGCCATACGACGTGACCGGCTCTGGACCTTCCAACCCATGGTGGACGAGGGCGACGAGGTCGATGAGGGAGACGTGGTCGGGGAGGTCCAGGAAACCGCCCACATTACCCACCGCATCATGGTACCGCCCGGCGTATCCGGGCGGGTGGTCCAGGTAAAGGAGGGCGATTTCACCGTCGACGACGTGGTGGTCGTCCTGGAGGGCGGCGCGGAGATCAAGTTGCACCAGACCTGGCCGGCGCGGGTGCCCCGCCCGGTGAAGAACAAGGAAAAGCCCACCGTACCCTTCATCACCGGCACGCGTATCCTGGACACCTTCTTCCCCATCGCCCAGGGGGGGTACAGCATCATCCCCGGCGGGTTCGGCACGGGAAAGACGGTGACCGAGACCACCCTGGCCAAGTGGGCGGACGCCGATATCGTCATCTATGTCGGTTGCGGGGAGAGGGGGAACGAGATAGCCGAGGTGCTGGCGGAGTTCCCCAGCCTCATCGACCCCAAGACGGGGGTCCCCCTCATGCAGCGCACCATCCTGGTGGCCAACACCTCCAACATGCCCGTGGCCGCCCGGGAGGCCTCCATCTATACCGGCATCACCCTGGCCGAGTATTACCGGGACATGGGCTATAACGTGGCCCTCATGGCCGATTCCACCTCCCGTTGGGGTGAGGCCCTCAGGGAGGTCTCGGGACGCCTGGAGGAGATGCCCGGCGAGGAGGGCTACCCCGCTTATCTCGCCACCCGCCTGGCGGACTTCTACGAGCGCTGCGGGAGAGCAACCTGCTTGGGCGCCGACGACCGCGTGGGTTCCATCACCGCTATCGGGGCGGTTTCCCCTCCCGGGGGCGATTTCTCCGAGCCCATGACCCAGAACTCCCTGCGCATTACCGGGGCTTTCTGGGCGCTGGATACCTCGCTTGCCTACCGCCGCCACTTCCCGGCCATCAGCTGGATCAAGAGCTACACCCTCTACCTCGACCAGATCGAGGAATGGTACTTAAAGAACGTGGCCGAGGACTGGAGGACGCTGCGCGATAAGGCCATGAGCCTGCTCCAAAAAGAGGTGGAGCTGCAGGAGATCGTACAGTTGGTGGGACCGGACGCCTTGCCCGACTTCGCCAAGGCGGTCCTGGAGACCACGCGGATGCTGCGCGAGGACTTCCTGCAGCAGTTCGCCTTCTCGGACACGGACGCCTTCTGCTCCCTGCGCAAGGCGTACCTCATGCTCAAGGTCATCCTAACTTATTACGATTGCCTGGAGGAGGTGCTGGTACAGGGCGTACCGCTGCGCCAGGCCACCGAGCATCCAATCAAGAACGAGATCGCGCGCATGAAGGAGATCCCCTCCGAGGATGCGGAGGAGAAGGTCGCTGAGCTGGTGGCGAGGGTCCAGCACGAGCTAAGATCGCTGAGCGAGTGGTAAAAATTGTTAAACGGGAGAAGTAAGATGCCGAACGGAAGTATTAATCTGGCAACGACGGAGTACCGCACGGTAGGAGAGATAGCCGGCCCCCTGCTCTTCGTGAGCAAGGTGAAGGGCTCCGCCTACAACGAGATGGTGGAGATCCATCCCGCCGACGGCTCGACCAAGTACGGGCAGGTCATCGAGCTCTATGGAGAGCTGGCGGTGGTCCAGATATTCGGCCCCACGACGGGATTGGACGTGGATAAGACCAAGGTCCGCTTCCGGGGGGAAATGGCCAAGATGGACTGCTCGGTCAGCCTCCTGGGGCGCATTCTCAACGGCATGGGACAGCCCATAGACGGGGGGCCGGAGGTCTTCCCCGAGGAGGAGAGGGAGATCACCGGGTCGCCCATCAACCCCTGGAGCAGGGAGGAGCCCCGCGACTTCATTCAGACCGGCGTTTCCGCCATCGATGGCTTGAACACCCTGGTGCGCGGCCAGAAGCTGCCCATCTTCTCCGGGGCCGGCCTTCCCGGCAACGAGCTGGCGGCGCAGATCGTCAAGAACGCCAAGATCGTGGGGGGAGAGGAGTTCGCCATCATTTTCGCCGCCATGGGGATCACCCGCAGAGAGGCCTCCTTCTTCCAGGAAAGCTTTGCCAGATCGGGGGCCCTGGAGAGGGTGGTCTTCTTCCTCAACCTGGCCGACGACCCCACCGTGGAGCGGCTGCTCACCCCGCGCTGCGCCCTCACCGTAGCGGAGTACCTCGCCTTCCAGCACGACATGCAGGTGCTGGTAATCCTCACCGACATGACCAACTACTGCGAAGCCCTGCGCGAGATATCCACGGCAAGGGAGGAGGTTCCCGGTCGTCGCGGCTACCCCGGCTATATGTACACCGACCTGGCCTCCATCTACGAGAGGGCCGGGCGTATCAAGGGGAAGCCGGGATCGGTAACCCAGGTCCCCATTCTCACCATGCCCGACGACGATATCACCCATCCCATACCGGACCTTACCGGGTACATCACCGAGGGACAGATCGTCCTCTCCCGCGTGCTGCACCGCAAAGGTATATTCCCGTGCATCGACGTGCTGCCCTGCCTCTCCCGCCTCATGAACCTGGGAATCGGTGAGGGCCGTACCAGGGGAGATCACCGCGGCGTCGCCGACCAGCTCTACGCCTTCTACGCGGAGGGGGTCGACCTGCGCCGACTGGTGGCCATCGTGGGCGAGGAGGCCCTAACCGACATGGACCGCCTGGCCCTGAAATTCGCAGACGCCTTCGAGCAGAACTACCTGGACCAGAAGGACGAGAACCGCGAGTTGGACCAGACGCTTGAATTGGGATGGAAGCTGATCAGCATGATGCCCAAGGATTCCATCAAGCGCATCAAGATGGAATATATAGAAAAGAATTACAACCCGGAGAAGGCGGAGGAGTTCACCGCCACCGAGA
>Ga0315282_10013310_pt1 | contig 12427 bp, 9 predicted proteins | sample YL17G07_20_MG_FD_203693 | JGI IMG/M metagenome (GOLD analysis project Ga0315282, IMG submission 203693) | Sediment microbial communities from Yellowstone Lake, YNP, Wyoming, USA - YL17G07_20 | ecosystem: Environmental > Aquatic > Freshwater > Lake > Sediment | place: USA: Wyoming | collected... | reverse complement strand
TCACCGTACAGCGTCCACTGCACATCCAGGCTGTCAGCCGGCACCCCAAAGTAATAAGCCGCTCTTATCGTGGCGTGCAAGTCTTTCCCACTTTTTACGGCGGGCTCGGGAAAATTGACCTGTACGTCGAATTCGGGCTTGCGGTATTGGGCTACCTGGAAATAAACGGTTACTCCTTTGACCTCGTCTACCGACAACTCATAATAACCAGGGGGAGCATCCTGGGGGATCTGGAAAGATGCAAACGCGCTGCCATAGGGGTCTAACTGCAAGGTCTGCAAACCGAGCTGAGGAGTGAGTCCGGTCTCTACACTGTAATCGCCTTTCAATCGCACGGTGATCTGATTGGCGTCCAGGGCGGTGTAGCGGCCATTGATGTTCTGGCGCACTACCGCCCGGAAATGGACTGCCTGCCCGGGCTGGTAGATCGGGCGGTCGGTATACAGATAAAGCAATGGTTGGTCGCGCCCGTCCGAGGTGGACAGCCCGAACGACCAGGGAGCCACATTCTGCTGCCAGTCGCTCATCGCCAGGCTGAAATCCGGGTCGCCTGGCTGTCCAGCAACGGCAACGAAGGGGAAAGCATTGTCAGCGATGGGGCTGATATCCAGCTCGCCTAACCCCTGGGCATCCGTGACGACTGTGCCCAACGAATTGCCATTGCGATCCTTGAAAGAAATGGAAAGACCGTTAACCGGGGAATTATCATCTAAGCCGACCGCCCATACGGTCAACTGGCTGGGAGTGTATTTCAGCATCAGATGGATATGGCTGATCACTCCCAGGAAGGACAGGCCGGGAGGGGTATTCTTGCTCAGTTCCGGCGCCTGGTATGAATAATAATACAGGCCGGGGGACATAGGACGACCGGAGGGCGCCAGGGATAGGTTGATCGCCTGAGTGGCGTTGGAGGCCGAGGTCAGCCCTTGCAGCCACCTCACTTCGGCCGGGGTGGAGAAATTCTTGTAAAGGTCGCTGGTAGACATCATCGCAAAGCGAATGAAATCATCCACCGACAGAGAATTTGATGTGGCATTCAGCACACGCAGGTTGACCGCCTGGGCGGTCACTGATCTTTCCCCCATAGGGACGAAAAGGATATTTGATCCCATTTGGACCAGGGGAACAGTCAGGGCTGGTTCAGCCGGCTGAGTGTGGAAATCCACCTTGGATTGTAGCGTAGTGATGCCATCCCAAACATCCCGCAACCCAGGAGCCACCGTGATGGTGTAAAGCGTGGCGGCTCGGAAAGGCGCAGTGATAGTCAGGCTGCTGCTGCCCGGCGTTACGTAGAAGGACGGGTTATCTAGCGGGGGTTTCAGCATGACCAGGCTCTCGAAAGGCTGATCTGGGGCGAGCGGGGCGCTGAAATTCACGAAGATCGAGGCGTACCCGCTGTCAAATATCCCATTTCGCCCGGCTGGCGCCACGTCCACCAGGTTGACCGGCGGGTAGGTGGTGTAGTTCTGAACCACGTTTTCTCCCAGGCTGGTACCGCCGCGTCCGCGCGCCAGCCCCACCAGTAGCATGGTGTAAATCGTGCTGCGCGAAAGCAAGACATCTGGCTTAAAAGTAACCTGGTCGCCGGCGTCGTTCCAGGTAAACTGGCCCGAGACACGCCCTCCCGAGGCCTCCTGCAGTGAAAAACTCTCTTCCACGTTGGCGGTGTCCATCGGCTGATTGAATGCCAGGGAAAACGTCGCATCCAGGCCGATCGGTGTATCCCCCTTGGGAGAGTAGGACAACAGCTTAGGGAGCGCAGTAGTAAAACTCCACGGTTGGACCTGGTCGGCTGCCAGGGGCGAACCGTAGGTATCTACCAGGGTGGTATTAGGAGAAACCGTATAGGTAATCCCGCCTTTCAATGGCGGATCCGGGTAGAAAATATACGTGCTGGTATTCAACCACTCGCCGCGCCCGCTTGCCGGAGGAGCGAGGGTGAAGGCAGCCGGCTGGCTGGTCGATTCGGCTGTAAGGGCCACAATCGGCGAGGAAAAAGAAGCCACTACCGCCGACCCCGGATCACTATTTGATGCATCAGGCTTGGGCAGACGGTCGAGCAATGTCACATAACCCGGAACCTTGAAAGCCAGATCAACTTCCTGGACCATTTGCAGGCCGTTGGCCGCCCTGGCATTGGTGGAAACGATCAGTGTCTGGTCGCTGCCAGGAGTTAAAGGTTTATCCGGGATGAACTTGACTGTGGTATCGTCAGTCCATTCAAAATGGCCTGAAAGGGTTGGTTGACCCTGTATGGCGCCTTCTACCGAAGGGCGTTCCATCGGCTGGTTGAAGATCAATGTGATAGGACCCTGGGCAGGCAAATCCCCATTGGATTCTGGCTGTGTTTCCACCAACACAGGCGGAGTTTGCGGCAGTGGGGTTGGGCTGGGAGTTGGCGGCAAAGGGGTGCTGGTGGGCGGCGGTAAGGTCGGGGTCGAGCTAGGCGCAAATAAAGGGACAGCCGGCATGGCGCAGGCCATTGAAACCACCAGCCATACCGCCAGGAATACTGTTAAAGCTTTATAAAACCGCCGTCGGGACAGGTTAGGCTGGGTAGGTTGAATAGACATTGGCAGGGTTCCTTTTATTCTTTTTCAGGAATCAAAGGTAGGAATTCTTACAGATATGGTGCAATAGTAGCACCAACCCAATTATACCAATTCAGAAATAACCATCACAAATCGGTAATCGTATATCGACAATCAGCAATCAAAAATCAGCAATCTACAATGTTCTATATTGTGCTACCGCCTGGTACATGGCGACCAGGTTCTCCTGAGGTGTAGACGCCTGTATGTTATGGATGGAATTCCACACAAAACCACCGTCCTTACCGAAGATGCGCATGCGCTCGGCTACCTGAGCCTGGATTTCCTGGGGGGTGCCAAAGGGCAGCGTCTTTTGAGTATCCACTCCGCCCCCCCAGAAGGTCAGGCGGTCGCCGAAGCGGTCTTTTAAAGTCTGCGGGTCCATCCCCGCCGCCGAAGTCTGCACCGGGTTGAGGATGTCGAACCTGGCCTCTAGAAAATACGGAATCAGCGCTACAACCGAGCCGCAGGAATGGATAAAAGTCTTCCAGTTCGTATGGCGATGGATCCAATCGTTAACCTCTTTATGGAATGGCATGAACAACTCGCGGTAGGATTTGGGGGAAATGAAGGAAGCCGCCTGCGTGCCAAAATCGGTGCCGGTGACGAAGATCGCCGTAACCCGGTTACCTACTACCTGATATATTTTCTCCAGGTTAGCCAGGCCGATCTCGCACTGGCGCTCAAAGACTTTATAAACATACTCCCGGCGCATGGAAGTGCTCATGTACCATTCGGCCACGTCGCGGATGCCGCGCGGGTGTTTGATCCACGGGACCGGCACCAGGGCGATATCTCCAAACGCAGTCCCGCCAAAATTGGCCAGCACGGCTTTGCCGGTCTGGTTGAAAAGACGCTCCGCCTCGGTCTTGAAATAATCCAGGTCAGCGTCGCTGATCGGGCCGAATTCCTGCAAATTGTCCTCCGGGTCCAGCCGGTCATCATCGATCGGGGGTTGGCGGATAAGGGTATCGAAGTAATACCCTCCATTGGGCATTTTCCCGCTGGGCGGCGCCGTTCCATCGCCTTCCGGGTACATGAGGACGCTGCCATCCGCTTCCGCCACGGTGTTGAAAGCTTCGGGGACCAGCACCGGTGTGCCATCGAACAGCGTCCAGGCTTTCCAATTCTCATTGCGGAAACCGAATAGATTGCGCGGGGACGGCAAACCCAGTATATCCACGCCAAGGGCCTCGATCAGATCCGGCTGGATTTCGCCCAGCATCTGGTACGGTTCGATAACCTTGATCGGTGTCCCCAGCGGGTCAAGCTTGAGCGCCTGGCGCAGCAGGTACACCGAGCTGGCGTGCATGCCGGTGACGGCGCTGGCCCCCAGGTCGAGCGGCACCCGATCCGGCTGCTGGTGGTTCAAAGCTGATTCGACACGCTCGCGTGAGTTCATTTGTATCGCTCCATTCTTAAGAATTAGCCACAGATGAACACTGATAGAAGAGAAGATGTTTAGCCAATGATGAACTTTGATGGAAGAAAAGGAGAAATTTCTTTGTTTTAGTTTTCAACTTTTATCTAGGTTCATCTGTGGTTAATTTTTCTGAGTGGGTAGATAAGGCATCTTAGGCCCTGCGAATCCCAGGCGCTCGGCGAGAGCCGCCTGCATGGCAGTCCGGTCGTCCCAGGCATATTCGGTTGTACCAAAACACATCGATTGTTCATGACCCTTCCCGCAGGCGATCACCAGGTCGCCCGGCTGCGCCATTTGCACTGCCAGGCGGAGCGCCTCGCCGCGGTCTGGTTCGCGCCAGAAGGTTTTGCCTTCTATACCGCCTTTCTGGGCAGCGGCCTGCGCCATTTCCGCCAGGATATCCTCCAGCGATTCAGTGCGTGGATCCTCGGCGGTCAGGACAGTCAGATCGGCCATGGCCGCGGAGACCTCGGCCATCATGCGCCTCTTCTGGCGGTCGCGCAAACCGGCCGACCCGAATACAGCCAGGATCCTCCCGCCTGCCATCTGCCGCACCGTCTCCAGGGCGCGCTGCAAAGCGTTGGGGGTATGGGCAAAATCGACGATGGCGGTGAAATTCTGCCCCAGGTCGATGCGCTCCATGCGGCCTGGCACACAACCCATGGCGGCAATGCCGCGAGCGGCAGTCTCATCCGGGATATCCAGGCCGACTACAGTGGCGGTGATAGCAGCCAGGATATTGGAAACGTTGAAAGCCCCCACCAGGTCGGAATGAATAGGAACCCGGAAATCTTCCCCGGCGGCGGTAAAGTCGATGCCGCCCGGGCCGTAGCGAATATCCTTCGCCCACACCTGGGCATTTTCATGCAGGCTGTAATCTACCTGACGCACGGCGGTAACTGAACTAAGGTATTCATAAGACGGGTCGTCCCGGTTGAGCACCGCCAGGCGCGGGTTGCCGTGTTTTTTCGGGCGGGTCTCTTCCAACGCGGTGAACAAGCGGCCCTTAGCTGCCCGGTAGGCTTCGTACGTGCCGTGATAGTCCAGGTGTTCGTGGGTGATGTTGGTCACCACGCCGATGTCGAATTCGCAGGCCGTCACCCGGTGCTGCGCCAGCCCATGCGAGGTCGATTCGAGCACAACATGAGTCAGCCCGGCATCGACCATGCGCGCCAAGTAACGCTGCACATCAGGCGTTTCAGGGGTGGTGACGTGAAAGCCAGTGTCCAGCACCTCGTCGCCAATCACAGCGCTGATGGTCGAGATGACACCTGCTCGTAAGCCGGCGCTTAAAAGGATTTGAAAGATTAAATTGGAGGTAGTCGTTTTACCATCAGTGCCGGTCACACCAATCACGGTAAGCCGGCGCGCCGGGAAGTCATAGAATGCCGCCGAAAGGTGCGCCAGGGCAAAGCGTGTGTCCTCCACCTGGATATAAGGCACGGGCAGTTCACCGATTGGCTGGCTGCCGACCACTGCGGCTGCACCGTGCTCAATCGCAGAGGGAATATAGCGATGCCCATCTACATTCTCGCCAACCAGGGCAACGAACAGGTTGCCTGGCCGGACAGATCGCGAATCAAAGGCAACATCAGTAACTGGCGCCTCAGCCAGATTGCCGGGTGAAAGAACTTTAACCGGAATATCCCGAAATAAATCAGCCAGGGTCTGATGGACGAATCCGATCATACTATATATATTACAACAATTAAGCCTGCCATGGAAGGTAACCCTCAAAAAGCGGAGTAGTGTAAACTATTTTATGTAAAATTCAGGACCTTAACAAAAAGTGTTAGGTCAGGTTATCCTTACGGTTACCACACCAAAAAGAAGCAACACATGACCTACCAAGATAATTTTACCCTACAGCCTGAAATCATGGAACAGATCGCTAGCCAAGGATTGGAATGTTTGCCGGAGTTGATCCGGTCAATTGTGAACGCAGCGATGAAAGTAGAACGTCAAAGGCATCTGGGAGCAGCTCCTTACGAGAGGAACGAAGAACGAAAGGCTGCGGGCGAACGCTGGAGTAAGTACGGATTAATTTTCACCACCAAAACCGGCACGCCAATCAATTATCGTAATCTGCTGCGGGACTTTAAATTGCTTCTTAAAAATGCTGGCCTACCATCGATCCGCTTCCATGATCTGCGCCACACAGCTGCATCTTTAATGCTCAACCACGGAATTCCGGTGATCGTTGTCTCTCACAAACTGGGGCATGCCAAGTCATCCATCACACTAGATGTGTATGGTCACCTGTTTCCTAGCATTCAGGTGGAAGCAGCCCAGAAAATCGACGATTTGATCACTCCGATTGAACTAAACACTCAAAATCAACTGCACCCATCTGCACCCAACTGCACCCGATCTGCACCCGCTGAAGACCTCATAGAACCTCTACCCCCATATATAGAGCGTAGATAAACAAAACCCCCACCTGTGGGGGGTTTTAAGTGGGCGGAACAGGACTCGGACCTGCGACCTCATCTGTGTACTCAGTTTAAATCCAAGCCACACTTCTAGGACAATTTGGAACGCGGGTATCGCGTGCATATCTATGATTATTCGGTTAGCCGGCCCACGCAATTGGCGAAAAGTGTTCAGGCATTGGTTCAGCGATCCCGCCGATCCCGCCCATCAGTTTGGCTGAGTGACAGCCGAAGCCGACGCCTATGTTCGTCCCGTGCACAGAATGGTTGTTTGCTGCCAAAAAGCAAAGGGCAATGTGGAATCGGCGTGATTATTCTACCCTCGAACCGAAAGACGTGCTTTGGTTGACGGGTCAGGATTACCGAGGAAAATGCCAAGACAGCCGGGTTTTGTTGGCCGATGTTCACTTTTATGACCAGCGCGGCGGTGGGATAGAGATCGAAATCGATGTGCTTCATCTCAACGGGTTTGTGGTCTTCGATCAACGTCTGCACCTGCTTCAACTCAGCATTAATCCTGCTGATCCGCTGGATAAGGAGTTAGCCATTGGCCTTGCCGCCCTTCTCGCTAGAGAGCATGTTGCCGTCTATTCCGGCGAAATTTAGTGGTTCTTTCGTCAAAATCGATTAAGTGGTCTTCGGGAACATGGGTATAATTAGATCTGGTATATATTCGTCGCCATAATCCTATGCGATCCCGAGATTCCACTTGATTGAAAAAAGGATTGTCATACATGATCAAGATTGCCGAGATTTTTGCTCCCTCTGAGACCCATTTGGTCCGGATAGTTAAACAATGCGGGATCGATGATGTGGTTGGAGTGATGGATTTTCGCCAGGGATTGGATGTCCCCAAGGAGGATCTACCCTGGAGTTATATGTCGCTACTGCGGTTGAAGACGGCCTACGAAGACGCGGGTTTTCATTTCGATGTCCTTGAAAGCCGTCCGCCGATGAACAAGATCAAGCTGGGCTTGCCGGGCAAAGATCAGGAGATGGAATATGTGATCGACCTGATCCGCAACCTGGGCCGGTTGGGCATCTCTACCTGGTGCTATGAATGGATGCCGGTCTTTAACTGGATGCGCACTTCTACGACCGTCCCAGCCCGGGGTGGGGCGTTGGCGACTGGTTATGACCATGAACTGATGCGCAATGCGCCGTTAACCGAATACGGGATTGTCAGCGAGGAAACACTTTGGGAAAACCTTGAAAAATTCTTGAAGGTGGTTGTTCCGATAGCCGAAGAATCCAACGTCAAACTGGCGATGCACCCGGATGATCCTCCGCTTTCGCCGATCCGTGGATTGGCGCGGATTATGTCCAGCATCGAAAATTACCAGCTTCTCCTCGACCTGATGCTCAGTCCGATCAATGGGATCGCTTTATGCCAGGGGAACTTCACATTAATGACCGATAACCTGCCTGGAGCGATCCGCCATTTTGGCCGTCAAAAGAAAATTTTCTTCGTCCATTTCAGGGATGTGCGGGGAACGGCCGAAAAGTTTGTGGAGACTTTTCATGATGAAGGCAAGACTGATATGGTTGCATGCATGCAGGCTTACCGGGAAATTGGGTATGAAGGAATCTGCCGCCCGGATCATGTCCCGACGATGGAAGGGGATAATAATGATAACCCCTCCTATTCTTCGTTAGGCAGACTTTTTGCGATTGGCTACCTGAAGGGTCTGCGCCAGGCGGTCTATCATGCCTGAATAATGCGATGACCGGGTATTGCATCTCTTACACAGCAAAGGATCAACAACATGCAGGTACTGATTACCGGTGGCTCAGGTTCCGTAGGTAAGGCAGTCGTCCAACGGTTGGTAGCTCGCGGAGACCAGGTCAAAGTTATTGGACGAACCCGAGACCTGGAAATTCCTGGCGCAGTATACGAAGCCTGTGATATCACCGATTATCCAGCTCTACGCCAGGCCTTGCGCGGGATTGATGCGGTCGTTCACCTGGCAGCGATTCCCCATCCCGCTGCTTCAACCGGTGAAAAGATTTTTCAAATCAATGTCCAGGGTACATTTAATATATTTAAAGCCTGTGAAGAGGAGGGTATCCGCCGGGTGGTTCAGGCCAGCTCGATCAATGCCATGGGACAGCTGTTCGGGTTAAAAGCAGCCCCCTTGCATTACTTACCGGTGGATGAAGAGCATCCCAGGACACCAACGGATGCATATTCATTCTCTAAATATGTAATTGAGGAAATCGGAGAATATTATTGGCAGCGGTCCGGAATATCCAGCATTGCCCTGCGGCTGCCCTGGGTTGTACCTGCGGAATATCACACAACCAATCCGGCCCGGCAGGCGAGAGCCCGTGAGCTCTGTGATCGTCTGGCGAAACTGTCCACGGAGGAGCGCCAGGCGTGGTTCGAAGGAGCCTGGTCCAGGTATAATGAGCTGCGCGCCCAAGGAATATATGAGAACCGCGCCTCCTACCAAGAGGCTAAATCTCTCCATCCGGATTGGTTTGGCGATGACTGGTTTGCCATGTCCCACCGGGTGAATTTCTGGACCTGTTTGGATGAGCGCGATTCAGCCCAGGCGGTCGAAAAGGGTCTTGTCGCAAATTACGAGGGAAGCCATGTTTTATTCGTTAATGATGATCAGAACTGGACGGGCCTGGCATCCAATTTATTAGCGGAATTATTCTATCCGGATGTAAAGGTCTTTAAGAAAGAGCTGGTTGGAACGGGGACATTGGTCAGCATTGACCGGGCGAAAGAGTTAATCGGATTTGAGATAGAATACACATTTGGTGGTTGAACAGGGTTGTTATGGGAGATCCTAAAGATCCGTACGAATCAATCTTAAATCATGTCCGAACCTGGTCGCGACCGTCAGGACTGAAGATCACCGATATCCGGTTTGCAGATATCGTGGGTTCACCGATGCACTGCACCTTGATGAAAGTCTATACCAATCAAGGCCTGGTTGGGTTTGGTGAAGTGCGCGATGCGGGCAGCAAAACTTATGCGTTATTGCTCAAGTCCCGGTTGTTAGGTGAAAACCCATGCAATGTTGACCAGCTTTTCCGACGCATCAAGCAGTTCGGAGGAGCTGCGCGCCAGGGTGGTGGAGTGAGTGGGATCGAAGTCGCACTGTGGGACCTGGCAGGGAAAGCCTATCGTGTGCCGGTATATCAGATGCTTGGGGGAAAATTCCGTGATCGGATCCGAATCTACTGTGATACGGATACCGAGGGCAAGCCGGATGGCAAAAAGATGGGGGAGGCTCTCCAGAAGCGCATGCAACGCGGTTACACTTTCCTTAAAATGGACCTGGGGATCTGGCAGTTGATGGACCAGCCAGGGACCCTTTCAGCGCCGTCAGGTTTCATGGAAGAGATGCAAACCCTCCGCGGGCATCCCCGAAATCCAAAAACACTGGAAGAACGCTGGCTGCGAAACCGATCTTATGATCTGGATAATATTCCGCATCCTTTTTCCGGTATCCACCTGACGGAAAAAGGGCTTGACTGTTTGGAACAATATGTGGCGGATGTACGGGAGTGCATCGGGTACGAAGTTCCTCTGGCTGTGGACCACATTGGTCACATCGGCCTGGAGGATTGTATCCGGCTGGGGAAACGCCTGGAGAAATTTAACCTGGCCTGGATCGAAGATTTACTTCCCTGGCAATACACGGAACAGTATGCTCAATTACGCCGGGCCATTCATATTCCAGTTTGCACCGGGGAAGATATCTATCTCAAGGAAAACTTCAAGCCCTTGCTGGAAGCGGGTGGTGTTTCGGTCATCCATCCCGATATCCTGACCTCCGGCGGGATCTTAGAAAACAAGAAGATCGGCGACCTGGCGCAAGAGTACGGCGTTGCCATGGCCGTGCATATGGCGGAAAGCCCCATCGGCTGCATGGCCGCTGTCCACAGCGTGGCCGCCACCGAGAACTTCCTGGCGCTCGAATTCCATTCATGCGATGTTGCCTGGTGGGATGACCTCGCCAGCGGTCTGCCAAAGCCGTTGGTGAAGGATGGGTTTATCGAAGTTCCGGATGCGCCTGGATTGGGGATAGAAGAACTTAACGATGAGATTATTATGGACCATATCCATCCGGATATCCCCGGTTTGTGGGAATCCACCGAAATGTGGGATAACGAATCCGCTCACGACCGTTTATGGAGTTAATCATTCAGCAAAGGAGAACCCTATGCCTCAACCACGTCATTTCACCCTTCCTTCCGAAAAGATCAGGCACCTGAAAATAACCGACCTGGAAAGAATCACCCGCTTCAGGCGCGCAGGTTATGGTGGGAGTGTTTCCGATGCGCTCAACTCGCTGGGTGTCACGGATACTGTTTTCGCGCAGCGTTTCCATGCCCTGCGGCAGGGAATGCAGCTGGTTGGTCGGGCGATTCCAATCAAGCTCCACACCATGATCTGGGATGAGCTGACCGAAGAGGAACGGAATATTTACCAGGCCAAATGGGATGCCGAGGGGGGCCATCCACAGAAACGCATGATGCGGACGGTCGCTGAATCAGAGCCTGGCTCGGTGCTTTGTTTTGACTGCGGTGGCGATATGCAGCCAGCCCATTTTGGTGAGATGAGCTGCCAGACAGCCTTCGCCCACGGCTGCCGGGGGATGTTGATCGGCGGCAACTGCCGGGATACTCAGTATGTGCTTAAGATGCCGGATTTTCCACTCTTCAGCTTCGGAACTGCACCGAACGCCTTCGGAGGATGGGTAGTAACCGAAGTTAATGTACCAATCATGCTGGCAGGTCATTTAACGCATTATGTCAAAGTTTTCCCTGGCGATTTTATTTTTGGTGATAACGACGGCGTTCAATTAATTCCAGCAGAGGTAGTCGATGAAGTCTTGCTGCAGATAGAAGCGACCTTCGAGAAGGAAAATAAAGAGCGGGAACTACTGGCTACTGGAATGTCGATCGATGAAGTTTATAAGACATTCGGGGTTTTGTAATCCGGCATCCTTAACCTTTATACCCGCGGGTGAGATTGATAAGCGGTGGTTATGGCTGCGCGTAAATTGTCCCAGGGTGTCTCACTTACAATGGTACAGTCAGCGCCAAGGGTGAACCGTCTGTGGACGCTAGAGCGTTTGCAGCAGGCTTTCCAAGAACGCCAAGGGGGACATTTTGTTTTACTTCTCAAACCCGGACGGATGACCGAAGTAGCCAATACACGCATACTTAATTTTTTGATGTACTCGGTTTATTTAAATTTAAATGATTACCACTGGATATACCAAAAAATGAAACAGGCGAAGGGCAAAACGAAAAGGACGCCAAAAATAGCCGCCAGGATACGCTGGTTTTTGAGACCGCCTTCTTTGGGAATCCTTCCGCCAATCACTCCTCCCACTATGGCCGGCAAGGCTACCGCGAGTAAGATCACTCCCAAAGCCATTAGATGAAAAGGTCCTATGCTGGTGCGGTCTACTATAGGGATTACTTTTTGCCAGATATAATTAAAACCTACCGTCACGAGCCAACCAGCCACCAATCCTGTCAGGGCATTTTGTAGGATGAAGCGAATTTTCATGTTCTTCAACCTTTCGGAAACTGGATATTTTGCAATTTATTCTTGATGAAGATACAACCATAGAAAAGCGTATGCCAATTCTATTACCAGCTTGGGGGAATTGGCCACCAGTTGGCTTCTTTTCCCATCCGCAGCGCATCCCAGGCATCCGCCATGCGCTCCAGTGAGCGGGCATCCAGGTCCTTCAGTTTGAAACCGCGGTTTAATTCCGTGCGCGCTCCTGGATTGGCAAATTGGGTTTCTCGGCAGTAGGTATAGAAATCCATAAAACTGGTCATGCTGGATACGATTCCGTATTTATCTGGAAACAGGCTCATCGGCGAGAAGGGATCGATAGTGTGAACGGTATTGAGGATTCTTAGCGCCGCCGGGGGATAGAACTCGTAAATCTCGTTCGCCAGGTTTAAAGTTTCTTTGAAGGTTTCCTCGGTCTCTCCCGGCA
>Ga0315282_10013309_pt1 | contig 12427 bp, 9 predicted proteins | sample YL17G07_20_MG_FD_203693 | JGI IMG/M metagenome (GOLD analysis project Ga0315282, IMG submission 203693) | Sediment microbial communities from Yellowstone Lake, YNP, Wyoming, USA - YL17G07_20 | ecosystem: Environmental > Aquatic > Freshwater > Lake > Sediment | place: USA: Wyoming | collected... | reverse complement strand
CGCGTATCCGCCCTCTGCCTGCGAGGATATACCCAGAACCAGTTACTGCGCGATATTGATGCGGTATCGATGCACCACGCCTTAGAGGTAAGGGTGCCTTATTTAGACACGCGGCTGGTCGATCTGCTATTGGCCTTGCCGGACGACACCAAACTCTATCGCCGTCCGTCCCCCCAACCAGCGGTGGCGATGACCTATCGGTTGTCCGGTGCCAAGCGTATCCTTTGGGATGCTGCTCGGGACCTGCTGCCACCCGATTTAGATAACCAACTAAAAAGCGGGTTTGGCCTGCCTATGGATGAATGGCTCCGCGGTCCATTGCGAGAAGTATTGAGTGAGGCGCTCTCTCCCGTTTCCGTGCGCCGCCGGGGATTATTTAACCCGGATGCGGCCAAACAATTGTTAGACAGGTTCTTTGCCGGAAAGTCATCTTGGCCACAAGTCTGGATACTAGCGGTTATCGAACTATGGTGTCGGGAGATCTTAGATCAAAAACATGAATAGCCAGGCTCCCACTCGACTGATGATACTCTGCTGGGGGTACTCGATCCATGCCGATCGGCGAATAAGAATATTCACCGAGGACCCGACCTTTGAGGTCACTATCGTTTCGACCTACCCTTATCACATACCCAACAGCAGGCTGATCTTGCTCGCCGGCAACCTACCCGGGCTGGGTAAGGGTTGGTTCCCTCAACTGAACCGTTCTCAACAACAGCCGCCGAGAATAGTAAGCGTGATGCGGGGGATCTTGAGCCGGGCGATTTTTGTAGCGCACCACCTAGCCATCCCCTTGGTGGCACTTATTGATCTCGCCACTCTCCGGCGAGCGGTCAGGAAGATTAGGCCTCAAGTGATCCTATTGCAGACCCTAATGTACCCCTGTTACTTAGCCTACTTTCTCCCTCGGAATATCCCTCAGGTAGTCACTTTCTGGAACGGTGACGTAACTTGGTGGGCCAAGTGGAATGGAATAGAAATGCTGCTCAAAAAACAGATAGTCACCTACGGTGCTCGCCGAGCAGCAGCCATAACCGTTAACTCAGAGCTTGCTCGACAGGCCACCATCAACTATGGAGTAAGCCCGGAGCGGATACACCTGATCGGTTACCCGGGTGTCGATTTGCAGCAGTTCCATCCGCAGGATCCGGTAGCAGTCCGGGAGGCCTTAGGAATTGCCCAACGCCCCGTAATCCTCTGGCCGCGGGGGCTAGGCGGTTATCTGAACAGCGAGGTGCTAATGGTAGCAGCCCTAACGACTATTAGACAGTACCCCAATGCGCTCTTCGTGCTGCTTTCAGAAGTGGGCGGGGAGCGCGAATTACTTCGCCATCAGCGCTGGGCTGCCCGATTGGGCATCGAGAATAACTTTCTGTGGAAGGGACACGTCCCCAGCGCCGAGATGCCCCTTTACTATGCCGCCGCCGACGTGATGATATCCCTATCATCCAACGACTCTCGCCCCAACGTGATGCTGGAAGCGATGGCTTGTGGCACTCCCGTGATCATGAGCGATCTGCCCCAGATCCGTGAATGGGTAACTGATGGATATAATGGTTACCTAGTTAATCCGCGCCACCCGGCAGCTATAGCCCAAGCCATCGGGCGCTTACTGAGCCCGGAACAGCAGAAACTCCGGCAATTATTTGCTCAGCGAAACTTGGAACTGATTGGACAGCGAGCCAGTCTGGCTGACAACCTAATAGCTATTCGGAAACTCATCCATACCACCGCTCAGGCCAACAATAAGGCCTGATACTGATCAACAACTGTGGAGATATCATAGGCCGTTCCCCGCTCCACCCACCAGCGATCCAACTGCGAAACTATTTGGGGGATAGTCTGGGGGTGGATGAGCAGATCACGCAACCTCTCGGCTAAGACACGGCTATCTCCCACAGGGAAAAGGTAGCCGTTGATCCGGTCCTGGATCAGTTCGCGGACCGCTGGCAGATCAGCAGCGATGATAACTTTACGGGCTGCCATCCCCTCCAGTACCACTAAGCCAAAGCCCTCGGCCAATGATGGAACTATCAAAATATCGATCGGGGCGATGGCGCGGGCCACATCCCGAGCAAACCCGCGAAACTCGACTCGAGTGAGTCCGTGGGAGGCAGCATAGGATTCTAACGAGGAGCGCAAACTACCATCACCGATCAGTTTGGCGGTCGGGGCGAGCTGCCACTCCTGCTGAAGAATATTCAATGCTTCAAGAAAATACTTAGCTCCCTTGATCGGCTCCAGACGACCGACCATCCCCACCACCGGAAGCTGCTGTGGTTCTAGTCGCCTAATGCCCACTGACCAGCGGAGGGTGTCCACGCCATTGGGGATGACCCAAGTTTTTTGCTGCGGCACTGCAAAGTAGATATGGAGGAAATCTGCCACTGTTTGAGAGACGGCAACTACTTGGGTGGCCAGGGGCAGCGACCAGCGCCTTTTGCCCCAGCGCCCTAACCAGCCGAACTGCTGAACATCGTGCTGGATGACTATGCGCTGGCAGACTCTGACCAGGGAGGCTGCTAACATCCCTACTACGTCGGCTTGATAGAGAGAGGTAACGACGGTGACCGGCTGGAGGCGACGCAGGATAAAAATCAAGCTGACCAGGGTGACCGGGGCCATTGCTATCCAGTATAATTTGAAGGGTAGGCGGCCGGAGATGGTCTGCCAGGGACCAGCGCAATAGATAGGGATGCCCAAGCTTGCGAACTTCGACCTGAGGGGGCCCCCCGCGCCAAATACCGTGACGATAGAGGGACTCACCCGGTCCCGATCCAGCCGGCTTATGATATCGAATAGCAGCCGCTCGGCCCCACCGATCAGAAAGTTATTGATAATAAACGTAACCGGTCTAGGATGATAAGTTGAGTTGTCACCCATGGAAGATCAGCAGAAAATTTTGTTCGTTGCCTCCTACGCTCCCCCCGCTATCAGTGGGGCGGCCCAGAATATGTATAACCTGATCGGGGCGCTGCCGCCCGAGTCCTATTATATGCTGACCAGCTTCTACCACATAGACGCCACTGCCCTCCGATTGGGACAGTGGTTACCCGGGGATTACATCTTTTACGATCGGCCGACTGCCACTAAGGAGGAGCTGCGGGCCCAAGCCACCGCCCCTTCCGCTGCCCCGATCAGCCGCCGCGCCTGGGCGATGCGACTCAAGACCGTCATCCGCAAGTTTCCCCTGGCGGGGGCCTTAGCGGGAGTCCCTGTCGTCCTGTTGCAGATCGCGGATATATACAGATGCGGCCGGCAGACGATCCGCAACCGGGAGATCAGAATGATCATGGGATTTTCCGATTACGGGCCAGCGATGGTCGGTTCTTATCTGCTCCACCGCGTGACCCGGCTGCCCTTGTATTTATTTATGTTTGACATCTACAAGGGCAATAATCTTTTCTTCCCCGGCAATCCCCTGTCCAATTTTTTTGAGCCTCGACTAGTCCGCGCTGCCGAAAGAATAGTCGTAAACAACGAGGGTATCCGACAGTTTTACATCAAGCGTTACGGAAACTGGATCGCCGATAAGATCGAACTGGTTTACAACTCCAGCGACCCCCAGCCCTATCTGCAACTACAAAACCCCTACCAGCCCAAGTCACCCTATACTATCTTGTTTACCGGCAGCATCTACTGGCCGCAGATCAGAAGCCTCCAGAATTTGGTCAAAGCGGTAGGAGAGATCGATGACTTGGATATCCGGATCAAACTGTACGCCCCCCACCCGCCGGCCTACATCGCTTCGTACGGACTGAGCGGGCCCAAGATCGATATCAGCGTGGCATCCCCTACTGAGATGGCCAAGATCCAAAGTCAGGCGGATATCCTGTTCTTGCCCCTCTCGTGGCACACCAAGAGCCCCGGCATCATCAGCACAGCCACTCCCGGAAAACTAACCGACTACTTGGTAGCTGGACGGCCGATGCTGATCCACTCTCCCAATTGGTCATACCTCTCCCAGTACGCCAAGGAGAATGACTTCGCTGCAGTGGTGGACGAGGAGGACATCGAACAGCTAAAAAACAGTATCCGCCAGCTGCTGACTGATACCGCTTACGCCAACAAGCTGATCGCTAACGCTCAAACCACCTTCTTTCGTAACCACACCATCACTGGCAATGCCGCCAAGTTCCGATCACTACTGGGCTTTCAGTAGGTCAGGGGACAGCTCGGGTAGCTTTGCAAGCATCGCATCAAGCGAGGGGAGGTTGAGCTGCCGACAAAATGAATATCGGGAAGCTAAGCGCCGGTCGATGCCAACCGCGGCAGGTTGTGGCTCTATCTTTGTGGTTAAACCGTAACTGTCCCGGAGTTTAGCCAATAGATCGTTCTTGGCGACATCGTCCGAAAATATGTGATAAACTCCCGGACCCGGGTGGGGCACCTGTCCAGAGACGATCTTCCAGCAAGTATTGCCTAACTCTCGCGCGGTCAGACCGTTCCAGAGATGGTTAGTGAAGCCGGGGACCGGCCCGGATTGGCTGCGGAGCCAATCCAGGAGACCGTAGGTAGTTCCCAACTCCGGACCAACCGTGGAGGTACGTAAAACCAGAGCGCTATCTGGCTCCCCAATCGACTTGGACAGGCCATAGAGATCAACCGGGCGCTTGGGTGAATCCTCGCTGTAGGGGGCACCAGATGTCCCGTCGAAGACGCAATCAGTAGTGATGTGGATCAATCTCTCGCCAAAGAGAGCCGCCAAAATATGCGGCACCGCGCCATTGATGAACAAAGTCATCAGCGGGTCGCGGTCGGCGATGGCCTTGGTGATACCCATAGCGTTGATGACCCAGTCACAACCAGCCAGCCGATCGGCAAAATCGCGGACGGCAGGACTCAACGCCTGACCCGCAAAACCTGCCCGGTAGTCGGCGTACCAACCACCAAAGTCCGTTTTAACAGCTTCCACATCGCTGCCCTGCCCATAGCGGTGGTAGAGCAGCTGCAATCTGTCCTCGCTACGATAGGTTATAACCAAACGGCAGCGATCTTTTAGCGCGCCATAAATGGCGCTACCGATCATGCCGGTAACGCCCAGAATGGCCACCCGCGGACGGGTTAGATTATTTAACTCCGGCATATTCATAGTCTGGGGCCATCGTTTCAATTAGCTGCTTGATCTCCCCCACCGAGAGCAGCCGTTCGCTATCGGAGGTATAGGCCGGTCGGTAGTCGCGACTGATCTCTTCCGTGCCGATCACAACATAGCCATCATGCAGTTCGGTGGTCCGGGTAAACTCCTCCGATGCGATCAAACTCTCATGCAACTTCTCTCCCCGCATCTTGCCAATCACTTGAACGTTGTCGGAGAAGGCCGCGGCGATATCGCCCAACCGGGCAGCCGGAGATTTCTTTACATATACATCTCCCCGCATTGGACTATTAAGCGCCCTAAGGATCAACTCGATCGCCTCATCAATGGTCAGGATAAAACGGGTCATAGCAGGGTCAGTTACTTTGAGCGGAAGACCTTTGGCCGCCCACTCGCGGAAGAGCGGCACTACACTGCCTCGGCTGCCGAACACGTTACCGTAACGGGCGCAGTTATAACCATAACTGACAAAGATCTTTTCCTGGAGCCCTTTGGTCATCCCATAGGCGTTCACCGGCTCAACCCCCTTATCGCTGCCGATGGTAATCGCTTGTTTAATGCCTTTATTCCAAGCGGCCCGGGCCACATTTTCGCTGCCCCAGACGTTGGTTTTGATCGCCTCAAATGGGTCCCGTTCACATACTTCTACCCGCTTCATCGCCGCCGCATGGATAACCGCATCTACCCCATCCATCGCTTTATAAAGCGTGGAATAATCCCGGACATCACCGATCATAAACTTTATCCTGGGGTACTTGGCTTCTAATTTGGCCTGCTTTAATTCATCGCGGGAATAGGCCACTATCTCCCATTGATCATAAAACCGTCTGATCAGCTCCTGCCCTAAAGTTCCAGTTGCCCCCGTAATTAATACCTTCATGATATATTTCCTCTCGTCATCCTGGCTCGTCCAGGATCGTATAAATAATTTTACGATTCTGGAGTCGCTCCGCTCCCCAGAATGACGTTACCTAATATAACTGCTGTTTATATCCTAAGATAAACTTTACCATTTTGTCGGATACGCTCCCCTCGTGTTCGTAGGGAGATTCCCAGTTCTTATCACTATTGAGCATAACATTCACGCTTCTTAAGATAGCCTCGGGGCTATCGGTGCCGCTTAAGACAGCCGCCCCGCAGTCCAATACTTCCGGGCGTTCCATCGCTGTGCGGATGACCACTGTGGGCACCCCAAAGACCGTCCCCTCCTGGGGTACTGTGCCGCTGTCGCTGATAAGGCATTTAGCGTATTTTTCTAAGGTAATAAAATCAAAGAAGCCCATCGCCTCCATCGCCGTCACCCCGGTTGGCAGAGTAATCCCCATCTGCCGCAGTTTCTCAATGGTGCGGGGATGCAGACTCCAGATCACTGGTTGATTGTACTGCTGCGCCACCATCCCTAGTCCCTCCACGATATTCTTGAGGGCCATCGGATTCTCAACGTTTTCTTCCCGATGGGTGGTAGCCAAGAAGTATCCTCCTGCCGAAAGATTCATCCTACCTAGCACCTCGGTGTTCTGGGTTTTGTGCTCGTAGTGCTTGAGCACCTCAATGTAGGGGTCGCCGGTAACAAAGATCTTACTGGGATTTATCCCCTCGCGGATCAGATTCTCGCGTGGGTAGTTGCGGTACGGGAATAGCCAGGTGCTGATGTGGTCGATCATCCGTCGGTTGATCTCCTCTGGCACTCTTTTGTCGAATGCCCGGTTGCCGGCCTCCATATGCAGGATAGGAATGCCTAAGCGGGCTGCCATTATGGCAGAGAGGGCGCTGTTAGTATCGCCCAGCACTAAAAAGGCATCCGGCTGCTCCTTCTTTAGGACCTCCTCCGAGCGCTCGATCACCTTGGCGATCTGGCCTCCCAAGGTGTCGGATTTAACGTCCAGATAGTAGTCCGGGGCTCTCAATCCCAGCTCCTCGAAGAAGACGTCTTTCATATTGGGGGCAAAGTTCTGCCCGGTGTGCACCAAAACGTGCTCTACATCTGGCAGAGCGTCGAGTTTCTTGATGACCAGGGCCAGCTTGATGATCTCCGGCCGAGTCCCGATCAGGGTCAGTACCTTGAACTTTCGCATACCCAGAGAATAGCACTGGCTAGCGGCCCTGTCCATAGGGAAAAACGGCTCCCAGAGCTAATATAAGTTTGGCCACCCAAACCTGATATTAGAGGAATTTTTTGGTTTTGTATAACCGGCCGACGATGGGTAGATCCTTTGCTGGAAGAGAGCTGCCTATCGCCTCTAACTCCACCCCAAAGGTCTGGTCGGGCAGCTTTGTGAGATCAGCATAGATATCTACCGTAGCCGGGGTCATCTGCGAGATCTTTAAGGGGGGCTCGAGGATAACCAACTGCTGGATAGCCCCATACTCCTGGGTCCACTCGGTACCAGTTCCTACTACGATGGACTTCTGAGCAACTGACAGGGGAACTATGGTCAGCCGTTTGGAGATCTTATATCGCAGATCCCCCAAGGCGTAAAAGGTAAGCGAGGTGACCTCCACGACGGTGGGGCTGGTGGTGGACAACTTGAACTGGGCTACTTGCTGGTTAGGCAGCTGGCCGAGCTGGATCGGTTGCTCGTCGGTTAGCTCCGCAGTGATAGTATATCCGTCCGCGTTAGTCGTAGTTTGCGCCTGCAATCCCCCGCTGACCCACTGGCCGCCAAACCCGATGGCCATCGCGACCACCAACACTACTGCCAGAAGCTCCGGCAGATGCTGCTCGAAAAGTGAAGCAGGCTTCTTCATCTCTCCCATTATACGCTGGGCTACAGAGACCGACCAATACTCTGGAGGAACTTTTGCACCTCCGCCTGTTTTGTCGGATCCAGAGCCACTATCTCTCGCGCGACCCGGACCACATCATCCAAACGCCCTAGCTCTTTGTAGATGGTGAGGAGATTGGAGTGTTCGATCAGATCTTGAGGTAGGATATCGACCAATTTTTCTTGGTAGTAGGCAGCGACTTGCCATTGACGCGCCTTAACTAAATAGTCGACCACCAAGCGCGTAACATCGGGGTCTTCGGTAAAGATACTGGGGGCGGCCATCGCCTGCTGCAGATTGCTGACGATTTCAGTCTGGTCCCGATCGTTCAGTTTGATCCGAACAATAGCTCGCCAAAACCACAGTTCCGCTGGAACTGATTTAAATTTAGCGGCCTGATCAAGCACCTGCTTGGCTTCACCGTATCTCCCTATTCCAATCAATGATTGGGCCTCTCTCAAATAAAGATATTCATGATTAGGGAATTCCTTGATTAGTTCGTCAAAAGACTCTCGGACATTAGCCTCATACCGGGGATCCACATAGGATCGTACGGCATAGAGGATAGGATATTCTATGAATAATCCAACGCGATCTGGCTCGTTTCTCTTGATGTTGTCCAATACTCGGAGGCCATCGTCAAGTATTTCATTCGCCCGGGTCAGGTTTTGTTTTTGATCAAGGATCAATAAGGCGTACTGGCGAGCGAAAGAGGGGTAGGTGGTCAGATAGGGCCATCGGTAGGGATTGAGCGGCCCTTGAGCTTTAATATAGGATAGGTTGGCGCTCCGGTAGTCATTGTGCGCCATAGCCGACTGGGCAGATTCAACGTACTGGCCGATCCGCCAAGCCGGTATCAAATATTTGATATCAAAGAAGACTAACCCTACCAACAGCAGACCGGCGAGCAACGGAAAAACGACCCTGATCTTCACCGGCTCTTTCAGTTCGGCAGACACAAAGAAGATAGCTCCCGCGATGATAATGGTAACCCAAACGGAGGTGGTTACCACATCAAAGGCAAACATAGTGGCGGTGAGGTAAGCCGCCGCAGTACTGATCAGCGACCAGACCAGCATCGCCATAGCAAAATTGCCCTGCTGCCTGGCAAAACGGAAGCGGCGCCAAAGGGCCCACAGCAACCAAACTACTATGGTTGCCATAATTATGAGACCAACCCAGCCATTGGTAAGTAGTTGATCCAAGATCAGATTGTGCGCCCGATCGGCGGTAGTTTCCCCCATACCAATATCAGCGAGACCGGATTGATAGAAATGGGCCAACCCGTACCGGGCGTTCTCATTGCCGTAACCCAATAGTGGCCTAGTTTTGATCGCCTGCCAGGCCGTATCCCAAATGCTTAGTCGGGCCCTGAAGGATTCTCCCAGTACGAACAAGCGTTGGAATTGATCGTGGCCTAGGTATAACAGACCACCCACTACCACCGCAACGATCAGCAAACCGCCCACCAACCAGAACCAGCGCACTCGCATCCTCTTCCAGCCATGAAGGAAAAACCAGCCGACCAGCCATACGAAAGCTCCAACAGCCAGCCCCACTAGTGGACCGCGGGAGATGGTCATGGACAGACCGATGAGCTGCAGTAATAGGCTCGCTAGATACACCCAACGCCATCTGCCTTTAGTGGCATAGATGAAATAGAGGGTGAAAAAGATCGTCAATAACAGCAGCTGCCCCAAAAATATGGGGTTGCCCATCAGCCCGCCGGCTCTACCGCTCTGTTCATCAAACGATAACATTAAGGGTAGATCAAGCGGTTGGAGCAAGGCATATAACCCAGATGCTGCTCCCACCCAGGTCATAACGGAGAATATTTTAAGCCAACCAGCTTCCCGCCGTATCAACACCAACAGATTAATGCCCAAAATGATCAGGCCGGTCAGAAAGAACAGGCCCTCTCCCCGAATGACGGTCCCCCACCAGCTCCGGGCTGGATTGACACCGGCGGCGGCGGCTAAAATAGCCACCAACCACCAACTAATCGATAGCCAGACCACTGGCTGCCGCCACCAAGCCACGTACAAGCGAAGACGGCCAATGGCTATAACACTACCCAACAACAAGACGACCAACAAAAACATGACCATAGCGTAGCGGCCGAATCCAAAAGGCTCGTAGATAAAAGGGTAAACCAGAAGCGGCAAGAGCAAAACTAACCAAACAGCGATGTCGGTTACGATATTGCCTTCAGTAATGCGCCACCATCTGGCTGGCTTTTCCATAACTAACAATTAATTATTGGTAGACCTGCGGACCCAAATTGGAGTTTGGTTGAGTCTTGGGTTGAGAACTGCGAATAGCCTCGAGCATGGCGCGATACTGCTGCAACTTCTGTTGATCGCCCGTCTTGGCATAGTAGTTAACTATATCCTCCAGGATATTTTGCGATTTAGGCATCAGCTGCAGACCCCGAAGCAAGATCGGTTCGGCTTTGGCCAGCTGAGTGGGATCGGTAGCGGCCCAAGCATAGTACAAGCCAAAGATATTCCGATAGGCCTGCTCGAACTTGGGGTTAATAGCTAACGCCTTAAGGTAAGCTCCCTCAGCCAGTTGCAACATATTTTCGTCCCGATAGACGTTAGCCAGTCCGTTCCAAGAAAACCAATCTCGGGGATGTTTTTTAACCACTAATTTATACTGCGCTTCGGCCTTAGCCAGATCGCCGGTTTGATAGTACTCCACCGCTTTGGCAGCTTCGGGAGATACTCGGTAACCGCTGACTGTTACCAATCGCTGGTAGTAATTAAGGACAAACAGGACGGCAACTGCCGCGATGACAATGCCGATTATCGCCCACCAAAACCTTCTCCAAAAATCTTTTACCAAATCCATAAACATAATCCTAATCTTCTCTAATTAATAATAACTGCCTCTCATTATAATATATTTCGTCATTTAAGATTAACCCCTCCTCTCCTCCCCTTACTATAAGGGGAGGCTAAAGTGGGGTTATTTTGGCTCCTCAAAGGGGCCCCCGTCGGGGCCCCTTTGACCTAGTCTCCTATCAAGATCTTAGCGAAGCTGACTGATGGGTTAACTCCTTAGAGAGTATAGCCATAGCCAGACACCGGGAAGTTCTTGACCAAGAAACCTTGCGTCCAGTCACCTGAGCTAGTTGCCGTCGACAATAGGTCGCTGACAGTAGAGAGGTGAGCTAGAGTTGAGCGGTCTGACCAGATGAACTTGTATGCCGTTGCGGCCTGCTCGCCAGTGGTCGACAAACCGATATCATACTGCCCAGCGCCCGACACATCGGTATCGCCCAGGTAGTAGTAGTTTGTGGTTTGAGCAGCGGTGTCATAAGTCAACACCGTGGAGATGGCATCAGTTGTAGTGAAGCCAGTTCCACAGAGCGCCCGCAAGGTGTAGGTAACGGTCTGACCAGCCGAGATCAGCTCCTCGCCGGTAGTCGGCGTGTTGCCGAACAATACCTCAACTGTAGAAGAGGTGCTGTTCTCGATGTAGTTGCTCGTCTCTAGGGTTACTGCCGCAGTGGCAGTCGTGTCATCCATGATCGCCGCGCTACCGCTGATGTCCACACCATCTCTAAGGAAGGTGAAGGACGACAGATCGGTGGTGTTAGCAGTAGTAGTGCTAGCATCCGTGATGTAGACGGTGAAAGTGAATCTCTTGATCGCAATTTCACCAGCCGCGTCAGCAGTTACTTTGAACTTGTACAGGTCAATTACGCCACCTGGCTGGATAGTTCCAGCGCCGGAGGGATTGTTAGCTACCACGGTCGGTACGCTGTTGTACATGTACATCGCATTAGCAGCCTGATCATTGATGCCAGTGCTAGCTTGAGTTAACGCAGCGCCGGAGTTCTCTCCAGTAGCGGCGAAAGCGCCGGAAGTGGTGCCGTCAAGCTCTACCAACAGCTTGTCGCCGAAGGTACCGCCGTTGCCGCCGCCGATCTTCTTGGTAACGCCGGTGACAGTAACCACAGCGTGACCATTCTTGGGCACATACATGCTCAGAAGGTCAAATATGACCTGTGCCGCGTTCACGTTAACCGTCCGAGAATCCGTACCCGTCTTAGTGGGGTAGGTGATCGTCAGGGACTGCATTGATTCGTACCCAGTACCGGTGCCCACACCGTTCATGTCGAGCGTCATCTTGGTGATGGTGAACGGTTCATCAGTGGCGGTGAAATCGAAGGCCGCCAAAGTCTGGGCGGCCGGGGCGCCAGCAATCACCAAACCAGACACCGGCGAACTGGCCGCTACAGCGGTAGTCATGCTGCCAGCTGCCGCGATGGTCAAGGTCGCGTTAAGGCCCAGACCGGAGGTCGTTTCGGTGATGGTTGAACCAGTGGTCGCGCCAACGGCGTTAACCACATCTCCAACCGATGGGCTGGATTTAGCCTCGATGATGTGAGTACCCTGGGACGTAGTGTGGCCAGCGGCCGCGGAAGACACGCTAGCGACCACGGCAACCTTGACCGACGTACCCTTAGGAATGGTAACAGTTTGGGTAAAGGTAAACGCCTGGGTCGCCGAAGAGGCAGCAGCCGCGGTAGCCGGGGTCTCGGTGTTTGAGATC
>Ga0315282_10013308_pt1 | contig 12428 bp, 12 predicted proteins | sample YL17G07_20_MG_FD_203693 | JGI IMG/M metagenome (GOLD analysis project Ga0315282, IMG submission 203693) | Sediment microbial communities from Yellowstone Lake, YNP, Wyoming, USA - YL17G07_20 | ecosystem: Environmental > Aquatic > Freshwater > Lake > Sediment | place: USA: Wyoming | collected... | reverse complement strand
CGGCAGCTTTTTGGCCCATTACTACACGACCCTTTATCCGGACGCATTCGGGATTTGGGAATCCATCCTGGTGCAGATCAAGTCCACGGTGGGGGGAGTCAATACCGTCATCTTAGGTCCCGTCATGGGGGCGGTGGTCATGACCATTGTCAGTGAATTATTAAGGGGCTACATGGCCGGCCTCGAACCCCTTTTCTTCGGCGTATTTTTGATATTGGTCATTTTCTTTATTCCGGGGGGATTGGCATCCCTGCTGCAACAGAAGAGGGTTCCTTCCAAAGAGAAAAAGGAACGTAAGCCATTCGGCGGTCCGGGCAAAGGTCCCTGATTCGGGGGAGAGGGGATATGGGGCTCTTAGAGGTTCGTGATTTGACCATACGATTCGGCGGGCTGGTTGCGGTTAACCGCGCTAACTTAGAGCTGAATGAATCCTGTATTCTGGGTATCATCGGGCCCAATGGAGCGGGGAAAACGACCCTTTTCAATTTGATCTCAGGGTTTTTGAAGCCGTTGAGGGGCAAGGTACTCCTGGGGAATAAGCCCATTACGGGTCTTCCCCCGTATCAAATCGCCTCCCTGGGGATCATCCGGACCTTTCAGGCCAATGTAGTATACCGGGATGCCGACGTACTGGAAAATATTATCCGCGCCCAATATTTGCATTTCAAGACCCATTTACTCCAGGGAGTGTTCAGAACAAGATCCTATGGTCAGGATGAAGAAATGGGGGAGAAGCGGGCCCGAGAGATCATGGAGTTCATGGAATTGAGCGAGTGGTCGTCCACCCTGGCCGGAAGTCTTCCCCACGGGCTGCAGAGGAAATTGGGGATCGCCATGGGCATGGCCTGCTATCCTAAGGTGCTCATGTTGGATGAGCCGGCCACGGGCCTGGATGCCACGGAGAGCGCTCTTCTCATGCAGAAGATTCGTCAGATTCGCGACCAGGGGATATCGATCATGCTTGTGGAGCATGATATGAAGCTCGTCATGGGAGTATGCGATCACATCGTCGTTCTGAATTTCGGGGAGAAGATCGCCGAAGGGCCTCCGGCTGAGATTCAGAAAAACAAGAAAGTGATCGAGGCCTATTTAGGAGAGGAAATGGCATCATGAGCCACCCGCAGCTGGAGGTCCAGGACCTCGACGTTTTCTACGGTGAACTGCAAGCCTTGCGGGAGATCAGTCTTTTGATCGAAAAGGGAGAAATCGTAACCCTCATTGGGGCCAACGGGGCCGGGAAAAGCACTACGATCAACACCATCAGCGGGGTCTTGAAACCCTTCAAAGGGAGGATCCTCTTTGAAGGGTCGCCGGTCAGCGGGTTAGCCCCTAAAAGGATTGTTAAAATGGGTATTGCCCAGGTACCAGAGGGGAGGAGGGTTTTCCCTTACCTGACCGTTTTGGAGAATTTGAAAATGGGCGCTTACCTGCAAAAGAATTGGGAAGAGATTGGTGCAGCCCTAAGAACCATCTACCAGTATTTCCCGATATTGAAGAACAGACAAAATCAGCGTGCCGGAAGCTTGAGCGGTGGGGAACAGCAGATGCTGGCCATCGGGAGGGCTCTGATGACCCGTCCTAAATTGCTCTTAATGGATGAACCGTCTCTTGGCTTAAGCCCGATATTATGCAGGGAATTAGTCAGGATGACCCAGGCGATCCATGAAACGGGGGTGAGCATCCTCCTGGTGGAACAGAATGCCAGGATGGCCCTGGGGGTCGCCAACCGGGGTTACGTAATGGAGAAGGGAAGGATTGTGAAAGAAGGAAAAGGGAAAGAACTGTTGAATGATGACGAAGTTAAAAAAGCCTATCTGGGAGGCTGAGGGCCGGGCCGAAAAATCCTGAAGAGGAGGGATTATGGATTTTACATTCACTCCAGATCAGATTCAACTGCGCAAGCGGGTACGGGATTTTGTGGCCCGTGAAATCGCTCCCCTGGCGGAGGAGTTAGACAGGGCCTACGATTATCACCCCGAGGGAGTCCAGCGCGTCAAAAAATCAGGACTCTATGCCTATATCGTCCCCGAGGCCTACGGGGGCAAGGGGATTTCGTCTGTCAATCTCTGTATCCTCCGCGAGGAATTTTCCAAAATTTCCACTTTTGCCGACGAAGTTTTCATCATGCAGGGGCTGGGCAGTAATCCCATCGTCCGCTTCGGAAATGAGGCCCAGAAGGCAAAGTATTTGCCCCCGCTGGTGGACGGGGCGAGGATGGCCAACTTCTGTCTTACCGAGCAGAGTTCGGGTTCAGATGCGGCCGGCATCCAGGCCGCGGCCCGGCTGGAAGGGGATTTTTATGTCCTCAACGGCCGCAAGTGCTATGTGTCTAAACCGGGATATACGGACCTGTCCGTGGTCTTTGCCAAAACTAAGCCGGGTGCGGGGAGCAAGGGGATATCAGCTTTTATCGTGGATCGGCAAGAGTCTTCCTACGGCGTCAGAACCGATCACTTAACCTTCGAGTGCAACATCGGCGAGATGCTCATGGAAAATATGCGGGTGCCCAGAGCGAACCTTCTGGGAGAGGAAGGGCAAGGGATGCGCATCGCCCTGGGCAACCTGGACATCTACCGTCCGACCGTGGGGGCCGCCGCCCTGGGAATGGGCTGGCAGGCTTTATCCCTGGCCGTCGATTATGCCAGGAATCGCCAGATGTTCGGTCAAAACCTGATGGATTTTCAGGTGACCCAGTTTAAGCTGGCCGAGATGAAGATTTCTATGGACGCCGCTTCCCTCTTAGTATACCGGGCGGCCTGGCTGGCCGATCACGTAAAGGAGAGAACGAGCCTGGAAGCTTCGGCGGCCAAGTATTATGCCACGGAAGCGGCCCAAAAGGTGGTCGATCAATCCCTGCAAATTCACGGGGGGATCGGGCTTCATAAAAAGTCCCGGATTGAGCATCTATACCGGGCCGTGCGAGCACCGAGAATATACGAAGGGACATCGGAGATTCAACTCTTAGTGGTTGGAAGAGAACTGGCCCGGCTCCAGCCGCTCCAGCACGATACGCGATTGTAGGACCCATCGGGAATCTCCATTTTGCTCCCGTGCTTCCTGGTACTCAGTTGCAAAAAATTGGGTTATATAATCCGGTGAGAATTCCTACCGACCTTGCCCTGGCCCCCGGGCCCGGGATGGCCTGTTAATAGCACGCTAACAGGATACAGAAAAATCCCAATCCGCCGTCACTCCCGCGAAGCTTGTCCTCGCGGAAGCGGGGAGCGGGAGTCCAGAATGCCTTGAAAGGACTGGATTCCCCGCATCGGGTGCGGGGCAGGCTCTGCTTCCACCCTTTCATCCCCCGATCCCTTTTGGGGTGGGGAACCCGAAAAATAAAAAAGGAAAAAAAGATGAGCCCATTTTTTGAGGAGAAGCACCGGAAGTTCAGAGAGGAGGTTCGCCTCTTTGCCAAGAAAGAGCTGGAGCCTCTTTCCGAAGCAGCCGAAGAGAGCGAGACATTCCCCCGTGAGCTATGGAAGATCATGGGAAGAAGCGGCTATTTAGGCATTCGTTTCCCCAAAGCTTACGGGGGAATGGAAGAAGGACTGGTTACCTATTGCATCTTCCTTGAGGAGATGAACAGAGTCTCGGCGGGATTGACTGCCGGCATAGGTTTGCAAGGGGGAATAGCCATACTGCCGGTCTTTCTTTTCGGGAGTGAAGAGCAGAGACAGCGCTGGTTGGTCCCGGCCATCCGGGGAGAAAAGATTTCGGCCTTCGGACTGAGCGAGCCCGGTGCGGGCTCGGACGCGGCGGCGATCGAATCCTCGGCCCAAAGAGATGGAGACACCTATGTCCTGAATGGGACAAAGTTATTCATCACCAATGGCGGCATAGCCGATTTTGTCATCGTAGCAGCCAAGACCGACCCCACCAAAGGAGCCAAAGGAATCACGCTTTTCGTGGTGGAAAAGGGGACCTCAGGATTCATCCAGGGCCGGAAGTTGAGAAAAATGGCCACCCGGGCATCGGAAACCGTCGAATTAAAATTTGAGAATTGCCGGGTGCCGATACAAAACCGGCTGGGGGAAGAGAATGTAGGGTTCATAAAATTAATGAAATCGCTCAATGAAGGACGGCTGGCCTGCGCGGCCAGTGCATTAGGCATCGCGGCCGCGGCCATGGAAGAAGCCCTGGAATACGCTAAGAATAGAAAAGCCTTTGGAAGAACCATCGGGACATTTCAGGGGATCCAGTTTAGCTTTGCGGACATGTCCATGGACTTAGAGGCGGGCCGCCTGCTTGTCTACAATGGAGCCTGGAAGGCCGACCGGGGACAGGAATACACCCTGGAGGCCTCGTGGGCGAAGTTATTCACCAGCAAGATGGTGCAGCGGGTGGCTTCGAAAGCGCTGCAGGTATTCGGGGGATACGGGTTTCTCAGGGATTATCCCCTGGAGAGGTATTACCGCGAGGCGAGGTTGTGGGAAATTGTGGAGGGGACTTCCGAGATTCAGAGAATCGTGATTGCCCGGAGGCTGGGCTTGCAATGAAGGGTTACCCGGCTAATGTCCAATTGCCTAAATTGATGCAATATTCGCTGGCCTTTCAGGGCCCAGGGGTCCAGGGCAATGAACTTGGCATCATAAGGCACCGGTCCTTCCATGGTTCGGGCCGGAAAGTGCACCCCGCCTCATTCTGTGGAGATCGGTTGGATTCTTCGGTTAAGGTTCCCTTCTGGCCGATGCGGCCCGCGTTCATCGCCCTGGCCCTCCGGGCCACGATGCCGGGTAGAGGCTAATTTCTGCAAAAACCAGCGGATGTAAAGGTGCTTCCAGGGGAGGAGAATCGATGGCTTCAGAAGCGTATGGCGAACTCTTCAAGGCGGGCCGAATCGGCAAAATGGAGATCCGCAATCGGATCGTGATGGCGCCCATGGAAACCAATTTTGCCAGCCCAAAGGGTTTGGTTTCCGAGCGACACAAGAGCTACTATGAAGCGCGGGCTAAGGGAGGAGTGGGCTTGATCATCGTGGAAGCCATCAGCGTCGAATGCCCCCGGGGAAATACGGTGATCAACAACCTTGCCCTGGATGAGGATGCCCAGATTCCCGGATTCTCCGACTTGGCCGGAATCATACAGAGGCACGGCGCTCGAGCCGCGGCCCAGATTTTTCATGCCGGGGCGGAGGCCCACCAAGGCACAACCGGGGTGCAGCCCGTGGGACCGTCCGTGGTCCGCACATTCAAGGGGGATACTCCCAAGGAGTTAACCGTTCCGGAGATATCCGCTCTGATCGATCGCTTCACGGAAACCGCCATCCGGGCGAAGCGGGCCGGGTTTGATGGAGTGGAGATCCATGGCGCGACCTACTATCTCATCGCCCAATTTTTGTCCCGCCGCTGGAACAAACGAGGGGACCTCTATGGGGGTCCGCTGGAAAATAGATCCCGATTTCTCCTGGAAACCCTGCGAGCCGTAAGGATGGCAGTGGGAGCCGATTTTCCGGTATGGTGTCGCATCAATGGATCGGAATTTGGAATTGAAGAAGGGCTTACTCTCGAGGAGTCAAAGCAGGTGGCCCGGTGGGCAGAATTGGCCGGGGCCGACGCAGTCCACGTCTCCTCTTTTGGCGGAGGAAGCCAACCCCACATGGGCCCTACCGTGGTGGATCATGGCATCCTCTTGCCCCTAACTGACGAGATCAAGAAAGGTCTCGGCATCCCGGTGATCGCCGTGGGCCGTATCGATCCAATTCAGGCAGAAAAGGCCCTTACCGCGGGACAAGCCGACTTTATCGCCATTGGCAGGGGACTTCTCGCCGATCCCGAACTGCCCAACAAACTGGCGGAAGGGAGGCCGGAGGATATCCGGCCGTGCATCTGCTGCCTGGAGTGCATCAACCAGATCATCTACAAAAACAACCCCCTTCTTTGTTCCGTGAATGCTCACTGTGGTAAGGAAGTGGAGTACCAGATCAATTCCTCCCAGACCTCGAAAGAGGTCATTGTCGTCGGAGGAGGTCCGGGAGGGCTGGAAGCCGCGAGGGTCGCGGCCTTACGGGGTCATCGAGTCACCCTTTTTGAAAAGGAACCCCGTTTGGGAGGCCTTCTTATCGCCGCCTCTGTTCCTCCTTATAAAGGGGACTTGGAAAGCTTCGTCAATTATCTGCGGGTCCAAATTGAAAAACTGGGGGTCCGATTCCGCCTGGGTGAGAAAATTAGTCCCGAAAAAGTCGTGGATCTGAACCCCGATGCCGTAGTTGTGGCCTGTGGGGCCTCTCCTCAGATGCCCGCCATCAAAGGACTGAATGATGTCCAGTCCATCACAGCTGAAGAAGCCCTTTTAGGAAAGAGCGGGGTGGGTGAAAAAGTGCTGATCATCGGAGGGGGTCGGGTCGGATGTGAAACGGCCGATTACTTCTCCGATGAGGGCAAAGAGGTTACAATCATCGAAATTCTGGAAAGGATGGCCTCTGATCTGATCCCCGTTCTGCGCCGGCCTCTCTTGGATCGTTTGCGGAAAAAAGGAGTCGCCATGCACGCGGGGGTTAGAGGGGAGGAGATTGAGGGAAAGCGCTTGAATTTTCAAGACCATGAAGGAAAGTGGAAGGCTTTGGAGATTGACACCATCCTCCTGGCCGCAGGATGGAGGCCCCGGCAGGAGCACTGGGCCAGCTTGAAGTCTAAAATCCCGGAGGTATATTTTATCGGCGATGTCGCCGAGCCCCGAGGGATTCTGGAGTCCATCTCCGAGGGCAACAGGGCCGGGAGGATGCTCTAACTATACACGCCGACATGAATCACGGCAAAACCCGTCATTCCCGCGAAAGCGGGAATCCAGGAAAATACTGGATTCCCCCGTATCAAGTACGGGGCAGGCTTGGTCGAGCCCCGAATGACAGGCTGCATAAGATTTATATCGTCATGTATAAATCTCGCTGTAGTTAAATGTGGGAGCGCCCCGCGCTCCGCGGGGTTGCCGCGACCTCGGTTCCAGTCGAGACCTATTTCCCTTTGCACCAAATTCCCCAGGAACATAACCGATCTCGAAAGGGTTAAAGACATCGCCACCTACCATAGCTTGGAGGCTATTCAATATCGCAGCCTTGACCGGACGCGGTTGTAAGATCCTCCGTTTTGAATTCAAACCCGCTGTTGACAAAAAACAACCGTAAAAGTAAAATATGATTATCATATTTTACAGGTTAGGAAAGGCAAGCCATGGAAAAGGCTGTGAGCGCCACGGAGGCGGTCAGAAAATTCTCTGAGATATTAAACTCCGTCAAATATCGAGGGGAATCCTATACGATTGTCCGGGGGGGAAAACCGGTGGCCTCAATCTCTCCCGCCGAGAATCTGCCCAAAAGGAAATTCCTCAGAGACCTCAGGGAATTGGTGAAGAGCCTTCCGCGCCTCGGAGAAGAAGCAGACCGCTTTGGAAAGGACTTGAAAGAAATCCGGAAACATCAACCTACATTGCCCAAGGAAGCCAAATGGGGTTGATATTCGATTCCAGTGTTCTCATTCACCTGGAGCGTAACCTCCAGAATTTGGAAAAAATAATAGCCGGTAAGGAAGAACAACCTTACGGAATCAGTGTAATCACCGTTTCTGAACTTTTACATGGGGTGCATCGGGCGGATTCAGAAAAAAGACGGTTGCAAAGGGAGGCCTTTGTCGAAAGAGTCGTTGAACTCTTCCCGGCATATCCCTTTGATTTAAACGCAGCGAGAATCTATGCCAGGATTTGGGCAAATTTGGTGAAGAGAGGGATAGCCCTCGGCTCTCACGATCTGATGATCGGAGCGACCTGCATTTCCCTGGGCTTTGGGGTAGCCACCTCTGATGTAAGGGATTTTGAAAGAATCCCTGGTTTGAAAATTGAAAAATTCACCCCTTGATCCCCACAAATAAGATCTCCCATCCCCTTGACCTCTTTTCCCTTCCCGAAATCTCAATAACTTCCCTTTGCTCCGAACGCCCTCAACCTTCCGTAAAAGTCAAGAGCAGATTTAATTCCCTGCCGCGCCGTGTCCCGGCGTATGGCGGGGTGCAGGCGGAAAGCGTAAAGCAATCTCTGCATGAACGTCCCGTTTTCCCCATTTTTGATGAAAGGTTTCATCTGCTATGCTATCATAATGATATCAAGGAGGGAATAGAAAATGGCCAATTTACTCATACGGGATGTCCCCGATAAAATCGTCGCCCGCCTCAAAGACATGGCCAAGAGGCGTAACCGGTCATTGCAGCAGGAACTTCACTCGATCCTTGTGGCTACGGCGACCCAATCTTCGGCCGAAATGTTGAAGAAGGCGGCAAAGATTCGAGCCGAGCTCCGGAAGAAAGGGATACGCTTTTCGGACAGCGCTGAATTGCTTCGGGAGGATAGATCGCGATGAATCTGGTGATCGATGCCAGTGTGCTGATTAAATTTTTCATTCCTGAAATCCTCTCGGAAAAGGCCGAGGAACTTAGCGCCCGGGTCGCGGAGGGTGACCTAAGGTTGCTTGCGCCGGATTTGATTTTCGCCGAGGTCGGCAACATCATCTGGAAAAAACATCGGATGAAGGAATTAATCCGCTCTGAGGCGGAAGAAATTGTTGACGCAATTGTTTCCGTGCCGATAGAAGTAGAAACATCCAAAGCCCTATTGCCCTTGGCCGTGGATATGGGGCTGGCCTACGGGATAACGGTTTACGACGCCCTTTATGTTAGCCTGGCAAAGATCCATGAATATGTTTTGGTGACCGCGGATAGAAAGCTCGTAGAAATTATGGGAAAGACTGATTTCAAAAAGTATGTCGCCTGGCTTGGAGACTTTATAAGATAATCCCGATTGCAATCACGTTCCCTGCCAATGCCATCAGAGGGTACCCACATCACGAAGAGTCAAGAGCAGGCCCCTTTATTTCAAACAGGAAAAGCTCACTCTGCACCAACGTAACCGCACGACAGAAGTCAACTTAGTCACCACCCAATAACCGCAAGATTATCGAAGAAGAGTACAAGAAAGGAGGAACAGGGGCGACCGAACTCAAAGGAGGGAGTCGCCGGAGGAAGGTGAGTACGGTTCGGGCAAGGATAGCGAAACGCGGGGCGGATGAATTGGGATTATCTATGGCGGAGATAGCGCGGCAGGTTGGAGTGACCACGTCCAGCATCGCCAAGGCGGTTGCACGATTGGAAGAAGAGGGATGATTGTAACGGAGTTTATAAAGACACCTAGGCCACAACGTCCCCCAGGTCCCATTGTGGTGAACTGCCCCCGAACAGACCCCACGCGATAAGGAGGAGTCTTTCCGTTGTCGGCTGACCCTGCTAGCCGGTCTTGTCGGAGAGAATTTCCTCTGCGCCAATGAAAGGTTCTGATTTGAAATTCAGTACCTTGAGCTTCTCCTGAAGGAGATAATCCAGGTCAATGTCTCCAGCTAAGACGGAACGAAAGTCATTTTCGTCCATTAGGATGATGCTCTTTTCCGGATTCTGCTTAAGGAGATTTGGCACATTTTCGGACCAACCGTTGATCGAAAAGAAAAGACCCATTGTCTGTTTACCCGAGCGAGAAACCTGACCGGATAGCCCATCGACCTGGCGTACATCTGCTACCTTCTCACGCCACCTGCATTCCACTATGTAGTGCCACCCCTTGAGCTGGAATGCCCCGTCGATTTGCTCCCCTCCTTCGTTTCGGGTAAAACTTCTCTCAACCGGGATCTCGAAGAATTCGAAAGTGTCCCGCAACAGATCCTGGAGCAAGTAGCCTCTGCGATGTGGATCCTCAGACGCAAGAGCGTTATACCGTCTGAGTAACAGCTCCCGGGGCGTTCCTAATCCACCTGTAAGTTCAGGGGCAAGACGCCCCAATTTATCTACAAGTCGGAGATAAACATCAGAATCTCTGCCTCTGATCATCCCCAAATACTCTATCTTACCTTTGAGAACTCGTTCAAATCGCGGCTTTTGGCTCCATGGAGCGCGATGCTTGTACCCGTACTTAGTTTCTAACTGGCTTTGGGCGGCCTCGAGGCCGTATTTTTCCCATGCATGGACCATCGCCCGTATCTGATTGATGAATTTGCGACGGACGTTTGGGAAGGCATTGACGGTCAAGCCAGTAACCTCCTGCCTCCGATCCTGCCTTTTGAACCAAACCTTCTGGGGGTGGATGGAAAATCCGTTTCGATGGATGATCTCGCAAAGTTCGTTCCCAAATTGAATCTGTTGCAAATCGTTCACCACCGCGATTGCTGTAGGAAAAGTGCGGCGCGAAGTGGAGAAAGTTATATCATCCGCATATCTTGTGTACGTGCTACGGTTGGATGCGGCGAGGCGCTGAAGCTGGCTATCCATCTGGGCGCAGATCATGTTGGATATGATCGGAGAAGTTGGGGCTCCCTGGGGAAGATGACCGTCGAAGCAGCAAAGGTGTGCCAGCACGGTCGCTACCTTTCGGGGGAGGTTGTAAGGCTTTCCCATGATCATCCCCCTGACCCGACCGAAGTTGATCGACGGGAAGAAATCCTTAAGGTCAATGTTGAAGACGTATCTTCTACCTACATGGCTCATGGCATTCGTCTTGACACTGCGCTTTGGAGCAAAGCCATGGACGGAAGGCTTTGGGCTGTAAACCGACTGCAGTACTTGGTTGAGCTTCTGTAAGAGGATCTTGATATTCTTGGTTGGCGCATCGATCTTGCGAGGAGTTCCAGACTTCTTTCTGATCAGGAATGACGTATACCGTCTCTTTGGAGGAGTTCGGTAGATCCAGTAAAGAAAATCGCTGTACCTCACTTCGAGAAGATCCGCTATTGCTTCGGGGTTTCGAAGCGCAAGAAAACGCTCCCTAAGTTCACCGGGAGGAGACGTGAGTCTGTAGCTCATCGGAGATCCGTTAAGGGGTCGAGTTAATGAGGGTGCCTGTAACGGAATTTCGCTTTTCTCGCGCCCGTGCAAATGTGGACCAAAGGGATCATATGCACCATGCGAGCGTAAAGCAGCCCTTCGCAGCAATCACCGCTGGATCAGCGGCAAAAAAGAATTCTAGTATACAGGCACCCTCAGCCAAATTACGCACCTCTTTTGGCAGTTCTTCTGCCCAACGCCCCTGAATTCAATCATCCAATGTTAACCGAGGACCAAACTTCAAATTCTGCAATGACTCTACACCTTTTTGCAGAGGCTGTCAATTATCGCTTTCAGGATCACTTTCAGGAAAGATTTACCCAACCTGATACGGGCTTCAAGTCCTAAGAGGGTCAACTGTGTCGATGGGGACGTTGGTGCAAAGGGAAATAACTCTTGACAGGGAGGGAGAAAGATTGAAGGAGGGGAGTAACAGTTTAGTTCCTATCTTACCCACTGGCCATTGAGACATCAGCTCGAGTTGTTATACAGCGCAGCTTGAGCTGTTTTTGTATCTGCAGTGAGGAGGGTTTGCAGAAAGCGGGAAAAAGGGGTCAGGCAATTATAATAAAGTATTGACCGAGTAGGCTTGCTGTGTTATAAAGCGCCCATGGCTCGAAAATCAAGGGTTCATTTCCCCGGTGCCCTCTACCACGTAATCTGCCGGGGGAACCACAAACAGACGATTTTTTTGGATGAGAGGGATTTTAGAACCTATCTCTCTTACCTCTCTGAATACAAAGCCAAATATTCCTTCCACCTTTACGCCTTTGCCTTGATGAGGAATCACTGCCATCTCCTCTTGGAGGTAAAGGAGGTTCCTTTATCAAAGATTATGCAAGTCCTTGAGTTCCGCTATACTCGTAAAAGAAAAAGGGGTCAGGCAATTATAATAAAGTATTGACCGATTAGGCTTGCTGTGTTATAAGGCGCGCATGGCTCGAAAATCGAGGGTTCATTTCCCCGGTGCCCTCTACCACGTAATCTGCCGGGGAAACCGAAAACAGACGATTTTTTTGGATGAGAGGGATTTTGGGACCTATCTCTCTTACCTCTCTGAATACAAAGCCGAATATTCCTTCCACCTTTACGCCTTTGCCTTGATGAGAAATCACTGCCATCTCCTCTTGGAGGTAAAGGAGGTTCCTTTATCAAAGGTTGTGCAAGTCCTTCAGTTCCGCTATACTCGGTATTTTAATAGGCGGTACACCAAGGTGGGGCATCTTTTTCAGGGGCGGTACAAGGCGATTTTATGCGATAAAGAGGCCTATCTTCTCGAATTAATTCGCTATATCCATTTAAATCCGGTTCGCGCCGGGATGGTGGGGGATCCTGAGGAATACGCCTGGACGGGTCACCTGGGTTATTTGCGCAAGGGGAAAGAAAACCTAATCGATTCGGATATGGTTTTGAGTCAATTTTCTAAGAAGCGATCGTTCGCACGGAAGCGGTACCGGCAATTTGTTTTCGATGGGATGGACACAGGGCATGAGCAAAAATATTATCAGGTGAAAGACCAGCGTTATTTGGGGGAGGACGAATTTGTCGAGAAGGTCGAAGGTTTGAAGAAAAGCCATGAGC
>Ga0315282_10013307_pt1 | contig 12428 bp, 9 predicted proteins | sample YL17G07_20_MG_FD_203693 | JGI IMG/M metagenome (GOLD analysis project Ga0315282, IMG submission 203693) | Sediment microbial communities from Yellowstone Lake, YNP, Wyoming, USA - YL17G07_20 | ecosystem: Environmental > Aquatic > Freshwater > Lake > Sediment | place: USA: Wyoming | collected... | reverse complement strand
TGAACTCCTTCCTGGGCTCCACCTGGTCGCCCATGAGGATGCTGAACAATCGGTCCGCCTCGACGGCGTCCTCGATGGTCACCCTTTTGACGGTCCGGGTCTTCGGGTCCATGGTCGTCTCCCAGAGCTGGACCGGGTTCATCTCTCCGAGGCCCTTGTATCGGGACACGCCGATGCCCTTGGAGCCGAGCTCCTTCACCAGCGCGTCCTTCTCCTGGTCGCTGTAGGCATACTGCAGCGCCTTGCCCTTCGTCAACTTGTAGAGAGGAGGTTGGGCGATGTAGACATAGCCACCGTCTATGACCTGCCGCATGTACCGGTAAAGGAAGGTCAGCAACAGGGTCCGTATGTGGCTCCCGTCGACGTCGGCATCGGTCATTATGATTATCTTGTGATATCGGATGCCCGCGATGTCGAACTCCTCGCCGATGCCCGTGCCGAAGGCCGTTATCATGGCGAGTATCTCGTTGTTCCTCAGGATTGTATCTATCCTGGCCTTCTCGACGTTGAGTATCTTGCCCCGGAGGGGCAGGATGGCCTGGAAGTACCGGTCCCGGCCCTGCTTCGCAGAGCCGCCGGCCGAGTCGCCCTCGACCAGGAATATCTCGGAGACCGCTGGATCGTTGCTCTGGCAGTCGGCGAGCTTTCCCGGGAGCCCTGCGCTGCCCAGCAGGCCCTTCCTGCGGGTCAGGTCCTTGGCCTTGCGGGCCGCGACGCGGGCCTCCATGGCGATGATGACCTTGCCGAGCATCTTGTCGCCCTCGCGCGGGTTCTCGCTCATGTAGTTGTAGAGCTTCTCGGACACGATGGTCTCGACGATGCCCCTGACCTCGGGGTTCCCGAGCCGGATCTTGGTCTGGCTCTCGAACTGCGGCTCCGGTACCTTGACGCTTAAGATGGCCGTGAGGCCCTCGCGGACGTCCTCGCCGCTCAGGGGGGAGGATTCCTCCTTGAACGAGTCCTTGAAGGACGGCCGGCTCTTGCCGTAATCGTTGATGACGCGCGTCAGGGCCGATTTCAGGCCTGTGAGGTGCGTCCCGCCGTCCATGGTATTGATGTTGTTGACGAAGGTGTGGATGCGCTCGAGGTAGTCGTTCGTGTACTGCATGGCAAACTCGACGACGACGTCGTCCTTCTCGTCCATTATGTAGATGACGCCCTCGTGGGCCGGTTCCTTGCCCTCATTGATGTATTTCACGAACTGGACGAGGCCTCCCTCGTAATGATATTCCTCGGTCTTCCCCGTCCGGTCGTCCTTGAGGACGATCCTGACGCCCTTGTTCAGGTAGGCCAGCTCCTTCATGCGCGAGGACAAGAGTTCGAAGTCGAAGGTCACAGTCGAGAATATTGTCGGGTCCGGCTTGAAGGTGACCGTGGTCCCGGTCTCGTTAGTGTCCCCGATGATCTCGACCTTCGTCTTGGGGATGCCGCGCTCGTACCTCTGCATGTGGATGTGCCCGTCCCGCTTGGAGCGGACCTCGAGCCATTCCGACAACGCGTTGACCACGTGGACGCCGACGCCGTGCAGGCCGCCCGAGACCTTGTAGGCCGCCTTCTCGAACTTGGCCCCGGCATGGAGCTGGGTCATGACCACCTCCAGGGCCGTCATGCCCCTGGCCGTGAAGTCCGGATCCGGGTGAATCTCGACAGGGATCCCGCGGCCGTTGTCTATGACCGAGACGGTCCCGTCCTTATTGATGACGACCTCGATCTTATCGCAGTATCCGGCCAGGGTCTCGTCGATGCTGTTGTCGACGACCTCGTGGACCAGGTGGTGGAGGCCACGGGCATCCTGGTCGCCGATGTACATGCCGGGCCTGCGGCGCACGGCCTCGAGGCCCCTCATGATCTTGATATCGTCCGCTTGGTAGCTGGACGCTTTGGTGAGCTGCTTCTTCTGGGAGCTGTCAGGCTCTGTTTCCTTGCCCATGACATCACCCTCCAAGACATTTCCTGTAGTGTTACAAGGTGATGTCAGGGGATTGCTTTTTATATATATATATATTATTAAAGTATAATAGTTAATAAGGAATAGAAAAGTTTTATATATTTGATTTGGGAGGCGGGATTCCTGACCAAAACGACCACAATCCTCCCGTCGTAATGTCGCCTAGAACGCCAGGGGAAGCCATTAGAAGAAGAAAGTCATCATTGGCCAGGGAATGGGCAATGGGGCACCCCGTTCTCTTGGCCTGAAGGGCGGCACATGAATGGAAATTCTCAAATCTCAAGACACCATGGAGAGGACCGATGAGCAAGGATAAGGTTGGGACGCGGCCGGAGGCCGCCGTGGCCGACGCATCGGCGTTCATCCAGGGCCTTCCGTTCTCTGGCGAGCTCAAGCTCTACACCACGCCCCTCATCGAGGAGGAGGTCGAGGGGCTCAGGGGCATGGAGCTGCTCAGGGCCTCGACCGTCAACGTCGTGGCCCCGTCGGACGAGAACCTCAAGGCGGTCCAGGACGGGGCCCGGAGGACCGGCGACGACGCGCGCTTGTCCAAGGCGGACATCGAGGTCCTGGCCCTGGCGCTAGAGCTGGGGCTGCCCATCCTGACGGACGATTATTCCATCCAGAACCTCGCCCATCACATGGGCATCCGGTTCCTTCCGATCCGCGAGAAGGGCATCAAGGAGGAGCTCCACTGGTCCTACCGCTGCGTCGGCTGCAGGAGGTCCTTCGACGAGAAGGTCGACGAATGCCCGGTCTGTGGCTCCAAGGTCAAGAGCTCCCGGAGGGGGCCAACGAAGGCCGGTGGGAAAGGCGGTCGTTAAGGCCCTTTGGTAAATTCTGACCAACAGAAATGTTTTAAAGGTTTATGTGGTTCAGGTAAACGCAATACCTCATATGTATTGAGTTAGTTTCATGGTAATCGGGGGGAAAACAATGGACGGACAGAGCGGTGGCGGGATGCAAGGCAGCATCCTTGACAAGCTGTTCGGTGAGCTGAAGACCTACGAAGAGCAGCTCAACGTGAGAAAGAAGGAGCTCGACGAGAAAGAGAACGAGCTGAAGCGCTACAGGGACGAGCTCGAGAAGATAGGCACACAGCTCACTGACAAGGAAGCCGAGGTAAAGGCCCACGAGGAGAAGAAGAAGGAGGTCGAGGAGGTCCTCGCCCAGAAGTACGAGTCCCTCAAGAGGAAAGAGGAAGAGCTCCTCAAGTACCGGGAAGAGCTCGAGAAGATCGGCCTCGACCTGACCGAGAGGGAGCGCAAGACCCAGGAATACGAGCAGAAGAGGAAGGACATCGAGGAGGAGCTCGTGACAAGGGTCCAGGAGCTCAAGGGCAAGGAGAACGAGATCGAGGAGAGGGAGGGCTCGCTCTCGGAGAAGGAGAAGGCCCTGATCGACCACGACGACGAGCTCGAGGAGCACCTCAAGGCCCAGCAGGAGCAGATCCAGAGCCACCTCGAAAAGGTCAGGGATAGGAAGGCCCGGCACGGCAAGAAGAAGAACAATGAATAGGGCCATCCTCCTATTCGCCACTGGCCCCTCTTTGTAGGGGCAAACGCTACAACAATTTTTTTATCATATCTTTTCTTACTGTTCATTGTCCGTAGTCCCGAAACGCGCACAGCATCAGGAAGGACGGCATAATGACCGACGATGAGGCCCCGAAGGCCGAGGGGAAGAAGGACGGCGAGGCTGGACCATCCAGGCCCAACGAGGCCGAGGCCCCCAAGGAGCCCGAGCGGGACCTGTCCGAGCTCATGTGGGACATCAATACCGACGAGAAGATAAAGAACATGACCTGGTGGTGGTGGTGGTGGATATTCTTCGTCAAGAACCCCAAGAACCCGTCCAGGCCCAGGCAGCTCATGATACTTTGGTCCACCAAGAACTGCAACCGGATCCTGGTAAATGACTACGACTGGCAGAGGAACCAGGACGTTGTAAAGAACGGGACCCCCGGCAAGGGCGAGGACGGCAAGTTCCACAAGCGCAAGATGACCTTCGATGGCATGGTCGGCGTCTGGTGGTACGACGGCGACAAGATGCACGAGCCCTACGCCCTCGAGAGGAGCGACTTCTCCGTCGAGTGGAAGGGGGCCAAGGGGTATGTCAGGCCCCACACGGACAATGTCTACCTCTACACCGGCGACCCCAAGGGCTACAAGGTCCTCATCAAGAAGGACGACGATGTCTTCGACTTCCGGATGGCCCCTTGGAAGGAGTTCATCTCCAAGCACCGCTACACCGAGGACCACTACCTCGGCAAGATGGGCTATAACATCTACAAGATCTACGGGACCACGCTCAAGGGCCACATCAGGTTCAGCAATCTCGACGAGGACATCGATGGGACGGCCTATTTCCAGAAGGTCATGGTCAACGCCCCCGCCGTGCCCTGGTACTGGGGCGTCTTCCACGCCGAGGACGGCTCCTACATAGACTGGTTCAACCCGCACTTCGGGTGCCCCATATGGCGCAAGACCGACGCGCCCACATCCTTCTGGGACAGGAGCTCCCTCAATCTTTCCAAGAAGCTCCAGTTCTACGACCAGGGTTCCAAGACGCGCTACGAGTTCAGGAAGAAGGAGGTCTCCATCCGGAAGGAGGTCGTGGACGGGCTCCCGACCTTCTGGGTAGAGGGGCGCAAGGACGGGGTCGAGTTCAACATCAAGGTCAGGCCCTACGCCAGGGCCTACTGGAGGTTCGAGCAGAAGTACCTCGGGTTCTTCAAGTCCATACTCTACTACAACGAGTACCCGACGGAGATCGTCGAGTTCGAGCTCAAGGGCGGGAAGCGCGACGTGACGCTGAAGGACCTCGGCTACGTCGTGGGCAACATCGAGCACAGCTGGGGCTGGCTAGTCTAGATGCAACGGATGGAGGGGGGTTCGCGAGGGCAATGGCTCACCTAAAGGCCCGGGGCCTCTGACCGCCCTCGGTTAAATCCCTTCTCCATTAATTTTATATTTAGCGAGGGGCTATCCGATATCACCGCTCGGGTGAGGACCATGGCCGACGAATGTGTCACGGAGTTCGACAAGAGATTGTTCGAGTTCATCAAGCAGGGCAATTTCGAGGCCAATCCGTGGTCGACGCCCAAGGCCGCCGAGAAGCTGGGCGTCAAGGAGAAGGACATCTACGAATCCCTATGCCGGCTCCAGAAGCTCATGAAGGGCAAGTTCTACATGTACTACAAGAACGGGGCCATCAGGATCCAGTCCGAGTGAACGACCTGGTCTTATCCATCACGACTCTTTTTAATAAACTTGGGGGTCTAAGGGACATCCCATGATTCCAATTTATATAAGGAAATAGTTTAAATTGACAAGATGATATCAGTGAGGGCCCGAGCGGGCAGGGTCCCGCTCTAGGAACCTTGGGAGATAAGGACGGGGGGAACGGCGCATGGTGGTGCTCCAGAACGATCCAGCGGCGTTGACGATGGCGTCCAGGGTGGTCGCCAGGCCGAGGCTGGATTTCGACTCCGCCAGGCCCCTCGAGTTCGAGATACGGAGCATCAAGGACATGGCCAACAGGCCCTACAACTTTGAGTCCTTCCGCATGCTCCATTATGACATCATTATAGAGGACGCGGTGACGTCGAGGGACAAGGCCAAGGAGCTCAACATCCTCGGTGTCAAGTACTACAAGGAGGGCAAGTTCGACGAGGCCCAGTGGAACTTCGAGAAGGCCCTGTCCATAGACCCGTCCTACGAGAACGCCAAGAAGAACCTGGATACCCTCAACGCGAAGATGGAGGCCAGGAAGGACCGGATGTCCAAGGAGGCCAAGGAAGGGAAGAGCTTCGCCGAGGTCTCCAGAGAAATAACGGCGGAGTCCGGGCAAGCCGCCCCCCCTGCCGACGACTATGCTTCACAATACACACAGGCCTACAGGAAGGATGCCGTCGAACAGCCCAGGTACCCGGCGAGCGATTACCAGCAGGCACAGTACACGCAGCGCGGGTACCAGCAGGCGGCGTATCAGCAGAACCAATATCAACAGGCACAGTATCAACAGGCGCAATACCAGCAGGCCCAATACCAACAGGCTGGCAGCCGCCAGCAAGTCCCGTATGGGCAGCCCAGCAGCGCAGGCGTGTACTATCCGAAGAACTACCGGTGCCCGGGATGCGGCATACCCGTGAAGCCTGACTGGGTCATGTGCACGAACTGCGGCACGGACCTAAGGCAGTACCCACCGATACCATACTGAATGTTATAGAATATGACGGAAGAATAGGAGTGACAGGACGGAAAGAGGAAGGTGATGTGGGATGACCATTAGCATATACTTGATAATAATGATAATAGGGATGGTCTTGCTGTTCGTGGTCCTCTTCATGGGGGGCGGCCACGGGGGGGACTTCCATTTCGACGCGGGCCATGGGGACATCGGCGGCCATGCGGATGGAGGGATGGGACATGGGCCCTCGGCATTCAGCCTTCCGGTCATACTGTCCGTCGTCACGGCCTTCGGTGCGTTCGGTGTCATCTTCGAGCAGGCCGGGCTCACCGTCTTCCAAGTCCCCGCCCTGTCCATGGCGCTGGCTATAATCATCGGTGTAATAACGTTCTTTGCAATGGCCAAGATGTTCAGCCTTACAGAATCGACGACGACTTTGAACTACAAGGACCTCGTGGGAATGAGAGGCACGGTCTCCGTCCCCATCAAGGATGGCAACGAGGGCACGATCACACTCACGCCGTCAGGCAGAGGCAGGGTCCAAATGCAGGCCATTGCGGACGATGACATCGAGAGAGATGAAGGCGTCGTCGCACTGGAGCTCATTGGTAATGTCATGAAGGTCAAGAGGGTCGGGCCAAAGAAGCCCCCCGAGAAGAAGAGCGAATCAAAGTACAAGAGACCGGAGGTGAAGTAGATGGCCGATATTATTACAATGGTCATAGCGATTGTCGTGATTGTCGTCGGAGTGATAGCGGCTCTGGCCCTCTATGCAAGGAGATATGTGAGGGTGCCACCGAACATGGCCATGGTGGTGTTCGGTATGAAGAACAAGGATGAAGAGGGAAACATCAAGGGATACACCATCGTAAGGGGCGGCGGTAAGTTCATCTATCCAATATGGGAGGACTACGCCTATCTGCCACTGAACGTCCGCACGCTCGAGATCGTGGTCGCCGACATAGTCACCGATGTCATGAAGAGCGGCGCCAAGGTCAACATCAAAGCGGTGGCCCAGGTCAAGGTCGCGAGCGACACACCATCGCTTGAGACGGCGGCCGAGGTCCTGCTTCACAAGACCGACGAGGAGATCAACCAGATCGCAACAAAGACCCTCGAAGGCCACGTCCGAGGCATATGCGCCACCATGACCATCGAGGCCATCAACAGCGACAGGGACGAGCTCGCAAGGAGCATCGCGTCCCTGGCGGACAAGGACCTCAAGAACATGGGCATGGGCATACTATCATTCGTCATCAAGGAAGTCGAAGATGACCGTGGCTACCTGGATGCCCTAGGCCGTGGTATCACTGCAGAAGTCAAGAGGGACGCGAGGATACGAGAGGCCAACGCGAACAGGGATGCGACTATCAGGGAGGCCGAGGCAGCCCGAGAAGCCGAGAAGGCGAACGCCGAGGCCGAGGCCAGGGTCGCCGAGTTCCACAGGGACAGGGACCTCATAAAGCAGCGCGCCGAGGGGCTCGTCGAGACCGAGCGCGCCAACAAGGAGATCTCGTACGACATCCAGAGCTCGAAGCGGCAGCAGGAACTGATACGCGAGAAGATCCAGATCGAAATCGAGCAGAAGAAGAAGCAGATCGAGCTGCAGGAGAACGAGATCGCGAGGAAGGAGAAGGAGCAGACCGCTGTCCAGGTCGTCCCCGCCAAGGCCGAGGCCGACGCCAAGGTCGCAACAGCTGAAGGTGACAAGGGTAAGGTCATCAAGCTAGCAGAAGGAGAGAGAGAGAAGCTGCGCATCGAGGCTGAAGGTGAGAGGGACAAGAGGAAGATGGTGGCGGAAGGTGAGGCCACGAGGATACGGGCCGAAGGGACCGCCGAGGCCGACATCATAACGCTCAAGGGGCAGGCTGAAGGATCGGCCATCAAGGCCAAGGGGCTCGCCGAGGCCGAGGCGATGCAGAAGAAGGCCGACGCGTGGGAGAGGTACGGCTCCGCGGCAGTCACGCAGATGATCGTCCAGCAGCTGCCCGAGATCGTCAAGCAGGCCTCCCTGCCGCTGATGGGCGTCGAGAAGGTCATCGTCCTCGGGAGCGAGGGCCCCGCGGGCCTCGTCCAAAAGACGGTGGACATCGCGGCCCAGATGCCGGCGCTGGTCAAGAGCCTCACGGGCATGGACATAACGGACCTGGTCTCCAAGGTGGCGGGCCTGAGCGGCCCGGATAAAAAGGCCTGAGCGCGGGCCCCGGGAATGGTCCGATGGCCCTGAAGGGAAATGTCGAGTGGTGGAAGGAAGGGCTGTCGCCCGAGGACACCATGCTGGCCTGGGCGACGGCCGCCACCACATCGGTCATCCTGGCGGTCCTGCTGGAGCAGAGACTGGCCGACGAGAAAGGTCAGGTCCCGAAGGAGGAGAGCGGCGAGAAGTGATCCGCCGCCCTCTTTTTAATTTTCGATTCTCACAACATTTATTCTCTGTTTTATTCTGCATCTAAACAACTTATAAATAGGACCACACATTTATCGTCCCTACGCCCGACCACTACATCATAGCGGGGTGGGGTAGCCAGGAAATCCCGACGGGCTCATAACCCGTAGACCAGTAGTTCAAATCTACTCCCCGCTACTGTCTTTTTCTTCATCCTTCGGGGCCGAGCGACGTCGGCCATCGAAAAGATATAAATCGGTAATCGATGTTAGAGTATCTGAATCTCCAAGAATGCTGTGAGAGGTCATTTTCAATGGGGAAGGACAAAGGGCCTAGGGCTGAAGAAGGGATTACTAAGAATCTGAGCGCGTCCCTCGAAGGGCACTCCATAATGAGCGGCGCGGACCGTGCAGAGAGGAGACGGATATTCCAGAGGGTTTACATCATCGGAGCGACGATCCTCATCTTCTTCATCATCGGGATGGTCGGGTTCATGGTCCTCGAGCCCGAACAGATAGGTAACGACCCGCTCAAGGCATTCCACCTGGTCATCCAGACGATAACCACGACGGGCTACGGCGACATACCGCCCCTGACACCGGGGGGACGGCTCCTGGCCGATTCGCTCATGATATTCGGGGTCACCATAGCGGCATTCGGGGCCGCGAGCCTGGTAGAGTTCGTTGTCAGCGGGAAGCTCCGCGAGAGCATGAGGATAACGAGCTATGCGAGGGCCATAGCCGACCTGGAGGACCATGTCATAGTATGCGGCTACGGCCGGGTCGGTCGAGAGGCGACCCAGGAACTGATAAAGGGTAAGGTCCCAGTTGTCGTCGTGGACCACAACAAGGACGCGCTGGATGAACTCGGCATCAAGGTCCCGAGGATCGTCGGGGACGCCTCCAAGGACGAGGACCTCATCAAGGCCGGGGTCAAGAGGGCCGTGGCCATAATCGCCACGACCGGGAACGACGCCGACAACCTCATGACGCTGGTCACGGCCAAGTACATCAAGCCCGGCATCATAGCCATAACCAGGTCAAACGTCGAGGAGGACAACGACAAATTCCTGAAGGTCGGGGCCGACATGGTCATATCGCCCGAGCAGGAGGGCGGCAGGTCCATGGCCAAGATGCTCCAGGGGACCGAGGACAAGGTCCTTGTCGCGGGTTATGGCAGGGTCGGGAGCGCGGCCGCGAAGGAGCTCCACGAGATGGGCATCCCGGTCATCGTCATGGACAAGGACCCCATCGTGCTCGAGAGCGTTCCTCCCGAGCTCACCAAGGTCGCGGGCGATGCGACGAAGGAGAGCGACCTGAGGATGGCGGGCATGGACAAGGTAAAGATCACGGCCGTGCTGGCGGCCTACGGCCTCGACGCGAACAACCTGCTGGCCACGGTGACGGCGAAGTACTTCAGGCCGTCGCTCACGGTCATATCCAGGGCCAGCAGCCCCGCGAACGTCAAAAAGATACTCAAGGTCGGGGCGGATGTCGTCATCTCCCCCGAGGTGGAGGGCGGCAAGTCCATGGCCAAGTGGGCGGCCCAGGCGCACCAGATGTCGAAACAGAAGGAATGAGGCCATCGGGCCGATTTAACAAAATGACGGTTTCGTTGGCCTTATTTTACTAGTTATCTTATAATTGAGTGAAATGATGTTTCTTCCATCAATATCATTATTTAAATCCTATGGATAGGGTTTTATAGGGGTTTGGAGATTGTACGTAATTGCTCATTATTTGTCCGATTGGTAGTGGTGGGGTGTTGGTATGATTGGCAAACGCCTAAGTTCCATGGTTATTGTGGGCCTTCTCCTTGTGACCGCTTTTAGCTCGGTAATGCCGGTCGTCCTCGGCGGGCAGACCAACTTCAAAGAGGAATTCGACAACGCGACTTATAAGAAGCCTGCATCCACCGTTGCTGGATGGGGCATCGGCGAGGTCAGCCTCCCGCGGGTTGCGCCAAGGCTCATCGGGAACTACAACGCGATATCCGCGGCCTTTAAATCCGCGATACAGGGCAATTACGCCTATGTCGGGTCCGTGAGCACCACGGATCTGACCATCCTCAACATCACGGATGTCTCGAAACCCACATTGGTGGGGAGCTTTGCCGGAAGCGGATGGGCCTACGGTGTCGGTATCGAGGGCAACGTTGCCTATGTGTCCGACTGGAACAGCCTCAGGGCGGTCAACGTCTCGAACCCGGCCAGTCCGACGCAGATTTCATCCTATACCGCAGGGAACGACATAATGGATATGCAGATCCAAGGTGACTGGCTCTTCGGTGCCGGATGGAACAATTTCATAGCCATCAACATCACCAATCCGGCCGCCATGGGGCCGAGCTACACCTACAGCACAGGCGGTTCGCCCTATGGTTTCGACATTGCAGGAGATATGGCGTACATTGGCGACTGGAGCAGTTCGGTCAAAATAGTGAATGTCTCCAAGCCGTCGAGCATGACCTCCGTGGGCAGCATCACCCCAGCAAAGGGCACATGGATAATGAGTACCGAGGTCCAGGGAAACACGCTCTACTTCGTCTCTATCGAGTACGATCCGAGCTTCGTCTTGCCGATCAAGTACCACGTGAACAGTTATGATATCAGCAACCCGAAGAAGCCGGTCTTCCTCGACGACCTGACCATCACAGGTAAGGCGACCTGGAGCTACAGCTACGACCTCGAGGCCGATGGCGACTACTTGTATGTCGCGGCCTATGCGGACGGCTTTTACATAATCAACATCACGAACCCGTCGGACATGAGGAACACGGAGAGCTATTATGACACACCGGGGGACGCGATGCAGGTCCTGAAGAGGGGCACCGAGCTCTTCGTTTCGGATTACACTTCCGGCTTTGAGATCTACAACGTGAGCAGTCAGGTCCTGCCGAAGTCCGCAAGCACCTACGACACCCCAGGCACCGCCAACAAGGTCTTCGTGGACGGGGACTTCGCCTATGTCGCCGACGGGGGCAAGGGCCTGCGCGTCGTGAACATCTCGGACCCGAAGAACATACAGTCGAAGGGGACATATCAGACGGCAGGGACATCCTATGGTGTCTGGGTCTCCGACGGCTACGCATATGTGGCCGACGATACCTTTGTCCGGATCATCAATGTGTCGGACCCTGCGAACCCGAAGCTTTACGGCTCCTACGACAACCCGGGGAACGGCTATGACATCATGGTCCTGCACAAGGTGGCCTTCCTTGCGGACTATTCCCAGGGCCTCAACATCTTCAACGTCACCAACCCAACGGCCCCGAAGCCCATAGGGAAGTACATCACCGCGGACAACGCTAACGCGGTCTGGGTCCAGGGCAACGTGGCCTACGTGGCCGAGGGGAATGGGGGCCTGGTGGCCATCAACATCGCCAACCTGGCAAGCCCGACCTTGCTGGGGACCTACGACACCTCAGGGTCCGCCGTGGATGTGCAGGTCGAGGGGAACATCGCCTACGTGGCCGATTCCGGTAGCGGCGTTGTCGTCCTTGATGTCTCGAACCCGGCAAGCATGAAGAAGATATCCAGCTACGCGACCGCCGGTTCCGCCCTGGGCATCTATGTTAGCGGCAATTGGGCCTTCGTGGCGGACGATTCCGACGGGCTCCGGGTCTTCAACGTCACGGACCCCTGGAACATCAAGTACCTGACTTGCCTCGGCACCTTGGCCTCCGCCGCGGGTGTCACGGTCTCTGGCGACTACGCCTATGTGGCCAACAAGGGAAGCGGTCTCACAGCAGTCCAGGTATACGAGAACGTCGCCGATTCCTTCCGCAAGGCAGGCTTCGCCGAATCGACCACGATCGACACCACGTCGTACCTCATAGTAGCGGTCAACATGAGCGTCAACGAGACAAAGGCCTCGGGCACCAACATCTTCTACAACCTCACGA
>Ga0315282_10013305_pt1 | contig 12430 bp, 24 predicted proteins | sample YL17G07_20_MG_FD_203693 | JGI IMG/M metagenome (GOLD analysis project Ga0315282, IMG submission 203693) | Sediment microbial communities from Yellowstone Lake, YNP, Wyoming, USA - YL17G07_20 | ecosystem: Environmental > Aquatic > Freshwater > Lake > Sediment | place: USA: Wyoming | collected... | reverse complement strand
CCTGCTATGCCCGTTTCTTCTGCGTTTCGACTATTTCTAACCTTCCATCGAAAGGCTAATCTTGTGTAGAATCGGTAGAATGGAGCTGTGGCTTTGCTTTGCGTGATGCGGAGATTGACAGGCTAGATCTCTCTAGGAGTAGAAGACGACGCAAACAACGACGCAAGCGATTAGCCATGAAACGTGAAGTCAAGCGTGGTTTCTGGGATCGTTTCTTCTGCTTCTAGCCAAAGGCGATACAAGCATCGTTCAACCGCTTTCGCCGTTTTGTGGCGTTAGCTAGCAACTCGGCTCATTTCGGGGTGCGACCATGAATGAGCTTCATCTTGCCTGTCGAGCCTGTTGAATGAGGCTCCGACTTGAGAATTCTGACCATTGAACCCATAACGGTTGGCGACTGTTACGGGGTTCATTATCGCTCTCAAGCCAATGTTCACGCTCGCATTCCGATCCGCATTCGCCGTAAATCCACACCTCTGGCAGAGGAATAGTCGTCGTTTACGATTCGCCTTCGCTCGATACCCACACCTAGAGCAAGTTTGGCTTGTGTATCTAGGAGGCACCTCGACTACTTTCACCCCCATCTGTGGACCCTTGTGTTGTAGCGTCAAGCGAAGTAGACCATAAGGGATACGATTGATTCGTTTCCTTGCCTTCTTGTTCACCTGGCCTTTCTTCTTGCGCAAGTGACGAAGATGCTCGATAGCAATGTTTGCATCATAGTCCTTGGCGATCTGGCAGAGTTGTTTGGCGAGTAGCCACATGTTCGTCTGCACGTAATCGTGTTGGCGCTTGCCTAGTTGCTTGAGTTTCATCGCGGCTCTGCTATGGTTATCATTCAGATCATGCCCGTCCCTGTGGCTGCGTAGTTTGGCTCTGCGTTTGGTGAATCGGATTTGTGCGTGCTCGATGTCTTCTGCAAGGTACAGTTGCCGTAGAATCCGCTTTTGAGGTGTGAGTATGGATATGGCTACGCTGCCAGCGTTCACATCCACCCCAAGAACATTCGGTCTCGTAGGCGGATTCGGCATGTCCTTGCTGAGACATACGAGAAACGACCTGTTATGCTTCATGAGTACGCTACCTACTGCCCAACCATCTGCCATATGCGCAAGCATTCGATGGTATGCACCGTCTTGGCGTATGGGCAAGCCGATGCGTTCATTGTTCGCCCTCACCGTGACTACTGGGTTTCCACGAGTTGTCTCTCTGAAAGAAGAGATGTTTTGGTCGAAACGAACGATCACATCTTTGATCTGTTCTGCGGTCTTCTGCGCATTCCATCCATAGAACAAGGCCTCAAGAATCAGTTGAGCTGAAATTTGGTATTTCTGGGTCAAGGTTGGATAGAGCTTGCGGTGCAACTCAAGGCGAGATCTTGCTTCGGTGTTGAAGCATATTGTAGCAACTTCTTTGACGGTCTCGTAGGTTTCTTGGAGCTTACGCTGCTTTGTGTCGGTCAATGGCAGAATGTTGAGAGGTATGCACTTCTGCGTTAACAGTCGCCAAACGATAGAGATGCTGACGCTCAATATAAGTTGTGAGGGGTCACGCCAAAAGCATCGTTGAATCGCTAGGGTCCTTTTTGACCTTTCAATGGTTTTGCTCGACCACATTTCGAGCATTGTACCATGCCCGCAGGTCGCAGGTCGTGAATCCTACGCTTGTGGCATCTGGGGCAGTATCTTATGACTTCTCCGAATTTCATGTGCGGACCAGCTTACGGGCAATTCAATTTGACTTCAACCGCTTCCCAGACCGTCTCCCCATTGTGTCCAGCCGAGCATACGATGTCTTGCAAACAGCTCAAGATATGGCTTGGGGCTACACCGTTCAATCAAGTCATAGACTTCATCTGGTTTGCGTGAATGCTCACGCTTGCGGCTAAGTATGATGTTGACCTGCCTTCGTCCCGGCTTGCGAGTCCTCAGACCACCTCTCACGCCAAACAGAAGCATTTCAGTAACATTTCTGAAGTAGAAACCTACGCCTCGCCCATCAGGGCCTCCATCTTTGCGGATCTTGTACCAGACGAGGTTGGTCTTGTAGGTGAAACCCCACGCTCGCATTACCGTAAGAGCCTCAGACAGGAGAGCATTCGGAGACCAGAGATACAGGTGACTTCGAGGCAGGGACAGTTTCTTGACAGGTAATGCTGCAATCTCTTCAAAACTCATGGTTGGATAGCGATAGAGTCTCTTATGCTCAGGTGCCATCTTTCCTGTAGCATTTTGGAATCGCCAAGGCGGGTCTGCGAGAATCGCTCCAAACCGTCCGTCTATGTCAAAATTCACGGGCGATTCAAGTCCTCTTGTATCGCCTATGTGCCTTAGTTCCAGCCAACATGTTCCTCAGATATGCTTCGGATCGTACGGCTCCCCAAGCTCTAGTGCTAGGTTTCCACCACTGTCCATCTCGCTTTGACCAAGCTAGGAAGATTTGCCCATCCGCTCTAAGGGCAACCATGTAGTCTGAGGCTAGCTTCACATGCATCTCATCTTTTCTACCACAGTGTGTGCACCAAAAGATGTGCCCTGATTCGAATGCTTTGAGGATAGATCGCCGAGTGGCATGTTTGTATTTCCTCTTCACCTGAACAAGAAACATCAATCTAGCTAGTGTAACATTCACCCAATCTGGAGAGGACCAGACGACCTCCCTTTCGAGTCTTCTGGCACCGATATCGGCTTTCCGATATGGATGCCCTAACAAAATGTGCTGTCTCTCGTGCCAAATCATTGCTCGTCGTTCTTGTTTCGTCGCGATCTGCCATGCGTCTTTCGCTATCACAATGTGCGGCATTTCGGCTAAACTTGTGATTGCGACCGCCAAATCAGGGAAATCTTTCTTGTGATATGCTGTCAAATGAATTGGTATCTGAAGCGCGGCACGACCTATTTCTTGATCTGGGATTATCATAGGCGATTCATCTATTCTTGTATCGCTCTCCTAGCATGGTATGGAGCTGAGCCCACAAGCGTTCCTTAGCACCATCCATTGAAAACCTGCGAATGTGTGAGTAGTGAACCAGAATACACCAAACATGACTAAGAATATGGCAAAATATTTGGGTTTCATGTAGTTGGTGCGCTTTCTTGCTTGATCAAAGAGTAGGTAAGCCAATATCAGCGTAGACCCCTCAAATACAGCGACTAGTCCACCACCGAGAGTTGCGGCCATAGCATAACCATACCTTGACACGAAGAAGACGAGACCTTGGTTCATTTCTGCATTGGGCCAATCATGAAATTGCATTTCACTCGGCATGTATCCATATACCCATGTCGCGGTCAAATCCACGGATATGCCAGCTACAGACAAAACAATGGCGAGAGCCAAAGCTTTCTTTAGGTTGTCCATAGGCGATTCATCCCTTATTGTATCGCTCTGGTTCTTTGCTCTCTTTCGCGATAGCTTCTCTTACGGCGAGTTCATGGGATAGTTGCCTCCAAAGAGCTTCCTCTTCAAATGTAAGTATGCGTACTCCCTTCCCTTGAATCATGACCAATGCGTGGGCAAGTCCTGAATCATACCAAGAGAACGAGTCAGTCAGATCTCTGTGCTTTGATAGCGGTGAATGCCACGGCTCAGGTTCTTTCCACGGTTCCCAATCATCATATCCAAGTGAGGATATCCCATTCTTGCTACGCTTGCGTTCCCAGTACCCTAGGGTCTCTTGCCGCTCTCCGAATGGCTTCAACAATGACTCGATATAGCTTGAGATAGCTTGAGGCATCATGTGCGATTTATCTCCTCTTGAATCGCCTAGTCATGAAACTCCACTCTGACCCGAAATCTCAGACCTTCAAATGGATTGTAGGGTTTGGCTTTAGGTGATGCTGCACCATACATTTGAACACGCTTCAGAACCCGTTTGCACCATTCGATCCACATTCGGTAAGCTTCCTTACTCTCATCATGCCACCAAACCATGATCTGCGGAGACCACCAACCCGAGTCCGACCGACTCCCATCCCATTTACGCTTTCTAAACGCCTCAAGCTCTAAGTCTTGAGCCCTAACAATCCCAGTAGCATTTCGCAAATTGTCATCACTCGATGACAGCTTAAGTTGCAGAGGCTTCGGCAAGTTTCTTGGAGGCCATTCATGGTCTAGGAGGTTGTAGAGACTTACAGTATCCCAGTAGTCGTGAACTATGTCAACATGAATCATAGGCCAACTCTCACAATCATCCCTATGTGCCTCTGCCTTGAATTGTGCCTTGCTAGGATAAGGTTCAACTATTAGACGACGAGCGATACATTTGGCCTTGAATCGCCTTTGCATTAGGTAGCCACCGCACATACAAAGACTGTATAGCTCGTTATCGGTCGCCCTTTTTGATCTACATAGAGTCCTTCTTGGGCATAGTAGAGTCCACTCACCGTGTCGCCTTGAAACATGTGCCACGGCTGGTTCTCAGCGTACATAGGCAAGTAGTATTCGCCTTGACTAAGAGTCAAGGTGCCCATGTAGATCTGGCGTGGTGAGACAGTGATATTGTGCGGACGATAGTTTGATCGTCCACTCGACCAGTCGAAAAGACCGTACGCAGCCCCAGCACTCCCATCCGAATAGAAAGCGTACACTAGGTCGTTCGGTTGGAATGGGCGGTCTTGTTTGGTAGCTTCTGGATACAGAGGATAGTCAGCACATTGCCTTGTGTGACTACTCGCATATCTTGGCCAATACCATGAGAAGACACCGATGCTTACGATGACTAACAGGAAGATAGCAATGGCCACATGTTCTCTTCTTCTCGGCGGCTTTCTTCTCTCGTCTTGAGCGATAGATTCCAAATCTCTTGAGCCCCCTATCTAGCTGTCCCAGTTTGTCCAATTGTTCCGTGGATAACATAACCATTTATTCTGCCGTCAAGGTCTTTTCTGACGACAAAACGATAGCCCTTGAGCAGACCGTATCGATGTTGTAAATTATTCAGTGATGATCGCACGACTGTGCTTTGTCCCGCTGATATGTCCTCTAAGACAAGAGCCTTCCCTTGCGGTATCCTTTCGAAAATGGGAAGCCATGTAACCTTAAGTGAGGCTTGGCTACGTATGCGAATTGGAACCATGTTCTCGGCGATGATTTGCCCCTTTCTTAAGCTAGCTCCTAGCTTCTTAGCGACATACCTACTGGTGTCATTTCTTTTCATTTCTCACTCACTCCAGAGGCGATACATTTCGTGTTCAACTGCCCTCAGCCTTGCCTTTGAACCTTAGATAGGTCACAGGATTTGTTACGAGCGGAATGGCGAGTAGACCAACTAGCCCTAGTCGTATATACCAAATCCCTAGGGGAAGCGCCAAGATGAGGAAGACGAGGCTTAGTGTCGGTAAGCCAGCTAGTGCGCTCATCTTCCAAGTAACTCCGTGTCTCGACCAAAGGTAGTGTGTCATAGGATTCATTTCGTGCTCTGACAGTTCCTTCTTTTTCATGACAAGCACATGAGTTAGGCCGATATCGGCAGAATGAGTCAGAAGTCCCGCAAGTAGAATCCAATCAATCTGTAGTTTGAAGTTGCCCGAATACAGCATGAATATGAAGATCGTGACAAATATTGGATAGCGCAATAGTGAGTGCCAAGATTTGGCCTTTGGCTTGTAGGCGATACAACTGTCATTCAATTGCCTTTGGCTCTCCTTGTTGTGGATAGGCCCAGCATATGTACATCATGGTTACAAATGTTCCAGTTGCAAATCCGAACATGAGCATACCACCATACACCCAGAGTAGACCTAGGGGATGACTCGCCCAAGAAGGCCAGTACAATCTCACAATCACGCTTCGGGACACTACGGTTAGTGCCAAGGCAATCACGAGGAACACTCCATTGCCCATCACTCCCAGTTTCTCAAGTCGCTCCAGAAATGCTGAGGCAATTGTTTCTAGAAGCCGTTCAATCTGTATTGTATCGCCCAAGTCTCTCACACTTCATCTCCATGATCTTCAACGATCTTCTTGCAAAGTGCTATAATCTTTTGACGGGCCAGTTTTTCTTCGTTGCTTAATTCGTCGGGGCTTTCGCTCATGCTATTGTAACAATCACGCAAGTCCGAAAGCGTGTTTTGAAAACGGCGATACTCCATGTTTCCCATGCTCAAGTAGCCTCCTCTTTCGAGTATCTGTGATGCGTGTCAACCGCTTCAATTCTGTTGTAATAGTGCGTGTTTCCCTTCTCATCCTTCCACTCGCCAGTCCCTATCCTTACGTCCTCCCCCTCTCTGAGTTGGGAAACCAAATTCTTCAAGCCTTTGCCTTCAAGGAAGAAGGTGAACTCAGTTGTGAGCGCAGGGTGACCGATTATCAAGTAACCGCAATCTATTCGTCTTGTGTCCTTAGTCATCTCAAGCAACTCCGATAGCGTCCCTGAAGTACAAGTTCTCGTTATGAATGTAGCATCTACCTTCAACGCAATCAGCACAGTTCGGGTTATACAATCTCAAGTAGCCTCCTTTGAACGCTCAAGTTGTACGTTAGCTCTCATCCTCTCTTCCGATGCGATGCAACTAGCGCAAAGATTCCTCCCCTTGTGCAGACGCACGTTTTCTGTGGCCCCGCATTCAGCACAATGCACCATCTCAAACAGTCTCCTTTTGGATGCCCTCTTTTGCGGCTTGTTCCACGAGCTTTCGTACCTCTTCGCCTACCTTTTCTGCGTAGGTCTCGGGGTCGATGCTGGGGTCGTCGTCAGACTTCCAAGGCATATATCGTACTTTGTCTACCACTGCTTCTATCTCAGATACTGTGACCAACTCAAGCAACCTCTTTCATTGTTTCCGCTATGAGTTTGCGAATGAATGCGTCGTACCGTGCTCTGTCATCCCACGAGGTTAAGGCATAGGGCGGGTAGTCCTTTGGGCCCTCGAGAAGTCGTTCATGGTAAGCACCATCCATCTTTCTGAGTAGCCGTTCTAATGCTTCTTTGCCATTCATTCTTGAGCATCCCCTTCCAGAAGCTTGAATACTCGCTCGATGGCTTCGGCATATCCTTGATCTCTCCAGTGTTCCTTATCGCTATCCCTTGCCCAGAACCACTTCTCTTTCATGCCTACCTTGAGTTCGTTAATGTAACGCTCCGCCTCTTCTTCGACGCTTGGATACTGACTGCCAAGCATCAGTCTTTTTCGTAAGAACTCTTTGAGACTGAGGGTTTTTCTAGGCGATTTATCTTGGATTGTATCGCTCATGGTTTCTTATCCTCCACACGAATGATCCAGAGCTTCTTCCTTGAATCTGACGCTGTGATGTGTAGTTTCTGTGTTAGCCTTCTCTGAATGACTGCACGCCTAAATGATGCTCGTGCTGGGTGTACCCCACCTTTTGACAAATCTATCTCAAGAGCTTTTCCGACCTTGAGTTTGATCGCTCGGTCAAGTATTGTCTCGTAGTCCCATTTGCGTTGTCCGTAGAACTTAGGTGCATCCACTTCACGAATTCTTACCTTGGAAGGTGATTTATCTCCGCTCATCTTAAGTAGCCTCCTTTGCTAACCACTCACCTATGACTTGACTGAGAAGTTGACCTGTTTTGAGCTTTCGGATGATAGCTTGAGCAGCAAAGTGATTCCAAGCGTCCTCATCCACATCTTTCACATTGATCGTCTTCAGATTCTTGCCCAACGATCTGTCACTGGCTTGCTAAGGAGGCTTAACCCGCTAATAAGGCTAACAGTCGGTTTTCGACATAGAGCTTAAGGGCTATACAATGGTAGTTCAATCGCTTTTGCCATTTTCATGACAAACGCTGGCAACTGGGCTCATTTCGGGGTGCGACCATGAATGAGCTTCATCTTGCCTGACAAGCCTATTGAAGGAGGCTCCGACTTGAGAAATCTGATCCTTAGCCCATAGAAGTTGTGGGACTGCTACAGGGCCTCGAATCGCTCTCAAGCCAATGTTCACGCTTGCATTCCGATCCGCATTACTCGTGAAACCGCATCGTTGGCAGAGGAAGAGTCGCCGCTTACGATTCGCCTTCGCTCGATACCCGCACCTAGAGCAGGTTTGGCTTGTGTAGGCAGGAGGTACTTCGACGACTCTTACGCCCATCTGTGGTCCCTTGTGCTTTAGCGTCAAGCGAAGTAGGCCGTAGGGTATTCGGTTGATTCGTTTTCTAGTCTTCTTGTTCGTCTGCCCTTTCTTCTTTCGTAAGTGTCTGAGGTGTTCGATTGCAATGTTAGCATCATAGTCCCTAGCGATCTGGCAGAGTTGTTTGGCTAGTAGCCACATGTTCGTCTGCACGTAGTCGTGTTGTCGTTTGCCCAGTTTCTTGAGCTTCATGGCCGCTTTGCTGTGATTGTAGTTTGGATTCCTCTTGTCGTCTCTGTAGGAGCGGAGTTTCGCTCTGCGTTTGGTGAATCGGATTTGTGCGTGCTCGATGTCTTCTGCAAGGTACAACTGCCGTAGAATCCGTCGTTGAGGTGTGAGTATGGATATGGCTACGCTGCCAGCGTTCACATCCACACCCAGAACATTCGGTCTCACAGGCGGATCTGGCAAGTCCTTCTTAAGACATACGAGAAACGACTTATCACGCTTCATCAGTACACTACCCACTGCCCAACCATCTGCCATATGTGCAAGCATTCTGTGGTATGCACCGTCTTGGCGTATTGGTAGGCCAATGCGTTCATCATTGGTTCTTACTGTAACCACTGGGTTGCCTCGTTGTGTTTCTCTGAAGGAGGAAGCGTTTTGGTCGAAATGCACGAGGATCTCTTTGATCTGATCTGAGTTGTTCTTTGCGATATAGCCGTAGCGGATGCCCGATAGGATAAGTTGACCTGAGATGCCGTACTGTTTGCGGAAACCGTGGTACAACTTGTGAAAAGCTTCGGAGTGTGAGTTCGCTTCGGTTAAGAAACTAGCTTGTGCGATATTCTTGATTGTGTCGTAGGTTGCTTGGAGCTTCGTTTGCTTGGCTAGGGTCAGTGGTACAACATTGAGGGGTATGCACTTTCGCGTAGACAGTCCCACGGAGAAGACAACGGGGCGTACGCATATATAAGTTCTGAAGGTTCTCTATAGTACGGAACACGACATAACGCTCAAAAGCGAAAAGGTAGATGTATCGCCTTGAGGAAGTATCACCCATGAACTGGAGTCAACTTCACAGATATCGATGGCTAATTGGCATAGTATTAATCATGATCGTGATCGATGGGGTTGGATGGTGGGGCTATCAGATAGTTGGGCAGTTAGGCCGATGCCAAGGTGCGTTGGAGACATCGGAGTGGCTCAGAAAGCAACCTCCGCTCTGCCCAGGACACGGTTGCCCTGCAATTTCCATTCTACCTAGCCCGCCAGCTGGAGCGAAACTTGTAACCATCATGCGCCTCGACTCAAACACGACTAGTTTTTCGCTGAACATGTCAGGTACAATTCTCACATACCAAAGGGGAAGCGGCTATCGGACGGACTTCCCAGTATCGGGTACCTTGCTGTATGTGCGTGATAGAACATGCGTACGTGACTCTACAGGCAAATGCGTGGTTCTGAAGCATCAATCTCACATAGATCCAAGCTACGAAGTATCTTGGGCAGTAAATGCTACCCGAGTGATCATCAAGACTGACACGGGTCAAGGTCTCAAATTCACAGCAGATATCGACGGCCTCCTTGAACGAGACACAGTCGAAATCAACCAATCCCAAAACTCGTTTGTCCTAATCTCCATCTACACAATGCCAGAACCACAGCCAGAAGGGTGGTGATTGTGGGCGATACAAGCGGCATTGAACCGCCTCTAACTGTGACCGTTTCTAGGGGATTTGTTCCCTATAGGAAAACTTTATACTCAGACGTAAGCTCAATAACCTACGACAGGCAAGTCGCGAAGGGGCTACTGAGGTTCTACCCCTTCTTTCTACTTCTTGAGTATTTCTAGGCTTCTATAGCGGCTCCCATAGCAAGTCAGATATACCCAATCAAGCCATTCTGTAGTAAGCAGGTTCGTGACTTGAGCCGAAATGACGAGCGTGGATACAACGGTTGGACGAATTGGGATACTTGGGCCGTAAACCTATGGGCTACCAATGATTCTGACTTCTATCATCATCGCCTCATGCCAATGATCCAAGCTGTCAACAAATGGAAGGCAAAGGGTCGGTTCGACAGGAACCGTGCAATAGGCGGGTTCATTCGGGTCGCGAAAGATGCGGCACGACTAGCTCGTAAGAGCGGCGATATGGTAAACAATCGCGTCGTCAATTGGACCGAAATCGCTGAGTCATGGCTTAGGGATTCTAGTGAGTATGTGAAGTAAAATGCCAAGGCCAAGAAAGTTCCATAACGATTCAGAGGATTACATGATGCCGATGCCTCATTTGCGAGACTACTTCGTCAACATTTATCGTAAAGTACACGGCTCTAATGTTGGACTAAGCGATGCGGAGATCATGCGAATGAGTCGCAAGCAATTGTGGCAGAACATTCGTAGCTTGAAGATGGCCGATGAGGAAGTTCAAAAGAGAAGGCGTGAGGCCTTACAGGGCAGTCGATTTCTTGGCACATCCGAGCTTCTAACGGGAGTAAGATCCTGATGCCGTATGCGCTAGTTGATCTCACACATGGTCCTAGCATCTTCGGGATAGTGAACGATTTTAGAGCAGCTCGAAATATCGTGAAACGTGGCACGAATTTTGGTCACTATAGTTCCTTCAGAATTACTGATCGCCAAGCAAGAATGATCTCGATAGGTTGGACGAAAAATACTAGGTCCATTTGGTTTCCTAGTCCTGGAGTGCCGATACCTTCTTTCTTGAGGCTTTGAGAGCGATTCAATCTGAGATATATCGCCTTCCTGCACTAGCCTTAAGTATGTCATCGCATACTTGCTAGGTCAAGGCTGGGATCATGCGCACGACAGTAGTGATGTCAGATCATCTATGGACTGAGTTCTTGCGGAAGGCTATTAAGAAGTTCGGGCACTATGGTGGTATCAAGAAAGGGATGAATGAGGCGGTTGAAACTTGGGTAAAAGCCTAGACCATGAGATATCGCTCAGTGACAAAGTTAGTTTTGCAATACTGATCATGACACTTGCTTTCGTTACGGTTCTCGCATTACTTGGTGTCCACTGATGGAAAAAGAGGATCTTCAAAATATCGCCACCACTCTCTATGCAATATACGTGATCGTCCTTCTAGTCACATGGCTAGGAGGCGGCATAGAGCTTTCGACCGTGCCTATCCTCTACAGATCTCCAATAAGCTTGCCTAGTGCGTATTTCTACGCTTTCCCCTTGGTATTCGGCACTGTGGCAATCTTGGTTCCGAAGGGAAGGAAATCGTGGATAATTGGATTACTCACCATTCTTGGTGGCATAGTAACAGCAGTATCGGCAACCTACAATAGTCCCCTTGGCATCTATGCGATTGCGGCTATTGCGATAGTCGGCGGCATAGTCGAAATCATCATCCGCGAACGCGATTGACCCTATGGGCAATTCAATTTGGGATGAATCGCCTTCAGGGAAAGCCAGATATAGCTACCTAGTGTACTTCTAGTTAGGTCTGGTCTATGCCGAGAAGAAGGCAATTCGTGAGGCGTGAGCGGAAGCAACCGTTCCTAGAGTCATTCACCAATAGGCTTGGTCGATTCGATTGGAATGGAGATAACTTCTATCCCAACTACAAGTTTACACCAAACGAAGAAACGAGAAGAAGACTTGAAGGAAAGTATGTTCTGATCAGGACATACTCAGATGGGAGCAAGCAATTCTACTATCCAAGACGGAACGGAACTTTGCCAGATTTGTATCCGTCCGTTGCTTCTGCCGAGCGACGCAAGGCTGGAACCCTGCTCTCCGATGCTGAGATATTTCCTGCACTTGAGGCCTTTTCTAGGTTCACCCTCCCTGTGAGAAGTGGCTAAAGTCCAAGGGCGATTCATCAGGGCTTGTATCGCCTCTATGACGGAGTCCATCATAACGCATAATTACTTGAAACAAGCCAACTTACAGTGATGAACCAGAATGAGAATCCCTATTGTAGACACGCTTGTCGATAGAGGTCTTTCGGCGAGACCGAAGAAAGTCAAGTATTCACTGCGTTTACCCATCCAAGTCAAAAAGGGAGAGCGCTCAGGAAAAGTCGACATACCTTGTAGCCTCTCAGCCAATCATTTCTCAATACAGTTTCCCGAAGGTCTTGCCTATGTTTACGGAGACGATGAGAACAAGGCCAAGACGAAGGGCGCGGAAGGACGACCAGACCCAGCGATTCAAGTGACCTTGCCCGATATCGCAGATGTCGATCTCAAGATTCCCGTGGTTCTGGGTTTCAGCAAGAATCCCGCAAATTGGTCAATATGGGTGCCAGGAATCGCCGTCTGGGGAGGATTGCTTGCGCTTTGCATGTGGCTTATCTATGCTGTAGGCTTCACATCGCTGATTGCTTTTGGCATAAGCGTGAGTTTGACGCTTT
>Ga0315282_10013304_pt1 | contig 12431 bp, 15 predicted proteins | sample YL17G07_20_MG_FD_203693 | JGI IMG/M metagenome (GOLD analysis project Ga0315282, IMG submission 203693) | Sediment microbial communities from Yellowstone Lake, YNP, Wyoming, USA - YL17G07_20 | ecosystem: Environmental > Aquatic > Freshwater > Lake > Sediment | place: USA: Wyoming | collected... | reverse complement strand
GCTTCTTTTTGTGGAGTTAAAGAGCGGGAGTTTCCGACAGTTTTTGAGATTTTTTGTTTTCCTTTCTTCTTTTTATAAAAAGAACAGCTATAAAAATTCCAGCGAATATCAAGAGCAGCGTTACCCCATAAATCCGGGAAAAAATATCCCGGAACAAACCAATGATATTGATCATCTCTTCCATTTTTTCCTCCTTCAATTCTTATTCTATTCTTTAAAGCTTCCGACGTCAATTTTATCGGATAAAAGGGGATAACGAATTAGGTAAGAATTTAATTTTTTGTTAAAATAAAGATGAAAGGAGGTGTAAAATGAACGGACAAACCGAGGTGGAAGTTCTTTTAAAAGAATACGTTCCGTATTCGCATGACACTTTTGGGGAAATTGTGCTCGATAAGATTTCAGGCATCGGAGAATCCTTTATCCGGAAGTACGACGTGCAAAAAGAAAAGTTTTTCCTTGATTTATTGAAAAATGAAAACAAATCTGTAACTTTTTTATCCCTCTACTACCTCTTGAAAGCCCAAAGACAGGGCATCCAATTACAAAAAGAAACAACCGAAGCATTACAAGGAATCAAGCACAGTAAAAATCCCAAAAAACAATTAGTTTTTCGATGCGTCGAAAAAAGACTGAAAAAAGAAGCCACCACCTAAAAGAGGAGGCAGAAAAATGTCTCCTCTTTTTAACCTTTGTATTATAATGTATACTTCAAATATGCCGCGATTAATTTTCGATATCGAAACCATCGGCGAAGACTTCGACAAATTTGATGAAATAACTCAGGAAAATTTAACGCGCTGGATTAAAAAAGACACTGAAAGCGAAGAAGGATACCAACGCGAATTGGAAAACGTAAAAAACGGGCTGGGTTTTTCGCCATTGACCGGCGAGGTTGTGGTTATCGGAGTTTTGGATTACGACAAAAACCAGGGCGTAATTTATTTTCAGGCGCCGAATAAAAAAATAAAAGACTTTGAGGAAAACGGATTTAAATTCAAACAAGCCACGGAAAAAGAAATGCTTGAGAGCTTCTGGAACGGGATTAAAAATTACCAGGAATTCGTCAGCTTTAACGGGCGGGGTTTCGATGTCCCGTTTTTGATGATTCGTTCCGCTATCTGTGGCATTAGGCCGAGTAAAAATTTAATGTCTAACAGGTATCTCGGCAGCCAAAACTATGAAGCCAAGCACATTGATTTAATGGACCAGCTTTCTTTTTACGGGGCGTTGCGAAAGAGGGGAAATTTACACCTGTATTCACGCGCATTCGGGATTAAAAGCCCGAAAGCCGAAGGAATCACCGGAGACGACGTGGATAGACTATTTAAGGAGGGTAAATTCGAAGATGTTGTCAAATACAATAAAAACGATTTAATTGCCACAAAAGAATTATTTGAATATTGGAACAAATATTTAAAATTCTGAGATTTTAATTTGACAAAGATTTATTTTGTGCTATAATGTAATTTCGAATTAAAGAAGGAGGTATTTAAGGGTGCCGAACATTGAGATTCATGGTTTGGGTCTGCGTACTCTAGCAAATCGTATCTTCAGTTTTTTTAAGGGCAAGAAATATGCCAAAGATATGGTGGTAACGGACTTCCACTCCAGTGTGCGTGATCGTGAAGGCAAAGATTCTCCCTTTGTAAGAGTGGTCAACACAAACGAAATTCAAGAGAACGAGGAAATTATCAAAATTCTCAAGGAAAACCTGAATCCCCCGATGGACATCGAACTGATGATAATCTCAAAATTCATTCCGAAGTAGGAAGCCCCAGGCCGAGACAATTGTCTCGGCTTTTTTAATTGTCAAATTAACCAATTTTTGGTATAATGATTTTGTACAATCATAATAATTAATTTAAAAATATGAAAGGACATATCGACAACATCGGCGAGGCAGTGAAGGAAAATGATAATTTTCGTAAGGTGGTTTATACTGCCAAACACTGCCAGTTGGTTTTAATGAGCTTAAAACCGAACGAAGATATCGGAGAAGAGGTTCACGATAATGTTGACCAATTTTTCCGTTTCGAGGAAGGTGAAGGCAAGGCAATTTTGGACGGCGTTGAACATAAAATCGGAGCGGAATTCGCGGTTTTGGTTCCCGCAGGAACAAAGCACAATATTATCAATACCTCGGATACCGAACCCTTGAAGCTTTATACGCTTTATTCTCCGCCTAACCACCGCGATGGCGTGATACATGAAACAAAAGCAGAAGCAGAAGAAAGTGAAGAACACTTTGACGGAAAAACAACCGAATAGAATTATGAGAATTAATGTTGGAGTAAAACCCAATTCGAAAGAAGAAAAAATCGAAAAAATAGACGATGCAAATTTTTCAATTTGGGTGAAAGAATTGCCAATAGAAGACAGGGCCAATAAGGCCGTATTGCGGGTTTTGGCGGATTATTTCGGCATTGCGCAGATAAATATCAGAATTATTTCCGGCTATACCTCAAGGAATAAAATTATAGAAATCGGATAAGTTTTACTTATTGTTAAAAAATCAAGCTCCTGGCTTGATTTTTTAATTCGGGGTGTTAAAATAAACTCTAAACTTTAATTCACGAAGATGAAAGTCATTATCCTCTCTGGCGGTAAAACCAATCTGCCAGGAAAATTAAAAAATATCCCCAAGGTCTTAATCGAAATAAAAGGAAGGCCACTTTTGGAATATCAGCTCGATTTATTGAAGAAATACAAATTTAACGATATCCGTTTGAGTTTACAATATAAAGCCGAAGAAATTTTGAAATATCTGAAGAAAAAAGACCCGCAAGGGAACATTTCGGGCAGAAAAGGAAAAATCGCTGGATTGGAATATATCGTAGGAGAAAAGCTTCTGGGTACGGGTGGTGCGATAAGAGCAGCGGCCTACGGGATTAAAAAGGACTTTTTAGTGATTAACGGAGATGTTCTGACCAATATTAATCTTTCGGATTTCGTCGCTTTTTATAAAAAAAATATTTCTGAGCCGAGAATTTTTCCGTCTTCGCAATTTTTCAGAACCTTTACTCCTAAAATTCTTCCTTTGGAAATTTCACCCTTGAGAAAAAGAGTTGCATTTGAAGACATAGTTGGCGCGATGGCGGTTTTTTATACTCAGGAGTCTTCGGAATACGGATTGGTAAAGCTCAAAAATGACCGCGTGGTCGAATTTATAGAAAAGCCGGATATTCAGTATTCCGGATACATCAATGCGGGATTTTATATTCTTTCTCCCGAGGTTTTCGAGACAAAAACCTTTAAGGCAAAAAAGAAAACAGAGCAATTTTCCATCGAAAGAGTTATCTTTCCCGAATTGGCCAAAAATAGCCAATTGATGGGCTATGTGCATAGGGGTTTATGGGCGGATATCGGCAGCAGCGAGGGATTGGAAGCCGCGCAAACAATTGTTGATAAACCAAGCGAGAAAGAGTAAAACAACATCGAAGTATGCGGGAGAAAAAAGATTTAGGCGACAGCGGAGAAAAAATCGCGGAAAAATTCCTCAAAGATAAGGGTTATAAAATTCTGGACAAAAATTTCAGATACAGTAATTTTGGGGAACTGGACATTGTTGTGTCGAAAGACAACAATGTTATTTTTTTTGAAGTGAAGACAAGAAAAAAGACCGGACCGTCGCAGTTTTTACCCGAAGACAATATCACCCGCGACAAGCAGAAAAAATTAATCAAATTAGCGAAAATTTATTTGAGCAAAAAGAATTTTAACGATGTTTCCTGGCAAATCGATATTTTGGCTGTCGAAGTTTATCTTAATGGGACTTACGATATTCGCCACACGGAAAACGCCGTAGGAGATATGTGGTAGGGTTGACAAGAGATTTTTAAAAAGATAGGATAAAATTTAATGATTAAATGGTCCGCTTGATGCGGGCCTTTCTTTAAAAATATGGATCAGAAACAATTTTTATTGGCCGTAAATCAGATTGCGGAAGAAAAAGGAATTGCCCCGGAACAGATTATCGAAACCCTGGAAATGGCGATTGCCGCCGCATACAAAAAAGATTATGGCAAAAAGGGCCAGAATATCAAAGTTCATTTCGACCCCAAAACTGGTGAAATCGAAGTTTACCAGGTGTTTTTGGTTGTGGACAAGGATATGTTGAGGCCCGAAGAAGAGGGTGAGGCAGCAATTGAAGAACAGACAATCGAAGAAAACGAAGAATTAGGGGAAGACAAAAAAATCAGATTCAATCCATATAAGCACATCATGGTCGAAGAGGCGCAGAAAATTAAAAAAGGAGTAAAGCCCGGCGAAGAAGTGCAGACAAAACTTGAAACGCATACCGATTACGGAAGAATTGCTGCCCAGACCGCAAAACAAGTGATTGTCCAGCGTCTGCGGGAAGCGGAACGCGATGTGATTTACAGCGAATACAGCGGCAAAGAAGGAGAAGTTGTCAGTGCGATTGTGCAAAGGATTGAAGGAAAAAATATTTTTCTCGATATCGGTAAGGCGAGCGGAGTTCTCTTTCCAGAAGAGCAGATTCCCGGAGAAAGATTTTTCTTCGGTCAGCGCCTGAGGGTGTATATTTTGAAAGTGGGAAAAACTCCCAAAGGAGCCAATATCATTCTCTCGAGAGCATACCCGAAATTAGTGAGTAGGCTGTTCGCTATTGAAGTTCCGGAAATTTCCACGGGCGTGGTACAGATAAAGTCCATTGCCAGGGAACCGGGTTCGAGAACCAAAATTGCGGTTTATACCGAAGAAGAAGGAGTTGACCCGGTCGGTGCCTGTGTCGGACAAAAAGGAAGTAGAGTTCAAACCGTAATCAACGAACTGGGCGGAGAAAAAATAGACATTATTCAGTGGAACGAAAACATGAATAAATATATTGCCAATGCCTTGTCTCCGGCAAAAGTTTTGGATGTGGAGATCGACGAAGCAAGAAGGAATGCATTAGCAATCGTTCCCGAAGACCAATTATCTTTGGCTATTGGCCAGAGAGGGCAGAACGTAAGGCTGGCCGCAAAATTGACGGGTTGGAAAATCGATGTCAAAAGCGATAAGATGGTCGAGGACGACAGGAAAGCGAGTAAAAAAGCCCAAAAAGAATCCGCAGAAAAAGAGGAAGTGAAAAAAGAAAAGAAAACCAAGAAAACCAAAAAGACAAAAGAAGAAAATGAAAAAGAAACCGATAAAAAAAGTTAGGGCGGTTATCTACGATATAGAAAAAAATAAACCGTATTTTTTGATTCTGCACAGAATATTGCGTTGGAAGGGTTGGGAAGCGCTTAAAGAAACAATCGAAAAAGGAGAATCTCCGAAAGATGCGTTAAAAAGAGGGATTCAAGAAGAAACCGGTTTGAAAAAATTCAAAATCGTCAAAAATCTGTGTGTGAAAGAAAAATGGGAGGTTGCGGGTAATAATTATATAATTATCGATACGTTTTTGGTTCGGGCGGACAAAAAACAGGACATTTCCCTGAAACAGGAGATTGTCGAACACGACAAATATGCATGGGAAGATAAAAAAACCGCAATCCAGAAATTAACCTGGCCCGAGACAAAAAAAATATTCGAAAAACTGGAAATCAATGGAAGAGCAAAATAAAAAAATCGAAATTCCCGTGGAATTGGCAAATTATAAGGGGATTACCATCAAAAAAAATAAATCAAGAGTGGAAAAAGACGAAGTGGATAAATCACTAGATTATCTGCAAAAGTCACGGGCGAAAACCATCACCGTAAAAAAACCCGCCCAAAAAGGTAACCGCGTAGAAATAGATTTCGAAGTCAGGCATGCGGATGTGAAAATCGAAAACGGGACAAGCAGAAACCATCCGGTAATTTTGGGCGACAACAGATTTCTTCCCGGATTCGAAGATCAATTGGAGGGTATGTCTGCGGGAGAGGAAAAAGAATTTTCCCTGAAAGTGCCGGGTAATTGGCTGGATAAACGGGTGGCGGATAAAAACCTCGATTGCAAGGTCAAGATGAATTTGGTGCAGGAAAGGATAATCCCGGAACTGAACGACGAATTCGCCAAATCTCTGGGGAATTTCGCGTCTTTGGAATCTTTGAAAAAAAATATCAATGAAGGGATGCTGGAGGAAAAAGAACTAAAGGAAAAACAAAGGATGCAGATGGAACTAATCGAGAAAATCGCCAGTGAATCAAAAATGGAAATTCCTTCGGTTTTGATCGACGAGGAACTGGAAAGAATGATTGCGGAATTCAAATTCAGTATTTCTAGTTTCGGTCTCGATTTCGAAACGTATCTGAAAGAAATCAAGAAAACCATCGATGAATTAAAAAAAGAATGGAGAAAACAGGCAGAAAACAGGGTGCGTATCAGCACATGTCTTAAGGCGATTGCCGTGAAAGAAAATATCGAAGTCCGCGACGAAGAAATCGAGGAAAAAATCAACGAGGAATTGAAAAATTATCCCGATATCGAACAGACAAAAAAAGATATTGACCCTAAGCTGCTGAGGGAGTATACTGGGGAGGTGCTTAGGAACGAAAAAGTGTTGGGGTTATTAATTAAAGAAGCGAAAATCATATGAATTTAATACCGACAGTAATTGAAAAATCGCAATATGGCGAGCGGGCTTACGATATTTATTCCCGTTTGCTCCGCGAAAGAATTATTTTTCTTGGCGGAGTGATTGACGATAATGTGGCAAACAGTGTGATTGCCCAGCTTTTGTTTCTGGAAAACAGCGATCCCAAGAAAGACATCACGATTTATATCAATAGCCCGGGCGGAAGCGTTACGAGCACTATGGCGATTTATGACGCCATGCAGTTCGTAAAATCCGATATTTCCACGGTTTGCGTAGGCATGGCCGCATCGGGTGCCGCGGTAATTTTGGCCGCAGGAAAAAAGGGCAAAAGACTTGCCCTTCCCAATTCGGAAGTGATGATTCATCAGGTTATGGGTGAAGCAGGCGGTCAGGCATCGGATATCGAAATTTCCGCAAAACACATCATGAAAATCAAGCAGAATTTGAATAAAATTCTTGCCAAGCATACGGGACAGAAAATCGATAAAATCGAAAAAGACAGCGACAGGGATTATTACATGTCTTCAGCAGAAGCGGAAGCATACGGATTAATCGACAAAATAATCGAGAGAAGATAAAACTAAATTTTACATAAAAAATCGTCCTGATTTCTTGGGACGATTTTTTGTTGTTTATTTTATGATTTTCAAGAGGCTTTCTCCGGTCATTTCCGGTGGTTTAGGAATCTGCATCAATTCGAGAATTGTCGGTGCGATATCGCAAATGATTCCTTTGGGGGATTCGTAGATTTTTTCCATTTCATCTTCGCTGCGTGGATTTTTAAGCTTGAATTCTTCCCCGACCAGGAAAAACGGAACGGGATTTGTCGTATGCTCGGTCATGGTTTCCCCTGTTTCGGGATTGATCATTTCTTCGATATGTCCATGGTCGGAAGTAATAATCAGGATACACTCGCCGTATTCGGCCATATTGATTAATCTTTTTATGTTTTCATCGATAACTTCAAGGGCTTTGATTCCTGCTTCGAGATTTCCCGTATGCGCAACCATGTCGGCATTGGCGTAATTCACCAGAATTAATTCGTATTTGTCGCGTATACCCTTAATTATCGCATCCGTTACTTTTTCAGCCTGCATTTCGGGATTTTCTTCGTAACGGGAAACTTTGGATGGAATCAGTATACGATCTTCATAGGGGAGTATCCCTTCTTTGTCGCCATTGAAAAAATAAGTGACGTGTGCATATTTTTCGGTCTCCGCAATCTTTAAAACTTTTTTTCTTCTTTTTGCCAGGATCTCGGTGAGGTGATTGTTCACCTCGATTGGCGGATAAGCAATGTTGACCTCAAGTTTTTTGTCGTATTGGGTCATGGTGCAGACAGAAAGGTTATCAAGTTTTTTACGGGTGAAATTATTGAAATTTTCAGCAATAAATGCACTGACCAACTGACGCATGCTGTCGGCGCGGAAATTAAAAAATATTATTGCGTCATTGTCCTTAACCAGGCCTGGCGGGTTCTGATTTCCTCCGCTTATTACCAGCGGCTCTATATAGGTGTCATTAATGTCTTTTTGGTAAAATTCCTCGATTTTTTTGACTGGATTCTGGATTTTTTCTCCGATTCCCTGGGTGATCAGATTGTAGGTCTTTTCCGTTCTTTCCCAGTTTTGATTTCTGTCCATGGCGAAAAATCTTCCGATAATGGTTGCGATTCCCCAATTGGGATAGCGGGATAATTTATCATTTATCGCAGAAATTATTTTTACCCCTTCTTTTAGTGGAGCATCCTTGCCGTCGGTAAAAACATGAAGAAACAGCTTTTCGATTTTTTCCTTGCGCGCAAATTCGATTAGTGCATAGAGATGTTCGAGGTAAGAATGAACATTACCACTGGATGCCAGTCCGATTAAATGCAGGGCGGATTTATTTTTTTCGGCATGATTAATGGTTTCAAGGAGCGCCGGATTTTTGAAAAAATCCCCGCTTTTTATGTCCATGGAAATTCGCGGCATGTATTGATAAATAATTCTGCCGCTGCCGATGACCATATGGCCGATTTCCGAATTTCCCGCTTCATTCCAAGGCAAACCGATAGCTATTCCCGATGCCTGTAAAGAGCATCCAGGATAGTTTTTCTCCAGATTTTTGAAACTGGGAATATTTGCCCCGCTTAAGGGATTAATCTGGCTACGGGAGCTGATTCCTATGCCATCGACAATGGCTAAAATTATCGGTTTCATATTATTAATCTTAGCATAACCGAAGTGTTTGACAAAATATATCCGATCTGATAAGCTTGATTAATAAATAAGTAATCTTTTGTACTAAAAAATCATCGTTTATTATTCCTCTAATTTATTAAATATGCGTTTTTTAGACAAACCACAATTATATGTTAGGATTAATTCCACTTATCGTGGCAATGGGTGCCTTGGTTGTGGGATCCTTTTTAGGATACCTTGCCAGACAATCTATCGCCAAAAGACAGGCCGATACGGCCGAGGCAAAAATCGATAAATTAATTACTGAAGCCAAGACCGAAGCCCAAGAAATAATTTTGAAAGCGAAAGACAAAGCGGTAAAGGCCTTGGACGAAATCAAAAGAGAATCGACCAGACGCGAGGACGAATTCAGAAAAACAACACAAAGATTAGAAAGAAAAGAAGAAATACTAGAATCGAAAACCGCGGCACTGGAAAAACAAGAGAACGAAATAAAGGAAAAAATAGAAAAACTTCGTGAAATAAAATCGGAACTGGAAAGATTGAAAGAGGTAGAAATCAAAAAACTTGAAGAAATCAGCAATCTTTCACAGGACCAGGCAAAAAAGGAAATATTGAATTTAGTTGAAGAAAAAAACAAGGAAGAAATTTTTGCTAAGATACTGAAACTGGAAAGAGAAGGGAAAGACGAATTGGATAAAAAAGCCCGTGATATTATGGTTACCGCCCTGCAGAGATATTCTTCTTCGCAGGCCGCGGAAGTCACCACTACCACCGTCAGTTTGCCCAATGACGAAATCAAGGGGAAAATAATCGGTCGTGAAGGCAGAAACATCAGAACACTGGAAAGATTGACCGGGGTGGAAATAATCATCGATGACACTCCCGAAACATTGATAATTTCCGGTTTCGATCCGGTAAGGCGACAAATCGCGAAAATGTCCCTGGAGAAATTAATCTCCGACGGAAGGATACAACCGGCGAGAATTGAAGAAATTATCGAAAAAACAAAAGATGAATTAGATTCAAAAATCAAGGAAGCAGGAGAAGCGGCGGTATACGACGTGGGAATAGTCGGCTTGGACCCGAGATTAGTGAATCTTTTGGGTCGTTTAACTTTCCGTACCAGTTATGGTCAAAATGTTCTCTTGCATTCTATTGAAAGTGCGCATTTGGCCGGAATGCTGGCTGCGGAATTGGGTGCAGATGTGAGTATTTCCAAGAAAGCGGCATTGCTTCACGATATCGGAAAAGCGGTTGACCACGAAATTCAGGGTTCGCACGTGGAAATCGGAATTAAAATCTTACAAAAATTCGGAGTGGATAAAAAAGTAATCGATGCGATGAAATCGCACCACGAGGATTATCCCTTCGAAACCATAGAAGCATCGATTGTTCAGGCAGCGGAAGCGGTTTCCGCAGCGCGACCGGGAGCAAGAAAAGAAAATCTCGAAAACTATCTTAAACGACTGGAAGAACTGGAAAAAATCGCCACAAGCTTCGAAGGCGTGGAAAAGGCCTATGCTATCCGGGCAGGAAGAGAAATCAGAGTTTTCGTTAATCCGGAAAAAATGGACGACTTGGGAGCCTATAAACTTGCCAAGGATATGGCCAAAGAAATAGAAAAAGAACTGAAATACCCCGGTGAAATCAAAGTGAGTGTAATCCGTGAAACCAGGGTAATTGAATACGCAAGATAACAAATTTATTGGTTACCCTTATTGCTTTAGGAGGGATTCCCAAAAAGAGGAATCTTGAGCCAATAAGGTTTAAATAAGAAGAAAAAAATAGTCCCGCAACGGCGGGACTATTTTTTTTGAAGCGGGTAAGGGGAGTCGAACCCCTTTCACCAGTTTGGAAAACTGGAGTAATAGCCGTTATACGATACCCGCGCTAAAAATTTCAATATTCGGGACGCCGAGACTCGAACTCGGACTAAATCCTCCCAAAGGACTCGTGCTAGCCATTACACCACGTCCCGGCTTTTCCAGTATATCTTTTTTGCCTTGTGTGGTCAATATTTTTGGATGATTATTTTATTTTTTATATTGTGCTATAATTAAAGAATAAGAGAAAAATAAATCTAAATTTATGGCAATAAAAACACTTTTTAAAAAGCTTGATTTTATGGCGGAATGCAGAAAATACGGTCTGGGATTTTGGCAATGTCCGAATTCACTGTTTTTGATGATGGGAATCATTATTATCGTGGCAATGATCGTTACCTATATTATCGGCATCCGTCTGGTGGATCCCGAAGTCGTAATTGCCATGGTTACCATCGTTACTATAGTGCTTTTGATTATCGGCCATTCTTTAGTGAACAGTTTTGCACGCGTTGCCGAAGCAAATAGAATGAAAAGCGAATTCGTGAGCATCGTTTCTCATCAGTTGAGGACTCCGCTTTCGGCATTAAAATGGTCTCTAGATCTTTTAAGGGGTAAGAGATTGGGAGAGGTGAATCCAAAACAAAAAGAATATCTCGATATCATAAACGAAAGCGGAATCAAAATGATAAAACTAGTTAACGATTTATTGAACGTGAACAGGATCGAAGAAGGTAGGTTTGTGATACAACAGAAACTATTCTCTTTGAGTGAATTGATCGAAAATGTAGTCAGAGAATTGAAACTCATGGCAGAAGCGCAGCACATCAATTTGATTTTTAAAAATCATAAAAAAAATTCGGATGTCTTTGCTGACCAGGAAAAACTCAGAATGGTCGTTCAAAACCTGATCGATAATGCAATAAAGTATTCCAAAAAAGAGGGAGGAAAAGTTGAAATCAACTTGGACACAAAAGAGGGTAAACATCCGATGATTGAGGTCAATGTTAAAGATAACGGAGTGGGCATTCCTGCTTTGATGCAAAAACAGGTTTTCGGTAAATTCTTTCGCGGCGACAACCTGATAAAGCAGAAAGTCGAAGGAACAGGTTTGGGTCTTTTTATTGCCAGGGGTGTTGTTAAGATATCCGGCGGCGACATGGGATTCGAATCAAAAGAAGGCGTAGGCAGTAATTTTTGGTTTACTTTACCGATTCCGAATAAAAAATTAATCAATAAACAAACAATGAGCAAAGAACAGTAAACAGATAAATATGCTGTTTATTGTCCGGTGTTCGGCGTTATTAATTTATGGATAAAAAAATTCTTTTCGTAGAAGATGAACCAAATCTTCAAAAAGCGATAAGTGAAATACTGGTTCAGGAGGGGTATAAAGTTTTCGGCGCGGCCGACGGCGAAGAGGGATTAAAAGTGGCACAAAAAGAAAAGCCCGATCTCATTCTTTTGGATCTGATTCTTCCCAAGAAAGACGGATTCGAGGTATTGAAAGAATTGAAAGCCGACGAAAAAATGAAAAGTATCCCGGTTATTGTTCTGACTAATCTTGAAGGAGTCGGTGATGTGGAAAAAGCATTAACCCTGGGTGCCACAACTTATTTGGTTAAAGCGAATTACGAATTGGAAGACGTATTGAAAACCATAAAATCACAATTAAAAGGATAAAAAACATGTCAAAGATTCTTTTTATTGAAGATGAACCAACCCTTCAGAAAGAATTGAAAGAAGCCCTACAGCAGGAAAAATTCAAGATTATATCAGCTTTTGACGGCGAAGAGGGATTAAAAGTGGCACAAAAAGAAAAGCCCGATCTCATTCTTTTGGATCTGATTCTTCCCAAGAAAGACGGATTCGAGGTATTGAAAGAATTGAAAGCCGAC
>Ga0315282_10013303_pt1 | contig 12431 bp, 13 predicted proteins | sample YL17G07_20_MG_FD_203693 | JGI IMG/M metagenome (GOLD analysis project Ga0315282, IMG submission 203693) | Sediment microbial communities from Yellowstone Lake, YNP, Wyoming, USA - YL17G07_20 | ecosystem: Environmental > Aquatic > Freshwater > Lake > Sediment | place: USA: Wyoming | collected... | reverse complement strand
GGGTTTGGATATAACCGGGGATTATTCGCAGGTAGAGCTTAGGGGGACAATAAAAGCGTTTTGTTCTCGCTTAGACCATCCCAAAGATTATACCGCAAAAGATAAGCCCGAGGCTTTGATTAATTCCATAAACGAACAAACCAATATCAGAATCCTTCAAGCACTAAAAAACTGAATAAAACCAACAATGCGTTCTAATATATGGGTTGGTTTTATTTAGTTAACCGCTGCCCAGGGTAACTAAGAATATTCCTGCCACAATAAGAACTGTTCCCCACCAGCGTTTAAAGCCGACTTTTTCTTTTAATATTACACTGGAGGCCAAGGCAATAAAAACATAGTGCATGCTGTCTAATGAAAAAGCGAAATTCAAATCCGCCTTAGACAAAACAAATAGCCAGATAAATAAAGATAGACAACTAAAAATAAATCCTATCCAGACCTTAGGGAACAATATTAATCTGACGATGAAACTGAATATTTTTTTTAGGCTATCGATGCTGATATTTAAAGAGTTTATAGAATTCTTTAAAAATAGCTGGCTGATGGTATCGCAGATACTCGTTGAGACAATTAATATTATAATAAAAATAAGACCGCGTTTCATTTTAAAACCGTAGCATCCTTTTTAGCGCTCAACGACACCAATATTATTCCCATCAATATAAAAACTATGCCCGCCCATCTTAAGGCGGTTACTTTCTCGTGCAGGAAAATAATAGAAACCAAAGGTACCAGTATATAACTGAAACTTGCTACCGGGACCGCAACGCTTAAATCTATTTTAGAAAGCACCGTAGACCAGATAATAAAAATCGCTATTACCGACATTAGGCCTATCCAGAGAAAGCCCGATAAGGCAACCGTTTTTATAAATATGAAGGCATCTAAAGGCTTGGTAATCACAAACCCGCTTTCGGGTAAGGCGCTTTTTTTAAAACAGAGATGCGTAAAGGTCTCCAGGAAATCTGTAAATATCAATAACAATAATATTTTTAAGGTTAGCCCGCCTTTATACATTTATAGTTTCATCAAAATTCGCCGGCTTCAATACTTTTGCCAGTAGTTTTAAAATTAAATTCAAGACGGGATTGCCGTGTTTTAGGTAAGCGTATAAAGGAACTAGCCTACCTCCGAGTCGAATTTTAGGATGGTAATCAGTCTGGCCTACTTGATAATAGTGCATCGAATTTTTCAGGCACCACTCTATATTATAACACCAGCTAAAAAAATATAAATTATATTTATAGGCGATGTTGTAATCAAAGCCGATAAACTTATCTATCAGCGTATCTTTGTTTACAAAGCAGAGATTAAAAGCCGCTAATTTATCGCCAAAATAATAAAGAAAGAATTTAGTCTGCGTTGACATGTTCCTGCCGATATTGATAAAAAATTCTGGCGTTAATTTTTCGAATCTCACACCAGCGGCATTATAGGTATTTAAATAAAGACGGTAAATCTCGAAGATTTCATCCTCAGCGTTATTTATAACTTTTACCTCGATAGCTTTGGCGGATTGCGCCTTTTTTATTTTGCGGCGCAAGTCCTTCCTGGTATTATGACTTAGGCTTTTAAAATAGTCATCCAAAGAATGGAAAGGCAATTCGGTGACCACCGCGGGGAAGCCTTCCACCATAAAAAACCCCTGGGTTTGCAGCGGTTCCAAAATAGAAACACTCTCTTTTAAAAAATCCTTGAACATAACTAAGGGAATATTTTTCTCCTTGCAGATTATTTTCATTATTTTTGTCAATGCGCATATCAGCGCCTCTTTGTCTTGTGCATCTTTTTTGATACCTAAAATCCCATTTTCACCAAAAGGTGAACCGCAGAATAAGGTTTTGACGATAAGAAAACGGGGGAGGAATTTACGTATACACAGGATTAATTTTTGTACCGTTCCCTTCGCGGCGATATCCAGATTAAAATCAGCACTAAAAAGAGAAGCGATTAACAAAATATCTTTGCCCTCACAAATCAATACATAAGAAAAAGAAAAGCCCTCAAGATTGGATTCTTCAATAGTCTTAAAAAAACCATAGCCTTCAGGGATATCGCCGAAAATTAAATTCCATTCAGCCCTGTCGATCTGATTAACCGAGTCTAAAATTTTATAAGTGAGCATTTTTATTTTTTATGGTAGGGGCACTTAATTTGTTGGTGGTCCCTTTTAAGATAAATACCTTGATTGCCTAAGTATTTTATCATAAAATGAAACGTTAAGATAAGTAAAAAACAAATCCCCTTAATATTTAATGAGCATTTTTAAAGAAGTTCCTCCTACCGCTGGCTTCCCCCTCTATCTTAAGGATTTTTTAGCATTGTTTAAATCCAAAAGCCTGGAAGAAGACTTAAAGACTTATATTGGCCTTGAGTATGCCAGCGTGACGTATTCCGGAACAGCGGCTTTATATTTTATTCTTGAGACTTTAAAGGACTTTTCTAGTAAAACCAGCGTAATCATACCTTCCTATGTCTGCCCCCTTGTGCCCCTGGCCGTCAAAAGAGCGGGTTTCAAAATAGAAGTATGTGATATAAGTCTTGACAGTTTTGATTTTGATCTTCAGGAATTAGATAATTTATGTTCTTACAACCACGATATCTTGGCGGTTATTCCTGTGCACTTGGCAGGCATACCCGTAGACTTTACCCCCATGGAAAAAATAGTTAGAAGACACGGGATATTTATCATTGAGGATTGCGCGCAGTCATTAGGCGCAGTCTACAAAGGAAAGAAAACCGGAACGTTAGGCGATTTTTCTTTTTTTAGCCTTTGCCGGGGCAAAGGTTTGACTATTTACGAGGGGGGAGTGGCGGCCACCACCAAAAAAGAATACGCCCAGATTCTGGATAAAAAGATAAATTTGCTGGCCAAAGATGACTTTATCTCGGAAAATTTAAAAGTATGGGAACTGCTGGGATACTGGGTTTTTTATCGGCCGTCTTTGTTTTGGTTTGTCTTTAACTTGCCGCAGGTTTTCTGGAATCTAAGCGGAAATAAATTAAAAGCTTTAAACGAATATTTTAGCGTAAATTTCCCTATCTATAGAGTGTCTCCTATAAGAAAATCAATTGGCCATTCCCAATTTGAGCGCCTGGAACAAGAGATAGTTAAGCAAAGAGAGAAAGCCTCATTTTATTTAAATGCTCTTAAAGAAGTTAAGGGAATCAAAGCCATGCAAGAACTATCAGATACGATAGCAACTTATCCCTACTTAACCTTGATTTTTGATACACCTAAAAGACGCAATCAGACTTGGCAGGCATTGAAAGATTTGGGCTTAGGCGTATCCCAGATTTACGCCTATGCCATTGGTGAATACGATTATTTAAGACCTATTATTCCTCATCGCGATTATCCCCGCGGTCGTTATTTGGCACAGCGGGAAATAACATTATCGACTAGCACTTTTTTAGATAAGGAAGATCTGACTTTTATCGTTCGGCTTATCAAAAATTTATAGAGATGACCAGGTGCTTAGCTTTAGAATGGAAAACCGTTGATATATTTCACTTGACAAAGAGGAATGTAAATGGTATATTTTGTCAAATAATATAAGACCTTTAAGCTGGTTCTGGAGAGACCGGCAAGGTTTAAAAAAATGAATTATAAATATAGAATAACCACAGCCCAACCGTAAAATAAGAAGCGGTTGGGTTTTTTAATGAGCGCATAACTTATGGAGTGCTCGTATTCACTCGCAACGACATAAGTTATTGCGCGAATTAATCCCGCCGAATACGCCAAAATTATGGAACAGAATTTTAGCGTTGCTTATGAGGCGGGATAAGTTCCACCGACTTACCCCGTCAGCAAAGCGCTGCGAAAATTTGTTCCAAATTTTCTTGCAGCTGACGGGATAAGTTCGGCCAGACAACTTACGTTCGCTAACGCTCCGTAAGTTGTGGCCTCACTTATGAGAGAGAAAGCTAAGATACTAGATAAAGACACGTTGAATCGCACTATTATGCGAATTGCCCACGAGATATTAGAGAAAAACAAGGGCACAAAAGAGCTGTGTTTAGTAGGCATTAGAAATCGTGGCGTGTATATAGCTCGGCGTCTTGCGGATTGTATTGAAAATATCGAAAAGGAACGTATTGCCGTGGGGGCTTTGGATATTACTTTATATCGCGATGATTTAACTTTGATTGCAGCACAGCCTCTCGTGCGTAAGACAGAGATAGATTTTGATTTAACCGATAAAAATATTGTTTTGGTGGATGATGTATTATATACCGGAAGAACCGTCCGGGCAGCCTTGGATGCGTTGATAGATTTGGGCCGGCCCAAGTCAATACAGTTGGCGGTATTAATTGATCGGGGGCATAGGGAACTGCCTATACGCGCAGATTATGTGGGCAAAAATATTCCTACCGCTCAGAACGAGGCGATAGAGGTGCGTTTGGAAGAAGTGGATGGTCAGGATGAAGCGGTAATTATGGAGAGAGATTAGCTAAATATGGCGTGGACAAAAAAAGATTTACTGGGTCTAGAGGATTTAAGTAGAGAAGAAATAGAGCTCATTTTGACTACTGCGGAGTCATTTAAGGAAGTCTCAACCAGGGAGATTAAGAAGGTTCCGGCTTTACGCGGTAAAACCGTGGTGAATTTATTTTATGAGCCGTCCACAAGGACCCGGGTTTCTTTTGAGGTAGCTGCCAAGAGACTATCCGCAGATGTAATTAATATCGCTGCTTCCGAATCAAGCGTGCGCAAAGGCGAGACTCTAATTGATACGGGTAGAAATATCGAGGCCTTAAAAGCGGATATCATCGTGGTGCGGCATAATGCCTCTGGGGCAGCGGAAATGTTAGCGCGGAATGTGGGCATAAGTGTCGTGAATGCCGGTGACGGTTGGCATGAACATCCCACCCAGGCACTTTTAGATATTTTTACTTTAAAGGAGAAACTGGGTAAGATTGAAGGCTTAAAGGTAACTATTGTAGGCGATATTGCGCATTCACGCGTGGCGCGCTCAAATATTTGGGGATTAACCAAATTGGGCGCAGAGGTTTTGGTTTGTGCCCCCAAGATGCTGATACCTGCGGCGATAGAGCAAATGGGTGCTTGCGTCACCCATAATATAGATGATGCTCTCCGGGATGCCGATGCGATAAATGTTTTGAGAATGCAGTTTGAACGCGATGAAGAAAATGCCTTTCCCAAACAGTTGGGATACTTTAAAAATTTTGGTATTACTGAGGAGAGATTAAAAAAAGCCAAAAAGAATATCATCGTCATGCACCCCGGCCCGATTAACCGCGGGATTGAGATATCCAGCGAAGTCGCTGACGGTCTAAATTCAGTGATTTTAGAGCAGGTCACCAACGGCATTGCAGTCAGAATGTCCGTGCTATTTTTAGTAGCGCAGGGACGCGATACGAAAGACGCGACAGGAAACTCGCCAAGCCTATGACAAAAAACTCCAAGTTGCTAATTAAAAATGGTCACATAGTCGACCCCGCAAACAACCTGGATATGGTAGCGGATATCTTGATTGAGAATAGCAATATATCCCAGGTGGGTAATAATATCAAATTAAATAATGCAAAGATAATCGATGCTACTGATAAAATAGTAATGCCGGGCCTTGTAGATATGCACGTGCATTTAAGAGAACCCGGTAGAGAAGATAAAGAAACCATTGCCAGCGGCACAGAGGCGGCGCTAAAAGGCGGAGTTACTACTGTCTTAGCTATGCCCAATACTCAACCTGCCGTTGATTGCGTAGAGAACCTAAGACTACTAAAAAGTATTATTAAAGAAACAGCAAACGCAAATGTGTTTATTGTGGGGGCAATTACCAAGGAGCGAGAAGGCAAAGAATTTGTCGACATCGCTAAATTAAAAAAAGAAGGAATAGCGGCGATTTCCGATGATGGCTCATCCGTTGATAATGATAAGCTAATGTTAAAGGCATTGATAAAAGCCAAAGAGTATAAGGTTTTGGTAATCTGTCATTGCGAGGATAAATTACTTACTAAAAATGGCGCGGTGAATCTCGGGTTTACCTCCACACGCTTAGGGTTAAGGGGAATTTCTAATGAATCAGAATATAAAAGGGTAGAGAGAGACATCTTGCTTGCAGAAAGAGCAAAAGCCCGCCTGCATATCGCCCATGTAAGTTGCCGCCAGTCAGTAGAATTAATTGCTAAAGCCAAGAGAAAAGGCATAAGAGTAACTGCTGAAACCGCACCCCAATATTTTTCTTTAAGCGAGGAAGCTGTGTTAAGATACGATACGAATATGAAAGTCAATCCGCCCTTAAGGAGTAAAGATGATGTCGATGCTATAAGGCAGGGTTTAAAAGATGGAGTAATCGATGTGATTGCTTCAGACCACGCCCCGCATACTAAGAACGAAAAAGATATTGAATTTGAGCGGGCGGAATTTGGAGTCATTGGCCTGGAAACTGAATTGGCGGTGAGTATTACAGAATTGGTGAATAAAGGGATATTGGATTGGATGGGCCTGGTTAAAAAAATGGCTCTTAATCCAGCAAAAATCTTAGGGATATATAAACCCCCACACCAATTTCAAGATAGCAAAGGCATATTACGAAATTGGTGCGGGGGTAAAGGCACATTAAGCGTAGGAAGCGATGCGGATATTATTGTAGTTTCTCCTAATAAGGAATGGCGGGTTGAGAAAGAGGGGTTTGCTTCTAAATCTAAAAATTCAGCCTTTTTAGGTAGAAAATTAGTAGGTATGGTTGAGTATACTATCTGCAATGGCAAGGTCGCTTATAAATTATAAAAGAGTCAAAGTTTCGTTATAGTGCTTATCCCCCCTTCGGGGGATGTCACTGGATGGGCAAGCCCGTGGGGTGTTCCATAGAGTTAACTTGAATAACGCAGTGAAATTTATCTTAACTAAAGAACTAGGCAGGCTCGCTAAATGGCTGAGGATTTTAGGGTTTGACACGGTATATTTTAATCAGGATAACCTGAGCTCTTTGATTGTTCAGGCCTTAAGGGATGAGCGGATCATTTTGACCAGAAATCACAGGCTACCTAAGGCCACAGGGATGAAAATTATATTGGTTAAGAACGAAAGGCTTAAGGACCAAATTGCGGAAGTTTTTAGGTTCTTTAAGATTAAGCCGGAATCTTGCGTGATGTTTACGCGTTGCATTATCTGTAACACAGAACTTCTGGATATTGAAAAAGACAGGATAAAGGACAAAGTCCCCGAATATGTATTTAAGACCCAGCAGGATTTTATCACCTGTCCAAAATGTAATCGTATTTACTGGCAAGGAACGCATTGGGGAAACGTTCAATCGCTGATTTCGCAGATAGAAAATCCGCGGATATCCGCGGATAAAAATCCGTGATAATCCCTGCCTGTCCGGCAGGCAGGCGCGTTGTCCGAACGGAGTGAGGACGATGGAATTTCTCGCTGATTTTCACATTCATTCTAAATATTCACGCGCCACCAGCAAAGATATGGACACCGCGCATATTGCCGAATGGGCTAAAATAAAGGGCATCACGCTTATGGGCACAGGTGATTTTACCCACCATCTTTGGCTAGAAGAACTAAAGCATAACTTAGAGGATTTAGGTAATGGGCTATTTCAATATCAAGGCGTATATTTTATCTTGACCTCGGAGATTAGCAGTATCTACTCTAAAAAAGGCAAGACCTACCGCATACACAACATGGTTTTTAGCCCCTCTTTTAAAACCACGGATAAAATAAACGAGACGCTCGCTCGATATGGAAATTTGGCCTCGGATGGAAGGCCGATATTGGGGATGGACGCCAGTGATTTGGCACGCATTATTTTTGATATAGATGAAAATTGTATGATTGTGCCCGGCCATATCTGGACTCCCTGGTTTTCTTTGTTCGGTTCGATGTCCGGATTCGATAGGATTGAAGACTGTTTTGAGAACCAGACGCCTAAGATATTTGCCCTGGAAACCGGATTATCTTCGGATCCTGCAATGAACTGGAGGTTAAGCGCATTAGACAATTACAGTTTAATCTCAAACAGCGACTCGCACTCGCCTTCTAAAATAGGCCGCGAGGCGAATGTCTTTGACTGCGAATTAAATTATAAAACCATAAGAGAGGTGTTAAAGACAAAAGACAAAAAGAGGTTTTTATATACCGTTGAATTTTACCCCGAAGAAGGTAAATACCATTTTGACGGTCATCGTTTGTGTCAGGTAAGATTATCGCCTAACCAGACACGGCAAAATAACGGTCGCTGTCCTAAGTGCGGCAAGTCCGTAACCGTAGGCGTAATGAATAGAGTGGAACAGTTAGCAGATAGACCTCAAGGATATGTTCCTTCAAACAGCATCCCTTTTAAGAATCTTATACCATTGGATGAGATTATTGCTGACGCAAAGGGTGTAACTAAGACGTCAGTGGCTGTTGAGAGGGAATACCGCAGTCTCATCGCCAAATTTGACACAGAGTTTAATATTTTACTGCGCTTATCCCAAGAAGATTTACTAAAGAGCATACCCAAGCGATTAGCCGAAGGAATCTTTCGGGTGCGGGAAGGCAAGGTGAGTATTCAGGCCGGCTTCGACGGTGAGTATGGAATTATTTCCGTCTTCGACAAAGACGAAAAACAAGAAAAAGACGAAAAACAGTTGAGCCTCTTCTAATAATTTCAAATGCTAAAAAATTTTTCTTTCGATGTCGCTTTTAAAAAGGATACCATCGAGGATTGTTTAGTCATATTTGGGGAGGTAACTAATAAGTCAAACAGGGATTATAGTTCCATAGTCTTTCGCATTGTCATATTCTCTAAAGAGATGCCCTTGGGCCATATAAATATAACCATAAATGGTCTTAGTAATGGTAAGACGCAGCGTTTTGAGAAGATGATACATAAGTTAGCATATAGTGAAGTAATTCATAAAATAACTAATTACGAAGCATATTTTGAGGGCGGATATTAATTATATGATGAAAAGCATAATCGTTTACTATTCTTTTACAGGCAACACAAAAGAAGTAAGCGCGATTCTGTCTGAATATTTAAAAGAAAAAGGCCAAGTAGAGACGATAGAATTAAAGGACTTAAATGAGAATGGTAGATTTTTCAGTCAAGCAGCCAAGGCCTTCAGGCATAAAAGAGCAGAAATTGAGTCCGTAAATTTCGAACTCAAAGATTATGATTTAATCTGCTTGGGAACACCGGTCTGGGCCTTTGGCCCTACTCCGGCAATAAATACATATCTGGATAAGTGTTTTGGGATAGAAAATAAAGAAATAATTTTATTTACTACCTATGGTAGCGGCATAGGCAATGAGCGTTGCCTAAATTATATGCAAGGGCTTTTAGCCAAAAAAGGCGCCAAGAGTTTTAGGCGGTTTTCTATTCAGCAGTTTAAGGTTGGCGATAAGGAATTTGTTCTTTCAAAAATTAAAGAGGCAGTAGGTTTTTAACAGTTATCCGCGAAGCGGATATTGGCACCTTTCTGCAATTAATTTACTGTTAAAAACCTAAAAAGGGGATTATTAAGGGGAAAAGACCGTTTTTCCCTTAAGAGTATCTCTTAACTGCTAAGGAAGGGGTGACAGGAGCGAGTTTGTTTTAACTTCTGTTACTGAGCGACGCCAGAGGGGAAACCATTGGGTTTCCCCATGGGGAACGTAGCGTCTTAATAGGCGAGATAAGTATTAGATACATAGATAAGTGCAAGAAAGTTTACTTGCGAGCATTGAATAACTTATAGCGAAGTGACGCGCCTGTGGCCCAACGGATAGGGCACCAGCCTCCGGAGCTGGGTGTGCAGGTTCAATTCCCGCCAGGCGCACTTTGTAAATTTTATGGCTTTGGTGGAGCCGTACATTAGGATTTTTTCGGCAAGAGTGCGCAAGCCTGCCTGCCTGCCGGCAGGCAGGGATTTACTAGGAGCGAAGGTGGCGCTTCAGCGTAAATCTAACCGAAAGCAACGAGTAAACCGTAGTGCACGGCAAAAAATTTCAGCACGCGGAAGCAAAACCATAAAATAGAGATATATGCGTAAGAAGATTGTGGGTGTCATAGGGGGGCATAGTTGTACGAAGGAAGTGGAGGAAATAGCCAAAGAATTGGGCAAAAAGTTGGCTAAAGTGGTGGATATATTAGTTTGTGGGGGCTTAAGTGGAACTATGAAGGCGGTTTGTAGTGGGTTTAAGGCGAGAAACGGGTTAACTATAGGTATTATAACAAGTTATAATAAAAACGATGCCAATGAATTTGTGGATATAGTTATTCCTACAGGTTTAGGCTTAGCTAGGAATGTGCTGGTGGTCAAGAGCGCTGACGTTGTGGTCGCGTTGCCCGGAGAGGCAGGGACGCTTTCGGAGATTGCGTATGCGTTGCAGTTTGGCATACCCGTGATTAGCCTAAAATCTTGGGATATACCGGGCGTAGTTAAGGTAAAGACGGTTGAGGAGGCAGTGGAGAAAGTAAAAATAATTTTAAAGGGGAGTAATTTATGAAAGCTATTTTAATGTTAGAGGATGGGAAAAGTTTTACTGGCGAAGCGTTGGCTGTGGAAGGTGAGACTATTGGTGAGGTAATTTTTAATACTAGCGTAGTGGGTTATCAGGAGATGATGACTGAGCCGGCTAATGCCGGAAAAATTTTAGTACTTACCTATCCTTTGATTGGTAACTATGGATGCGCTCCTAAATTTAATGAGTCTAAAAAGGTTTGGCTTAAAGGCCTAGTGATTAAAGAGAAGACGCGCATATTTTCTAATTGGCAGGCTCGCATGAGCTTTGATGATTTTGTCAAAAAGCATAAACTCTTGACTATAAGCGAAGTAGATACGCGTACCCTCACAGTGCATTTAAGACAGAAGGGAGAAATGCTCGGAATTATTTCCACGCACAGTTCCGAGCCCAAAGAACTTTTAGCAAAGATAGATACTTCTCGCAAAAATAGAACTTCAAGTTTATTAAAGGAAATTTCCGTGAAGAAACCCTTATGGTGGGGTAAATCTAAAACGAAGACCAAAAAAATAACCATTGCTGTTTTAGACTTGGGAATTACCAATAGCATCTTAAGGCAGCTGGAGACCTTAGGGGTTTCTCCGATTCTTCTACCCTTTAACAGTCCGGCGCAAGAAATCTTGCGCTTCAAGCCCAAAGGCCTGATTATCTCTGACGGGCCGGAAGAAGATATAGGATTAGATGAAGTGGCGGCTAATGTAAAAAGCCTGATTAAACGCTTGCCTATAATCGGCATATCCACAGGGCATCAGGTTTTAGCCCGCGCCTTAGGCGCTAAAGTAGTAAAAATGAAACTTAGGCATAGGGGCGTAAATTACCCGATGTATAATCCCGGGTCTTATAAAGGCGAAATTACCGTGCAGAACCACTCTTGTGTTGTGGACGCGGATTCGCTCAATAAGATAAGGGATGTAAAGATTACAGGTTATAATTTAAATGACCGTAGCCCAGAAGAAATGGAAAGTAAAAAACTTAAAATTTTAGGCATACAGTACTTGCCTCAAAGCCCGGGATTTAATGAAGTAAATCCCGTATTTAAAAGATTTATAAAGATGATTAGTTTACAGTGAACAGTGTACAGTTTACAGCGCTATTTAAATTGACGCTGTTATCTGTAAACAGTAAACTGTAAACTTTTTTCGACTGAAAGGAGAAAATAGTGCCTCGACGACGCGATATAAAAAAGGTACTGATGATTGGCTCAGGTCCTATTATTATCGGACAAGCCTGTGAATTTGATTATTCCGGCTCCCAGGCCTGCAAGGCTTTAAAAGAGGAAGGTTACTTTACGATTTTAGTCAATTCTAACCCCGCCACTATTATGACTGATCCGGGCTTGGCAGACGTTACCTATATAGAACCCTTGAATGTGGAGATGGTGACTAAAATCATTGCCAAAGAACGCCCGGATGCAATTCTGCCTACTCTGGGCGGGCAGACGGGATTAAACCTGGCTTTCTTTTTGATGAAACAAGGCATCCTAAAGAAATACGGGGTCGAATCTATTGGCGCTTCAGTAGATGCCATCTCTTGCGCTGAGGACCGCAAACTTTTTAAGAAGGCAATGCAAGAAATCGACATCGATGTTCCTAAAAGTGGGATTGCCAATACAGTTGAGGAAGGAATGAAGATTGGTTTGAATATTGGTTTTCCTTTGATTTTAAGACCGGCTTATTGTTTGGGTGGAAGCGGTGGCGCAACCGCATATAATAAGGAAGAGTTAGAAAAGTTTCTCTACAAAGGTTTAGAGACAAGTCCTGTGCATCAGGTGTTAGTTGAGCAGTCGGTTTTGGGCTGGAAAGAGATTGAATTTGAGGTGATGCGGGATGTAGCGGATAATGTAATTATGATTACTTCTATGGAAAATGTTGATCCAATGGGTGTGCATACGGGTGATAGTATGGTGGTAGCACCCGCACAAACCCTAACTGCCCAGGAGTATGTGAATTTTGTT
>Ga0315282_10013302_pt1 | contig 12432 bp, 10 predicted proteins | sample YL17G07_20_MG_FD_203693 | JGI IMG/M metagenome (GOLD analysis project Ga0315282, IMG submission 203693) | Sediment microbial communities from Yellowstone Lake, YNP, Wyoming, USA - YL17G07_20 | ecosystem: Environmental > Aquatic > Freshwater > Lake > Sediment | place: USA: Wyoming | collected... | reverse complement strand
AGCGCCTTCGCACGAAACACGCCACCAGAGGTCATCAAGAGCGTCTGTAGCCTTGAACCCATCTTCAGGCATCTACCTTAATGTCACTTGCAAAACTTTCCAAGGTTGCTATAAGTGCATTCTCTGAGATTGTACAACCTAAAGCACTTTTTTCTATGTTAATGAGGATTGTGGCGGTCTCCCCTTGGTTTTCCATGCGAAATCTAGTGATCGTCACATTTGGAGCCATGACAGAGATAATCCAGAAAAGTCCTCCGCCATCAATGAAAGGTCTCCCGGTGTCGGTCCCGTTCCCAAGTTCATGGGCGATCCCCTGTAATGTTAAATCCTCTGAGGTAATGTTGATGAGGCGTTCATTGTACGTTCCGCTGTAGACTTCGATAGTGTCTCCCGGACCGGCGTGAAGTACTGCTTCCGTGATGGTCGTATAATCCCCATCGCCATCGTTATCGACGGTGATAATGGTCCCTTTGCTTGCTGGCGTCCCTTGCAAAAATGTATAGGAATTTATTAAGATGAAAAAGAATAAGAAAAAAATAATTAAATTTTTTTTTGTGTTCATTTATTTCCTAATTCCTCCTTTTCCTATTTATAATTTTTGTCGGATTAGGAGTTCCTCTTCCATACTTCGCATCCAGCCGGCGTATCTGGATGTACGAAGGTTCCGACGATTAAATGGTCCGTCGGATATTCACACATGGATCGAGCACCCACGTTATACGCATGTCCAAAACCATTCGGTTTTTCATTTCCCCGAAATTATTCCCGGAAAGGAGGTAGATAACATAATTCATGCCAAAATGATAAATAAATGGAAGAGGCTGAAAAGTCAGAGGAAGTGAATTCAGGAGACTACAAACGAGTCCTTAACCCTTGATCCATGCAGCGATATCATTTACAACCTCGACAGCGACATTCCCTGGCACCGCATAGTCTTTGTTCGAGGGCGGCACTGAGCCGGGCATGAAGAGATGAGTGAGATTCTCATAAGCATGAAACCCGACGTTCTGTTTAGATCCTAGCGCGGCCTGCCAGCGGAGGAAATCCACGGTATAGTCGACCTGATAGTCCCGCTGTCCCTGCAGGATGAGCATCGGCATCGAGAGGTTCTGCGCGGCCTTCACCGGGTCGTACGTCGCGAGGTCGGCCCAGTACGTCCGGCCCGCCCCAAACACCGTCTCCCCGGCGCTGATGTTCAGCGAATGTATCTTCTCAACCGCTATCCGGATCTGCTGGATCGCCGTTTCTTCGGCGCTCGTGATGTTCCCATCGAGATTCGCGAGATAGATGGTCTGGTTCAGCGCGAGATCCTCGATAGGTCGGGCTGGTGCAGCTAGGAGGACCAGGCCTGCGATCCCGGTCGTGTTCGCCGCGATCCGGGGGGCGAGCATGGCGCCGAGGCTGTGACCGAGGACAGAGATTCTCTTCGGGTCAATGCCGGGGGCCGAATACAGGAGTGTGACAGCCCTCTGGGCATCCTGAACGGTCTCCTCGTAGACCGTGATATTGTCGAGTTCCTTTGCGATGATTGTCCCGTACTGCGTGGTCCGTTTCTCATAGCGCAGGACGGCAATCCCCTGCGAGGCAAGACCCCATGCCAGGTCCTTGAACGGCTTGTTCGCAAGGATGGTCTCGTCGCGGTCCTGCGGCCCTGACCCTTGGACGAGGACGACCGCGGGGAAGGGACCGTCACCATTAGGCATGCTCAGGGTCGCGGGCAATGCCCACGGCGTCCCCTCGCCGACGGTCACATTCCGCTCGGTGAACGCACTCTCATTCGCATAGGAGGGAGGCCGATAATCACCAGAGAGGTCGGTAGGGACGAAATGCAGGCCGGCGACGAGCCCTTGTTCGTCGAAGGTCACCTCCATGTCAAGGGTCTGCTGTTGGCTGAACAGGCAGGTCACGAACACGTTGGTGTAGTTCGCCTGGGTCGTCGTCCGGACCGTGGTGATATTCTCGAACGTCCCGTACTGCTCCTGCAGCTGGCCCCAGACCGTCAGCAGCTGCGCCGGGGTCGTCGCATCCTGAATGGTCTTCGTGAACCAGGAGGAGAACACGCTCTCCAGGGTCCCGTTGTTCAGATAGTCGACGAGTGCGACCGCGCGGTCCTCATCCGAAAGCGACGGTGGCGAGGGCCGCTGTTCATTGCAGCCGCCTAGTGAGACACAGAGTATGGCGGTGAGTATGAGAAGACAGACGACCTGTTTTTTCATAGAAGCCCCTCGAGTGATTCCACCGTCAGGTAAGAACCCGTCCACTAAAAGTCTTTCCCTCATTCAGGTTGATACCACCTCTCTCCAGGAGTAGAAACAAGAAGATTAAAGAACAGGCCTCAGATTCACCCGCCATATGGGAAGATTGGGGCGTAGCTGGCAGCTGATGAAGACCAGCCTGCATGTTCTCAGGCAAGACAAGGAAATCATCCTCCTTCCAATCCTCTCGTTCCTCTGCGCCGTGGTCATCCTCGGCACCTTCATCGCCGGGTTCTTCTTCACCCAGATGCTCTTCACCTTCTCCTGGCTGCTCATCATCGGCCTCTTCTTCATGTACGTCCTGCTCTACTTCGTCATCATCTTCTTCAACACCGCGGTCATCGCCTGCGCGAACATCAGGCTCAACGGCGGCGACCCGACCATCCGGGACGGCCTGCGCATCGCAAGCGAGAACATCACGAGAATCATCCTGTGGTCCATTCTCTCCGCCACCGTCGGCATCATCCTGCAGGCGGCCAGGGAGCGCAGCGGCCTCATCGGCCGGATCCTCATCGCGATCATCGGTTTCGCCTGGACCGCAATCACCTTCTTCATCATCCCGGTCCTCATCTACGAGAAAAAAGGCATGTGGGACTCCCTGAAACATAGCGGCTCCCTCTTCCGCCAGACCTGGGGGGAAACCCTGGCGGGGACCATCGGCTTCGGCATCATCTTCTTCCTCCTCGGCCTCATCGGCATCATCCCCATCGTCCTTGGATTCCTCACCGGCAGCTTCTACCCCATCATCCTTGGCGTCGTCATCGCCGCTCTCTACTGGATTGTTCTTGGCGCGATTGCCTCTGCCCTCAACGGCATCTACGTCGCAGCCTTGTACAACTATGCGACGAAAGGCCATCTGCCGGAGCCGTACGACCCCAATCTCCTCCCAGCGTTCCAACCAACGCTCAGGGGAGAAATATAGAAAAAAATCTTTCCGACTCGCAGCCACCGTCTCTAGGCTTTACTTCTGGAGGGTCACGCCCCGCTGGTTCTGATAGGTCCCCGACCGTTGCTGGTACAAGGCCTTCGGCTGGCTCTCCAGGCGTTCGAAGACGATCTGACAGAACCGATCACCGATCGGGATCTCCACGGGCTCATGGCTGGCGTTGAAACACCCGAACGTCAACGTCCCCTGGAACCCGGCATCGACTTTCCCAAAACTCGCGAGAATCCCCTTTCGGGCGTAGCTTGAGCGGATCCACAGCTGCGACGTGATCGTTGGCCCCATCCGCACACATTCCCTCGTGCTGACCGCAAACCACGTCAACGGGGGAACAACCGCGAGGCCTTCCTTCACATGATCCCCGGTCTTCTTGATGAAGACCTCATCGACGGAGAGGTCGTAGCCGTTCGGCGTCAGGTTCTTCGCCAGAAACGGCTCGATGGCCAGGCTGCCGTCCGCCAGCGCCGCCTCAATGTCCCGATCCGCGAGTACCGTCATAGTCGATCACTGGACCGTGATTTTGTTGATGGTCACCGGCTGCAGCGGCTTGTCGTTGCGGTCGATCTTGACCGCGCTGATCGCATCGACGACCTCCATGCCCGAGACGACCTTTCCGAACACGGGGTGCTGACTCGATTTCGGAGGCTTGTCGAAATCCAGATAGGTGTTGTCCACGAGGTTGATGAACCACTGGCTGCCGCCAGTGTTCGGCCCGCAGTTCGCCATCGCGATCGTGCCGCGCACGTTGCTGAGGTCCTTGTGGAACTCGTCCTTGATCGTGTACCCCGGCCCGCCGGTGCCGTTGCCCTTAGGGCAGCCGCCCTGGATCATGAACTTCGGGATGATCCGATGGAAAACCAGGCCGTTGTAGAAACCCTGGTTCACGAGCTTGATGAAATTGCCGGTGGTCATGGGTGCCTTATCCTCGAAAAGCTCGAGAGTAAAAATGCCTTTGTTGGTCTCAAAAATAGCCTTGCGATTCGCCATAGTCATTCTCCTACTGCATGGTAATGCTGTTGATTATTACATCTGTGGCAGGCCAATTAGTCATATTTTGTCCTTGAACGATTCTTGTTTCTGTTTTAACGGTGGCGATACGCCGAACGACACTCAAACTTGCATCATCCATCACTTTACCGAAAACAGCATAACTTCCGTCCAAGAAATGCTGGGGACCGTCACAAATATAGAATTGGCTCGTGGCACTGTTCGGTTCATTCGTTCGCGCCATTGCGATGGCGCCATCATCATGAACCAGGCTGGAGCTGGTCTCAAGCGTAATTGCACCAAACGGACTTTGCTTGTACGTCCCGTTGGCGTAAAAGCCGCCTCCTTGGATTATATGGGTATTAGGCGCACTCGTGTTTAAGTTAGCCACTCGATGAAAAACCAGATCGCTATAAAATCCAGCATTGACGAGTCTGATAAAGTTTGCAGTCGTAACAGGCGCCTTATCTTGATACAATTCCACACGAATAACACCCATTGAAGTATTAATTACTGCGACTGGATGACTCGAAGTATTTTGATTTGATGATATTTTTGGATACACCGCCCAGACCGCGACCACGGCGACAACGAGAACAAGGATGACGATCCCGATCTGGACTCCCCGGGATTTGAAAGGGCTCTTCTTAGGTTGGGGCGGGTTCGATCGCTTCCGAGAGGACACGGTATCTGCCATAGGACTCACTGCCCAGTAAGAAAAGACGTCTGCTTAAGGTTTTTCCTCAGCTCTTTATCTACGGGCCGATGGTAAACGACTGCACCTCGGACTGCCGCGTGTTTCCTGCGGTGTCACCCGCCACCACCCAGTACGAGACCGTCGTCCCCGCAGTGAACTGTCCCAGCTCAACGCCGTACACCGGCAGGTTCGACTCGTTGCGCAGCGGATCCTCCTCATGGCGCGGCTGCACCGGGAAATCACCGTACCGATACATCGACGCAATCATCGGCTCCGACCCGTCAACCGTATACCATAAGGCGATCGAGGAGACACGATACGGGCTACTCGAACTGACGTTCGCGTAGACGATGATGTTGCTCGTATTGACCGGAGCCGCCGGCTCCTGGACCAGACTCAGAATCTCCGGACCCCAACTATGCCCGGCCTCATTCACCGCGAACCACACCGACTTCACCGTCATCAATCCTGCCTCGTCCACCGCCCGTACCTGAAGCGGATGATCACCCAACGACACCCCAGTACAATCCAGGAGGATATTCCAGTCGAGCGTGCCCTCCGCACGAACCCATGAATCATTATCGACACGACCCTCGACATAGCCAACGGCACAATTATCGGAACACGACCCGGAGGCATAGAGGAAACCACGCTCAATGACGAGCCCAGGCTGAGGAACCGCGATGGTCAGATCCGAAGGCGTCCGGTCCTGCAGCTTGACGAACACAGAATCCGACGCATCCCCACAGAACGCGATGACCTCGTAGACTCGGTTCGGCACCTCACCAGTCGTGTTCCAGACATATGACCAGTACCCATCGACCGGTGTGAGCGCATACTCCTCGCAACCGATCATCAGCGTCACCGGGCCCGTCGCGATACCCTGAAGAATGACCGGCGTCCCGACCTCATACAACGGAGTCTCATAGACCATCTCGTTCAAGGAGAGGATATCAACATGCGCGGTCTCGGACGGAACCCAGACCAAGAGCGCGACATCGACAATGAGCGATGTCAGCCGTCCATGGTTCCGGATGACCACGAACCAATCCTGCGACGGAGCAGAGCAATTCACGTGGCCCTCCCCATCCTGCACCCGTGAATAGCAGACGAACGGTTTCCCCGCCTGGTACTTCGCCAGGTTCGCCGTATCGACCCAGAAGCAGTCCGCCAGCCCGGGGACGTCCTGCGTGCCGATTCCGTCTGATAGAAAATTCTTGGGCCGCTGGTATCCCTGGCTCGAGAATTCAAGGCTGAAGTGGCAGTCACCAGCCGGCATCTTTTTTGGAATCATCAACGACGGCCGATGGGAATACTCCATCAAGGCAACCGTGAACGTCTTATCCTCATGGCTGGACAAGGATCGGAAGACGTTATGTCGTGCCAGCTGCCACGGCTTCCGCAGATTTCCCGACTGGATCAGGAACAAATATTCCATGTTCTTCCCGAGCTGAAAACTACAATGCCCTGAGAGGTCCGTATAGTTCCAGACCGTGATCGTGACTCCTTTGACCACATCCGGAATCGCGTCAAACTTCTCCTGCACATGCGCAAATAACGCAGTCAGAAGCTTGCCTTTCAACAGGTCTGGGAGCCGATCCCAGATTGCTTGAATCTTATTCCAGACGAGGTCCTTGTAATAGGTGATGTCCTTGGGGCCTTTGACAAGGACGGTGATCCGAGCACCATCCACCGGCTGGAGGAACCCGTCCCTGATATCGAAGGAGACGGTGATCCGGTCCTCGTCATGGATGTACCGGGCTGTGTCATCCTGGATGGTGTCATCGCCGCGCCAGGTGTAGATTGACGACATGTTTTTTCCCCAACCATAGCCATAGATATCGGGCTCATCGACCGCGCCGCCTCCGTCGCTCCACCAGTTGTCGTTCTCATGCCAGCCCTGATGATAGAATTCTCGCCAGACATGGTCCTCGCCGACGTTGAGGGCTGGGATCGAGGGGATGAGGGCGGCGCGCTGGGCGGCGACCGCGATAGATTGCAGCTCCCCGCACCAGCCGTTATGCTCATGGGCGATGATGCTGGGCTTGCCTGGTCGGTCGCCGATTGCTTGGTTCGGGACGGTCTTGCCGACCCAGTAGCTGACTGCTTCGATCGCGGTTGGATGCGCCTGGATACTCGGTGACCAGAGGCGCAGTGCGGGCTGGAAGTAGGCCTGGGCGTCCCAGAGATACTGGATGCCCTGGAGTTTTTCCTTGAGGAGCGGATAGCCGAGGTCGTTGTGGTTCGTCAGGTAGGTCCGCCAGAGGGGCCCGTAGGTTGCGTCGACTTCGCCTCTGGTGAGCTTGGGATGGACGACATACCAATAGTAGATCTCGGGCGGGAGGAAGAAGGTCTGTGGTGTGCCGTTGTCCAAGATGGTGTATTGGATGGTGGAGTAGTGGTTGCCGGTGTCATCGTCGAAGTCTTTGATTTCCGCGTATTGGATCCATTGGTCGTTGTCGTAAAGGGTCTGGGCGTTTTCGAGGAGGAGCGCGGGGCTGGGGATCTTGCCTGAGGGACATTCGGCAAGGGAGAAGGCGATCTCGTCGATGTATTGGGTGGAGGCGTTGATGAGGAGGTCGGCGTAGGGCTGTGGGTCGGTGATGGTGTGGAATTGGCGGGTGAGGTCGGGTTGGAGCCAGTGTGGGCATTTGGCGATGGCGTTGATGACGGTCTGGTTGAGGCCGTCGGTGAGCGGGGTGGGGTGCTCGGGGGTGAGGGTCTGGTTGGTGGCGTTGAAGGCGATGATATAGTCGCTGTTTGGTGGGATGGTGACTTGGGTTTTGACGGCGGAGGTGAGGATGGGGTCGGTTCTGGCCTGCCGGAGCGCGCTGCTGCTGAGTGTCCCGGGGATGATGAGGGTGATGGTGAGAAGAAGAATCAGGGTCTTTTTGGCTGGTGCGCCGTGACAGCTGCCATGTGGCATAGCTTGTGGTCCCCCATTGGAATAATTCGTCTAGGTCTATATAAATAGATTCGTCTGCCTCCTGAAAAAGGAGACATGGAGGTTCGTCAGGAGGAGGGCAAGAAGGCACGCAGGCGGCGGAGGGCGTGCAGCTTCTCCCGGTCGCCGAGCCGCGCCTGTTCGATGCCCTGGCGGATGAGCGCGGTGGACTCGTCCATCGCGGTGCGGTCGACCGGATAAGGGACGCCGTCTTTGCCGCCCACCGTAAAGGAGAACCGGATCGGGTCGTCCCACGACGGTGGCTCCCCGTAGATCAGGTCGGAGATCAAGGCGAGGGCACGCACGGTGCTGGGCCCGACGCCCTTGAGGCTGAGGAGCTCCTCGTAGTCCTTGGGGTGGACGTCGTAGATCTCGCGGATCCGCTTCCAGTTGACCGTCCGCGGCATGGACAAGACCGGCAGCGAAGAAGATGGTGATGCGCCCATGGATTGCCAGTCGTCTAGAGTCCGCTGAGGCTCCTGCTTTGCCAGCTGGGACCAGTCGTGCAGGAGGTGCGAGGGGTGGTCGTTGACCAGGTCCACGGCGACCTTCTGCGCCGCGGCGCTCTCCCGCGCGGTCATGTCCAAGACCACCGGCTGGTGGTCCTCGCCGACGATCGCGTTGTGCGGCTCGCGGACGAAACAATCGAGGTCCTCGGAGAGCCAGTGGTACCGCCGGGCGTACTGTGTCTCGGGGTTCATCCCCTGCTGGACCACCGCCCACGACCCCTGCTCGGTGAAGAGGAAGACGTGGTGGTAGAGGCTGTGGCCGTCCTGCACCGCGGCGCTGTCGACCTTGGCGGCCATCCGGCTGCAGTACCGCAGCCGGTCGCAACTCTTCGTGGAGAGGTTGTATGTGTCGGCGAGCTTCTGGATCTCCACAAGGGTCTGCCGGGAGGCACGGCCTTTGCCTCCGGCGATCGCGATGCCCATGCCCGGGTCGAGGGCCTCTTTGAGCGCGCCGCAGGTGACGGTGCTGCAGCCGGAGCTGTGCCAGTCGAAGCCGAGCACGCAGGAGAAGGCCTGGAACCAGAAGGGATCGGAGAGCCGCCGGAGGACCTCCTCCGGCCCGTACTCCGCCAGCAGCACGTCGGTGATGCCTTTGGAGAGCTTCACCATGCGGGCGAACAGCCAGGGCGGGGCCTTGCCGGGATGCAGGGGGAGGTTCGCGACACCAGTCCGTCTCATACGAAACCCTGAGGAGAGCAACCGTTGTGTCTATCAAGTCTTCGGAAGGGTCGCCGAAACTACTCCGGCGCGTTATGGAACGTTTTTTCGTATGAAACCACCGGGAGAAAAAAGAGCAAACCATTAATAGGACATAGCATTCTCATCTCCAGAACACACCACACATCCGACTGAAGGGATGAATCCGACGCCCCCCACGGCCGTCGAAAAGGGGTAGCGCAATGCAACAGCCAACCTTTGAAGAATACATCAAGAGTTTTAACGGGTACCTCCAGAACTACTTCCCACCAAAAGACGCATGGACGCCGGCCGACGAAGCCGTGTACAAACCACTCGACCTGTACCGCATCCCACTCAAAGAAGCGGAGGAGATGCAGCTACGGTCACTGAAATGGACGTTCAACTACCAGTACACCAACAACAAGATGTACCAGAACTTCTGCAAGGAACGCAACGTCAGCCCCTCAGACATCAAGACCACGGACGACCTGGTGAAGATCCCGCTCATCCCGGACACCTTCTTCAAGGACTATCCCACCGGCCGGGACTTCGCACTCTGGCTGGGGAACATCTTCACCGGCACCCTGCCCAAGATTGTCATCAAACAAAAAAACCCGACCTACGACGAGGTCATCAACGCCTTCAACGAAACAGGCATGGTCGTCTCGTACAGCAGCGGCACCAGCGGACGACACACCTTCATCCCTCGGGACCGGCGGACCTTCGAAATCTCTGAGTATACCGTCGCGAAAGGCGGAATTGCCATGATGTATCCCCTCTGGGACCATAGTATGGATGGCATGCTGCTCATGCCCAACCCGAAACGGACGAACGTGTACGCCGGGAAGGTCTGCACCATCTATTTCGACATCATTCATGACGTCCAGGTTGCCATCGACCGGGACATCTCCACCGACCTCATCCGCATGACCATGTCCGGGGAGAAGGGCCTGAAGTCCTCAGTGGTGAACTACTTCGTGAAACGAGAGTCGGCGAAAATGGTCGACCTCATCATCCGCTGGCTGGAGAAACGCGAGAAGACCGACCAGAAGATCGCGTTGGTCGGCGCCCCGTTCATCCTCTCAGTCGTCATGGAAAAGCTGCAGCGGGAGGGCCGAAGCTTCGACTTCGGCGAGCGCGGCGGCGTCGCCACCGGCGGCGGCTGGAAGGCCTTCGAAGGCCAACGCGTCCCCGTCGTCGAATTCCGCCGCCAGGTCGAAAAAATCCTGGGAATCCCTGAGAAATACTGTCTCGACCTCTACGGTATGGTCGAAGGCAACGGCTGGATGACGCACTGCCCCGAAGGCCACTACCTCCACATGCCGTACTCCTACTACAAAGGCCTCGTCCTCGACAACGAATACAAGCCGGTCGGCTACGGGGAATGGGGCCGGTACGCGTTCCTCGACGCCGCCTCCTACAGCTACCCCGGGTTCGTCATCTCCGGCGACAGGGTCCGCATGCTGGAACACTGCCCGGTCTGCGACCGCCCCGGACCGGTCCTTGAGCCTGAGATCAAACGGGCTGCCGGCGAGGACATCCGCGGCTGCGCCGAGGAAGTCCGCCGGATGCTCTCCGCGGACCTCAGCAAAGAGGGCTGAGGCGCGTGCTCACCCCCCGGGAGATCAAAAGCAAAGAAATGATTCCACCCCGGCTCATGGTCAAGATGAACATCGCCGGGGCATTCTCACTGTTCAAGGTGCTTCTCACGAGCCTCGGCACCATCAAGGCCATGAAGGCGGCCAAGGTGGAAACCGTCTACCTGCAGCCCACACGGCCCTATACACTGCCCACCTCGCTTCCGAGTGACATTCCGCATGCGACTCAGAAGTACCTCCGACTGACCTTGTTCTGCGACAGCGAAGCTCCCCTGGTCCATGCCTTAGCCAAGCAGCTGGGCGCCGGCCAGAAGACGCCATGGGAGTTCGCCCAGGCTGCGTTCGAGTTCACGAAACGCAACATCACCCTGGAGGTCATCCCGATGGATGACGTCGTGCCGACTCTGGAGCGAGGCACGGGGACCTGCATCCACAAGATCTCGGTGTTCATCGCCCTCTGTCGTGCCGCCGGCATCCCGGGTCGCTACAAGTTCTTTGCCCTCACCATGCTGGATGCTTGGATGGAGCCGGCGATGACTCGCGCTCCACTGATGAAGAAATGGTACGACGCCATGGGGTTGTTCCTGCTCCATGGGGAGGGCGAGGTGTACATCGATGGGAAATGGATTCCTGCGGATGTCGGAGCGGAGCCGACGCGTCAGGCGAATTCCGGCATGCCTATTACGAAGCTTGGGGAGGATTCCATTGGACTATGGCTGTTCCCGATCCCGGGGACCATGTTCCGCCGGGAGTCGATTCCGCTTGGCCTGGGGCTGCCGTCGCGTCTTCTCATGGACTATCTCGTGCCCAGCTCCGTCGTGGGCATCAACGCGGGGATCATGGAGCAGATCCGGAACGGCGAGCGAATCATCCGGGAGGCAGGCGGCGAGCAGGCCTATGATGCTTTAGCTAGAAAGAAGCGTCGGCAGCAGGCACCTCGCGCCGACCTGCAGGCCCATGATAGTATCGTGTTTGAGAATGAGAAGTGACAATTTTTTTTAATGGCGGTGGCTGGCGAGCCAGGTGACGGTGTCCGTGATGGTGTGGGTGCAGCCGAATTTCGGGTGGTAGCCGAGGTCTTGTTCTGCCTTGTGGGTGTCGAGGATGCGGGTGTGCCCGAGGACTTTGACCTTGTGGCGTGTCAGTGGCGGCTCTGTGCGGCGGGGGAGGTAGAGCAGTTCGGCGAGCGTAGCGAGGGCGTAGGCTGAGGCGTAGGAGTGGTGTTTGGTCGTCGGCGGGATGTGGAGGGCGTCGGCTGCGGTGTCCATCAGCTGTCGTACGGTGCAGTCGAAGCTTTTGACGTTGTAGGCGTGTCTGTTGGAGTGGTGGGTCTCGCCGGCGAGGAAGAGGCAGGCGGCGACGTCGCGGCCGTCGGAGAGGGAGAGGGTCTGCTGGCCGTCGTCGATGGTGAAGAGGAGGTCTTTTTGGAGGGCGGGGATGAGGAAGGGGGCGGCGAGGCGGTCGCGTGGTCCGGTGACGAGGGCGGAGCGGATTGCGCTTGTGCGGATGGGGTGGTCCGTGGCGTATTTCCAGAGGAGTTGTTCGGCGAGGTATTTGCTTTCGCCGTACTTCGGGGTAGGGTGGAGGGGGGCGTCCTCGGGGATGGGGGCGGTGGTCTTGGGGAATCCGTAGACGGCGGCGGAGCTCATGAAGATGAAGGTGGGGACTTTTTTGAGGATGGCGGCGTCGAGGAGGTTGCGGGTGCCGTCGAGGTTGGTGGCGATGAACTGGCGGCGGGGGCCCCAGTCGCAGGGGTTGGCGGCGAGGTGGAAGACGATGTCGATGTCCTGGCAGGCGATGCGTAGGCTGTGGCGGTCGAGG
>Ga0315282_10013301_pt1 | contig 12432 bp, 7 predicted proteins | sample YL17G07_20_MG_FD_203693 | JGI IMG/M metagenome (GOLD analysis project Ga0315282, IMG submission 203693) | Sediment microbial communities from Yellowstone Lake, YNP, Wyoming, USA - YL17G07_20 | ecosystem: Environmental > Aquatic > Freshwater > Lake > Sediment | place: USA: Wyoming | collected... | reverse complement strand
GGTTCGGGCATGGGTTTATCCTCCATGGTTTGATAGCCTTACGGTCATATACTCGGTCAGGCCAGAAGGATACACCCGGCCCGACCCTTTTTCTAGCCAAGTTACACACAGATAAGAATACTACCGAGGCAACGCGGGCGTTTGACAGCGCTCGGATGCGTTCTATAATGTCTATGCGGGGCGACCATGCCGCCGCATGCGGCGCTTGAATGAGCATCCCGCGTGGTCTACCAATGCTTCGTTGTACCGTCTTCAAACGTTACATGCCCGGGTTTCGATGCAGGCTTGCGCCTGCAAGGAGGAAGTGATGCGTAATCTTGTCATCGTACTGGCGGTCCTGGTCAGCGTAGGTCTTGGCTCTACCGTTATACTCTCCGAGAACTTCGACTCTCCATGGTCGACCAACGCGCCGCCAGGCAGTTGGCGGATATTCCACACCGACCCCCTCAACATCGGTGACGACGACTGGCACCGCGATTTAGCACGCACACCCTGGGACTTTCATCCCACGCCCTTTGCCGCCATCCTGCCGAGTGCGACGCCGGACGCGCCCCCGGACTCGCTGATATCGCCGGTCATCGACTGCCGCGGCTACAAGAACGTCACCCTGCGCTGCAGCACCAATTTCCTGCCGCTGAACCCGAACCCGTACATCGCGCAGATTGTGTACTCGGTCGACGGCGGGCTCACGTTCCCGTACGTCGCCCGGGACTACTACAATACCCCCACCGGAACGATCTGCGAATCCCTGTTTCTGGACCAAGCAAGAGACCAGGCCGCCGTGGTCGTCGCCTGGATCTTCGACGGCGACCTCAATGATATAACCTCCTGGTACGTTGATGACATGACGGTCACCGGCGACTCGCTGTATTGGGACATCCAGGCCGGCCCGATCGTCGTCCCCGGAGCGGGCGTGGTTCGTACGGGCCCATTGTCCCCGGCCTGCTGGTTCCGCAATCTCGGCGACACGGTGCAGTACTTCGTGCCGGTCGCCTGCACACTGCTCAACATGGTGGGCGTCGTCGCCACATGGAACGATACGATCGATTCGGTGCCCGTGGCCGCGGAAACGCTCTTCTCTTTCGCCCCGCCGTACACTACCACTCCCGGCAACTACTCAATTCTTTTTTCGTGCTACGCCGACTCCGACTACAACCGTGCGAACGATACCGCAAGCGCGGACTTCCGGGCGGTGGATTTGTACGACATGGGTGCGACCGCGATCGTCAGCCCGGGTGCTTCAATCATACCCGGCGCACTCACTCCGTCAGCCCAGTTCCGCAACATCGGCGATACGGTGCAGTACTTCGTGCCGGTCGCCTGCACGTTGTACGACAACCTGATGTCCGTCATCGCCACCTGGAATGACACGATTGACTCGGTGCCCGTGGCCGCCGAGACGCTCCTCGCCTTCACTCCGCCGTTCACGGTCGGTCCGGGCGACTACTTCATCCGCTTCTGGTGCAGCGCCGACTCTGACTACAACCGTGCCAATGATACGATCGGGCTGGCCTTCCGGGCGGCATCGTATGACATGGCTACCACCGCAATCGTCAGGCCGGGTGCCGTGGTCGTGCCGGGCCCGCTCACACCGACGGCCCGGTTCGGTAATCTCGGCAGCCTCGTCCAGTACTCGGTGCCGGTCGCCTGCACGTTGTACGACAACCTGATGGCGGTTATCGCCACGTGGAACGACACGCTCGATTCGGTACCCGCGGCCGCGGACACGCTCGTCGCGTTCACTCCGCCGTTCACGGTTGGTCCGGGCGACTACTTCACCCGCTTCTGGTGCAGCGCCGACTCCGACTACAATCGTGCGAACGACACGCTGGAGATGAGCTTCACGGCCGCAGCGCCAAGCGGCGACCTGTTGACTGAGACCTTCGATTCAACCTGGACGACCAACTCTCCGCCATTCGGCTGGCGGATATTCCACACTGACCCGTCGAACCAGAATTCCGATGACTGGCATCGCCGTCCCGCCGGCTACTCTCCCTGGATTAACCATCCAACTCCTTTTGCCGCGATATTCCAGAGCGCCACACCCGATGCGCCGCCCGACTCTCTCATCTCGCCCAGGATTGACTGCTCCGGGTTCAAGAACATCACCCTTACATGCAGCACGTATTTCCTCCGTTTTTCGTCCCAGTCCTACACCGCTCAGATTAGATACTCGATCGACGGCGGGCTGACGTTCCCTGATTCCCAGACGCTCCGGGATTACTACCTGGGGAGCAGCAACATTCCCGTGCGCGAGAGTCTCCGGTTGAAGTACGCAACGGACCAGGCCGACGTCCGGCTGGCCTGGATATTCGACGGCGACCTGGGCCGGATACAGTTCTGGTATCTCGACGACGTCCGGGTTCATGGGGACCCGATACTGCACTGGGACATTGCCTGTGCAAGGATCGTGTCGCCGGCTGCGATGGTACCGCCCGGTCTGCTGACACCGAGAGCGAGGTTCAGGAACAAGGGCGACAGCGACCAGTTCAATGTGCCGGTAGCGTGCAGCCTGTACGACAACCTAATGAACGGGCTCTTCTTCTGGCCCGATACGATTGACACTCTGCTGGGTGGCGACGTAGAAGTCGAGAAGTTCCTGAACCCACCGTACCCACTGGCGTTGGGTGACTACCACATCAAGGTCTGGCACGAGTCGCCAGCCGATTCAGTCCGGTCCAATGACACGCTGGAGCGGGACTTCACTGTTTCGATGCTCAGCCAAGTCGGCTATGACGATGGTCAGGCAGCGCGCTATCGTGCCTGGCCGGTCGGCCATTACGGCTGGGGTGTGAAGTTTGACCCGGGCGCACCGGTTTATGTCGAGTCGGCCATGGTCTATCTGGCCGCTCCGGCTGTGCCGACATTCTGCCGTTACCAGTTGGCGATAATGAGAGACGACGGCACCGGCCGTCCCGGCCCGATTTACTTCAAGACTCCGGTGCTGACTGCAACGCCCGCCGACACAGGCTGGAACTCGGTGTTCCTTGCTGATTCAGGGGAGAAGCTTCTGGTCGATACCAGTTTCTACCTGTTTTACCTGCAGGTGGGCGAACCTCCTGAATGCCCCGGGCTCGGACAGGACAGCGCGAGCAACAGCCCGACGCCTTACTGGCAGTGCTTGGGCGACACTCTTGTCCAGGACATGTCCGCCGGCGACTTCATGATCCGTGTGTGGCTGAATGCCACGGCGGTCACCCGGCCGAACTACGACGTACGCACGCTATGCGTGGACCAGCCGCTGTACGATTTCGTGCGCCGGCCGTTCAACCGCCTACTCATTCCTCAGGCACACATCGAGAACTTCGGCACGGTCGACCTGATCGGTGTCCCGATTCCCGTGACGTGCAGCATCTTCGGGTCAACCGGCACGCTGCTCTACACGTTCCAGCGGCCGGTGTTCAACTTGAACGCCGGGGCCGACACGCTCATCGACTTCCCGCCGTGGATGCCGGGCGTGTCCGAGCCTTGCTCCGTGATTGTTTCGGTCTACAACGAGCGGTTGCCGGACGAGATACCGGAGAACGACGTCAAGCGCTTCGACTGTGACGTCAAGAAGGGCGCCTACAGCGGCACAAGCCCGTTAGGCTACGCCTGGATGGACTCGGACACCACGAACGGTCCGGTCTATTCGTGGATTGACACGACCGGCTGCAACATCGCGCCGAATCTGGGCGACGAGTACAAAATCAACATCCCGACCTACTTCAACTTCTCGTACTATGACAGCGTCTTCAATTACGTCTATGCATCGGCCAACGGCTGGTTTGCGCTCGGCACGCGCAATCCGGGGGAAACGTTGAACAACGTGCCGAGGAAGCTGCCGGATACGCGTCTGCCGAACCTTGCGCTATACCCGTACTGGGACGACCTGGCGATGGGGCCGGGTTTCGGCGGCGGGCACTTGTACTACAAGACCGCCGGCAACGCGCCCAACCGGTATTTCGTGCTCATCTGGCAGGACGTGAACCGGGTCGGGACCGACACGACCAACGGCCTGTCGTTTGAGGTCATCATCCATGAGAACGGCATCTTTACGTTCCAGTACAAGGACGTTACTGTGGGCGACCCTGCGTTTGACTACGGACGGGGTACTTCCATCGGTCTGGAGAACGGTGCGGGGACGGACGGGCTCAACTACCTGTATGCAGGGCCGCCGATGTCTACTGCCGTGAACGACCTCGAGAACCGGCTGCAGTCGGGTCGGGCCATCAACTTGTACCGGCAGCGTCGGGACGTGGCTGCGTTGTCAATCGTGACGCCGGCCGACTATTCGTTCCCCGGGCAGATTACGCCCGAGGTCAGGATACAGAACTACGGCACGGTCAGCGACTCGATACAGGTCTTCGTGCGGATCAGGCCGTCAACCTATGCCTGGTTCACGACCCTCGGAGGGCTTGCGCCGGGTGAAAGCACGACCGTGTCCTGCTCGACGTGGACTGCGGTCCTGGGCAGCTATACTGCGGTCTGCTCTGTTGCGATGGCCGGCGACCAGGACAGCACGAACAACGTGGCGAGCAAGTACTTCATCGTCGCGCACTGGGCGCAGCGGCCCAGCATCCCCGAGGGCTGGCGCCGGCGCAAGGTGCAGAGCGGCGCGCTGTCTTACGCGCCGACCACGAAGAGACTGTACGCGCTCAAGGGCAAGAACACCAACGAGTTCTGGCGCTTTGACCCCGCAACCGGCATCTGGGACACGCTGGCGCCGATGCCGACCGAGCCCTCAGGCAGCAAGGCACGGGACGGGTGCGACCTGACCTTTGACCCGGACATAGGCGACTCCGGCGTGCTCTGGGCCCTGAAGGGCGGCGGCAGGACTGACTTCTACTACTACGACATCGGACGCGACTCCTGGACATCGCGCCGAGGCGTATTCCTGGTCGACACGCACCGCGTCGTGATTTCGCGCCTGCCTAAGAAAGGCGCGGCGATTGTCTACGTGCCGGGGCACAGCGCTATGGGCGACGTATTCTGCATACCGGGCAACAACTCAAACAACTTCCTGCGCTACGACATCGCGCACGACACCTGGGACTTTGCGCCCGACGTCCCGGTTCAGCCGCTGCACAGGAAAAAGTGCAAGTACGGTTCAGACCTGGCCTACAACAGCGACACCGATCGCGTATATGTGCTCAAGGGTTCGAACACGGTCGAGGCCTATGGGTACAGTTTCGACCCGGTGAGAGGGGACTCCTGGCGCGATACGCTGGATATGGTTTCACTCTTGGGGCCGACGCGACGAACGGTCCGCGGCGGCGGATGCATGACGTCGCTCGGCGGCGACCTCTTTGCGTTGAAAGGTGGCAACAGGCAGGAGTTCTGGCGCTACCATCTGGCCGACGACAGTTGGACCCGGATGAGCGACATCCCGGTGGCGATGACCGGCCACCGGGTGAGGCCCAAGCGCGGCGCGGCCCTGGCTGCGGCCGAGTCGACGATATTCTGCCTGAAGGGTTCGTATAGTTACGAGTTCTGGGAGTATCTGCCTTCGGGTGACAGCTACCAGCCGACGCTGGCTCTGCCTCAGCCTGAGCGGCAGGGAGTCATGGCGCTCGAGACCAGGCTCGACATGTCGCGGCCGTTCCTTGCGGTCTACCCGAATCCGACCCGCTCCGGGCTTGTGGTCGACTACAATATCACGAGCCCGGCACGCGCACGGGTGCGGGTGTACGACGCCGCGGGCAAGCTTGTGGCGAGTGTGTACGACGGGCCGCAGTTGCGCGGGCGGCACACGTTCCGCTGGAGCGGTTTGGGGCCGCGGGGCCAGAGGCCGGCCGCGGGCGTATACTTCGTCAAGCTCGAAAGCGGCGACGTACGTCTGGCGCAGAAGTTCGTAGTGCAGCGCTGAGCCGTCTGGTCCGACTTTACGCCGGGGCGGGTCTTTGACTCGCCCCGGTTCTCGTCAGAACTTGTACCAGAGGTAAACGGCCAAGGCGACCAGGAGAATCGCGGCCGTAGTCACCGCGAAGGACAGCCCGAGCGTGAATGCAGCGAACCCGAGGTTGACGGTAAAAGTCGGGATGCCGATGGTCAGGGATTTGAAGAAGAAATCGCGCACCGGGCCATGTGGGAACAGGCCGGCCATGAAGTACGACACTACGCTGCCCGCGACGCCGGCGACGACGATGCCGAGGAGGAGGAGACCGACGGAGCGGCCGCCAGCGTGGAGCGATCGGTTCTTCATGACTGTGGCCGCAATGATAGCAGGCCGGCGGGGGTAATCAAGCGGGGCTGAGCGGGGACACCTTAGGATGTCAAGGGGTCGAGGGCGCTGCCGGGAGGACGAGGTCGACGTCGCGGCCGCAGCTCGTGCACTTGCCCTCGGTGACGCCGACCAACCTGCCGGAGTAGTCGCTTCGGTCCACGAGCTTGCTGCGGCACCGGGGACAGAACGTATCGCGGTCCTCGGGCGTCGTGGCGATGTTGCCCAGGTAGACGTAGTAGAGCTTCTCGCGGGCGATGGCTGCGGCGCGGGCCAGCGCTTCGGCCGGCGTGGCCGGCTCGGTGGCCCGGTGCCGGGGAAAGTAGCGGGAGAAGTGAAGCACCGTCTCGCGGCCCAGGCCCGCCACAAATCCCACGAGCTCGCGCAGCTCCGCCTCGGAATCATTGCGGCCGGGGATGAGCAGGTTGGTCAACTCGACGTGGCAGGTCCTGGCCGCGTTCCTGATGGTGTTGAGCACGGTATCCAGGTCGCCCTTGACGTAGTCGCGGTAGAAATCAGGCCGGATGGACTTCAGGTCGATGTTCATGGCGTCTATCAGGGGCAGGAGCTCTTCGAGCGCCTCGGGGTTGAGCATGCCGTTCGTCACCAGCACGTTCCTTATCCCTAAGTCCTTCATCTCGCGGCCGGCGTCCATCAGGTACTCGAACCAGACGCACGGCTCGTTGTAGGTGTAGGCGATGGACGGCGTCGCGTAGCGCTTTGCCAGGGCGAGCAGTTCGTCCGGTGCAACGTAGCGCGAGGGCACGATCTTCTGCGATATCTCGGCGTTCTGGCAGAACGGACAGAGCAGGTTGCAGCCGTAGGTGGCGACGGAGAGAATCTCGGTTCCGGGGAGGAAGTGGTAGAGCGGCTTCTTCTCAATCGGGTCAACGGCCAGCGACACCACCTCGCCGTAGTTCGTCGCGTACAGCTTGCCTTCGACATTCTTCCGGCCGAGGCAACGGCCAGAACTGCCTTCGGCAATCAGGCAGTCGTTGGGGCAGAGCCTGCAGCGTACCTTGTCACCTTCAACCTTCCAGTGCCGGGCTTCAGGATGCTTCACCGGCAAATCATAGGTCTTGTTAGGCAGCGCGTCAAGCCGGCCTCGTAGTCATCTGGTAGAAGTGCATCTTGCTTGGTGCTGTGCGGCCGGCCCTGCCAGATTATCTCGAACGGCCTAGAGCATCCGCAGGCTCTGGCTTACGGATTCGCCCAGGTGGTCGATGATGGCGACGAGGAGTCGCACGGCCGAATCGTAGTCCGGCTCGGCAACGACGCCGGTATGGGCATGAATGTAGCGCGTGGGCCAACCGATGGCGAGAGACGGCACGCCCGAGCGGTGGATGTGGATTGCGCCCGTGTCGTAGCCTCCGCGAACGCTCGTGAGGTGGCAGCGGATAGACTGCTTCTCGGCCAACTCAATCCACCCAATCCCGGAGCCGGGTGTTGGGAATCCATCGTGCTGTCGTGCACGAGGATGGCAGCGCCGTTGCCCAGGCGCTCAGGCAGGTCTTTGCGGGATTTGTCCGGGTGTTTGTAGCAGAGCGAGACGTCCAGAGCAAAGGCGACGTCGGGGCGGACGACCTCGGCTGCCGTGCGAGCACCGCGCAGCCCGACCTCCTCCTGGACGCCGCCGACGAAGTAGGTTGTGTTGGGGTGCTCCCGGCCCTCGAGCAGGCGCGCCGCCTCAATCAAGATGCCGCAGCCGCTGCGGTCGTCCCATGCCTTCGTCATCATCAGATTCCCGGCCAGCATGGTGAACGGAGAGATGCGAACGACCGGGTCGCCCGGCCGCACGCCGAGCGTTTCATTGACGTCAAATCCCTCGTGGCAGCCGATGTCGATGAACATCCCGTCGATGTCGGGAAGCTGCTTGCGTTCCTCTTCCGGCAGTTCGTGGGGCGGTTTGGAGCCGATCACGCCCGGGAAGTCGTCTTTGCGCGTGCGCACGAGGACGCGCCCCCAAGAGCACCTGGGGCCACCAGTCCCCGATTGGCAGGAACTTCAAGCAGCCGTCGCTGGTGACCGTCTTCACCATGAAACCAACTTCGTCCATGTGGGCCGAGACCATGATGCGCGGGCTTCCGTTTCCGCTCTTGAGCGCGCACACGACGCTGCCCAGGCCGTCACGGGTCATGATACCGGCTTGCTCGAGTTCACGGGTCATGATTGCGGCCGGCGGCTTGGACTCAAAGCCCGACGGGCCGAACGATTCGGTCAGTTTGCGCAGGAGCTCCTTGTCAGCCATTGTGTCTCCTGTTCAAGTGGGAATCGTGAGCTTCTGACGGCAGGGCTAGACGTCCAGATTCTCTACCGCGGTGGCGTTCTTCTCGATGAACTGGCGGCGCGGTTCGACTTCGTCACCCATCAGAGTCCTGAACACCGCGTCGGCTTCGGTCGCGTCTTCCATGGCGACGCGCTTAAGGGTGCGTTTCTCAGGATTCATCGTCGTCTCCCATAGCTGCTCCGGGTTCATCTCGCCCAGGCCTTTGTAGCGCTGGATGTCGAGCTGCGTACCCTTGTTCTTGTCAGTCATGCCAGCCAGTTCCTCGTCGCTATAGAGGTAGGCTTCGGTCTTCCCCTGCTTCACTTTGTAAAGCGGAGGCTGAGCGATATAGACGTAGCCGGCCTCAATCAGCGGCTGCATGAACCGGTAGAAGAACGTCAGAAGCAGGGTGCGGATGTGCGAGCCGTCCACGTCCGCGTCGGTCATGATGACAATCTTGTGATACCGCGCCTTCTGTGCGTCGAAGTCTTCCTCGCCGATGCCCGTGCCAACCGCGGAGATGAGGGTACGAATCTCATTGTTCGAGAGTATCTTGTTCAGGTTCGCCTTCTCGACGTTCAGAATCTTGCCCCGCAGGGGCAGTATCGCCTGGTATTGCCGGTCGCGCCCCTGCTTGGCTGAGCCGCCGGCCGAGTCGCCCTCGACGATGTAGAGTTCACTTTCGGCCGGGTCCTCGGACGCGCAGTCCGCGAGCTTCCCGGGCAGGCTGTCGGACTCCAGAAGCGACCGCCGCCGCGTCAGATCGCGCGCCTTCCGCGCCGCCATCCGCGCCTTGGCCGCGGTAATCACCTTCTCGACAATCCGGTTCGCGAAGCGCGGGTTCTCCTCGAAATACTGGGCCAGCTTCTCATTCACCACGGTCTCGACCACGCTCTTCGCCTCGCCGTTGCCGAGCTTGGTCTTGGTCTGCCCCTCGAACTGCGGGTCGCCGATCTTGAGCGACACCACCGCGGTCAGCCCCTCGCGCACGTCCTCGCCGGTCAGCTCGGTGTCTTCCTTCAGCGCGCCGGACTTCCGCGCGTACTCGCCGAGCGTACGGGTCAGCGCCGCCTTGAACCCGGACAGGTGCGTGCCGCCTTCGTGGGTGTTAATGGTATTGGCGAACGAGAAGATTGACTCCACGTACCCGTCGTTGTACTCGAACGCCACGTCGACGTGCATGCCGTTCCGGTCTTCTTCAATCATCACCGGCTTGTGCAGCGCGGTCCGGCCGGTATCTAGGAACTTCACGAAGTCGACCAGCCCGTTCGGGTAGTGGAACGTCTCGCTCACGCCCGTGCGTTCGTCCTTCAGGTTGATTTTCAGGTCCTTGTTCAGGTACGCGAGCTCCCGCATCCGCGCCATGATGGTCTCGCCCTTGAACTCCACCGTCTTGAAAATCTGCTTGTCCGGCTTGAACCGGATGAGGGTTCCGCGCTGCTTCGTCTTGCCGGTGACCACGAGGTCGCTCATGGCCTTGCCGCGCTCGAAATCCATCCGGTACGCCTTGCCGTCCCGGAAAACCTCGGCGGTCAGGTGCTCGGAAAGCGCGTTCACCACCGACACGCCCACGCCGTGCAGCCCGCCCGAAATCTGGTAGACCTTGTGTTCGAACTTCGCCCCGGAATGCAGCACCGTCAGCACGACGTCGAGCGCGGACCGCTTCTCGGTCGGATGGATGTCAACCGGTATGCCGCGGCCGTTGTCCAGGACCGACACCTCGTCGTCGGCGTGAATCGTGACACTCACCTCGTCGCAGTATCCGGCCAAGGCTTCATCAACCGCATTGTCCACAACCTCGTAAATCAGGTGATGCATGCCCCGAACCCCGGTGTCGCCGATGTACATCGCCGGGCGATGCCGGACCGCTTCAAGGCCTTTCAGTACATGGATTTGCGCTGCATTGTAGGTTTCTGCCATCGGCGTTATGATAGCGTAAGTTCCTTGAATATCAAGGAGAAACGGGCCGGGCCTGGGCCGGCACGAAGCGCACGTCTTCAATGAGCCCCTTGCCGATTCGGGAAGAGATTTTGCGCAGGATTTGCGGCCTGAGAAAGGTCAGTTGGGTCATCCAGGTCGGGCCGTCAACCGCGACCACGAGCGTTTTCCGGTCCACAAACAGCGCACGGGCGTGCCGGGCGATCTTGTCGCCGGCGATTTCGGGCCACAGCGTGACCGCCGGCTGGACTGCGACCGCCTCCTGAAGGTTCAGTTGCTTGACGATGCGCGGCAGCACGCTGCCGACACTCCTGAACCTACGGTAGGGCTTCCGGCCCGGCCTACCGCGGTATGACCCGTCCGGCTTCGACATGGAATTCCTTTGCTGCGGAAGAGGATTCGAGGGGTGGAAGTTCCAAGGGTTCAACTGAGGGCGCGGTCTCTCTGCACAACGTGGCAGCCGGCTCCTCCGTTGAACCGTTGAACTGCTGAACTGTTGAACCTTGCAGCCGCCTCGCGGCGGCGTATACCATCTGTCCTCGCTCGGCGATCAATGCGAACACGAGTCCGGCTTTCTCCTCGTCCAGTTCGGAGGCGATTTCGTCCAGCAGGAACACGGGGCGCTGGTTCACCGCACCCAGCAGGTCGGCCTCGGCCAGGCGCAGGGCGATGCCGGCGAGCCGCTGCTCGCCCACCGAGCCGAACCGGCGGAGGTCCCGGCCTTTACGCTGAATCCGGATGTCATCCCGGTGCGGCCCGACCAGCGTGTGTTTCAACTGCAGCGAGCGCTGCCGCGTTGCCGCGAGGCGCTGCCGGAACACGCTCCCGATGTCGGCTGCGGTTCCGACGCTCGACCAGTACGTGAACTCTGCCGGTTCATGTGCCAGTCGCAGGAAGTATGCGGCGGCACCGGTCAGAAGCCGGTCGATTACTGCCCGGCGTTGCTCGCACACCGTGACGCCGGCCTGCACGAGTTCCTCTTCCCAGACCGAGTGCAGGTCGTCGGTCGCGCCGGTCTCCAGCAGGCGGTTGCGCTGAAGCAGCACGCGGCGATACGCACCGAGCACGCTGATGTAACTCCGGTCGGCCTTGGCCATCGCCGTATCCAGAAAGCCGCGGCGCAGGCCCGGCCCACCCCGCACCAGTTCGATGTCTTCGAGCAGAAGCACGACCACGGGCAGCCAGCCGAAGTAATCTGACAGCCGTTCAAGCACCGCACTGCCGCTGACCAACCGTTTCTCCCGACCGTCGAACCGGATTTCGGCCGATTGACCTGCGTCGTCAGTGCCTGATACAACCAATACGTCCTGGTCGAAACCGAGCAGCTCCGAGTCCGGGCAGCGCCGAAAGGACCGGCCAATCGCGAGATAGTACACAGCCTCAAGCAGGTTGGTCTTGCCTGCTGAGTTCGGTCCGAAGACGTAGTTCGCTGCCGGGGAGAACTCAAGCGCAGTCGGCTCGAGATTCCGGAACCCGCGCAGCGAGATCCTTTTCAGTGCCACTCTTCAATTTAGCTAAAACGGCATGAGGGTCAACAGGACGCAGGCCGGGACGCAAAGGACGGCGGGTGGCCGGCCATCGACTCGTCCATGCGAGTCGTCTGCGGGGCAGGGGGAGCAATCTCGGGACTTGTAAGAGTCGTTGCCTCGGGTGGTTATCCTCGGCAAGCGGCCGATTTGTGGCCGGCACTGCGAGAGGGATGCATCCCGTCGCCAGCCCGGGGGATGGCACCGGAACACGAAGGGGGGACGGCCTGCTGACCTGGCCCGGGGACTCTCTGGAAGCCAAGCCCCGGGACAGCCCGTTGACAAACCAGGGGGACAGCCCCGCGCTTAGCCCCCGGGGCAGCCCGGTGGAAAACCGGGGGGACGGCCCTATATGTAGTAGAGGGGACAGCCCGGGGGTGCGAGCTCAGTACATTGGTAACATGTTATTATCAGGACATAGGTAACACTATTCTCACATGGAGGTGTGATTATGTCCTGGTCGGTATATGGTCTGCAACATGTAAGAGCCGAGTTCGTGA
>Ga0315282_10013300_pt1 | contig 12433 bp, 17 predicted proteins | sample YL17G07_20_MG_FD_203693 | JGI IMG/M metagenome (GOLD analysis project Ga0315282, IMG submission 203693) | Sediment microbial communities from Yellowstone Lake, YNP, Wyoming, USA - YL17G07_20 | ecosystem: Environmental > Aquatic > Freshwater > Lake > Sediment | place: USA: Wyoming | collected... | reverse complement strand
GCACGGACTCCGATGCCTGATAGAGCATCTACAAGCGGTCCTATGGGCCTCATTGTAAGTGAGGGACCTCCCGTGAGTCTGCACTTCCCCCTCATGAGGCTGCAAGCAGCCGTCATGAGCCTAAGGGTTGTACCAGACTCGCCGCAGTCGAGGTCACCATATGGCTCGCCGAGCTTGCCGCCCTCGACCACCCAGTTCGTCCCTTTGGTTACCTTGACCCCCAGGCCATAGAGGATCCTGCCTGTCGCCTCGGTGTCATTGGAGCTAAGTGGGTTCTCGATGGTTGTGCGCCCCCTCGCAAGGGAACCAAGGACTAGGGCCCTGTGTGTCATGCTCTTCGAAGGGGGAGCCTTCACCCTACCACTGATCCCTGAGCTCCGCAGAGTCACCTTCAAGCCCCGACTCTCCCAAACCAGCCGACGATCTCTCCAGCGACCTCGCCTGGGGTCCTCTGATCGGTGTCGACGATGAGGTCTGCGGCGGCGTAGTACGCCTTCCTCCTCGCATCCATTAGCATTCTGACCCTTAGCGCCCTATCCGGTGCGACGAGTAGCGGACGGGTGTCACCCGCCACACGGCTCAGCACCTCGACGGGGCTCGCGGTGAGAAGTACCATGCGACCACCCCTCCTTAGATTGGAAACGTTGGAGGTGTCGAGGACCGTCCCCCCACCGAGGGCGATGACGGCGTCGTCGAGGGAGGAAGCGCGCGCTACTGCCTCACGCTCAAGCTCCCTGAAGGCCGACTCCCCCCTGGTGGCGAATATCTCTGCGACGGGCATTCCGGCCTCTGCCTCGACCACCGAGTCGGTATCGACGAATCGGCGCCCCGTCCTTTCGGCGACAAGCCTGCCGACCGTAGTCTTGCCGACTCCCATGAAGCCGAAGAGGGCGATGTTCAAGGACAGGCACCTCCGAGGGCATCGAGAACCGCTGCCTCCATGAGCTCGACTGGCGCCTCCCTCCAGGTCCACAGGCGGAACGCCTCCCCCCCCTGGTAGACGAGCATCCGGATGCCGCCAAGCGTCCGTGCCTCTGCCGCCTCCGCGTCACTGAGCAGCCGGGTCTTAGGGGGGTTGTAGACGAGGTCGAAGACGATGATGCCTCGGTGCAGCATGGAGGCCTCGACGGGGGACGCCCCAGCGTTAGGTGCCATCCCGACCGGGGTCGCGTTGACCAGCACGTCCGCCTTCCTCAATCTAGAACCCAGCTCCCCCAGTCCACCAGACTCCGCCCCGATCACCTCAGCGAGTCGCCGAGCCTTCACCTCGTCCCGGTTGAGTATCGCGAGCCCAGCTCCTTCCCTCGCAAGAGCATAGCCGACGGACCTAGCGGCCCCACCGGCGCCGAGGAGCACCACTCTCGCACCTCCGAGGGGACCGTAGACCTCTCTGAGGGCCCTTACCGCGGCGGAGCCGTCGGTGTTGTAGCCAACGAGGGTGCCCCCCTCATTGACGATAGTGTTGACGGCGCCAACGGCCCCAGCAGACTGGTCCAGCCGGTCCACGAGGTACGCGACGGCGACCTTGTGGGGAATCGTAACGTTCGAGCCCAATGTGTCCGGGTTCCTAAGCTGATCAACAGTCGCGGCGAGGTTCTCCATTTCGACGTCTAGGAGCCTGTACTCGGCGTCGAGGCCGAGGGCATGGAAGGCGGCGTTCTGCATAACGGCGCTCATCGAGTGGGCGACGGGGTGGCCGAGGAGGTAGCAGGTTCTCATCACTCGACCCCCATGAGTGAGTAGATCTTCCTCATCCTTGTGACCGTGAGCTGCCCCTGCGCGACTTCCTCGCCCTCATGTGCTGACGCGTATGTGAAGGCGCCGCCGACGAGGGGTGAGAGGACGCGGGACGGGACACCGTGGGTCCCCATGGCGAAGCAGACGTTCCCGGGGTGCGCTCGGAGAAAGTCGAGGCAGACGAGGCTCTCAGCATAGCATCCAGCGGTTCCCACGACCTTGAGCAGAGATGCACCCAGTACGCTTGCGTCTCTGAGCAGCGACTCCATCTCCCCAACTCCGGGAACGCAAGCACTGTAGTGGCGTGAGGCGATCACCTTCGCTCCTCCATCAGCGGCTTTCCTCACGAGCCAGGCGACGTCGGCTGAAAGCTCGACGTCCACGTAATCTACCCCCACATCGAGGGCGGAGGAAAGCAGCCCGATCCTTTCCCTTTCGGCTCCCCTCCACAGGCCGCCCTCAGACGCGAGCCTATTCGTCGCGATGATGGGGAGGTCGGTTGCGTCCCTGAGCCTGCGCACGTCAACGTTTCCACCCGAGTAATCAAGCCTCAGCTCGACCAGGTCAACGTCACCGTCGAGTTGTCCTATGAGGTCGAGGGCACTCTCGGTGTTGTGGACGGGGACGGAGGCGCATATCCTGGGGCGCACCTTTACCCCTCCAGTGCCCGCACTATCTCGGCCTCTGGGATCTCCCTGACCACCGGAGGCTTGCCGATTCCAGTGGGAAGGACGAACCTAATAGCCCCGGCCTCTGCCTTCTTGTCCTTCCTCATCGCCCTTACGAGCTTCGTGGTACTCATATCGGGAACCTCCGTGGGAAGACCGAGGGCGCGGAGTAGGGAGGTCTGCCGCATGGCATCCGCTTCCTTCAGCAGCCTCGCTCTCACGGCGATCCTCGACGCAGCGACCATACCGATGGCGACCGCCTCGCCGTGGCGCACTGAGTGTCGGCTCATTGTCTCGACGGCGTGGCCGAGGGTGTGGCCGTAGTTGAGGGCAGCGCGGATGCCGCGAGTGTCCCTCTCATCTGCCTCGACGTACCGGGCCTTGATGGCGGAGCAGCGTGAGACGACAGCCGTGAGCTCGCCGGAGTCAGCCCTTAGTAGGGAGTCCACCTTTTCCTCGACTCTCGCGAGGAGAGCCGCGTCGGAGATCACCCCATACTTGACGACCTCGCCGAGGCCGGAAGCTACCTCCCTCGGGGGCAGCGTCCTGAGGAACGACGTGTCGGAGACGACGAGGCTCGGCTGATGGAAGGAGCCGATGAGGTTCTTCCCCCTCGCCTGGTTTACAGCTGCCTTACCGCCGATCCCGCTGTCGACCTGCCCCAACAGCGTCGTGGGGACCTGGATGACCCGTATCCCCCGGAGGTAGACGGAAGCAGCGAATCCGGCGACGTCGCCGACAGTGCCGCCACCGAGGGCGACAACCACCCCCTTCCGGTCGAGACCCCGCTCGATGAGCCTTCCAACTACCTTGCCCGCCCATCCCCAAGTCTTCGCCGCCTCCCCCTCGGGGAGAAGGATCTTTGAGGGATGTAGTTCACCTAGGGATGCCGCAGCCTCTTCGCCGTAGAGCATGTCGACCGACGTGGACGTGACGAGGGCGCACCCTGTAGCGCCCGGGGCGGCCTCGGCCACGAGGCTCCCTAGCCTGCTAAGCAGCCCCTCACCCACGAGTATCGGGTAGCTCCGCTCGTCGAGGGCAACAGTTGCTGCCCTCCACCCCTGTGCGAGCATACCTGCTACAGCCTTTTCCCCACCGCAGCGGCGATGGGCTCGAGCTCCTTAACCATGCACCTGAACTCCTCCGGGTGGAGGCTCTGGTCTCCGTCGCTCAGCGCCTTCTCTGGGTGGCAATGGACCTCGACGAGGAGGCCGTCCGCCCCGGCGACGACGCCTGCCTTAGCCATCGGTGAGACGAGGCTCCGGACTCCCGTCCCGTGGCTAGGGTCAACGACGACTGGGAGGTCGCTGATCTGCTTGATGATGGGAACCGCCGAGATGTCGAGGGTGTTCCTAGTTATCGTCTCATACGTGCGGATCCCCCTCTCACATAGGATGACCTGGTGGTTCCCCTCGCTGAGGACGTACTCGGCGCATCCGAGCCACTCCTCGATGGTGGCGCTCATTCCCCTTTTGAGGAGGATGGGCTTCTCAGCCCGCCCCACCCGCTTGAGGAGGGAGTAGTTCTGCATGTTCCTGGACCCGATCTGTAGGATGTCAGCATACCCCTCGACGAGCTCCACGTCCTCGGGTGCCATCACCTCGGTGACGATCGGCATCCCAGTTAGACGCCTCGCCTCGTCAAGTATCTTGAGGCCTTCCTCACCTAGCCCCTGGAAGCTGTACGGGAGCGTCCTCGGCTTGTAGGCGCCCCCGCGGAGTATGTGGCCCCCCGCGGCCTTCACGGCCTGAGCGACATCAAGCAGCTGCTCCCTCGACTCGACGGAACAAGGCCCCGCCATGACGACGAGCTCCTCCCCGCCTATCACGTGGCCTCCGACCCTGACCCTGGTCGGGCCGCCGTTCTTGACGGCGAGCTTGATCTTCGGACTAACCACTAGCTTCGACAACGCCCTGCGCCTCCTAGTGCTCCTCAGCGCAGGCCTGGGCCGAAAAACCCGAAATCCATGTGAGCCGATGGGTTCTTCGCCATCACCGCATGGGTGAGGTTTTCTACAGGGACTCCGTCCCGGGTTGTGTTTCTAAGAACTGGGCTTAGAGTGTATCTGTGCGTGTCTACTCGAATTGGCGCATTGATTGCACCTGTGATATGCCTACCGTAGGGGATGAGTTGACGTATTTAATATTAACGGGTGATTTCTGAGGGTGAGAGTTCCTCTTGATCGGATGCTAGTGAGCGGGCGGACCTACCGACAAAGCTCAATACCCCGTGGCGGCACCGTCTAGCGCAGGTACCCAGATGAAGCGCATAGTCCTCGACACGGACCCGGGCGTCGATGACGCCCTCGCCTTCATGCTCGCTTTCTCCTCCCCCGAGATAAGCGTGGAAGCAGTCACCACCGTCGACGGTAACGTCGACGTAGAGAAGGACACTCGGAACGCCCTCCAGCTCCTCGAGTTCCTCGGGAGGACAGACGTACCCGTCGCGAGGGGGGCCGAGCACCCGATGCTCCGCAGGATGGAGCATGCGGAGAGCTTCCACGGCACTACGGGGTTGATGGACGCTAAGCTGCCTGCGCCGAAGAAGAAACCCGACGAGCGGAACGCCACCCGCCTCATAATCGACGAGGTCGACAGGCTAGGGAGGGATATTACCCTCGTGGCGATCGGGCCCCTCACAAACATAGCCTCCGCTATACTAGCAGACTCGACACTTCCTAAGCGGGTTGGCGGCCTCGTCATCATGGGTGGCGCCTTCGGTCTCACTCCCTACGGCGTCGGGAACGCCAACGCCGTCGCCGAGTTCAACGTCTGGTATGACCCCGAGGCGGCGAAAGTCGTTTTCGACAGCGGGATCCCTATGGTCTGCGCGGGCCTCGACACGACGACCCACCCCGACTACAGGCTCAGTTCGAAGATGTACGAGGAGATAGTCGCGCTGAGGACGTCGCGGTCCAGGCTGATAGAAGGACTGATCGGGAAGATCGTGAGGAACTACAACGGCTTCAGCCTCCACGACCCGATGGCACTCGCCTACGCCGCCGATCCGACGATATTCAAGACTGAGCGCCACAGGGTCGAGGTCGAGACGACTGGGACGCAAACCGTCGGAATGACTGTCGTGGACAGAAGGCGGGCCCACCACGTGGACGACTCCTCCGGCCCCCACGAGGTCATCGTTGAGGTGGACGCGAAGCGCTTCCACGGGATGATCATGGACCGGGTCGCGAGAGGTGGCTGAGACGACCGACCTCATCACCTGCGGCGCCATAAACTGGGACATCAACCTCTTCGTGGAACGCCTCCCCCGGAGAGGAGAGGAGATCACCGTGGGTGAGATACAGAGGGTCTCCGGTGGGACCGCCGCCAATGTGGCCGTCGCCGCTGCGCGCCTCCTCGGGCCAAAGCGGGTAGCCTTCATCGGTGCCCTCGGCCAGGACGAGATCGCGGACAGGCAGAGGGAGATACTCTGGGAGGAGGGTGTCGACGACTCTGGCCTCGTCTTCCTCCATGGGGAGGAGTCGGGTCAGGCGTACATCACCATCGGCGCCGGTGGGGAGAACGAGATACACACCTATTTCGGTGCGAACCTCAAGCTCGACGGGATGTGCCTCCGGGAACCTGAGAGGCTTAGGCTGATTGAGAAGGCCAAGATGTGCGTCATCATGGATCCACCCATCGAGACTGCTCGGTGCCTCGCCGAGCTCTGCAGGGAGAAGGGGGTCACGGTGGCGTGGGATCCGGGGGTCTACGCGGACATGGGGATTGACGCACTCCTACCCACCCTCCAGAACACGGACTACTTCATCCTCAACCACGTCGAGTTCGAGAACCTCCTCGGGACGAGCGAGCCGAGGGAGGTCGCCGCCCTCATGTCGAAGCGGGTCCGAGGCATCAAGTGCATCATTAAGCACGGGAAGGAGGGATGCACTCTAACCCATGATGGAGTCGGGGAGACCGTTCACATCGATGCTGTTCCGATAGAGCGCATGGGGATGACCGTGGTCAACACCGTCGGATCAGGGGACGCATTCATCGGAGGCTTCGCCTCGGCGAAGGTGGAGGGACTCGGGGACACCGACGCCCTCAGGTGGGGCAACGCGGCTGGGAGCTTCAAGGCGACTAGGAAGGAGACCCGCGGCGGCCCGACCCGCGCCCAGCTCCTGGAGCTGATCGAGAGATGGAGGGAGATGTGATTATCGCTGAAGGTTCCGAGAGGGTCGCCGCCTACCTGAGGGAGAGGGGGATCCAAGCGAGGGTCGCCACCCTCGACGAGTCGACCCGCACCAGCCAGCTCGCCGCCGACGCCCTCGGCTGCACAGTCGCAGAGATCGCGAAGAGCATCGCCTTCAGAGCCGGGGACTCGGCCGTGGTCGTCGTCATCAGCGGGGACAGGAGGGTCGACCAGAAGAAGGTCTCCGCCCTCATCGGAGTGAGGGCGGGATTCGCAGACGCCGAGGCTGTGAGGAAGCTGACGGGCTACCCCATCGGAGGCGTCCCACCATTCCCACACAAAGCAGGGGTCAGGGTCCTACTCGACCGGAGCCTGACCCGCTTCAGCAATGTATGGGCTGCAGCGGGGACTCCAAACTCGGTGATGCAGCTTGACGTAGCGCAGTTGAGGGACGTCGTCGGCGGCGACCTCGTGGATGTAGCCCAGTGAGCAGAACCCATTTTACCGGCCTCGTTCTCTTCTCCCCGCCGTACAAGACGGGAAATCAGCGCCGGACGGCTTCGGGATCCTCAGCAGGGGTAACGTGGACATTGACCTTCTCCAGAGCGCTAAGGTGTCGTGGAGCAGGGACAAGAGTCCGTGGAATGTCGCTGAGGGAGTCCTGAGCCACAAGTGTGCTGTCAAGGACGTCTCCCTCTGCAGATACTTCTGCGGCGTCGACTACCCAGACAAGAAAAGATGTGCTTACGGGCAGGTCTAGACCAGCTCTGCCAGCTCCCGCATGTCGTCGATGACGGCGTCAGGCTTCAGCTCTGTCAATCTTTTACGGTCGTCAGTACCGGTCGTAACTCCTACGGTGTGGACCCCTGCCTTCTTCCCAGCCTCGAGCCCGATCACTGTGTCCTCCACAAGGACAGCATCACGCGCCTCCACCCCGAGGGTGTTAAGGGTCAGCTCGACGATGTCCGGGGAGGGCTTCGGTTTAGGAACGTCGTTTATGCCGAGGACAAGCTCGAAGTTGCTCAATAGCCCGAGGCGGTCGAGGAGCCGGCGCGCGACGTCAGAGCGCTTCGAGGTCGCGACGCTCTGAATTAGTCCCCTCGACTTGAGTGCGGAGAGTGTGTCGGGGACGCCATGCAGGATGACGGTGGTCATCGGGGCAAGGTCGTCGTATATTTCCACATACCTGTCCCAGCACCACTGGACTCTCCGGTGCTTCCTGGCAGGTAGCGCCCTCCGGAACATCTCGACGAGGGGGAGGCCTATCATTGGCTCGATGAATGACCTGGGACGCTCGGTTTCTTCGAGCTCGACGAGTACACGGTTGAAGGTGGCGTATATAGCCTCGCGTGAATCGATCAACGTTCCGTCGAGGTCGTATATGACGAGCCTTACTCCCCTGAGCATCACCGCACCCCTCCGCCCCGGGGGCTTTAAACGGTTGCCACTAGAGCTTCAGCGGGGTCCCGTAGGCCTCGGAGTGGAAGACCTCTTGGAAGGGCCTCCTGGTTCGGGCAGCAGGTGATTCGTTGGGTACGCCTATGGGCAGGAGGCAGATCACCTTCCTGTCCTCAGGTATGCCGAGGAGAGCCTTGACCTGGTCCTCCTCGAATGCTCCGATCCAGCAGCAGCCGTAGCCGAGGCTCCAAGCAGCGAGGAACATGTGCTCCACCGGGATCATCGGGTCCCTCTCGACCCAGCGGCCATAGCCACCAGGCGACTGGGACGGGTCGGAGAAGACGGTGACGATGGCACCTGCGTCTCCGGTCCACGCCTGGTTCCGGGCGGCCTCGGCCAGCTTCTTCTTCCTCTCTGGGTCACGGACGACGACGAATCCCCAGGGCTGCTTGTTCCCCGCCGAGGGGGCTAGCCTGGCAGCCTCCAATATCTTCTTCAGGTCCGCGTCTGGGACGGGTATCGGCTTGTACTTCCTGATGCTCCTGCGTGTCTCTATCGCCTTGAGGACTTCCATGCTGCGAAGGAAATACGACGTCCCTTATATTGGCTACCTGGGTTTCGGCAATACTCTGCGAGTAGAAGGAGTGATCCCCAAAGAAGCGGGGATTTATTATTGCGTGGGCTTCTTGGCGTCGACCGCAGCCTGGAGGCTCTTTGCCCTGGCGTTCGCCCTGGCGATGATCTCCGCGGCCGTCTCGGGGGTGACGATCCCTGCCTCGACGGCTACCCTCCGCGCGTTCTGGGCAGCCATCGCGACTAGGGCCGGCGCTGTCTCCGCCGTGGCGTACTCGGCCTGGATGGCGACCTGGTAGGCGCCACCGTAGGCGTCCATCAGCTGCTTCCTGTAGGACGGGATGTCGAGGAGAAGGGCTTTCCCGGGTATGATGGAGCCCCTCTCGTAGACGACCTTGAGGCTGAGGCCGCTCTGAGCCGCCTTTATGCCGAGCCTCTGGAGGAGGTCGGCCATGTCAGCGGTGATCGTGTCCCCCTTCTGGGCTATGACCGTGTCCTGGACGACCCAGATGTTGCCGCCCTCGATGCGTGTCTTGATGCCGAGGGTGCCGAACTTGGCGATCATGGGGCCGGGGCTGATCCCCGTGTTGCCCGCTGGGATCGTCAGCTCCTTGAGGGCTATGTCTCCGGGCTTGGCGAAGCTCTCGACCTTGCTCTTGTCGAGGTTCATCGCCAGCTTGAAGGGGTTCCCGTTGGTGAAGATGAAGACGTTGGGTCCCTCCACCGCCTTGATGAACTCATTCACAGCTGCCTTTCCGGCTTTCTCCATGCTGATCCTCATCAGGGTGTTCTTTACGACCTTGATGGAGAGCTGGCCGCGGAGGCTCTTGCGGAGGTCCATGAGCATCCTGCTCTCGACCTTGTAGAGGTTTGCGGCCGCGATCACGTCGTACCTCTTGAGTAGGTCGACGGTCTCTTCGACCGTCGCCGCCTTCAGTTCTGATACCTGGTGCGACATCATGGCCACCTCAGTAGAGCCTCACCGGCTGGCCCATGGTGAGCTTGAGGTATATGCTGCGGACGTTTCCGTAGCCCCTCTTCGTCGCCGCGATGAGGGCGTTGAGGACCGCCTCTATGTTCTGGGTCACCTGCTCGTCGGTCATGTTCTCCTTCCCGACCATGCAGTGGCAGAAGAGCTTGTCCCGGCTTCTCAGTACGACGGCTCGTCGCTCCCTCTCGATGATGTTATCGACCGGCGCCTGCGGGGGTACCGGCGTAGGCATCTTGCCGCGTGGGCCTAGGATGGGACCCGCTACGCGGCCAACCGTGGGCATCAGAGGCGCCTCGCTGATGAATATGTCGAAGTCCTTGAGGCGCTTCTTCGCTGCCTTCTTGTCCTTCGCGAGGTCGTTGAGCTCCGTCGGGTCGATGACCTCGTCGGCTCCGCTCCTCCTCGCCCTGAGGGCGAGGTCTCCTCCCGCGAAGACGAGGACCTTCTGCCCCGAGATCCCGTTGGGGAGCTGGACTCGGAGGTTGACCCTGTTCTCGGGCCTCTTCATGTCGAGCTCTCGAAGGTTGATGGCGAGCTCGAAGGTCTGCTCGAACCTCCTCTTCTTGGAGGTGGAGCGGGCGTTAGCGATCGCCTCCTGTATCTGGTTGCGCTGGAGTGACATCCTATGCAACCTCCTTGAGTTTGTCGTCGTAGGCGCCGCTCTTGATCAGCTGTTGGATCTCCTTGGGCTCCTTGCCGTCGACTGTGAGGCCCATGCTCTGGGCGGTGCCCAGGACCTCTCTGACTGCCGACTTAGTGTCGGCCGCGTAGAGGCCAGCCTTCTTCTTCCTGGCGACGCTGACGAGGTCCTCGAACTTGAGGTCGCCGACCTTCGCCGAGTTGGGTGTGCCCGAGCCCTTGGATACCTTTGCGGCCTGTGTGAGCAGGGCGAAGGTGGAGAGCATCCCGACCTTTACCACGAAGGCGCGGGTGTCGGTGTCGATCACTACGTCGACGGGGACTGGGGTCCCGTTGTACTCTCCGGTCATCTTGTTGATCTCGGCGACGATCGCCATTATGTTGACGCCCATCGGCCCAAGCGCTGGACCGATCGGCGGTCCGCCTGACGCCCCCCCTCCGGGGACGATGAAGTTGAATCTTTTTTCTACCATTCTCAGCTAGCTCCTTTAACCTCCCGGACATAGTCGGCGTGGACGGTTATCGGCAGGCTGAATGCCGCCTCCAGGATCTCGATCGTGACTTCTTCCTTGGAGGTATCCACGCGCACCACCTTGGCCTGCATACCCTTGAAGGGCCCGGCTACGACCTCGACCAGGGTGCCCTCCGCCAGCCCCTCTATGGCTGGTTTCGTCTCTAGGTACCGGTCGATCTCCGACGGGGAGACCGTCCCCTGCACCCGCTCCCTGGCGTATCGGACGCCGCGTATGAGCTCGTCAACCATGTGGGGGTTGACGCTCTCAACGATTATGTAGCCCTTCAGCTCGGCGGGGGCTAGGATGGCGAGGACGGAGATGTGCTCGACCCTCGCCTTGTCGGCGAGCATCTCGGCTACCGTCCTCTCCTGCCCGTTCGTCACCTTTACGGCGTAGAGCTGGGTCTGAGGCCTGTCTGCCACATTTGCCACGTCCGGTGCACCGTAAGCGATAGAGGATGGCTAATATTAACGTTGCTTACCTGGAGCTGAAAGATGAACCCGGCTCAGCCCATGCCGGAGAGGGTCGTCGCGATGACCCTGATGATGAAGCCTATGCCGCCGAGGAGGGCGACGCCGGCGAGCACTATCTTGGCGCTGAGGCTGAAGGTCTTCCAGTCCGGCCTGTTGATGGTCTGGAGTAGGTGCCTAGCGCTCTCGAGGAAGTCCCCTATTCCCATGGCGACCGACCTATTGAGGGGCTGGGGGAGCGTTAAAACCTTTCCTAATCAGCTAGGAGCTTGTCAGCGAACCATCCGGCGTCGAAGGGCTGTAGGTCGTCGTACCCCTGCCCCACGCCGATGTAGATCACGGGCTTCCCCGTGAGGTAGCTGACGCTGAGGCTCGAGCCTCCCTTCGCGTCGGCGTCGACCTTCGTCAGGATCACGGCGTCGAAGCCCACGGCCTTTTCGAAGGTGAGGGCCTGCTCCGTGGCGTCGTTCCCGACGAGTGAGTCGAGGATCATGATGGTGAGGTCGGGCTGCACGACCCGCTTTATCTTCGTCAGTTCATCCATCAGATTCCGGTTCGTCTGCATTCTCCCGGCGGTATCAATGAGGACAGCGTCGATCCCCCTGGCTTTGGCGTGCTGGACGGCATCGTAGCCGACGGCCGCCGCGTCGCTCCCGTACTGGTGCTTAATGACTTTAACGTCTAAACGACGGGCGTGCTCTTCCAACTGCTCTATCGCCCCGGCGCGGTAGGTGTCACCGGAGGCGAGGACGACGTTGTAGCCGTTCTTCTGGAGGAGCCGGGCGACCTTAGCGATGCTCGTGGTCTTCCCCGTCCCGTTTATGCCCACGAACATTATGACGCAGGGGCGGCCCTGCCTTTTGGCCTCGGCCACGGATCCGAGGAGGTCGACGGACTTCGCCTGCATGACCGCCTCGATCGATTCGCGGAGTGCTTCCCTCACCTGCTTCGACTTGTCCCCGAAGCGCTTAGCCTCCGATCCGGTGAGGCGATTGGTTAGCTCGTCGGTGATCTTCTCCGCGATCTCGACGGATACGTCGTTCGAGATTAATTGCATCTGTAGGTCACTGGCGAGGGGCGCGAGGTCCTTCTCCGTTAGGCCGGTCTTGGAGATCTTGTCTACGACGCCCTTGAGGCCCTGCCTGAGCCTATCGAACACGGGCGGCCTCACCCTGGAGCTCGCCCTGGAGCCTGTTCCCGGATTCTTGGTGGGCCTGCATCTGGGCGACGATCTGGCCGAGCTGCTCCTCGGCGGCAGCCGCGTTCTTCTCGACCTCCTCGAGGCGCTTCGCTACGTCCTCGAGGGCT
>Ga0315282_10013299_pt1 | contig 12434 bp, 13 predicted proteins | sample YL17G07_20_MG_FD_203693 | JGI IMG/M metagenome (GOLD analysis project Ga0315282, IMG submission 203693) | Sediment microbial communities from Yellowstone Lake, YNP, Wyoming, USA - YL17G07_20 | ecosystem: Environmental > Aquatic > Freshwater > Lake > Sediment | place: USA: Wyoming | collected... | reverse complement strand
CCGCTCCATCACCTCCCGATCGAACTCCAAGTCGAGGTTGGGCAAGACGGACTGCAGAAAATTCCCCAGCTCCTCCTGATACTGCGTCTTCAAAGCGTCGAATTCCGCCTGGGCGTCAATTTCAATGGCGGTCAACCCTGAAGACACGCGAGTGGGTTGGGCGCCGATTTCCATCTCCAAGCAGTCGGAGAGCGAGTGGGCGGGATCGGTGGAAAAAAGCAGGACTTCCTTTCCCGGAAGGTCATGAGCCAGGCGCAGCGCGGTCGCGCAGGCCAAGGTCGTCTTGCCGACGCCGCCCTTCCCGGCCAAGAGCAGGAGGGCGGCATCCGGAGGGAAAGGATAGCCGGCCGCCTCGACTTGGAAGTTCAGCTCCATCGGCGCCTGGTGAAGAACCGGACGTGGATCGGGCAGAACGACCACGTGGCTCCAGAATCCTTGCAGGCGTTCTTTGCGCACTTCCTCCGGATACAAGGGAAGCCCCCAGAATGAGTATCTGGATAAACTGGCATTGTGAAAGATTTTCGCCAGCTCCCTTTGTTGATGGATCCGCTCGGCCTGACACGTCGGACAGGCGAGGTCAGGATAAAGACGATTGACCACCAGATCGGTCACGGGCACCTTGAGGATTTCCAGCTCCCCCAGCAGGGCCAGGGTTTCCCGGACGCTTAAAACCTCGGCGAGCATCACCGGCACAAAGCGGCAGAGCCGAGGATCCCGCATCAGAAGTTCCATCTGTTGGAGCGAGGAAGACAATTCCTCCAGGAAGAGATCATTCTGGTCCCGTTGATATCTGCCGGAGAAGAGTTTTTTCATATAGCGGTGCTTGGCCAGGAGCGCGTCCAGCGCTTCCAGCCATTTTCGAATCAGGCGGGGCATCTCCAAAAGTTTCAGGGTATGTCCGGTGGGGGCGGTATCCAGGATAATGCAATCGTAGGACCGCTCTTTCACCCACCGGGTGATCTCGAGAAAGCTCATAAGCTCATCCATGCCCGGCAGGGAGAGTTCGAGAAACTGGGCAATGTCGTCTTCATCCAGGAAGGTCCCCCGCGATGCAATTTCTTTCAGCTTCGGGCCGTGCTTTTCCTTGAAAGCCCTCAAGTATTCCTGCGCATCCAGCTCCAGGACTTTGAGATTGGGCGGAAGCGGAAAGCCGGCTAAACTATCGCTCAGCGAGTGAGCCGGGTCCGTCGAGGCCAGGAGATAAGATACGGAAGGATCATTCCGCGCGATCTGGAGAGCGGTGGCGACGGCGCAGGTGGTTTTCCCCACCCCGCCTTTACCGCCGAACATCAGCAGCCGCAGGTCCGGGTTAAGCCCGAGGAAAGGTGGAAACGTGGCAGAACCATTTTTCATCCATCCTCCCCTTCCTCTTCTTCCCCCTGCTCTTCTTCCCCCTTCTCTTCGCGAGACGCGAGAGTCTCCAGCCGGTCGAGGAGCTCCTTTTCCCGGGCGTTAAACTCCGCCTCGGTGATTTGCCCGGTCTCCAGCATCATATACAGCTCGCTCAGTTCGGCGGTGACGGCTTCCGCTTCATTCGCGAGTTCTTTTTGAGCAATATCATGGATCTGTTTGAAGACCCAGAGGGGGCCCCGAATCGGAAGCAGCAAAAGGTCGTCTATGATCAGCATGTTTTCCCCTCCCCCGCAGATGGGCGGCTCAAAGACTGAGGTTCAGCTCGACGAAGTTATGCGGCGCCCAGGGACCGTTGTAGTTGAAGGCAAAATGGTTATCGAACACTCTGGCCGCCTCGAAGACGCCGGCATCAAAGTCCGCGAGCGACCGGCGTCCCACCAGGCACGCCAGCTTCATCACCTCCCGCTCGTTCTTCGGTGAATTACGCTTGAGCTCAAAGCAACAAGCGGACAGGATCGCCTCCACCTTTTGAGTTTGCTCCTCCCGGTCCGCCTGGAGGATGCGGTCAAAGGTTCTTCCCAACTCCACCTTGTCGGCCGGGGTCGGCTCCAGGCAGGCGCTGAAAAGACGGTCCCGGGCCACCCGCAGCTCGGGATGGATGAAGACAAAATACTCAAAGATGTTGGGCACGTCCCAGCAGACCCGCAACCCCATTTCCACCTTGTCCGCCACGCGCTGCAGTTGCTCCAACAAGGCTTCCTGGTTCTTCGAAAGGATCCTCCGGATTTCCTCGGCGTTGGCGGCGATGATCCCAAACGTCATCGGGAGCGGGGTAGTTTCTTCCATGAGCTTTTTCAGCACTTGCTGGTGAGCCCCCAGATGGCGGCGTTCCGGCCGGAGCTTCGCGCCGTCAAGATCACTGACCACCGCGGCGAGCCGGCCATTGGAAACGGCATAAACCGGGGCGTCCCCGATGCCGCCGTAATCGTAGGTTCGGTCTTGAGGCCCTTCCACGATGGCGTAGAGGAAACTTCCCTTGTTATTGATTGGATCCGTCATTTCTCTATCCGACTTTTTCTCCGTAACGTGGGATTCGGATGAAGACCGGTTTTGAAGGGCGACCGGCATTCTTGCCGGTCCAGTTCCAAATTCATTCCTCTTTCCCTCATTCTCCAACTGCGGTCGCGCGCACCGGAGTCCAGTCGGCTTCGGCTGAAGGGCGTTGCGTGACGTTCGAGAATTTGACCGACTTAATGTTGCCCTGATCGATCTTGACCTCCAGGAGACAACTGCAAGCGAAGCATTTGATCTGGCCGTCATAATCGCTATAGGCCTGGTCGAGATCAACCGTATGCCCGCAGGAAAGACAATTAATTTTCATGGGATAATCTCCTTACTCCGAGTCGCCTCCCGATTTAGTACCTAATCTTGAACCCTCCCGCGCCCGGAGAGGGCGCCGGCTGGGACTCGACACCCTTGAGAGGGGAGGGATTGCCGCCCTCGGGATGGTTCAGGGCCTGCAATATTTCCTTTTCTTCGGCCGTGATCTCCTGGAAGCGGGCATCAATCATTTCCATCCTCTTCCTCGCACTCTCCCTTTCTTGTCCGCGCCGGAATCTCTCCATCTCCAGGCAGCTCAACTTCATATAGGCCTTATAAGGGGCGGCAACCCCTTGCTCAACCATTCCCGAGTGAGTCCGAATCTCTTGCAATCCGCGCATGGTTCTTTTCCGGATGGCCATGACGATTCCTTTCTGTTCAGGCGGCCTGCTTTAAATCGGCGCAGACCTTTCGAATCACCTCTTCCACCTTCGGCATGATCATGGTTTCCTCATCCCGGACCACCCGGGCCGTGTCGGTCGAGAGGATATCGCGCCAGACGCTTTGGAAGAAAGCGTCCTCCCAGCGGGCATGACTCCCCCGGATCGCCAGCACCTTGGCCATGGCAATACAGGCCCGGATCGTGGGCCGATGATGGTTGACCCCCACGCCCCGCAATTCCCGCACAATTTCTACGATCTTCTCGGCCTCCGGCCGGGAGATGCCGGACTTGGCCATCGTAATCCGGGTCTCGGTCTCCCGGTCGTAATGTCCAAGTTGAATCGTAATCAGACGATCCATCAAGGCATCCTGGGTCCGGTGGACCCCGGCATACTCCTCCGGGTTGGAGGTGAAAATCGCGTGAAATTCCGGGTGCACTTCCAGATAACCCTCCCCCGTCCGCCTCAGCTTCGGGAGGTTGAGAATCCGTTCGGAGAGGATGCTGAGCAGCGTGTTGTTCGCCTCGGCCCGCGAACGGTTGAATTCATCGTAAATCAGGGTATAACCCTTTCGGCAGGCGGTGGTCAGACGGTTATCCACCCAAAGGCTTTTCATCTCATCTTCCGTCTTCAGGACGGAATGGATGAAATTATCCACCAGCGTCCGCCGGCGGTATCCGGAATCGCGGCCCACCAGGTCGGAACTGCCAAACTCGTCATCCCCGTGGATGAGGGAGACGGGACGGCCGAGTTGGGCGGCGACGTGAAAGGCCAGGGTTGTCTTCCCGGTTCCGGCCGTGCCGGCAAAATGGACCGGGTAACCCGCCTTCAGGTAGGCCAGGGCGCGCTCTGTAATTTGCTCGACCTCGGGCGAAGAAACGAACCCATCGCCGGGTTCGATCAGGATCTTGTCGCCGACGATCTGTTCCCGGACGGTGGATACGGATACCACATGCAAGGCGTTATCATTCATTTTGTCATTACCCCACTGAGTTTTATTAAAGATCTGGTTCCACTTGCCGTGCCACGCGTAGGGGTGAAATTTCACCCCTACGCCGGCCACGCCCTCCGCATTCCGAAGGGGTCCATCCTCATGCCACCGCAAAAGACGATGGCCGGCTTATCCTTTGCCCTTTTTTCCTTTTGATGCGGACTTCGTTTTTTGAGAAGTCTTTTCCGCCCTCGGAGCAAACGAACCAAAAAAAGCCCGATGGGCGCCGGCGAGATCAGTTGCCATCTCGCTTCTGATCGAAGCGACAGAGGACTTCAGGTTTGCAATGAAATCCATCCGCGCGCTTCGCAAAGCAACTGCCATCTCGCTTCTGGCATTAGAAAAATCTGCCAGCATCGAAGTGATCGAGGATTTCAGGTCTTTGATGAAATCCCCGCGTGCGCTTCGCAAAGCATCCACTTCCCCGCGCAATCGGGTCATGTCATCGGTTAAAGCACCCATGATGATACTTCCTTTCTTGTCTCGAGGTTTGGGATTTCCGTGAGGCGGGAGACCGCCCGGCAGTTCCCCGCCTCACGAAGGAAATCCCCGGTTGATTCCGCCTCAGGCTGGCGCGGCGGCGCTGGCGGTCAGGCCGATGGCTTCCGCATACTTGAGATAGGTCTCGACGGAAGCGATCACCACTCTGGCCTCGATCGAGAGCAGCTCGATGCCGACCAAAGACACCTTGACCCAGGCATCAATCACGATGCCCTTGTCCAGGATGCGATCCACCACTTCGGCCAGGCTGGAAGAATCGGTTGACTTTTGAACGGTTGCCATGAATTTTTCCCCTTTCGTGTTTGGTGATTTTAGACTTTCAACGAATCCCTTCATTCAAAAGTCTGTTTCCTCGATAACTTCAATCCTCGGCATGCCTTGATCTGTTGGTAGCAAGATTGATGCCCGCCCCTTGAAAAAATTCCATTTTTGTAACCGGCTGATTTTTAAGGCAGGAACAAAAGCGGGAGAGAGAGTCAGTTGCTCGTGGAGATCGGGATAGGGAGTCAAAGCTATGGAACGATTTCCATACCAGGGATTCTATGCCATATTCCGGCTCTCGGTGGGGATTGCCTGATTCCAGCCTCGCATCCTAAATCTCCGGCTAAGAAGTAGGGGCACGGCATGCCGTGCCCCTACAATCTGTGCCAGGTTTCCTCACTGTCCAATGAATAGCACTCCCATTAATATTTGCCGCCCTCCTGCAATCAAAATGGGCTTGGGTGCATCAAAGGTATAGATCACCTTGCTCGGAGGTTGGAATCAGGACGTTAATTTACATCCCCATCATCCATAGCCGGGCGGATCTGGGAGTTTTCGGCGAACAGGTGCGACGAGCGACGCTGTTGAAGCAGGGGGTAAGCGCTTTGCGGCGAAAAGAGAACCTGATCGAACGGCATTGGGAACAAATCGAGAAGGCCATCGCGAGCCGGGGTCTCTTCTTTCCGAAGGTTCGCCTGTACCAGGATGGGCTGCCGGTTTGCGGACGGGAAGTGGAAATTGTCCATGAGTTGGCTAAGGGCGGGAGTCGGAATTGTCAGCTCCTGCTCCGCTTGATGGGCCAAGGCGCCGCCCTGATGGGGACTGAATCTCCCGAGCTGGTGGTCCAAGAATACGAGCTGCATAAAACGATTCTGAATGAAGAGAGCGCGGGGCGGACGCCGGCCGCTCGCGCCCGGCGCCAGACCCGGAGCGATGCCTTGATCCGGCAGCGGGATCAGTATATCGCCGGTCGGATCCAGGAGAGCCTGGGCGAAGGTGAAACCGGGATCTTGTTTCTGGGCGCCTTCCATTCCCTGGGGCAGTTCCTTCCTCCGGACATCCGCCTGCAGTATCCGGCGGATCGGCCCCTGGACCGCGGAGGAAGATGAAAATGACGGGCAAGGCTTCGCGCATTCTGATTGTTGATGATGAAGAGGTCATCCTGAAAACCCTCTCCAGCCTGGTCACTCGGGCGGGGTTTGAAGCCCTGGTCGCCGCGGACGGGGAGACGGCCGTCCGGAAGGTGGGGCTGGAAAAGCCGGACGCCTTGTTGGTGGATTTTCATTTGCCGGGAAGCAATGGAATTCAGGTCATGCAGCGGGTGCACGAGCTGGACCGCTCTCTCCCCGTGATCATCATGACCGGGCACTCGATCGTTCCCGAGGCGGTGAAGGCCATGCGAATGGGGGCGAGCGACTGGCTGACCAAGCCGTTTGACGTGGGCGAGGTGGTCCAAGCGATCCGCCAGGCCCTGGCCGAGCGGGCTCCCAAACTCCAGGCTCCTGATCCTCCCGGTCGCCGGCCGCTGGCGGACACCCTCTTCGAAATGATGGGATCGAGCGACCAGATCCGGCGGCTCAACTCAGAAGTGAATAGGGTTGCGACCGCGGATTTTAACGTGGTCGTGGCGGGGGAAACCGGGGCTGGAAAAGAACTCGTCTCCCGCTGCCTGCACCAGCTCAGCCCGCGCGCCCGGGGTTCCTTTATTCCCATTGATTGCGGGGCGATTCCGGAAACGCTGTTGGAGAATGAGCTGTTCGGCCATGCCAAAGGCGCTTATACCGGGGCGACTCAGGAGAAACCCGGAAAACTCGAGGAAGCCCGCGAGGGAACGCTCTTTTTGGATGAGATTGCGAACCTGCCCCTTGGCTCCCAGGCTAAACTGCTCCGCTTCCTGCAAGAAAAGGCCTTCTCTCGTCTCGGGGGCCTGGGGCACGTGCAAGTGAACGTGCGCATCATCGCGGCCACCAATCAGAATCTCCAGGCTTTTTCCAATTCCGGTTTATTCCGGCCGGACCTGTTTTACCGCTTGAACGAATACACCATCACGGTTCCGCCGCTGCGGGAGCGCAAGGAAGATATCTTCCATCTCGCGCAGAGGTTTTTGGATCTCGCCAACCTCGAACTCGGCAAGCAGGTCAAGGGTTTCACGGAAGCGGCGATGGAAACCTTGCTGAATTTCGGCTGGCCGGGCAATGTCCGGCAACTACGCTCGGTCATCCGCCGCGCCGTCCTCGTGGCGGATGAGATCATCGCCGGAAATCACCTGGATCTCGACGGGGTCGGCCGGCCGGGTCCGGGGTTGACCCCCGGGGTTCAAGGCATCCCGTGGCAAACCCTTTCCCTCAAGGAGATTGTCCAACAGCACACGCTCGCGGTGGAAAGACAAGTGTTGACCCAGGCGCTGAAGTTTACCGATGGAAACAAAGCCGAGGCCGCGCGGCTGTTAAAGATAGATTACAAAACCATTCATACCAAGCTCAAGGCCTTGGGAATTTCAAAAGACAAAGGAGGAGGTGTCCATGGTGACGAAAAAGACCGATGGCAAGAGGAGCCAGCCGGCCCGGGGCAACTTCGAGGGAATCTTGAAGGGTTTCACTGACCTCGTGGAAAAACTGGGGGAGTTGGCCGAGAAGGGAGAAAAACTGTCCCAGACCGGGGAATTCACCTGGCCCGGGAAGCAAAAGGACCTCAAGGGGGTTTATGGGTTCTCGGTCAAAGTCGGCCTGGCCGGCGAGGGGCTGAAAGTGGAACCCTTTGGCAACATCCGCCCGGATCAAGCCACCGGCCACTCCGTGGTCCAGGAAATCCGTGAGCCGATGGTGGACCTGTTCGAAGAGGATGACCATCTCCTCTTGGTCGCGGAAATGCCCGGCATCGGCGCGGATCAGGTCCGGATCGAAGTCCAAGATGACTTGCTGACCCTTTCCGCGGAAAATGGAGACAAGAAATATCGCAAAGAAGTCCTCCTGCCGCATCCCTATGCCCGGGAGAAAATGCAGATCACCTGCAACAATGGCATGGTGGAAATCAAATGCACCCGATAGAACGCGAGGCCCCTCCGATGGACCATTCCGAAGGATTAATCGCTCATCTCAAGGTCACGGAAGCCCTGGTCAAGGACGTGGGGCGGGCGTTCGCGAGGATGGGGCCGGAAGACCTGGAGAAGTTGCAGGCGGCCATCGGCGATACGGTCGAAATCTCGGGAAAGCGGAAGACCGTCTGCAAGGCCATGCCCGCTTACAAGGAATTCCGCGGTCAGGGGCGGATTCAACTGGACGGGCTGAGCCGCGAAAATGCCGGGGCCGGGTTGGACGAGCCGGTGGCGGTCAAAAAAATCTCCTGCCCCTCCGCGGAGCGGGTCGTGCTCGCTCCGACCACCCTCACCCCGGCCGAGCGGGACTTGCCTTATATCGGGAGCATCCTGGACGGGTTGCCGGTGCAGGTAGGAGACCGGATTCAGGCCAACCTGTTCGGCTCTCGCTCGGCCCATTTCAAAGTCGAGACGACTTATCCCAAAGGTCCGGTCCTGATGAATCCGACCACCCGCCTGGTGATCGGGAAATCCCAGGACCAGGAAGGCGCCCGCACCCCTTCCTATGAGGACATCGGGGGGCTTAAGCCTCAACTGCAGCGGATTCGGGAGATGATCGAGCTGCCGCTCCGCTATCCCGAGGTCTTTGAACGTTTGGGCATTGACCCGCCCAAAGGCGTGCTGCTCTATGGGCCTCCGGGATGCGGCAAGACCCTGATCGCCCGGGCCATCGCCCATGAAACCGAGGCCAACTTCTTCTCCGTGAGCGGGCCCGAGATCATTCATAAATTCTACGGCGAGAGCGAGGCCCATCTGCGCAAGATTTTTGAGGAAGCCGCCCGCAAAGGCCCCAGCATCATCTTTCTCGACGAGATTGACGCCATCGCCCCCCGCCGCGAAAACGTGGTGGGCGACGTGGAAAAGCGCGTGGTGGCGCAATTGCTGGCCCTGATGGATGGCCTGAGCAAGCGCCAGAACGTGATCGTCATTGCCGCGACCAATATCCCCAATGCCCTGGATCCCGCCCTGCGTCGTCCCGGCCGCTTCGACCGGGAAATCTCGATTCCCATTCCCGACCGCCCCGGGCGAAACGAGATTCTGGAAATCTACAGCCGCGGGATGCCTTTGGCCGAAGACGTGGACCTGGCCCATCTCGCCGGGATCACCCACGGCTTTGTGGGGGCGGACCTGGAGGCCTTGTGCCGGGAAGCGGCCATGCTCTGTCTGCGTCAAATTATGGGCGAGATCAATTTCACTTTGGCCGGCATTCCCTACGAAAAGCTCGCCCAACTCACGGTCACCATGGACCACTTTCTCGCGGCCCTGCGGGAGATCGAGCCTTCCGCCATTCGCGAGGTCTTCGTCGAGGTCCCGGACGTCCGTTGGCAGGACGTGGGCGGCTTTGCCGAGATCAAAGAGCTCCTGAGACAAGCCGTGGAGTGGCCCCTGAAATACCCTCACCTGTTTGCCGCGGCCGGGGTCACTCCGCCCAAGGGCATCCTGCTTTCCGGTTCCCCGGGGTGCGGCAAGACCATGCTGGCCAAGGCCCTGGCCACCGAAAGTCAGGTCAATTTCATCTCGGTCAAAGGCCCGGCCCTGCTTTCCAAATGGGTGGGGGAATCGGAAAAAGGGGTCCGCGAGGTCTTTCACAAGGCTCGGCAGGCCGCGCCTTGTATTATCTTCTTTGACGAAATTGACGCCCTCACTCCGGTCCGCAGCGGCAGTTCCTCCGACTCCCACGTCACCGAACGAGTCCTGAGCCAGTTCCTGGCCGAATTTGACGGGATCGAGGAACTGAAAGGGGTGATGGTGCTGGGGGCGACCAACCGTTTGGACATCCTGGATCCGGCCGTGACCCGACAGGGGCGGTTTGATGAAATCGTGGAAATCCCCATGCCCAATGACCATGACCGCCGGGAGATCTTCGCCGTGCATATGGCCGGCAAGCCCTTTGCCTCCGGAGTGGACCTGCCGGAACTGGCCCGGACCACCGAGGGATTCACCGGCGCGGAAATCGCTTCCGTGGTCAAGAAAGCCGCCCTCCGGGCCGTCCGCCGCGCGGTCGAGGCGGGGAGAATCGGCCCCGGTGAAGTCGGGAAGTTGCTCATTGAGACCGCGGACCTGAACGCGGCTTTACAGGAAGTTCGCCCATGACCGAGAACGGCCTTTATCTCTATTGCTTGGCCCGGGCCGACTCCCTGCCGGTCCTGGAGGGGGTCGGCCTGGATAATCAAAATCCGCTTGCTCAACAACGGTTCCAGGATATCTCCGCGATCCTCAGCGAGGTTTCCTTCGAGGAATTCAGCGGACCCTCCGCCGAAGCTAAAATGAAAGATTTATCCTGGGTGGCGCCCCGGGCCATCCGACATGAAGAGGTGATCGAGCAAGTGATGCGGTTCTCGCCGGTGCTGCCCGTTCGCTTTGGAACGATTTTTTCTTCGCCCCAAACTCTGGAGGTTCCCCTCCAAAAACACCATGATCTCATTTGCAAGTTTCTCGAAGAAATCACGGATAAAGAAGAGTGGGTCCTGAGAGCGCTGCTGGATCGGGAAAAGGCCAAGGATAAACTGCTCTCCTCCATCCTGACCGAAAAGGCCGCCGAGCTCGCGGAGCTGTCGCCCGGGATGCGCTACCTTCGGGAACAGCGAATCCGAACCGAAATTGAAAAGGACCTCAACCGCCGGCTGAAAGCCGTCTCCAGCAAGATCGCCAAGGAGTTGCAAGAATCCGTTACGGCTTTTCGCGAACGCCGCCTCCTCTCCCGCGAAATCACCGGGAATACTTGCGACATGGCTTTTAATTGGGCGCTCCTGATCTCCCGCGACGCCTTGCCCGATTTCAAAGCCAGAATCGAGCAGGCCAATACCGACTATTCCAAACAGGGACTGCTCCTGGAATTGACCGGACCCTGGCCCCCTTACAGCTTCGCTCCTTCCCTCGAACCCGAGGCGGAGAGATGAAATACCTGCTCTATTGCATCCTGGAAAAACCTCCGGCGATTCAAGGGCCGGAAAATATTCCCGGGATTGAGGGAGAACCCGTTGCCCTCATTACCAAGAGCGGTCTCTGCGCCGCGGTCTCGAAAATTTCCGGCGCGGACCTCGCTCCCGAACTCGGCAAGCTCCTGGCTTACGGAAAGGTCATTGAATCCTTTCATCGCAACTATGCGGTCATTCCCATGCGCTTTGGTTGTTTATTGGAGAATCGCCCCCAGCTCGCCGGGCTGCTGGAAAGGAACTCCCTCAAATATAAAAGGCTCCTCCAAGAACTGGAGGGCTGCGCCGAGATGGGGATCCGTTTCCTCCCGCCGGGCGAACGCTCCAGCTTGGTTCCCCGGCTTCGATCGGACCCGCTCTCCGTCAACTCGAAAGCAAACCCCGCGGGCACAGACCCGTCCGACCCTTCCGGGCGCGCCTACCTCGCCAACCGCAAGCTCCACTATGATTCAGTGGATAGCTCGACAAAAAACATCGCCGCAGTGATCCACCACTGCCGAAAAGCTTTTGCCGGGCTTTATCTTCAATGCAGAACGGAAACCCGATCCATTCCCGCCCCGCCCATGACCATCCGCGCGCCCTTTCTTTCTCTCTATTTCCTTGTCCCCAAGAATTGCGTGAAACCTTTCCGCCATGTCTTCAGGGAAACCTGCGCCAAAGGATCCGGAGAACTACTTTTGACCGGACCCTGGCCACCCTATAACTTTGCCATGCTTGATGAAACGCCAAAGGACCAAAATTTACTCGAAGCGGTTTCATAACCTTATCTCCGCCGATAATCTTGTCCGCCCCACCCCGGAATCGGCCGTAATTTGCGGCCCAGTAGGGGCGGCTCGCGAGCCGCCCTTACGATCGTGCGGTTATGAAACCCCTTCTCAGCAATGAATGTCATTCCTGATGCTCACGTAATTCGTTGACCTCACCCCACCCTTCCCGAAGACGTGAAGGGTGGGCTACAAATTGAAGAATCGCCTTGAATCCTGTAGCCCACCCTTGTCCGCAAGGGTGGCTTCGGGTGGCCGAGAACTCTTTTATTACTGAGACTCGCGTAATTGGTTGACACATAGAGCGATTGCCGAATTTTGTAGCCCACCTTTCGCGTCCGCGCGAAGGGTGGGGTTTGCCCAGGAACCCACCCTTGCAGACAAGGGTGGGCTACAAACCTGCCGAGAGCTTTTCTGTCAACCAATTTGGCGATCCTCAATAGGTCAAGGTATTCTACGATTCTCAGGAGTAATCTGAACGTATTGCGAGCGGAACTTTACTTTAAGCTTTTCACAATTGCATAAGACTGTAGGGGCAGGGCATGCCCTGCCCTTACAATTGCCGGCGCATCTGTTCGAGGGAGAGCTTGATCCAAAGCGGCGGATTGAGGGAGAGTGCGCGGTCCACTTCGGCCAGGATGGCTGGGCGGTTCTCGTTGTTGAGCAGGAGCAGGAGGGCCAGGCGGTAGCGGTATTCGGCGCTGTCTTTTTGCTCAAGAATCTCGCGGGTGCGGGCGATGCCCTCTTCGAGGACGGCTTTCGCCTGGTCCGGCT
>Ga0315282_10013298_pt1 | contig 12434 bp, 10 predicted proteins | sample YL17G07_20_MG_FD_203693 | JGI IMG/M metagenome (GOLD analysis project Ga0315282, IMG submission 203693) | Sediment microbial communities from Yellowstone Lake, YNP, Wyoming, USA - YL17G07_20 | ecosystem: Environmental > Aquatic > Freshwater > Lake > Sediment | place: USA: Wyoming | collected... | reverse complement strand
AAGGTCAACCTTCCAGTCATGGGTCAGATGGCCGATGTGGTAGACACCTTTTTTGTACATGGGGAGAACGCTGTAGTAACCCTGCATGGTGAGGAAGATGTTGAAGCCATTCAACTCATCATAGTCCACATCTGTCACCTCCACACCGATATGCCGTGAGGTGGCAAAAAAAGTCCTCTCCTTATTGAACCCCATCAGCCTGGCCACCCGGGAGTTCGAGCCGTCCGCTGCTACGACAAAGGGGGCTTCAAACTCCTGGCCGCCTCCAACGATTGTTACCTTGTTGTTACCGGCTTTCACTTCGGTGACATTAGTATTGTTATATATGTCCACACTTGTTTTTTCACAGTCCTCCAGCATCCTCTGCAAAAGGACCTCTTTATTGAGCGCTATCGCTACCCGGTTCTTCTCAGGATCCTTGGCAAGTTCTTTCCAGTTGCCGAACCTCACCTTTTCTCCACCCGGCGAGTTGATGCAGAAGCCGAAGACGTTTGTATAGGGACCGTCATAGGGAACTGAGAAGCCGCCTACCGGGAAACCGATCCGCTTATCCCGGGGATTGAATTTAGCGAGCTGACCGAACGTGTATTCATTGATGCCGACTACCCCTCCATCAAATCTCCTGTTTCTCCAGATCTTGGTCTTTCTGTCCAGGACAGCTACTTTGAGACCGTTCTCTCCGGCCACCCTCCCGGCCATCAGGCCGCAAGGCCCGCCACCTACAATTATGAGATCATACTTCTTGGCCATCCTCTACCCTCTTTCTTACAAACTGGTTGGACTTATAACCGGGTCAAAGCCTCTTTTGCCAGTTCCACATAGGCCTTGATGAGCTGGGGATGGTCATTCCAGCCATCCAGACAGACAATTTCGATATCCGGGTCTATGAGAGCTGATTTCACCTTCGTGGGTATATCGTAGTTCACATGCATGCCGTCAGTTGAGCCGAAACTGGCGATAGAGATTACTTTCTTTACATTTTTATCTGCCAGATTTTCTACGGCTTCCGGCAGTTCCGGGTGGGTAAATTCATTGAACCCCTGGACGATGTTATCCCAGACAAATCCTCTCTCAATTAAGGCTTTTTTCACACAGGCACAGAAGGCAGTTTCCTGCGCTTTACACCTGGTGTTCTCAAGGCAGAGCCTGGTCCATTCATCCGGTTCTCCATGGGAGGCAAGGACGATCCCTATCTGCTCCCGCGGTGTGTTGCCTGCAGCTTTGGTAATCATTTCTACTACCACCTCGGTCGGTTCAGAGCGATAGAAGAGGGGTTTGGCTATTACCCACTTCACACCCTTTTTATCGAGCTCAAGCTTTTCAATCTTGTTCCTTATCTCGCCGGTATGGGTAGAGTCGGTCTGGAGCATGGGGACGAATATGACCTTCTTGATTCCATCCTTAACCATCTCAAGGGCAACATCAGTAAAGGAGGGGCCAATAAATTCATTGAAGCCAATCCGCACATCATGTTCCGGGAAATATTTTGTCAGCAGTTCCATCTGTCTCCTGCATGCCCCAGCATGCCGGGATTTGCCGCCCATTACATTGTACTTCTCTTCGATCTCTGTGAGCATCATGGGAAAGGCGTCATCTGGAGGAACCTCAAGGCCTGTCTGCCTGAACTCTTCAAACATCTCGTGCAGTCCCTCAGTCCAGGCCTCTTCGTCAAAGACCTCAGGCTCTCCATGCCCTATCATCAAGATACCAATCTTTTCCTTTTTACCTGCTTCTTTCGCCATAAAAAAATCTCCTTTCTATAATTGACCTAAACCATCTTGAGATGGGTCAAGTAATTGCATTTGCCTTTTGCCCAAGCTGTTCTGTTCTTCATATTACAAGATCCAGTAAAATTTCAGGTGCTTAAAGGCAGGAAATTGAATCAATACCATGTATACACCAAAAGCTGCAATGAGAACCCCGCTGATCCTGCTCAAAAGTGCTTCATTTTGTTCACGCCCAAGCACTTTCATGAGTTGACTCGCCTTAACCAATAAAAATGCAAGGAACATCAGAAGAATTGTGGTTGTTATGCCATAGAGAAGAAAAATCCATGTACCATGCCACATACTCTTTGCGTTCAGGGCATAACCATACATTACAGCAAGTGTGGGACATGGTATAATCATGTTGATAAATCCCAAGGAAAACATGCCCCAATAGATTCCATGTTTGAACGCTGGTTTTTTAATTGTCTCACCACAAGCGTTATATATTGTATCGTTACCCGAGTAATTAGCTGCATGAATATGGCCATGATCGTGGTCGGAGTGACCATGTTCTTCCTCTTCATGATCATGGTCATCTTCGTCGTGGTGGGAGTGACCGTGTTCTCCTTCATCATGAACATGGAACAAGTTGGGTTTAATAAAGAGAGCCACACCTAAAACAATCAAGATGCCTGAAGTGGCTGCTCCCATATATATAGACCATGAGGTAGGGGTAATGGATCCTACAGCTCCTAAAACGGCTCCCAATACTAAACAGGCTGAAACACTACCGAGGCAAAGAGCGGTACCGATTCTCATCACCCTCTTCATGTTTTTTGATCCTATGGCAAACGGGGTGAGAATCGGCCAGGAATGTTCACACGGGCTTAAACCGTGGAGAAGTCCCAGAATAATTGAGGTTTGTGCAGCTACCAAAAACGATGTTTCGACTGAAAAAGCGTTCATGGTGTTGCTCTCCCTTTTTTCTATGAATATTTAATCTTTTGAAAAATTCTTGTTGCTTTTTCCAGCGCACTAAAAAGGGCTTTTTGGTCCTTTTCGCTCAACATACCCAAAGAATTCTCAACTTCCCGTACCCTTTTTTTCATAAACTCATAACGCATTTTTTTCCCTTTATCGGTCAGACAAACCCGTACGACCCTTCTATCTTTTGTGTCCCGTCGTCTTTTGACTACACCCTTTTTTGCAAGGAGGTTGATGATTGATGTCATATTGGGTAAAGAGATATGCACAAGATTGCTGAGTTCACTTATGGTATATGACTGGGTATCATCAATAAAAGCAGAAAGTCCCTTTAATTCTAAGAAGGTAAAATCAGGTCCACCGTCAACGATATTGTTCGTCACAATGGTGCGGCGGAAATACTCTGCAAAAAACTTCCTCATTGTCAGCATACGACTTTCTAAATGTGAATATTTTTTATAACTGTCCGACACGTTCTTCCCCTCTTATCTGAAAAGGTTACATATATAATTATTATATAAATAACTACTTGTCAAGACTTATTTGAAATACGGGTTTGGAGACAAATTATTTTCGATTGCGGAATGCGTGTGCGGAATATTAGTTCTGGAAGGAGACCATGGGCTCTTTAATCAATGCTCCCCTCTCGAACCTCTCGATAGAGAGGGATGAGATATCGAACTCTTTCGCTTTCCCTCCCATGATCAACTGGGCGATCAATCTGCCGGTCACAGGGGAGTGCATAAAGCCATGGCCGCTGAAGCCATTGGCACAGATGAAACCCCCGACTTCCGGCACCTTCCCTAAGATAGCGTGATTGTCAGGTGAGAGATCATAGAGTCCTGCCCAGCCACGAATGATTCCAGTTTCCTTAAAAACAGGAACCCGATAGACAGCCTTCCGGGCAGCGGTAATCATTGATTCAAAATCCACCATCGTATTAAAGCTGCTCTCCTCATCCTGGGGCCCGGCTAAAAGGTAGCCGGGATGCTCTCTTCTGAAGTACCAGCAGTTATGAAAGTCTATGGTCACAGGGAGAGGGTTCTTGATTCTGTCAAACGGACCGGTCACAAAAATCTGCCGTCTCACCGGTCTGACAGGAATATCTATCCCTGCCATCTTTCCTACCTGGCTTGCATAAGGACCGGCGGCGTTCACCACGGTTTCTGTTGCTATTATCCCCTCTCTGGTAATGACTGATTCAACCTTTCCCTTTGCCATACCAATTCCCAGTGCCTCAGTCTTCTGCATAATCTTTGCCCCTAGGTCCCGTGCCCTCCGGGCAAATCCCTGAACTACTTCATAGGGGCCGGCATAGCCATCCCTGGCACAGAAGGTACCGCCGGTCAGGTCCCCGGTATAAAGATGCGGCCACCGTTCTTTGATAGCCTTGGGGTTGAGCAGTTCAACGTCAATTCCCCAACTCTTTTGCACTGCAGCATTTTCCTTGAAGAGATCAAACTCTTCCGGTGTTGAAGAGAGAAAGAGGTAGCCTGTCTGCTTGAATTCAGCACTAACACCAAACTCCTCTTCAAAGTGGAGGAAGGTCTCCATGCTGGCTAAAGAAAACTGGATGTTGATTGGCGTGGAGAACTGGAGCCTTACCCCGCCTGCGCAGCGGCCGGTTGACCCCTCGCCAATGAGATCCTTTTCGAGCACGGTGATGCCCTTCATCCCCGCCTCTGCCAGATAATAGGCAATGGAGAGACCAACTACCCCGCCGCCAATAATTACTACCGATGAGGTTCTGGGCACCATAATTTGAATGTAACAGATTTACCCCTCGTTGACAATTACAACCCCCTTCGGGATAATGAGGTATTAGGAAATGGGCAACGGAGAAATCCAAATGACCAAGCCCAAATGCCAAATGAATGTTACAACAAATCCAAATGCCAAAACCCAAATATCAAATGTGGATTTAGTCTTGGTATTAATTTGGCATTTAAATTTTGACATTTGACATTTTCTTTGAGCTTTGGATTTTGGAATTTGGCATTCTCGCACCTTTTGTGTCTTGCAACTTGCATCGTGCACCACGAGATTAGCCTATGGACATCTCCTTTGAACAGGGCCCGATCCGGCCTCCCAGCGAGGCTTTTAGCCTCCTCCTCAGAATTACCAGGAATTGCCCCTGGGGAAGGTGCAAATTCTGCTACAACTATCGTGATGGTGGCAGATTCGAGATCAGAAAGGTTGAAGAGCTGAAACAGGAGATTACCGGAATCAGGGAGATCAGCGATACCATCAGGGGGTTATCCTTAAAGCTGGGCCAGGCTGGAGAGGTAAACAGGAAAGTGGTTGATGCAGTGTGCAGGGAGAACCAGTCTCAGAGCTTCCGCACCATAGCCCACTGGCTCTACCACGGAGGGAAGGCCGTATTTCTCCAGGATGCCAATAGCCTCGCCATGAAAATCCCCGACCTGGTTGAGATACTGACCTTTCTCAAAACAACCTTACCCCGGATTGAGAGGATTACCAGCTATGTCCGGTCCAAGACCGTAGCGCAGAAAAAAGTGGAAGACCTTAAAGCCCTGCATCAGGCAGGGCTCTCCCGCCTCCATATCGGACTGGAAAGCGGATCAGATACCATCCTTGCCTACATGAACAAGGGCGTCAATGCACAGGAACACATCGAAGCTGGCAAAAAGGTGAAAGAATCCGGCATTTCTCTCTCGGAGTATATCATCATTGGACTGGGGGGGAAGAAATGGGGGAAGGAACATACCGTAGAAACTGCCAGGGTCTTGAATCAGATCAACCCCGACTTCATCAGAGTGAGAACCCTTGCAGTCCTCCCGGTAATGCCTCTCTCACTGGATGTGGAAGCAGGCGACTTTGTCTTATCCACGGAAGAGGAAATGGTAAGAGAGGAGAGAATGCTCATCGAGAACCTGGAGGGAATTGACAGCTATTTTATCAGTGACCACATCCTGAACCTCCTTGAGGAGATAGAGGGAAAGCTCCCTGGGGATAAGGATAGGATGTTGAACGTAATTGACCGGTACTTAGCCCTTCCCTTTGAGGAGAAGATGATGTTCAACCTGGGCAGGAGGATGAATCTATTCAGGAAGCTCGACGATCTCAACCACCCGTTCAGGAGGAAAATCGTCTCCGAGTCAATGAAGAAGATCTCAACGGACACGCCGGAAAGGCTGGATAAGATGATTCAGGAGATGAGAGGGGATTATATTTGAGAAAATGGTCATCCAGGCTTTTATATTTTAATACCTACCTATAGATAAAAGTCAAGATATTTTAATTAATTAGCATTGAAACAATATTACAAAATTAAACGCTTGACAAAGCGAGACAAATAATGCATATATTTTAGTTAGAAAGGTAATTTGTCTCAAGAATAGGACAGACTAAATGAAAGATAGAATAAGCCTCATTGGAGAAAGATTAAAAATAGCACGAGAATCTCTTGGGTTAACGCAACAGCAGGTTGCCGATGAACTCAAAATTGGGAGGCCAAGATATTCAGATATCGAAAATGGTAAACGAAATATAGCATTAAAAGAAATCTATCGTTTTTGTGAATTTTTTGAAAGACCAATCGATTTTTTTCTGAAGGAAAATTTAGCCATAGAGGGTGGATTTAAAGTCCTCTTTAGGAAGACTGAGGGTGACTTAGAAGTAGCTAAAGTAATCACTGAATTCGAAAATCTATGTGAGAGAATGTGTGAACTCGAAGAAATTATGGAGATAAGAATCAGACCCCCTGTGCCTACAGATTATGATTATGAAAAAGATAAAGTATGGTTTTGGGGGAAACGTTATGCAGATCTAGAAAGGAAAAGACTGGATTTGGGGCATGCATCTATAAGAAACCTCGATCAGATATTAGAAGAGAAATGTGGCTTAAAAATCTTTTACCTACCTATCCCCGAAGAAAGAGGAATTTTTGGAATGTTTACATATGATGAGAATATGGGCGGATGTATTCTTGTAAATTCAAATCCTACTATGGGGAATCAACTTTTTTCGCTTGCACATGAGTACGGGCATTTTATTTTTCATAAGAATCGATTAGGGATAATATCCTTTATGAAGGAGGAAAATACTTTGGACGAGCGTCTTGCAAATTATTTTGCAAGTAACTTTTTGATGCCTGAAGATGCAGTGAATGATATTTTCAACATAAGAATAAAAAATCGTAAAGATGTTACATCAGAAGATATTGTTTATTTAGCAGATTATTTTGGTGTAAGTTTTCAAGCTATGGTTTTTAGGCTTAATAATTTAAAATTATTAAATGAAGAAAAGAAAGAAAAATTAATTACTGAGACATGGGTTACCGCAGTTCGTAAGTCAATGAGGATTTCGGAACCTGAAAGAGGTAGATTTAAATTCCCTTCCTTATATCTCTACCTCTGTATGAAGGCATACCAACAGGGTAGAATTACTACTTCGAAATTTGCTAACTTCCTGGAACTCCCTCTTTATCAGGCTATGGAACTCGGCAGAAAAATAAAAAGGAGTGTCCAGGATGAGCCCACCCACAATATTTAATGGCAATCTTGCTGTAGTAGACGCTATGGTTATAATAAATTTCCATGGATTATTGGCATTGGAGAAATTAATTTCTTGGGCAGAAAGAGAAATGGTAATTGAACAACGGGTGAAGAAAGAGGTTACGCGTTCAATAGCAGGCCCTATAGATTTAACACCATATATACAGAAAGGTTTAATAATAGAGGAAGAAATACAAGGTAAAGAACAAGAGGACCTATTTTACTATTATTTTAACCGTCAAATAGGTAAAACAAGAATTCACGGACCAGATGCAGCCTGCTTAGCGTTAGCAATATCAAAAGGGTATGGTTTAGCATGTGATGAAAGAGTAGTACGAGAGGAGTTTAAGAAAAAATGCCCTGATAAAATTTGTTTACATTCGTGGGGAATAGCAGATAAAGCAAATAAGTTAGGTTTGATTGGAGCACAAGAGGCAGAGGATTTGAAGAAAGGGTTTTACTACGTATAACCAATGAAAGGCAAATTTGGCTTAACTTATTCTGAAATAGATAGTGTTGTCTCGGCTATGGCTGGTGCTTATATACTTGTTAACAATAACAATAATGCTATCTATGTCGGCAGGGCAGACTCAGATTTAAATAATAGGCTTAAAGATCATTTGCCACAAAATGAGACAAATAGTTGTATTAAAAGAAGTGGAGTAGTTGCTTTCTATTTTGAAAACACGGCTTATGCAAAAGATGCCTATATTTTAGAATGTAATTGGTATCATAAATATACGCCTACTTGCAATATGGCTCATCCTGCTAAAGTTTTTTCTACTTGGCTTTGTCCAATTTGCGGGTTATAAACAATACATAAGGAAAATTTTAACATCATCAACAGTAAAATCTTCAAGAAGCACCTAAATCATTTAAATAAACCTTCTGCATTACTCCAGCCATTTTAACCACTACTCGATGCTGCAAAAATACCTCTTCAATCAGCCTTAAAAAGTCTGACACTGATTTAGTCCGAGTCTCTATTTTGTAAGCTGGCTCTATTGATTGTTATACGCTATGCATTACCAACAGGAAACGCTCTAAGATTAAGTATCTTTTATGCCAAATAGTTTATGGACGCAATCATCAACTTCTTTTTCCAGACGGGTAATCTCATCAAGTTTATTGTTTGCTTTGAGGTTGTGGAGCGTTTTGGAAAGTTGTGCAAGTTTTTGATGAAGTTCATTTTGAGAATCGAATTTTGCAATGCCGACATGCTGCATAACGGATGGCGAACCGAAACCACGTCCTGCCGAAGAAAAAGACTTTATAAATTCACGCACGGATGTTGAATTGATAATAGCGCAGAGATAATGGGCTTCGGTTTCATCATTTGTAGAAATTAAAGATGTTGTATGGGTGGAAATAAGTGTCTTGTAGCCAAAAGGTGTCTTGTGTTGAGATATTACAGCTGCAAACATATCATCTGCCATGTGTTTCCAAACTACACGATAGCGAGTAAAAGAATATTCAGCAATATTGTATTGGCTGTAAAAAGGATGGCCTGAGTCAGCATGATATTTCTTATACATCGCTCGATTCAAAAGTTCTTGCCGGAACTTCAATAAGTATCCATATGTTTTTGGCCATCTGTTTTTCATTATTTCTTCAGGATACCCATATCTTAATTTGGGATCTTGAGTAACAAGCACATAAATTAGAGGCTTTGCATGCCATCTTTTAATATCAGCACCTCTAATGGCAGGAAATATGAGATCAGATTCAATCTTTTCTTCAACTTGCTGTATTTGCCATTTCCCACTTTCGGCTAGATTTTTTATAATTAGACACCCGTCTGATAAAACCTGTTTTATTTCTAACCAAAAAACACCATAAGGGACAATGTATCCACCTTCATGAGCTTTATAAAAATTCCCCCCTTCAATAGTTATAAGTTGCTTATCACTTTTTGCTACGGTCTGCCACGGTCCAGTTGGCTTACCAATCGGTTGAGCCACAAGAATCTTCTTTTGGAGAAGTGGTAAGGCATCCTCGAGAGTAAAATCGGTTGCCACTTTCCCCACGCCCTTTTTACGGGTCCACTGAGTGTAAGGCACTGGATAAGTAGTAGATTCACCTTTCTTAAGAAAAATCGCAGCGGTTTTGTTTGCAGCACCTTCAAATGGCTTTACACTGACTAAGTCATGCGCCTTTAGAACTTTGAAATGCTCTTTTTCTCCCAGACGAAACCGTCTAAATCCTTCTCCTGCTCCTTTTGACTTAAAGACTTCTTGTGTTATGAGGAATCCAAGTCTACCATTTTTATGCAAGTAATAATCGATTACGGCATAAGTGAAAAGCATTGAAAAATCTTTTTCTCCTCCTCCAAGCCTTGCAGCATACCCTTTAAGAGAAAACAACCCGTACTCTTGCCAGAGGGGAAGCGTTGCCTTCCGATACTCCTGCGAAAGGTAACCCCATCTGATCCACGGTGGATTACCTACAACAAAATTAAATTTACCCGCGATTACAGGGGCAGAGGCATTTTTCAGAAAACGTGCCCAGATACCGTTCTTTCCCTGCATTTCAAGTTCAAGGATTCTGGTGTAAATATTTTTAACAACCTGCTCATTTGGAGGGAATACGAGCCCTTCTATCTTGAACCGTTCCATTGCATCTGCAACCGAATATTTTTGTTTTATCATTTCTTCAACAATCGGTGCTGCTTTCGCAAGCAAAAAACCACCTTTCCTTACCCAAATAGCAGGAATCTGGAATTTGCTTACAGAAGTTGGGACCTCTAAAAACTCACTGAAGAGATCTCTGCTTATTCTTGTCGGGGTAAGAACAGAGTCAGCAAGATAAATTGGAATCTCTATATGAGTAAGCTCCTGAATAAGATCACCGAGGGCAAAAAGGTAATTGGTGCGGGCTGCTATAACCGCTAACGGGTTCAGGTCAAACCCCCAAATATTAGCAACGATTCTTTTTGCTGTTTCAAGAGGGGGTTCTTTATGGATGTTTCCATATTTTTTTGCGCGTTGGATAGCAAGAACAAGAAAAGTACCTGATCCACAAGCGGGGTCAAGTAATCGTTTCAACGTATTTCCGTCATAACCAACTTCATCTAATACTAATTCCGCCAGCCAATCCGGTGTATAATATTCACCGAGTTTATGGCGCACTTCCTGTGGAACTAAATATTGATAAAGTTTCTTGAGAAGGTCACGGGTGGCTTCGGGGTCAATTGTCGTTGTTGCCGGTTCAAATTCAGAGAGTCTTCTTGCTATCTCCCTGATGGCTTCCTCAAGACGAGGGGAAAGAGACTCCAGATACCAGCGAAAAAAATCCCCTTCAAGAAAATTCATTATTCCTCGTTTTGCGTAGATGCCGCCGTCCTCCATATCCGTTAACCTGCTCTTTAGCTCATCTTTTGTCGTATGAACTAACTGTTGGGCATACGATGAACTGAAGGTGATCTCTTTTAGGCTGATGAGCTCCGCCGCAATAAGCTTCATCAGCAATGCAAAATAGGTGTGTACAGAAAAAAGCAATTCTTGAAAATCTGTTTCTCTCCCGACGCCATAAAGCTTTGTGAGTGCTATCGCTTCTTCTGCCTGATGTGAGCTAAATTGTTCCCCATAAACAATACCAAATAAACGTTTCCACTCATTGAAAAAGACACGAGCACGTTCTCCCCAGTATTCCAATGCATCCGCAAATGCCGATACTGCCTGTCGGGCAATCTTGCTATTAGGTCCGAATTTATCTGCAAGATGTTCTGCTGTAAGGGGCAAACGCGAAAGAGCACGCAGATTTGTGAGAAAAGTGCGGGCACTCTCTGGTTCAAAGGGATAGGGGCCTTGACGAATAAATGCAGATCCGTCTATCGTCGTACGTATTCTATTCTTTTTTCTGGAATACTGAACGAAAAAAATGTAGCGACCATCTAAACCTACACCAACAAGCCGGTTCAATGAACCGAGAGGATCAATTTTTCGGCTCTGAGCTTCTGCCACCATGTAATCAACAAGCTGATCATAGGCATGAATCACGGAACGGTTAGAGGAAAAGGTGCCCGGCGCTTCATATTCGATAATGACCTGCCCATGTACGGCGTCTGGACGCCCGCGATAGACTGATTTTGCCGCGGAACCTAAGCGTTCGTATTTCGGATTCAGTTCAACACCAATATTTTTAAGCAGAGGGTCTAAAAGTTTTTCGACTCCAATACGCAAATCTTCTTCAGTCCTTGCCTCCCTCATTAGCTCGCCAACAGAAGTAACAAGTTTATCAGCGATTTTTATAATCGACTCTTGAGATTCTAAATTCCCATTTTGTTTTTTACTTGTTTTCGGCACAAGAAACACCTTCTATTATTTGGTGTGTTTTTGCTACATAATGTCCAGAACATTATGCCCGACAAAAAAGTCACCGATGGATTCTACTGCGGAATTAGTTTCAGTGCAAGAGTAGGAAATGTTTTAAAAAATAGTCTGAATCACTTAATCACTATTTATAAAACGCCATACTGGCAAAGGTGACGAACGAGTTAAGTGAGGTATCCTGCCACCTTGAATAGTGGAGTAATTTTCCTTCCCGGGCCTTTATCAGGCTCAGCAGGGCATAGATGCTCGGGAATCCGCATACCCTCCTTTTATCCCCCTCTGCCTGGAGATAGCGGTAAAACCCTTCCGGGTTGACCGCTTCAGCCAGGTGTAACATCTCCCGGTCTTTTTCTTCCACTTCCGCTACCATACCATGGTCGGGGGGTGACTCATCTCCATAGCGCAGGCCAATGTGTGCAAGGTCTGCACTGGCAATCAGGCATACCTTTTCACGGTTCTCCTCTATAGCATTTCTCAATGCCTCAAAGGATCTCTTGTAGGCTGGAACCTCCATCGGTCTAACCCCGCTCTCCACCATCTCGTGAAGGGAACCGCAGAGTACCGGGACAATCCTGAACTTCCTCCTTGCACCGAGGATGTACTGGAGGAAAAGGACCTGAAATTCCACTGAGTGCTCTGACCTGTGGATGAATTCGTCCTGAAAGATTTCAACATCATCCTGTTCCTGAACAGCCTTAAGAAATTCACGATCAGTTTCAACCAGCCCGAGGGGCGTTTCAAAGTCCTTCGGGGTGAAGGTGAAGAAGCCTTTCGTTGCCACATGAGCGGTACCTAAAATGATAAACAGTTCTGCATCACATGACTCAGCCATCTCCTTATGGGAGTACGCAAAGCAACTGCCGCCGGACCTGAGGTCAATATGAGGGGCAATA
>Ga0315282_10013297_pt1 | contig 12434 bp, 11 predicted proteins | sample YL17G07_20_MG_FD_203693 | JGI IMG/M metagenome (GOLD analysis project Ga0315282, IMG submission 203693) | Sediment microbial communities from Yellowstone Lake, YNP, Wyoming, USA - YL17G07_20 | ecosystem: Environmental > Aquatic > Freshwater > Lake > Sediment | place: USA: Wyoming | collected... | reverse complement strand
CTGGGCATTGCCAGTGGGGGACCCGGGGGATTGAGTGTGTGACCCATCCGGAGGGGGTTATCGGGAAGGCGAAACTCGCTGACCCCAAAAAGGCCTACAAGACCATAGAGGCTTTTCTGGACTATGTGGTGAAGCTTCACAATGATATTCTGGCCAAGTTCCCTCCGGGCGTGCTGCCTCCGATTGAGATGATGACGAAGAGAGACAAGGCGGAGATGGAGGCCATTATCAAAGGGCCCGGTCAGAAGGGTGGAAGACACATTTATACGTTAGGCTTCCCGCCGTGATGAAAAAGGCATAGAGCATGGAGCATAGGGCAAAGGACAAAGCACATCCAGCCTACCCAAAAGAACTGCTACGCAGGACAGCTAGCGCATAGCGTGAAAAGCCTATCTTTGTCCCAGTGGGAGAGAACAAGGGGAGCTACGCCCTAAAGGGCGTGGCTTCCCGGTAAGGTACTTTTCTTCTATATCGTGCCCCGTAAGTCCCGCCCAGCACGCTCCGGCCAACATCAAGCCATATCCTTGCTTCAAACCTATTCCTGAGAGATCCCTCTTCTTCTTGGTGCTTTCCGAGGTGCTGCCATCCACAGGAAAATGCAGGCGGCTACGATGCAAACGATACATACCACAAAAGCAACTTGGTAAGTTCCCGAAATGTCATAGAGGTGTCCCCCAAGCCAAGGACCGACGGCGGCCCCGGCGCCGAGCCCCGTGAGAAGCAATCCTCCCACTGAACCGAAGTGTGGACCCTGGAAGAGATCTGCCGCACTGGCGAACATCGTGGGGGCAAAAAGACCTGCCCCGTAACCGAAACAAATGGCATACAGATACAGTAACCAAGGCTTCGAGGTGTCTTGGACAGAAAGGAGCGCTAAGAGCCCGGCTGTGGAAAGGGAAGCAGCGAGTGTAAGGGTTTTCTCTCTTCCCCACCAGTCAGATAGAAATGCCGAAAAATGGCCAACGACAAGAGTGATCCCGTAAAGCCCAAAGATGGACACACCAAATAAATTACTATAGCCGACATCCTCCGTGAATTTTATTTGATGAGCTAACACAAGAAAGATTCCGACACCATTGTAAAGTGCGAAAGCTATTACTAGAAACCACAACTGCGGAGTCTTCAAAACCTCCCGAAACGATTCTGCGGCAATCACTGACCTTTCGCTGACCCTCTTCTCGCTGGAAGGACCTCCCGCAGGAGAGGGCTCCATCTCTCCAAAGGCCTTCAGACCCTTCTCTTTCGGATCGTAGGCGAAAAAAAAGAAAAAGAGGGGAAATACAAATACAACAAGGACCGCGGCAAGAACAAAAAATGCGCTTCTCCATCCCACCATCGAAATCACGAATCTCGTGAAGACCACGTAGACAAAACTGAGGCCCGCGCCCATCTGCCCAAGACCCATCACCAGACCTCTCCTCTGAGCAAACCAATTCATCAGGGACGGGGCTAGGATAGGCCATCCCCCGAGAGCACACCCCAGGGCATTGGCAAACCCAAAGAGCAAGTAGAAATGCCACAACCGATCGGCAAAAGCACATCCAACCGTGGCAACGGCGAGAACCATGATGCCAATGAAGAGAAGGCATCGAGGCCTCCACCGGCTAATGAGAAAACCCACAAAAGGGGCGGCGATCCCATAGAGAAAGAGGTTGAAAGAAAGCATGAGTGAGATGCTGCCACGACTCCAACCAAATTCTCTTAGAATGTGTGAGAAAAAGACTGAAAAAGAATTACGAATGCCGTAAATGAGTGGCATGCTGAAGATGGTGATCGCCAATATCATCCAGCCATAGAAGGGATACGATCGACGAGCCATCCTCTCTTTTTTGCCTCCAGTGAAGCTCCACGCCCTAAACGGCGTGGCTTCCCGGTAAGGTACTTTCCTCTTATAGGGTGCCCCTTGACCCCGCCCTCAAGGGCGGAGTTTACAGGGCACTTGTCGGCCAAACCCATTTTAAAAAAAACCAGCCCTCTCTTGAAGATGGAAGGGCTCCGCCCGTCAAAGGGGTCCTTTGATCCAATCACACCTTAAGGTCTCACTGCTCTCCTCGCTGCTTTTCGAGGGGCGGCAAGCCAGAGGAGGAGACAGGCCACACTGATGCAGCCCATACACGTCAGGAAAGCGATTCGGTAACTTCCCGTAAGATCATAGAGGTACCCTCCCAGCCACGGACCAATGGCACCCCCTACACCCATACCCGTTAAAAGAAGACCTGCCACGGCCCCAAAGTGCTTATCATGGAAAATGTCCACAGCGCTCGCAAACATGACCGGAGAAACAAGCCCAATCCCGTACCCAAAACCAATGGCATAAACGTACAACAACCAAGAGTGTTCGGTATCCCTGACCGACAGGAGGGCCCAAAGCGACATGACGGCGAGGGATGAGGCGATCGTGCCTGCATATTCTCGGCCGATCCAATCAGAAACGAATCCAGACAGCTGACCCGAGAGTAAAGCAACACCGAAAAGACCAAAGATTGAAGCACTGAACAGAGGGCTATAGCCGACGTCTTCGGCAAATTTTACCTGATGTGCCAGCACAAGGTAGCATCCAATACCCCAATAGAGCCCATAAGAAATCACCAAGAGCCACAACTGCGATGTTCTCAAGATCTCCCGAAGAGAACGGTTTCGGATCTCCAGATTTCCGGAAGCCTTTTCTGCCTTAAATGAATCGCCCTGCAATAGGAGTTCGGTGGCCCCGTAAGGTTTAAGCCCCTTTTCTTCTGGTTTGAAGTGAAAAAAAAGGAAAACAAGTGGCCACACAACAATCATCAGAATACCCGCGAGCACCACAAAGGCCATTCGCCACCCTAACTGGGAGATAATCCATTCGATAAAAATGCAGTAGACAAAGCTGAACCCGCCGCCCGCTTGACCCATCCCGATCACCAGCCCCCTCCTCTTAACAAACCAATTCGTGAGGGTTGGGGCCAACATGGGCCAGCCACTGAAAGCACTCCCGAGAGGTGCCAAAAGTCCAAACAAGATATAGAATTGCCACAATTCTCGCGCCAGTGCGCAACCAGCCGTTGCAAGAATGAGAGTCGTCAACCCCACAAGAATCAGCCTCCGTGGCCTCCAGCGGTTGATGAGCGTGCCTGCGACAGGGGCGAAGAGGCCGTAGGCAAATATGTTGAGCGAGAACATGATGGAGACACTTCCCCGACTCCAACCAAATTCCCCCAGGATGTTTGAGAAAAAAACGGAAAAGGAATGTCGGACCCCGTAGATGAGTGTTGCGCTAAAGGCCATGACGGTGACTAGGATCCAGCCATAGAATGGAAGCAATCGACGAGCCATTATCCCTCATTGGAGGTGCAGATGAAGCAATCCACGACAAATAAAAGAACACCCTCTGAGAGATAGGAGGCCTCTCTCTCCTCAAGGAGAGAGAGGCCCATCAGAGAGTGCTGTCCGGTTCAACGTGAGCCATTAGATAATGCTCACAGGTTTCCACTTTTCCCCTGACTTAACGATATCCAGGTGTCTCGTGTGCTCTGGGTACGGCCATCCCGGCTCCTAGACATGTCCTAATTTAGTGAGAGGGTGGATGCTTCTTTAACCATTCATAATAGTCTGCAATGCCTCTCTCAATCGTGTATTTTGGAGAGTACCCCAGTTCTTCTTTGGCTCGGGTCAGGTCGGCACAGCTTCTCATCCCAACCGATTGCCCCTTCTCTGCCCCACCGACACTCCCGGTGTAGCCGGGTCCCAATTTGATACTTGAACCGGGAACAACCTTCATGACCGCGCTGGCCAGTTCGCTGAGAGTGACATTTTTGCCCCCGCTGATATTGAACAGCCTTGACTTGACAGGGCGAACCGTGCAGGCAAGAAATATTCCATGAACCATATCCTTGATGTATGTCCAGTCGAAGACGTGATCTGCTCCATCGGGAAGATCCACCTTTTCTCCCCGCATCGCCATCACCAGCCAGGTGTAAGCCGCATTCGGGTTCTGAGGATTTTGCCCAGGGCCATAGACAAACGAGGGCCTCACGGTCACGGCGTCGACCCCATACACGAGACGATACCCGTCCACCATGGTTTCGCTTGCCACCTTGTGACAGGAATACATCGTAATAGGATTCACCCTTCTCTCTTCTTTGAGAGGCTGCATATCTGGAGTAGGTCCGTAGACTCCCTGTGTGCTTAGGTAGACAACTCGCAAATGGGCCAATCGTGCAGCTTCGAGCACATTGAGCGTTCCCTTCACGTTGACCTCGAAGGACTGCATTGGTTGTTCAATACACGTAATGGGTTTAGGCATGGCAGCCGTATGAAGTATGCCCTCAATATGGTTCTCTTGAACCGCATCCATGAGACGAGCAAAATCGGTCACGGTGCCTTCTATGAACCGAGGCAGGGCTTGGCCTTTTTCAAAAATGTCTATCGGCCGCAACGCCACATCGAAGAGAACTGCCTCGTGCCCTTCGTCCATAAACTTCTTCCCAAGATGATATCCAATAAATCCTCCGCCGCCAGTAACCAATACTCTCATGCTCACCCTCCTATCGAAAACGGTGGTAAAACGCTTTTTAATAAAACTTAAATCACATTTAAATCAAGTTGTCAAGGAATCTTAGAGAACACGCTTGTGAATCTTGGACAAGAGACCAGGTCAGGTTCTTGCTTCTCAGCTTACCTGTTCGACCGCTCCGAATGAATAGCCCACCCTCGGGATCTAAGGAAATCCCGGCCGAGAGAAGTTCCCCAGGCAAGGTGGGCATCCAACCGACTTTCCCGTGAAACAATTCTTACATCTAATTTTTTCCTTGACAATATTCAATCAAGGTGATATCGATATTTTACAAATATTTTCTAAATATCTTGCTAACTGTCTTTCCCCAAGCGATCGATGAACAATGTAGAAAAACAAAACATCTGCTATATTGTCGAAACCTTCGGGAACAACCGATTGAATGAAATTTGCCGAAGACTCATAGAAGCGGAATTCTAATTCGAGAAATGCAAAGGAGACAATTATGGCCGAATTGAAAGTTGTTCACTTGAAAGATGTCAAAGGGGAGCGTCGGGAACCTCCCCGGGTGTCATGGATTTTAGTATCCGAGAAGACCGTGGGATCTCAGAATCTAGCCATGGGCGTTAACGAGACCTATCCCGGCGGAATGGTACCGGAACACAAGCACGATGAGCAAGAGGAAGTCATGTATTTTGTGGCGGGGCGGGGAACCTTTGTGACTGAAGGCAGAGAGATCCCTCTTGAGCCGGGGGTCTGCATTTATAACCCCCCAGGAAAGCTTCATAAGATCATTAACACCGGCGACGAGATCCTGAGATTCGTCTGGATCTATTCTCCGCAGTTACCGAGCCATCGGAAATAGGCTTCGGTTTGACACCTCGGTCTGAAAAGAGGGGTCGGGTGAATTTCAAGTCAAGACATGAATGACCGACATCGGTCCAGAATGATTCTTCACCTTGACCGGCCCACGGGAGGGAGATCATGAAATTCCGCCTCTGTTTTAACTTAGGAACCGTTCGCCACATTGACTATCAGAGACAGCTTGATGTATCAGTCCAAGCAGGGTTCGACGCAGTCGGCCTTCGTATGGACAGCTTGGAAGATTATCTTTCCAAGGGGCACACCTTGGAGGACGCCAAACAATGCCTCAAAAAAAATAACCTCACTGCCGTGGAGATGGATTTTCTTCCCGACTGGATCTATGCCAAAGGGAAAGACCAACGAGCCATCATGGACCGGGCAACGGTTTTCTACAAGACCATGGCCGCCATTGAGTGTCCACTGTTGGTCGCAACCACGGTGTGTGAGGGGAAACATGATGATGCGTTGGCCCGTGAGAATTTTCGTGAAATCTGCCGATTGGCCTCAGAAAACAAGATCTTGATTGCTCTCGAATTTCTTCCGTGGACTCCCGTCGATACGATCAAGAAAGCGTGGGATATCGTGAGATCCGTGGATCTTCCAAATGGGGGTATCGTCCTCGATACATTTCACTATTTCATGGGAAAACCTAAGCGGCAGGAGCTTTACGAAGTTCCCATTGAAAAGATTTTTCTTTTCCACCTGGACGATGTCAAGAAGGTCAATGCCGACGTGATCGACCTCTGCCGAAACTACCGGGTTCTTCCTGGGGAAGGGATTTTCGTTTTCGATGAGATCCTCGATTATCTTTTCGATTCTCGTTACGATGGGTACTATTCCTTGGAAATTCTCAACAAAGACTATTTCCACGAAGATCCCGTAGCATTGGCGAGGCGCAGCAAGGAATCGATGGAGGCCGTTTTGGATCATCAGTTTCGCAGATGGAAGTCTCGAACGTAAATCAGTCCCATCGGATCTCAAGCAGACATCTTGATTGGCGGTCGAAAGGTATGTATGGAACAGCAGATGACGTTGACCAAGGCTCTGCAGGAGAACCCTCAGCAAAACCCACAGTTCATTTTTGAAGTCCATTTCATCGCGCAGGGAGCTCACTCATGGAAAAAGCGAAAATCGGCGTCATTGGGTTGGGGTTGATTGGAAAACCTCATAGCGAGAACCTGAAAAAAATCGGCGAATGCGATTTGGTGGCTGTTGCCGATGCGGATACGAAACAGCGAAAGCTCGCAGAAACATTGGGGACCAAGTTCTATCTTGATTATCAGGAGATGATCGAGAAGGAGAAATTGGACGGAGTGGTCATCGCTGTACCCAATGATCTGCATGTGCCGGTTGGAATCGCTTGCGCCAAAAGGAAGATCCATCTTCTGGTTGAAAAGCCGGTCGCACCGACTCTCGCGGAGGCCGACCGTCTCATCGCAATTGCAAAAGAAAACCATGTTCGCATCCTCGTAGGACACCAGAGAAGATTCAATCCCTTCGTCGAAACAGCACGAAGCATCGTCAGAGGGGGTGAGCTTGGGAAGCTGGTAGGAGTAACACTCGTTTGGGCCCTCTATAAGCCCTTTGACTACTTTGAAGGATCCTTTACATGGCGGAAGAGTAAAGGAGGAGGGCCGATCCTCATCAATCTCATTCACGAAATCGACAATCTGCGGTATATCTGCGGCGAAGTTGTGCGCGTGTACGCCGAGGCAAGCCATCGAGTGAGAAACTTCCCTGTGGAGGATTCTGCGTGCGCGACGCTCGTTTTCGAAAACGGAGCCTTAGGAAGTATCTTTCTTTCGGATTGCGTTCCCTCGTTGTCCGGTTATGAAGCTACGACAGGCGAAAATCCCCTCATGTACCATGATTCGGGTAACTGCTACTATTTTTATGGAACGAAGGCCTCCCTGTCCTTCCCACAATTCAAAAAGCTATTCTATTCAGACCCTGCCAGAGCAGGATGGCATTATCCCCTCTCCGAGGAAGAAGTCAAGGTGGTCCGAGATGATCCCTATACGAGGGCCCTCACACATTTCTGCCGGGTTGCCTTGGGGAAGGAAGAACCCCGAACGACAGGTGAGGATGGGCGAAAGACACTTGAGGTCACGTTAGCGATTCAGAAATCAGGCGAAACAGGACAACCTGTAAATTTGAAGTAGCCCAGAAGGAGACTAACCGATGAAAGCGATTGTGAAATCAAGTCCAGAACCGGGAGCGTTTGAGGTCAGAGAGGTACCGAATCCTCGACCTGGCCGTGGTGACGTATTGGTGCAGATGAAGGCCACATCCCTTTGCTACACCGATGTTGCCATTCTGAACAATAAGTATAAGGGCCGCAAGCCCGTCCCTATTCCCATGATCATGGGTCATGAAGGTGCGGGTATTGTTGCTGAGTTGGGAGAGGGGGTAACCCATGTCTCGGTGGGAGACAGAGTTGGTTTCGAAGTGCTTTATGGTTGTGGCCATTGTCTTAACTGTTTGAATGGAAACAGCAATATGTGTACCGATTGGATGCACATCGGGATCACCCGCGACGGGACATTTGCCGAATATCTGGTGATCCCTGCGAAGGGAGCACACAAGCTGCCTCCTGAGGTCTCTTTCGTGGATGCCGCTTGTTTGGAGCCGATCAGCCTGACCGTCCGGACCCTTGAGCAGGTCAAGCCGATGGTTGGAGATACAGTGGCTGTCTTCGGCCCGGGAGCCATTGGGATGTTCCATCTCCAGGCTTTTAAGGCAGCCGGAGCATCTAAAATCATCATGATCGGCATTGACCAGGATGAGAAACGCTTTCAGATAGCCAAGGGCTTAGGAGCAGATCATATTGTGAACGCAAGCAAAGAAGATGTGGTCAAGCGAGTTCGAGAGTTGACCGATGGGTTTGGCGTAGACATCGCCGTTGAAACATCGAGTTCGCCTACTGTTCTTCCTCTTGCCATTGACATCGCTGCTGCGAGGGGAAAAGTGTCTCTGTTCGGTCTCTATCCCGAGGCAACGATCAGTCCGATCACGCTTTTGCGAAGTGGTCTTACGGTCTACGGCGATGTGGGGTCTCTGCCCCGCTATTTTGTCCGGGCAATCCGGTGGGTGAAATACCGAAAAGTCATCGCTGAACCCTTAGCCCCAAAGCGCTTTCGTCTGACGGAGGCCAAAGAGGCGCTCGAAGCCGCCCGCCGGGGAGATATGGCCAAAATCATTTTTGAGCTATAGTTGTGGCTGTATCTTTGGCGGGATGACTTTTTCCTTAGGGTCGAAAAAATTACAGGATGGTGAAAAAATGCATGAATTGTATCTAGAAAAACCCAACGACTTGAAGATGAGAGAAAGTCCCCCAGCACCGGCACCCAAAGATCATGAGGTGAAAGTCAAGGTGATCTATGGAGGGATCTGCGGCTCGGACCTTAGAGTCCTTAGAGGAACGATACCCTATGCGGCCTACCCTTGCCGTCCCGGTCATGAAATTTTGGGGACGGTCACTGAGGCGGGCAAAAAATCGCCGTATAAAGTCGGGACCAAAGTCGTTTCTTTTCCTAATACCTACTGTGGCAAGTGTGAATTCTGCCTGCAAGGCAAAACCAATATCTGCAAGGATAAGAAATCCTTTGGAGTGACGGTTAATGGGCTGTTTGCCCAAGAGATTATCATTGACTCCGAGTTCGTCGTGCCTGTTCCCCCGGATCTGGCGGAGGAGAGGGCAATCTTAATCGAGCCTTTTGCCGTCAACGTCCATGCCCTGAAGAGAGCCAGTATCACCAAGGGGACATCGGTGGCTGTCATCGGCTGCGGCACGGAAGGCCTACTGGCGATCGCCCTTCTCAGCCATAGGGGTGCCGATATAACGGTGCTGGATGTCATTCCGGCTAAGATGGAAAAGGCCAAAACTTTTGGGAAACATATAAAGGCCATGCATCCTGCTGATGTGAAAGAACAGGTGTTTGATGTCGTGGTCGAAGCCGCCGGAGTGAAAGCGTCTGTTGAACAAGCGTTCCAGCTTGTGAAACCAGGCGGAGCTATAATTTCAATGGGCATTACCGGAGATGAAATCAGCTACCCGGCTCTCCGTATCACTCGCGGCGAGATCACCATTTACGGCACAATTATTTACACGAAAAAAGATTTCGCGGACGCACTTGCCCTTCTGCAAGATCCCACGTTTAATGTTGCCCCCGTGTTTTCGAAGATTGTTCCCTTTACGAAATACCAGGAAGCATTTGCTGATGCCTTGACGGGTAACTTTGCAAAGATTGTTCTGGACTTTAAGGGGGCTTAATGAGGCATCCGATTTTATTGGCAACAGTAACAACATGTTGCTCCACTCAGAAAAATATGTGTGGAAAAGAGGTGGCTATAATTAAAAAGAATACCGTAAGCAGTAAAATACGTTTTTGAGAAGCGGGTAAATGATGGCTGGAGATGTAGCAGTGCTTCCGAGCCAATTTCTCAGGGTCATTCGTTGGGTGGAGTATAAGAGAAGGTATTGCCTGAACGCATGGTGAGTCACAGATTTCGCTTTGATCAGGCCAAAGAGGCGCTCGAGGCTGCCCGCCGAGGGGATATGGCCAAAATCATTTTTGAAATGTAGCCTCCTTTCAGGACGATGAGAAGACATGTAACTTTCTGCCTTGACAAGAGAATCCGATTTTGATTTAATGGTCAAGCTTTTCACGGCTATTACCTCATATTCGATACAGACTCATTCAAATTTACGCCTGTCCTTGACCAAAGAAAGTGAGATTTCCATGGAACCGTGTTTGAATCAGGCAACTCTTATGCAGTGCGATGTAGAGGAGTTTCTGAGGGCTTCTTCCGAGGCAGGCTTTCGCACAGTGGAATTTAGAAGCTCTAAGATAGAGGAATACCTTAACCGTACCTCCCACGGGAAGTTGACCCAGTTGTTGCAGGAACTTAAGATGCGGGTGGCAGGGTTAAACGGTTTAGAATTTTTCTCTCTTGTACCCAAAGACAATGACGCCTTCATGTTGAAGCGGGCAGAATATCAGCTTCATTTGTGTCAGCTTTTTGGAATAACCCACCTCATATTGGTTCCAAGCTTGCGGATCGAAGGCATGCCCCAGGAGTCGGTAATCAAAAGGACAGCAGAGACGACATCACTCATTTTGGACATGGCAAAGAAGATGGGAATCCGGCTCGCACTCGAAATTGTCGGAAACCCGGCTTTTTCTCTTCGAAAGATCGATGAGGCACTTCAGGTTCTGAAACTGATTGACGATGACCACCTTTCCCTTGCCCTGGATAACATCTGTCTCTACGAGGGGCTGAATGAAACAATCGATTTGAGGAAAATCCCGCCGGAGAAGATTGCTATTGTCCATGCAAATGACGCTCGAAAAAAAGACGAAAGAAATTACGGCCTCCAGGAAAGAATACTGCCGGGAGAAGGAGACCTAGATTTGAGGGAATTTTACAAAATCCTCAAGGAGAGACATTACAGGGGACCTGTTTCGGTGGAACTCTTCAATGAAGAGGTCTGGAAAATGCCTCCGAGAGAAGCTGCCCGTTTGGCCTGGAAGTCTATTCAAGAGTTCTTAGTGTAGAAAGCAGGGAGCAACCGGCACACACGTCTCATACCACGAAAGGAGTCTGGACATGCCACAAGAAGAGGTCAGGTACAGAGCTGCAGATGGGAAATCAGGGAGAGTGCTGATCCTTAGGCTTCAGCCCGGTTCAGACATGATCAAGGGAATCATTCAGGCCTGTCAGGACAACAATATCAAGAACGGCTACATCGCGAGCTGCATCGGCAGCCTGAAAAACTCACGTTTTATTTACGGCGTTCCGGATAGCTCCACCAAGAGCGGCTCCGGATTTGGACCAGAATTGACGTTCAATCATTTGACCGAATTCATCGGAGGACAGGGCAGCATCTGCCACAACGACAAAGGCGAAGTCATCATCCATTTTCATGGTTTCCTCTGCGATAAGGGGCATATCTATGGAGGACATTTCGACAAACCGGGCAACATCATTTGTACGACCATGGAAATAGCCATTCACGAAGTTCTCGGAGTGGAAATGACAAGACCCTTCGATCCCGAAATTGATCAGAATCATCTTTATCCGAAAAAAGTGTGAAGCTCCCCGCCCACAGGGCGGGGGCTTCCGGGTAATGTCGATTATGATTGCACGGTCGGCTTTCCTCCCCGCCCCTGCCTACCGGCAGGAAGGTGGGGCATCCAGCCGACTTGCCCGTGAACTCAGTTTGGAAAGGAGAAGAGCAAAAATGGATTACCTTAAGACGATTGGGGTCGTCGGGGCAGGAGCCATTGGGAGCCTTTTCGGAGGCCTCCTGGGCGAAGGGGGTTTAGAGGTCACCCTGATCGATGTCTGGAAAGAGCACATCGATGCCATCAAGAAACATGGCCTGAGGATGACAGGGCACGGGGGGGATCGGGTCATCAAGGTAAAGGCGACCACTGATCCAAAAGAAGCTGGGAAAATGGATGTGGTCATTATTCAGACGAAGGCCCGCCACACCGCAGAGGGCGCACGAGGGGCTTTACCTCTTTTGGGTGAGCACACCGTGGTTGTGAGTTTCCAGAATGGTGTGGGCAAGGAGGAGACGATTGGCGGCATTGTTGGAATGACAAGAATCATTGGGGGTACAACGGCCCAAGGAGCGAACATTCTCGAACCGGGTTTGGTCAGAAACGCTGGGGATCTACCCACGAAGATTGGGGAGCTTGATGGTCGTCTGTCTGAGCGAGTTAAGAAAATCGCGGAAGCTTTCAGCAAGGCGGGACTTCAAACTGTTATCAGTGAGAACATTAAATTGGACATCTGGAAGAAATTGATGGCCAATGTGGCCATCAACCCTATCTCGGCGTTATGCAATTTCACGGTAGGGGAGATCTTCGATATCCCAGAGACAAAGGAGGTGGTCTTCGAGGCAATTGATGAAGCGGCAAAAGTGGCAAATGCAGAAGGGATCAAGCTGGATCCCAACGAGGCAAAGGATGTCCTGACCCAAATCATGGGGAAGGGCGGAACGAGAACCAACCGATCCGGAATGCTCATTGACGTCTTGGGTAAGAAGAAAACAGAAATCGATGTGATCAAC
>Ga0315282_10013295_pt1 | contig 12437 bp, 14 predicted proteins | sample YL17G07_20_MG_FD_203693 | JGI IMG/M metagenome (GOLD analysis project Ga0315282, IMG submission 203693) | Sediment microbial communities from Yellowstone Lake, YNP, Wyoming, USA - YL17G07_20 | ecosystem: Environmental > Aquatic > Freshwater > Lake > Sediment | place: USA: Wyoming | collected... | reverse complement strand
GTAACAAACAATGATTTTTCGATTATTAAAAAGCATATTAAGAAGGATTCTTTTGTTTACTTCGATCCTCCTTATCGCCCATTAAATAAGACTTCAAGTTTTACTTCCTATTCTAATAACGAATTTGATGATAAGGAACAAAAAAGGCTTGCTGCTGTTTTCAAAAAGCTAAGTCAAATTGAGGGAGTAAAAATCATGTTAAGCAATTCTGATCCTAAGAATGAAAACAAGGAAGATAATTTCTTTGAACATTTGTATTCTGATTTTAAAATAGAGCGTTTGAAAGCCAGGCGCATGATTAATTGTGATGCCTCAAGACGAGGAGAAATTAACGAATTACTTGTTATGAACTATTAAATTAGGAGCCAATATGCACGATGCTTCCTGGAAGAAGATTTTTAGTGACTACGATATTCTTAAGCATGATTTTTCCAAAAAACCGTTTATTATTACTGCCGAACAAATAAAGAAGGCGACGCATTCTTTTAAAAAGACCGGAGAAAAAGAGGTTCGTATTCTATGCAAACAAGATTGCCGAGAAGATAGGGCGGAGGTTTTTATCCAGAATGGTTTATTTTTATTACCGATAAAGAATGGGTCTTACGCTATAGTTAGAGGAGAAGGTTATTTAAACATCCCGAAGATTGCAAATGCGGTTCAAATTTATAATTCTAAACTCGATTTTCAGTTAGATACTTCAAAAGTTGGTAATTCAGAAATGCAACACCTGGATTTTGCATATGCATCTAGTTTAGTAAGAACATTTTTAGACGATCCTACCTTAGTTTTAACAATCAGGGGAAGGAAATACACGCCTGCTTTTTCATTCCGAGTTGGTAAGCAGCCCATAGAAGTGAAGGGGGTACAAACTGAAGTTGATGCTGGTTATGAGGGAAAAGAACAAATAGCATTAATTGAAGCAAAAAATTCCTCAACCAATAATGTTATTATTAGGCAGTTGTTTTATCCTTATCGTCAATGGTCATATCACACAAAGAAAAAGGTGATTACTTTATTCTTTGAGAAGATCTCCGAATGGTATTGCCTATGGCAATTTGAATTTAAGAATAAGGATGATTACAATAGTGTTTATCTCGTAAAATCATGTAAATATAAGATTGTAGATAAATGAACTCTAATGTCGACATAAAACTTGAAACAACTACTGTTTGGTCATTTCCGGAGCGAGGTAATTGGGCAACACATAAGTCAACCTACCGAGGTAACTGGGCCCCGCAAATTCCTCGTAATCTTATCCTTAAATATACAAAAGAAGGAGACGTAGTCTTAGACCCTATGGTAGGGGCCGGAACCACTTTAATCGAAGCTAAATTGTTGAATCGTGATGCGATAGGCATCGATATTAATTCTCAAGCTATAAAGTTAGCAAAGGAAGTGCTTAAGTTTGAAATAGAGAATAAATCAAAACAAGAATGCAATGTCGGTGATGTAAGGAAACTAGAAAAAATTGCCAACGATTCAATAGACCTCATTGCAACCCACCCACCATATTTAAATATTATTAAGTATTCTGAAATTCCAATTCAGGGCGATTTATCAAATATCGGTAACCTTTCAAAATTTATTACTGAATTTGAGCTGGCTGTAAAAGATTTCTATCGAGTTTTAAAGCCAGACCATTACTGCGCCATTTTGATTGGAGATACAAGAAGGCATAGGCACTATATTCCTTTGGCGTTTAATATTATGAGCTTATTCCTAAAGAATGGATTTATCCTAAAAGAAGATATTATAAAAATTCAGCATAATTGTCAGACCACTCCTAGATGGAGTAGCGAAGCTAAAAAATATGATTTTTATTTAATAATGCATGAACATTTGTTTGTATTTAGAAAACCTAAACCAGGCGAGAATTTAAATGATTTCAAAGAAAGTATGATTTAACCTAGAAAGGACAATATGGCTATTCCAGATTATCAAAGCATAATGCTGCCGCTACTTAAGCTTGCTTCCGATAAAGAAGAACATCCAATGCAAGAAGCTATAGAGTGTTTAGCATCTTTTTTCAAAATATCTGAGGCTGAATTACAAGAATTTCTCCCTAGTGGTCAGCAAAAAATCTTTGATAACCGTGTGGGATGGGCGAGAACGTATCTCAAAAAAGCAGGCCTACTTGATTCTCCAAAAAGAGGAGTTTTTATTATAACAGAGAAAGGGCTAGATGTTCTTAAATCAAATCCACCAAAGATAAATGTAGCATTTCTGCGACAATATCCGGAATTCGTTGAATTTCAAACGGTAAGAAGATGGGCTAAGGAAATCGAAGATGGAGAAGTTTCTGTTCAGCAAACTCCCGAGGAGTCTCTAGAGTATGGTTATCAGAAACTAAGGCAAGCTTTAGCTCAAGATTTATTGGGTAAAATTAAGTCGTGCTCAGCTATGTTCTTCGAGAGGTTGGTAGTAGAGCTTTTAGTCAAAATGGGCTATGGTGGCTCAAGACGAGATGCGGGACAGGCAATTGGTAAAAGTGGCGATGAAGGTATTGATGGAATTATCAAAGAAGATAAGCTAGGCTTGGACGTTATCTACATCCAAGCGAAAAAATGGGAAGGGACAGTAGGACGACCAGAAATAATGAAATTTGTAGGTGCCTTGCAAGGTCAGCATGCCCGAAAAGGCATTTTCATAACAACGTCATATTTTACAGAGGACGCAATGCAGTATGCGAAAAAAGTAGATAGTAAAATCATACTTATTGATGGCGATGAATTAAGCAAATTGATGATAGATCATGATATTGGAGTAGCGCAGATGGCGTCTTATGATATTAAAAGAATTGATTCTGACTATTTTAGCGAAGAATAATTCAATAGAGCAGGCCTTCCTGTGCAAAAAATAAAAGAAATAAGGGATTTTTAAAATAGTTTTTGTGCTTTTGTAAATCCAACTGGCTTTTGACTCGCCAAAGGCGAGGGATGGCTGCCTAAAAGGCAGCCATTGGCTTTTAGGGGGGGGCATTCGTCACTCCCTGTAGTAGTGTCTAAGCACCCCGCCCAGCCGAGAGACACATTTGATCTTACCCGTGGTTTTACGCGTTCTATAATCTATTGGCATGTTATCCAAGCCTGAATGAGGTCTCACGGTGTTGTAGTACTTAACATACTCTTTCACTAAGTACTTGAAGTGCCTCTCGCCGAATACAACGAAGTGATCTAAGCACTCTCGCTTTATTGTACCTACCCAACCTTCCGCGTATGGATTGAGATTAGGTGATCGATAGGGTATCTTCTGTACCTTGACGTTGTGCCGGCGCAATAGTTCATCGAATTCCTTAGGGTACTTATTGTCTCTGTCGCGAATGAGCCACTTCTTCTTGTCGCCGTTGAAGAGGAAGGAGAGCGTCTTAGTCTTGCGGGCGACCCATTCCTGAGTGGGGTGCTGAGTGAACCCGGCAATATGCACTTTGCGGGTATGGACATGGATGAAGAATAAAACATGGAAGGCCTTAGGCCCAAACATGGTCCAGACTGTCTTGGTAAAGAAGTCACACGCCCACAACGTCTTGAAGTGTCTTTGTACGAATTTGTCCCAAGTGTCCTCCGCACGCTTGTTGGCAGGGAGGACGCCGCACTCTCGTAGAATATTCTTGATTGTGTTGCGCGATAACTTTGTGATACGCAGCTTCTTTAACTCTGCAAGGATGCGCGTATATCCCCAGTGATTCTCCGAAGCAAGGCGCAGCACAAGTTCTCGCACGTCCTGGGCTGTTTTAGGCCTGCCTCTTTGTGCCGCTGGCTTAGTCTTCCTGCTACCGCTTGCCCATCTGCGAAAAGTAGAGTAGTTTACTATAGATATAAGCCGTTTAATGTCCGCGCCTAAGGCTAAGCCAAACTTAAGTAGCCTTTGGCGTTCCTCATGCGTAAGATTGATGCGCTTGCCAGCCTTAGCGCGTAAGATCTGGTTCTCAACCTTAAGATATTCAATCTGCCTGACTAGCTGGCTATGGACCATCTTGCCGAGCATGCTTAAAAACTCTTGAAATAACCCCTGATTCGTGTTATAAGTAACTGTGGGATTCATGGTTACGTCTCCTTAGTTGGGCCTAAAACAGCCCAGTGTTGTATTTTTTGCACCCCCCTGAAAGCCCAAAAGCCACTTAGATTCTAAAAAGCTCAAAAAACTATTTTAAAAATCCCTTATTTCTTTTATTTTTTGCACAGGAAGTTTCTAGCCCAAGAATTTACTTGACATATAAGTTAATATATGTTAACCTCTAATATAATGGTTAACCAATGTTAACCTAGAATAAACAAGTTAACGATATAACCTATGGAAAATAGAGAACTTATAACTACAGCCGAATTGGCAAAAATCTTGGGTATCAGTAGGATAGCTGTGTTTAAGCGAATTAAACGGGGCCAGATTAAGGCAATTAGAGTAGGGAGAAATTTTGTCATCCCTAGAGATTCTCTTCCTGAAGTCCTCGGGCAGATCTTGAGCAAAAAAAACAAGAGGGAAATTGAAACTGCGGTCAAAAAGACAGTTAGGGAATACGGCCAGACTCTGCGACTTTTAGGTAATGAGTAATTCCGCATGAAATTTATTTCCATAGCTGAAATTGAATACCTTGCCTTTAGTTTAGCCAAAGAAACGATGGATTTTAACGAACCGATTCCGGCTTTCTCCACACGTTTCCCCAATATTTTAGAAAGCTGTTTGGGAACGCCTTTGCAGGGATTCTCTGGGAAATCTTTGTATCATGGCTTGATAGCCAAGGCGGCAATTTTGTTTTATCTCATGGTGAAAAACCATCCTTTTCAGAACGGTAATAAGCGCATTGCGATGACCACACTGTTTGTTTTGTTGCATAAAAATAAGAAATGGTTAAAAGTCGATAATCAGGAGTTATATAATTTTGCTACCTGGATTGCTGCAAGCCCGGCACGATTAAAAGGTGAAACAGTAAAGGCGGTTGAGAAATTTATTAAAACTTACCTAGTAGATTTATGAGATAGGAGAAGTAGAAGATATCTATTTTTCCTCCCCCTAAAAATTGCGGCAGTTTTTTGATGGTACAGGAAAGTATAAAACACTTTCCTTTTACCACTAGCGAAAATCGCTTAAAGTTAATTGCCGAAGGCGATTTTCTTGAAAGATAGCGCTAGGCGGGGCATGAGCTAGACAGAGACCAGCTTTACCCCGGTATTAGAGGCGCGGCCCCACCCAAAGGTTTCTCATCTAAAAACTTGTTATTTTGCTGGAAGCAATTTATTACTAAATCGGTTGTCATTTTAGTTGTCATTTAGGTTGTCATTTGTTATAATAACACCATGACCTATAACCCCCAATATACTATAACTGATAAGATCCTCAATAACATATCCCATATCATGTCCGGAAGGGAGATTATTGAGCATTCTCGGCTGATTCCTAAGTGGGAATTAACATTAAGAAAAGAGGCCCAACTTCATAATGCCCATTCATCGACCAGTATTGAAGGGAATAAGCTGACTCTCGAGCAAGTAAGGGCGCTTTCCGAGAAAAAAGAAATTAATGCCTCAGCTAAGGACAAGCATGAAGTTATCAATTACTTACAAGCTTTAGATTCTATATCCCAATACGCAAAGAAGAAGATTGACGTGAAGCTTTTTCTGCGTATCCACAAAACACTTACCAAGGGTACCTTGAAGCAGGAAAAAGATTGTGGATTTTTTCGGGATAGGCAGGTTTTTGTAGGTAAGCGTATATTTGATGGTACACAATTAAAAGAAGTAGTTGAATATATGCCTCCGGATACAAAAGAAGTACCAGGATTGGTGGAAGAATTTTTGAGCTGGTTGAATTCTGATGGGGCCACAAAAATAAACCCTGTTATATTAGCCGGCATAGTTCATTATGAAATAGCCAGGATTCATCCATTTATCGATGGCAATGGGAGAACGGCTCGGCTATTGGCAAGCCTCGTTTTATACAAAAGTGGTTTTGATCATAGAAGATTTTTTGCCCTTGATGATTATTATGATAAGGATAGGTCTTTATATTATGTAGCCTTAAAAACAGCGCAGCAGAACAAAGGAGATATTACAAAATGGCTGGAGTATTTTACTGATGGCGTGCTGGATTCAATAAATAAAGTCAAGGATACGATTACAAGATTAGGCTTTGTTTCAAAAACAAAAGGGGCCGATCAAATAGAATTAACTCCTCGGCAAGTAAAGATTTTGGAAAAGATTAAAGGAAATGGGAAGATTACCAATAGAGACCTTAGGTCAATGTTTAACATATCACGCCAAGCAATCCTGAAAGAGATTTCCAAACTTGTTGAAGTCGGAATAGTTAAACTCGTAGGTAAAGGTAGGGGTGCTTATTACGTAGCAACAAAATAAACTTTTCGCCCCCTAAAAATTGCGGCAGTTTTTTGATGGTACAGGAAAGTATGTTCCTGCGGAGCACAGGTAAAACACTTTCCTATACCACTGCGAAAATCGCTTAGAGTTAATCATCGAAGGCGATTTTCTTGAAAGATAGCGCTAGGCGGGGCGCGGGGTGGGGGATGTTGCAAAAGGGTGTCCCTTTTGGGAACGTCCCCTGATTCCCGGACAAAAAGTTAGCAAATAATTCTAAAAGGAGATCGAATTATGGGATACAGGACAACATCATCCGTCATAAAATTTTGTATTATCGGATTTTTGGTCTTCTTTTACGCCGCCAATCATTCCGTCGCATCGTACAGCGCCAAACATCCTTGGCAATTGCAAATCAAAAAAGATGGGATTTCCGTCAGCACCCGGAAGGTCGACGGCTCCCCGATCCTCGAGTTTAAGGCCGATGTGATCGTCAACGCGCCTTTGCCCAAAGCAACATCTCTTTTTGAAGACGATATGAAAATGCCTCTGTGGTATCACCGATGCGTCCGCGCGGAACTCGTGGAAAGAAAAAGCCCGGACCAAAAAATTTCTTACGTTGGTCTGCATCTGCCGTGGCCTGTTGCCGAACGCGATTCGGTATTCCAGACTGTCCGGTCTCTCGACCCGGCGAGCGGGGCTGTGATTTACTCCCAATCCGCGCTCCCAACGCGCCTCCCCGAACGAAAAGGAAAAATCCGCGTGCTTTACCTCAACTCCGTCTGGCGTTTCACGCCTTTGGCCGACGGTCGTACCGAAATTTATTTCCAGCAACACAGCAACCCCGGCGGAAGCATCCCGGCTTTTCTCGTGAACAAACTTTGCGTCGAAATCCCGTTTTATAGTTTAAAAAATTTACGTAAATTAATCCTAGAATCTAAAGAAAAATGAAGAAAACAATTTGTCTGAAAACCTACGGTTGACCGATGGTTACTGTGGCGAGGGATGATTTTGAAGCTCCTAAAGAAGATAAATGATTTGGAATAATAAAGTTATAACAAGGAATCCAGAATCCAGGGACGTCCCCCAAGGTGACAGGCTAAGGCACTGCAATTATTTATAGATAAAGAGGTTGCATGGGGATGTTGTAAAAAGGGTGTCCCGCTTTCTGCGGGAAGGCGGGGCATAGCGCCGTCCTTGTAGTTTTTAGCTTGGCTTAGGCGCTACGGACGAGCTCTTCTTTCCTAACTTTCTATTTGTTTCTCACGTTTCCTCAGGAAATAAGGAAAACAGCAGATAATTTAGACTACATTTTTAATTTTATGCTATAATATTACTAAAATGTTATTAATCGTCCGTGCCAAAATCGATTCGGAAACCCGCAAGAAGGTAGCCGAAGATTTAAAGGGCTACATAAAAATTGTAGTTGATGTCCGGCGTAAAGTCTTAGCTGCGGGCGGAGAAAAGCATGTAGACGGCGAGCGGCTTCTTTTGGAAGACGGGAGCCTCCAAGAAGATTTATGGGGAGCGGGTTTAGATTTGGAAACAGGCGAAATGGATTTTGATTCTCTGATTAATTTAAGGCCGATACAGAATAGAAGCCGTGAAATATTAGATGAAGAAATACGTAAAAAAGTTGCTACGGTAATTGAATCTTTATTAAAGAATTAATTGAATGGATTCCCGGGAAATAACTTTAAATATTGCCGTAAATTTAGGTCGCTTATGCCGTTGGGCCATGGAAGGCCGCAAGGAGCGAGTGGAACAGTTTTTAGCTCAGACTGAAGAATATCTCAAGGCCCTGGAATCCGCCCCGAAATCAAGCCGTTTCCTACCTACCTATGAATGGTTCAAGAATGACTTTGAGCGCCTCTCCCACGATGTCCGTATGGATGCCGATTGGGCTGAATCTATGCTTACCTGGGCGAACATCTTGTCCCATCGAGCTTCTTTAGCATAAATTTATTTTAGAGTGAAGAGATAGAGGGATTATTTCTTACACCCCATTTTTAAGGTAGCAAAACCAAAAAACGAAGTTCATATATTAATTATTATGGTATGCCCCGCCTGAAATTTGTACCAGTAATGTGGTATAAAATCAAGGGAGGGCAGGTAAAAGTCGCAGAGAAGATTGGCAGTTGGATCGACGACTACAACACCAAGGCCTCACTCAGCGCCCTGGGAATGCTTACACCAGTGCAGTTCTGTGATAATTGGAAGCTGAAAAGTGGGTTATAGGTGGTACAAATTTCAACTGGGGCAGTCCAAGCGGCATCGCAAAGGAGTTTATTTCGAAAATCGCCTTTGATGTTTATGACTATTATATGAAATATTGAATTTTTCGGATTTTGCAGTGAATGAACATGGGAAACAAACACTATGGCCAATAATATCAAGAGGATAGCTTTTATAGGCAATTATCTCCCTAGGCGTTGCGGCATTGCGACTTTTACCACGGATCTCTGCGAGACGTTCGCGGCCCTGAATCCATCTGTTCAATTATTCGCTATCCCCGTCACAGATATCGAGGAAGGTTACGATTATCCCGAACGCGTCCGTTTCGAGATCAAGGAACAGGATATAATTTCGTATAAAGCTGCGGCGGATTTCCTCAACCTTAACAATATCGATGTTGTCTGCCTTCAGCACGAATTCGGTATTTTTGGCGGGGACGCCGGCAGCTACATATTGACGTTATTGCGACAATTGAAGATGCCTATCGTAACGACCCTCCATACGGTACTACAACATCCATCCGCGCGCCAGAAACGCGTGATGGATGAATTGCTTGATCTGTCTGATTATGTGGTTGTAATGACACAAAAGGCTATAGACATCCTTCAGGCTGTACATAAGATACACGGGTCGAAGATACTATTGATCCCGCATGGGATACCCGACGTTTCTTTTATCGATCCCAATTTCTACAAAGACCAGTATGGAGTCGAAGGCAAGACCGCGCTCCTGACGTTCGGGCTACTTGCTCCGCATAAGGGGATAGAGGTTGTCCTGCGCGCGCTTCCTAAAGTCATAAAAGAACATCCGAACGCGGTATACATAGTCGTCGGCGCTACGCATCCCAATCTGTTAAGACATGAGGGTGAAGCATACAGGCTTTTCTTACAACGCCTTTGCGATGAGCTTGGGGTTTCGAGGAATGTCATTTTCCATAACCGGTTTGTATCTCCTGAAGAACTCAAAGAGTTACTCGTGCTCGCCGACATTTACATTACCCCATATCTTGAAGAAGCGCAGATAATTTCCGGGACACTGGCCTATTCGTTCGGCGTAGGAAACGCGGTCATCTCGACTCCATACTTGCATGCCGCCGAACTGCTTAGCGACGGCAAGGGTATTCTCGTGCCGTTTAACGATCCGGAAGCGATAGGGCAGGCGATCATAAGGCTTATTGGCAACGAAAACGAACGTAACGCGATGCGCAAGAACGCCTATCTTTTAGGCCGCGAGATGATATGGAGCAATGTGACGTTAAAATACGCGTCTATCTTCGAAGAATCCAGGATGAAACGCTCTCCCGTAACGCAAAAGAAGATAACAATGCATCCTCTCCAACAGCTGTTTCCCGTACTGCCTGACATCAAGCTCGACCATCTCGTGAGAATGACTGACTCCATCGGGATCTTCCAGCACGCCACGTTCAATGTTCCTAACTTCTCCGAAGGGTATTGCACAGACGACAATGCGCGGGCGCTTATTCTCGCCGTACTGCTTGAGAATCTAGGCACCGTAAATCTTCTTACAATCAATGATCTCGCGAGCCGCTACCTTGGATTTGTCAGGTACGCCTGGGATCCTTCTATCAGTCGGTTTAGGAATTTTCTGACCTTCCAGCGAAATTGGAAAGAAGAAGTGCCCAGCGAAGATTGCCATGGGAGGGCGTTATGGGCTATCGGTATCTGCATCGGGCAATCCAAAAACGAAGGATTTGTTCAGATGTCAGTTGAGCTTTTTGAAAAGGCCCTTGCTTCTTCAGCGTCATTCACTTCGCCGCGCGCATGGGCTTTCATATTGCTCGGGATACATGAATATCTACAGCGTCTTCACGGAGACAGGCTCGTCCGTAACTGTCTCGAGATACTCGCTACGCGGCTTCACGATCTTTACAAAGTAAATACCGACGCGGAATGGCTGTGGTTTGAATCATCTTTGACATATTGCGACGCTCAATTGCCTCACGCGCTTTTAGTGAGCGGACACGATCTCGATAATGAAGAAATGCTGAAAGCGGGGATAGATGCTTTAAAGTGGCTTGTAAAGATACAGACTTCGACTCGCGGGCATTTCCAGCCGGTAGGCTCGGACGGTGCGTACCATCGTGGCGGTGTAAAACCTGTCTTTGACCAACAACCGGTAGAAGCCTATTCCACTGTTTCAGCTTGTCTTGGAGCCTATCGCGTCACAAAAGATAAGGCGTGGCATGATGAGGCCTCAAAAGCTTTTCAATGGTTCCTCGGAGGTAATGATCTAGGTATTTCCTTATACGACCCGGTAACGGGGGGATGCTGTGATGGGCTTCACATTGACAGGGTGAATCGCAATCAAGGCGCTGAATCTACGCTTTCATTTCTTCTGTCACTAACCGAAATGACGCATATGGGAAATGTTCTCGAAAGTCTTAAGGAGCCCTTGGAGGAATGATAAAGAATACCGGTATAGTCATTACCCCTGATAGCGAGTGCGTCATTATCAGGCCGTATATTCCCGCTGATCAATCGCGCGTCCCAAGGATTGTCTCGCGCGTTATGGCGCTGGAGGAATCCGCCGCCGAAGAAGAGCTAAAGAAGGTCATGCGCGATTTTTCGGCGCGACACCATAATTTTGATGTCATCCTTAAGCGCCAATTTGAAGTCGTCCGCGCATATATGCCTTCTGATTTCCTACCTTCTAAAGCGCGCAAGCTTCTCATAGGAGCGTACTTCATCGGTGAGCGTTCATATGAATCAACGGCTCTCTTTAATCCTTCTATTGTCGCGCATCCCGATCAGTCCGGGGTTTCTCGCGGCTCGTTACGCGTAATTATTTCTTTGCGCGCGACAGGTGAAGGGCATATATCCACATTGGCATTCCGTTCGGGGGTCGTAGACCAATATGGATCTATATCGATCGATAAGGCTTCTAGTTTCGCTTGTACCGCCGAACCGAAACCGAACGCGCTTTACGATAAGATATGTTTCATCGGGAAACTCTATGAAATGGGACTGGAGAATGACTGCTCAAAATACATTACGGACCCGTTACCGGCTGAGTTTACCATGGAGCAGCTGCAGGATAAGGTCAATACCTATACTATCGGGCATCATCCGATAACTTTAGACAACAGGCTTACCTGTGAAAAGATCTTATGGCTCGCACGATGTAATTACGAAGCCACTTTCGATCCGCGGTTTACGCTTTCAGAGCGTGTTCTATTTCCGCTCTCGCCCAGCGAGCAGAACGGTATGGAGGATGCGCGTTTTGTTTTCTTTAGGGACGATGACGGAAGCGGAAAATACTATGCCACCTATACGGCGTATGACGGGAAGGCCATCCTCCCGCAGATAATGGAGACAGAAGATTTTATTCATTTTAAAATGATCACCTTGAACGGCAGGGCGGCGGTCAACAAAGGGATGGCTTTGTTCCCGCGCAAGATAAACGGCCGTTACGCGATGATCTCCCGGAACGATAATGAGAGGCTTTTCCTCATGTATTCCGATAATATCCATTTCTGGCGTGAAGCCGTCCCGATTATGGAGCCTTTGTATCCCTGGGAGTTCGTGCAGATCGGAAATTGCGGTTCTCCCATCGAGACTGAGCGCGGGTGGCTTCTTTTGACTCATGGTGTCGGAGCGCTGCGTCAATACTCGATCGGCGCGGCTCTGCTTGACCGCGATGATCCTTCGCGTGTACTCGGCCGATTGAGTGAACCGCTTATTCACTGGAAGGATAACAGCCGTTGTGGGTATGTCCCAAATGTCGTCTATTCGTGCGGCGCCATGGTCCATGGCGATACGCTTATTATCCCTTACGCGTTATCCGATCAACAGACGACTATCGCGCTGGTATCGCTGCGCGAGATCCTAGACAGGTTGTCTTAGGGAAAGGTCTCGACTGGTGCAAAAAAATATAATC
>Ga0315282_10013293_pt1 | contig 12437 bp, 12 predicted proteins | sample YL17G07_20_MG_FD_203693 | JGI IMG/M metagenome (GOLD analysis project Ga0315282, IMG submission 203693) | Sediment microbial communities from Yellowstone Lake, YNP, Wyoming, USA - YL17G07_20 | ecosystem: Environmental > Aquatic > Freshwater > Lake > Sediment | place: USA: Wyoming | collected... | reverse complement strand
AAGTCAAGGAAGCTTTTCACCCCACACCAGTCCGCAAGCGGATCATGGATGCGCTGCTGAGCCTCAAGATGCAGCTTTCACGCTTGGACAGGACAGCTCAGAAGATGCAGCAACGTGACGCTACACTTTACAGCAAGTGCGTAACGGCGGTGCAGCAGAAGAACACAGAACTCGCATCCATATACGCCAGCGAATGCGCCGAGATACGCAAAGTCGCGAAGGTCGTCCTGCACAGCCAACTCGCGTTGGAGCAAGTCGCTCTGAGACTGGACCTAGTCCGCGAATTCGGCGATGTCGCGCAGACCATGAGACCTGTCGCATCCGTTGTCAAAACGATCAAGACGCAGCTCCAAGGCATACTCCCTGAAGTGTCGCTTGAACTTGCATCAGTGAACGAGTCACTCGAAGACCTCGCATCACAAGTCGGCGACGCCGCGGAGGAATCCTTTGCGGTACCCGTTTCAGGTGAGGACGCACAGAAAATCCTCAGCGAAGCAAATATCGTCGCCGAGCAAAAGATGCGCGAACGTTTCCCAGACCTGCCCCCTGTTCCTGTGCAAGAAGCCAGAATCCAGTGAGCTCCGAAAGCCCCTGGATTCATCTCCTTTTTTCAACCTTTTTTCGAAAGGCATATAGCCTGTCCGTTCAAGCTCGCCCACATTGTGGGAGCGAATGAAGAATTTCGCCAAAGCCATCACTCTGTCAACAAGGGAGAAGTATCAACTTGTCGATCTCACGGAAACGGTTGAGAAGATCGTATCCGAGTCTCAAGTTGCGAAGGGCCTATGTTTGGTGCATGCATCGCATGCAACCGCCGCCATAGTCTGCAATGAACATGAGAGCGGATTGATTCACGACATTCTCAGGAAGGTAAAAGAGATATTCCCTCCCAGTGACGGATACCTGCACGATAGAATTGACGACAATGCATCCGGTCACATTGCTTCAGCGCTGATCGGTGCATCACGTACATTCCCAATCGAGGATGGGCGACTCGTCCGTGGCACTTGGCAGAATATCTTTCTCCTAGAACTTGATGGCCCAAGATCGCGACGCACAGTAAACGTACATATCATAGGCGAATAACAAGGCGCTCCCTTGAACGATTGCTTCGGCATTGATCGGCCATGACACCGATAGCCCAGCTGTTGCTCGTCGGCATACCACTGGCCGCAGGGGCAATAGGGGCAACGACTCATATTCAATTGGGTAATGTGGCATACGAGTTCACTCTCTTCATAATCATCTCTGTAGTGGTTGGAGCATAGATCCGCGTTTAGATTCAAAGACGAACCGGCGGCCGTACACTACGGCGATTGTTCGCCTTGTTCGTCACAGTAATCGGCCTCAGGATGATCGTCGGCATGTTGGTCTATGTGCACAGACCTGGCGGGTTCCTGCTGGGTCCTACGTATGCCTTAAAGGGCGCTATCGGTTCAGTCGCCGTCGTATTAGGGAGCTTGACAAGCCAAAAGGCCTCTTGCATATGAAGCGTGACAGAGTTGTCGAATGAAGGTGAGGAGCATGCACTCAAACGTGAGGTTGGCTGGTACGGCTCCTTTGCAATGGGTTATGCCGATGTCGGTGCGGACCTCTACGTCGCGATTGGGCTTGTAGCCTTCTACGCGGCGGGCGCCTCGCCTATCGCATTCGCGATCGCCTCAATAACATACGTCTGCACTGGACTCGCCTACGCGGAGCTCGCAACGGCGTATCCATACGCCGGCGGCGCCCAAGTCTACTCGATGAAAGCGTTCAATGACCTCACTGGCTTCATTGCCGGATGGGCAGTCATGCTCGACTACACAGTCGATATTGCTTTGTTTTCACTCGCGAGCGCCGGATACTTGAGTTTCTTCCTTCCTTGGTTGAAGAACTCCTTCTTCCTGATCTCGGCGTTTGGAACACAGGTCAAAGTTTCGCATATTGGTTTTGTCGCATTCCTGCTGGTCATCGCGCTGTTATTTCTGAATACCGTTGGTGTAAGGGAGTCATCAGCATTCAATGAACTCCTCGTCTCGCTTGACCTTGTGGTCGAGTCACTGATTCTCGTGACAGGGATCTTGTTAGCCTTCGGTTTGGTCCTCTTCATGAGCCAGATCACTGACTTTGGCGCCCCTACCGTGTTCTCAAACATCGCCTACATCATTCCACAATATGGAATTCAAACGCAGAATTTCATCTACGGGATCACTCTCGCCATGACCTCATTCATTGGCATCGAATCCATAGCGCAAGCAGCAGAGGAGACGAGAAGGCCTCAGAGATGGATTCCACGTGCGAACAAGCTCTCAATAATCGCCGTGGTGGTTTTCGCAGTTGGCCTGTCAACATTAAGCATGGGCCTGATGCCGTGGCAGGACTTGGCTGCAGCCCAGACAGACCCAATGGCCGCGATCGCGTCGAGAGTTCCCTACATAGGGCATTTTCTGGGACCCATTGTCGCGTTGACTGGTTTCACTATCTGCTATGTGTCAACCAATACCGGGGTGATCGGTGCTTCTCGTGTCGTCTTCTCTATGGGACGTTTCGGATTGATGCCGGCTTGGTTCTACAAGGTTCACAAGAGATTCCGCACGCCGATCCGCGCAATAGCTGTCTTCGGACTTCTTGGCGCGGCGATTGCGCTTTTTGGCGAGCTTCATTTCGTTGCGGATCTGTACAACTTCGGGGCTCTTCTATCGTATGTGATAGTGAACATGTCGCTGATTGTTCTCAGGAACAAGGAACCCGATGCATATCGCGCTTGGAAACTCCCGGGCGAATTAAGGATACGCTTTGGAGAGAAGACGATCCGTGTTCCCGCGATCAGCATCATCGGCACCATTGCCACTGGGACAATGTGGGCATTAGTGATCGGATTCCATGCCGAAGGACGAATCGTAGGTACCATCTGGCTCGCTATCGGCGTCATTGGGTTCATCGCATACAGGAGGTCTCGGAAGATGAGCGTGCTTGGAAACGAAGTTGGGAAGACCGTCGTTCCGGGAGCGTACATGATGAATGCGACAGTGCTCGTTAGGACACCCGAGGACGAGGATGCGGTTGTGCAGGCTCTCAAGTACGAGCTGGACAAGCGATTTCGTGTCAAATTGCTGAACATTGTGGATCCGCGTGAATTCGGGCTGAGCACGGAGAGTATACGTGACTATTCGCAGCTGAAGCAAGTTCAAGCGATCTCATCGGATGAGTTGAAGCGTGTGGCGAAGGCACTTGCTTCGGAGGGATTCGAAGTGATGTCACATGTGGAAATCGGATCGACAAGATCCATCGTGGAAAGGGAGATAGAGTCGCGCGACAATGATCTGATTGTGCTCATCAAGAGAAAGACGTTAAAGGGCCACCTCGAAAAGAGAGAGGACACAGCATATGCAGTAGCGTCAAGATACCCGGGGAAGCTGATGGTCGTCAGAAGAGGTGATTAGCATGACAACAGGCGTGGTCGTGATCCTAAATATCTTCGTACACTCAAAGGAGCTAGATAAAGTCACAAAGAAGCTCCTTGCGTTGCCTGAGGTCAAAGACTTGTACGAAGTCACAGGGGAGTATGACATAGTCGCCACAATCGAGACAAAGGACATAGCAACGTTCAGGGCGTTCATTAAAGATAAGATACTAGCCATCGAAGGTATCCGAAGCACAGTCTCAGCAGTGATTCTGTACACACACAAGAAGGAAGGGAAGCCTGTATCCTGATGCGGCGGAAGACTCCAAAGAAGCCTCCAGTGAAGATGCTGGTTCCGATTGCTGATCGTGCGGACAGGCAACTAATGACAAGAGCGCTATATGCATTGTCGGCTTTCAAGGATCCGGAGATCGTCCTGTTTCACGTTGTGGAAATGCCCAGTCGTACCGTGCCCATCGAGGTGGTCTCGTACAAAGAGGAGATCGCTCTCGCTGACGAGGTCCTGTCCCCGATTACGGAATGGCTGAAGAAAGAAGGCTATGTCACCCGTAAGAAGATCGTAGTCGCTCGCGACGTAGCAGAGGCTATTGTCAACGAGGCGAATGCTGAAGACTATGCTTTCGTAATCATGACGAAACGTCACCCGAAGAAAGGGGTTAGAGGGCTCTTTCATCACAGTGTCAGCGAGCGTGTGATCCGGGAGACTAGGTGCATGGTGCTCACAACATTGACAAGCGAGTCGGACCTTCCGGAAAGTTGAGCAATTTCGGCAAACGCTAAATAGATCGCTACGAGCGTAGAGGCCGAAATAGTGCGTTTGAGGGAACAAACGTGAGGGTGTCAGTTATCGCGGGTGGCTCTGTTCCAGAGCCATAGCGTTTGTTGCATGCTACCTCGGACGTTCTACCGCACGTGGTGTTCTGCAGATGAGCAAAGAGATTGGAATCACTGTCTCTAAGAAAGACGATCTATCCGAGTGGTACACTCAGGTCGTAACGAAGTCAGGACTTGCTGATTACGCCAGCGTGAAAGGCTTCATGATCCTGATGCCGTACGGCTACTCTGTGTGGGAGAAGATCAAAGAATTCCTTGACAAGCGCCTCAAGGCTATGGGTCATAACAACGCCTACTTCCCGTTGTTGATTCCGGAGAGTTTTCTCAGGAGAGAGGCTGAGCACTTCTCAGGCTTCACACCGGAAGTCTTCTGGGTTACCTCAGCCGGAAACGACAAGCTCGGAGAACGATTGGCAATAAGACCCACTTCTGAGACCGTAATCTACGACTCGTACGCCAAGTGGATTAGAAGTTGGAGGGACCTCCCACTACTGATCAATGTCTGGAACTCGGTTCTTCGAGCAGAGATCAAGATGACTAAGCTATTCATGCGAACCTCCGAGTTCCTCTGGCAGGAGGGACATACTGTTCACGCTGACAAGGAAGACACGGACGCGGAGGTCACGAAGATTCTTGAGCTGTATAGGCAACTCATCGAGGAGCAGCTTGCCATTCCAGCGCTCGCTGGATACAAGACAGACCGCGAGAAATTCGTGGGCGCACTCTACACAATGACCCTCGAATCCATGATGCCTGACGGAAAAGCCCTTCAAATGGGTACGTCACACAACTTGGGGCAGAACTTCTCAAAGGCTTTTGAGATCAAGTATCTGGGCAAGGATGAGCAGACGCATTATGCTTGGAATTCCTCTTGGGGAGTCTCGTGGCGACTGATCGGCGCGGTCATCATGCTTCACGGAGACGACCGTGGGCTAGTCATGCCGCCCCGTATTGCACCAGTACAAGTTGTCGTCGTCCCAATTCCCTACAAGAACGCGGAGGGAGGCGATGTCGTGAGTCGCGCCAAATCAGTAGCAGAGCACTTGCAGAAAGCTGGAATCAGCGCAATTCTCGACGACAGAGCACAGTATACGCCGGGATGGAAGTTCAACGAATGGGAGTTGAAGGGCGTTCCCGTTAGGATCGAGATTGGTCCTCGAGATGTCAGCCGCCAGCAGGTCACCATCGTTCGGAGGGACAAGTCAGAACGAACAGCGATTCCTGAAGCAGATGTGGTAAGTGAAACGAAGAAGTTACTTGACGCCATTCAATCATCTCTGTTCGAGACGGCCAGTCGCGCGCTTAAGGAGGCTACGCACGATGCGCGTACCTATGACGAGCTGAAACGGGTCATCGAGACCGATGGCGGGTTTGTGAGGGCTTGTTGGTGTACGGAGACCGCGTGCGAAGACCGGATAAAGGACGAGACTGGCGCCACCATCCGTGTGGTTCCAGTACAAGATGAGCAGGTTTTCTCTGCATGCGTTTGCTGTGGAAAAACTGCAAAAAAGGTCGTCTACTTCGCTCGGGCATACTGATTGCCCGTCGGCATGGGTACCTTGTCAGGGGCACAACGTTTAAGCGAAGTTGCCTAGATCTAGCTCGTAGTTGTGGATACGAATGGGGAAGAAAAGGAAATCCGGAGGACGCAAGGGAGGCTCAAGAGGCAGCAGCACACTGGTACAATGCACCAACTGCGGGATGCAGGTGCCACGTGACAAGGCAAAGCGAGTCACTAGCTTCCACTCATTAGTGGAACCATCCCTTGCTCGGGAGCTGCGTGCTCACGGCGCCTATATTGCTCGGCAGAAAATCTTCAAGTACTACTGCATTTCATGCGCCGTTCACTTCGGAGTATCCAAGGTTCGAGCACGTGACGAGAGACGATTCGCGTACTAGACGCTCGCAGCAACTGCCTAGGCTTCTCTGATCTGTCCCATTAGCTTAGTCCTTCTTCTCACCTCTTCATCGGTGAGGGTGAAGTTTGGCCGCGGACTCTCAACCATGATCGACGCTGCGGCGGAAGCATAGAGGCATGAAGAACGAAGGCTTTCTGTCCGACTGAATTCCGCCAAGAAGGCGCCAGCGTAGAATTCCCCTGCTCCGGTTGGATCGACTGCCATGGTCTCGAAGGCGGGCACACGGAAGCACGTTCTTCCGTCGCAGATAAGCGACCCGTTTGCCCCAAGGGTGACGATTGCTGTTTTAGCGCCCCACTCGACAAGCTTCTTCGCTGACTCCATGTGGTTATGCAGACCGGTAATTACCCGGGCCTCCAGCCCGTTCGGTTTGACGAAATCCACCTGCTCTAGGAGGTTCTTGAGTTGTCCTCTTTCGCAGAAGTGTTCCACTTCTCCATCCTTTCCGAGGCGCCGAAGCAGACCCTGTGGGTCTAAGAATACCTGGCTATGCGATGATTCAACGAGAGTAGTAATCTCAGGGACATCAATCTCAGAGAATACTGGACCAAGCAGGAGATAGCGGCTTTGCTGACACTCTGACCAAACACGTCTGAGTGATATCTTGCCCGCGTCGGCTATCAGTCGGAGCGTGCGTTCCCCGCTTTCGTCGTTCCTAATGCTGAAGCCAGTGGTTCGATCTGTCGTTCCCGTGTTGATCACCTTGACTCCGTGACGTCTCATTTCGGTGTGGAAATCGTGGCTGAAATCTGTTCCAATGTTTCCAACAAGTGCCACCTTCTTCATGCCGAGCCTTTTGGCGGAAAGACACACGTTCGTGCTGCATCCAGACAATATCCGCCGGTTGCTCCCCGTTCGCAGGGTGCTTATGAAGTCGTACACGGGGTTCCCTATGGCGACTAGGTCGTATATCATCTTAGGTAGCTCTCAGGTTCCTTCTGTACATGATGAAGTTCCCGAAACCAATCTGGCGATTACTGCTAGATCACACTTCTTATGAGCCTTGAATGCAAGGGGTTTGCTGTGGTCGGACGTGAGGCCGGCGGCTGAAAGAATAGCGTGCTGTCTTTGTGGGTCCTGCGTGGGGTTCGCTTGATCGGTAGACTGTCGCGATTTGTGGAGCCTGGATTAGGTCGGCTTGCGAGAGGCCTTCACGGTCTCGGTCTGAAACCAAACCACATTACGCTAATGTCCTTTTGCTGCAGCGTGGCTGCGGCTATCGCATTTGTCGTTGTGGCCGAACCTTCGCTCAAGGGAGTCTCCGCAGGTATCCTTCTTCTCTTGTCCGGACTTCTTGATGCGACGGACGGTGCAATGGCTCGACTGTACGGTGAGGTGTCGCATTTTGGCGCATTTCTCGATTCGGTGCTCGACCGAATCTCTGAGATCGTCGTCTACTGGAGTCTTGTCTACTCGAAACTCGTTGACTGGCCGATCGGATTGGCTGCTCTTTCGGGTTCTCTAATGGTTAGCTATGCCCGCGCGCGTGCCGAACAGCTGGGGGCTGAGATGAAAGGAGTCGGTATCGCAGAACGTCCAGAACGTCTCCTCATTCTGGTAGTGGCGGCTTTCGTGGGTCAACTCAACGCAGGTGTTTTCCTGATAGCTTTACTCTCTGCAGTAACGGTGGTCCAGAGAATCAAGCACGCAAAATCTACCATGACCGACGCTCAGCGTCCGGCCAAGTAGCGGGGGACAGAGCACCGATCTACGCCCGCTACCGGACAGCGCACAAATCATGTGCAGACATAGTATCGTCGTATTGACAACTCTTGAATAGGTCCTAAGCACGAAGGTTTGCGGCACAGGAGAGGCCATCTCAGAATTGGGTAAAGTCTCGAAAGGGGTCAAATGCAATGTCACTGGATGCACCCAGACTGCCGTGCGTTCCGTCTCACCAGATGCAGTGGCGCAGGCGAAGATGGACATCGGAGGCGCCAGACGTGCATACCTGTGCCGAACGCACTATAGAGAGATGAAGAAGCGGTCAAAGAAGGACCGACAGATAGAGAGATGGCGCCTGTCAGGATAATGCGGAGTGAGTATCATTGCGAGTTCTATTGATCCACGCCGAGTCCTTCGAGTATCAAGTGCGGGAGAAGGCAGTTGAAGAACCAGAGAAGTTCGAAACTTCTCGTTCTCACGGCCAGATGGAGAATGTCTTGGTCGCCTTTTGCACGATCGAGAAGGACGATGAGAAAGACCCGGTACGGGTCGCGGCAAACGGGTCCGAAGCGGTCAGGGAGGTTGCCGATCAGGTCAGAACCAAGAACATAATGCTCTACCCATACGCGCACCTCTCAAGTAGTCTAGCCTCAAGAGATCCAGCAATCAAAGTAGTCGCGACAATGGAAGATCTTCTCAAGAACATAGGCTTCACAGTTCAAAGAAGCCCGTTCGGCTACTACAAGAGCTTCCGATTACATTGCTTAGGGCATCCTCTGGCGGAACTGTCCCGAACCATAACGGCAGAGAAGAAGCCTGAGGAACGTGCGCCGATTCAGACGGAATACATGATAATGGATCTTGAAGGCAGCTTGCACGCTCCAGGAGAGTATCGCTACTCGAAGGGAGAAGAGGAGTTCAGAACGCTCGTTGAAAAGGAAGCCCTCAAGAAAGGGCTTGCTGGCGGCGGCGAGCCGCGTTTCCTGGACTACTGCAGGAAGTTCGGAATCGAGTGGGAGCCGTATTCGGATGTCGGTCACATGAGATACGGTCCGGAAGCTACGCTCATCTTCGATCTGATTGCCGATTATTCGTGGGCCATTGCAGGCCACGTGGGTATACCAGTTCTTCAGGTTCGCGGGACAAACCTGTTCGATCTCTCTGTGAGACCCGTGAAGGAGCACGCAGACCTATTCGGCGCAAGGTTGTACAAGGTCGACTTGGACGAGAAGAGCTTCGTCATGCGGTATGCCGCGTGTCACCAGCAATTCGCGATGGTGAAGGACTGGACTATCAGCTATCGGAACGTCCCATTCGGCACATTCGAAGTTGCAGATAGCTATCGACTTGAGCAGAGCGGAGAACTGCTGTTATGCTTCAGAGTGAGAAAACTGCACATGCCCGACCTTCACATCTACTGTCGTGATCTAGAGAACTCGAAGGACGTCTCCATCAACACGCACAAAGTCATCTATGAGGAGATAGGGAAACTCGCAAGAGACTACGTCTCAGTATACAACACGACAAGGAGCTTCTTTGAAGGAAACAAGCCATACTTCATTGAACTCGCAAAGCTCGAAAGAAAGCCTATACTCCTCAACTTTGTGCCAGAGGGGATCTACTACTGGGTCCTCAACATCGAGTATCATATCATCGATGAACTAGACCGGCCTAGAGAAATAGCCACGTTCCAAATCGACATGGGCAACGCGAAGAGATTCAACATCTCATACGTCGACCAGAACGGTGCGAAACAGTTCCCACCGATAATTCACACTGCACTCATTGGAACCGTTGAGCGTTACATCTTTACGATCTTGGACAGTTGTGCTAGGATGGAGAGACAGGGCAAGAAACCTCAACTCCCGCTCTGGTTGGCTCCAAGCCAGGTTAGGATCATACCCGTAACAAGAGAATTCTTGCCATATGCTGATGAGCTCGCCAAGAAATTGAACGATGGAAGAGTCAGAACCGATGTCGACGATTCCGACGAGACTGTTGAGAAGAGAGTGCGGGATGCCGAGATGTTGTGGGTTCCGTACATCATAGTCGTCGGAGCCAGAGAGAAGGGAGTGACTGAGTTGCCGGTTCGTGTGAGGGAAACAGGTACGCAACGCAGAATATCGATAGAGAAATTGGCGGGTGAGATCAGGGAGAAAACGATAGGGCACCCATTCCGGCCCCTGACACTCCCCCTTCACGTTAGTACCAGGCCAGGTTATCGCTCATATCAGTGACAACATTTTATATGTCATGAAGAGGCCGTAAGTAGCAGGATAGTGATCTCAAATGAACCGTGACCAGTTGTACGGAGGTACCATTTTCGCGATCTCACTCATTGTTGCCTTGGGGTACCTTGTTGCTTTCTTCCCGCAGGTCCTTTCGCTGCCAGGATGGTTGCACGAGTGGGCCGTGGGGCTACCCGTGCTTCTTTTCGTGCTTGCCGTCCTCGTGATCGCGATGTGGATTGGGTGGACGATGATGACAACTCCTCCTCCAGCACCGTTGGAGCCCGAGACGCCACCGGAGACCAAGACCGAACAGAAGAAGTGACGATAAGAGGCAATACCGTCCCACCCCGGCTGATTGCGTGTCACGATAGACCTAACTACCTTGCCCGCGCCACACTGAGATAGGAAGACGGGGAGGATGCACAGGAAGTTGGACCTCGCATTCTGGGCTACCGTGATGCTGATAACTGTGATAGGTACGGTAGGCGGCGTGCTGTTCAAGTCAGGTACGAACGTGCTGGGAACGATCGACTTCAAACGACTTCTCGATATCAGAATGTCCACTACAACGCTTGTCTTTGGTGGGCTGGTTGTGTTCAGCGTCTTCCTATTCTTCTATGGTGGCTACAGCCTGCGAGGTCAGGTCTTTGCCGCAGAGTACCTGTTCACTCCGATAATCTTCCTGGCTCTAGTAATGATGGCTCTCTCGCGTTTTCTCGTCGGGATCCCCATGTCTGTGACTGGGCTGGGACGACTAACCGGACTGCTCACAGCACTTACAGTAATAACCACGGCTGTTGCAAGTAACCTCATCTTCAAGGAAACATTCTCGATGCGAGTGCTCGCAGGGATGGCACTCGCGGCCGTCGCCGTTGTCCTCATAGGAGAGTAGCGACCCACCACCTATGCGTAATCTCGCATTCAGAATCGTTCGGGAAACATAATATGCCCCGTGTGTCTACGAGGGCGCACGGTGTGGAAGTTGATCAAAGGCCTACACCATGTCGGAGTAGCCGTTTCGAATCTTGATGAAGCCTTGAAGACTTTCAAGACGACGCTCGGTCTTGAACCTAGTTTCGTGAAGGAAGTCAAGGACCAGAAGATTCGCGTGGCAAGCTTCAAGGTCGGAGAGAGCTCGCTGGAGTTGTTTGAACCAACTGACCCAAGCAGCACTGTTGCCGCCTTCCTCGCCAAGCGGGGCGAGGGGATGCACCATATCGCGCTAGCTGTTGACGATATACGCGCGACGTTGGAGGCCGCGCAGAAGGCAGGGGCGACCGCTATTGACCGGGAGCCGAGAGTTGGAGCTGAAGGTCAGTTGATCGCTTTCCTTCACCCTAAGTCGACCAGGGGAACGCTGGTCGAGCTCTGCCAAGAGTGACTTGGCGAACGCATAGAGCTGAAGTCTGCATGCGATCTATGGCTCTGTGAAGAAGTAGCGAGGCCAGCGCGGCCACTCGCTTGGGAGGGTCGCTTCGAAGTCTGTTTGAAGTTCCATTCCGATTTTGAGATTCTCGAGCTTGACGTTTCTTATCATTCCAGGGAGTCTTACTCCTTCTCCGAACTCAACAATACCGACAGCGTAGGGAATTAGCTCTTGGAACTGGATAGGCGATACGTGTATCACAGTGTACGTGACCAACTTTCCCTTGCTTGGCAGCTCGGTCCATTTCATGTCGCTACTCATGCAGTGCGGGCACAGACTTCGCGGAGGCACGGCGACTTTCTTGCATTTGGCACATACAACTCCCATTAGTTTCTTCTCGGCGCAGAATTTGTAGAAATTCTCTATTGTGGGTGCGAGTGTGGTTGTCATTCTAGTCACCTCTACTATAGATCTGTACCACAGCGGTTGAAGCTGATCCGCCAATGTTCTGTGTGAGGCCGATCTCTGCTCCTTTCACTTGCCGTCCCCCTGCCTGACCGGTAAGCTGCAAGTATACTTCGTAAGCTTGAGCAGTTCCAGTGGCACCAACGGGATGGCCCTTGGCCTTCAATCCCCCACTGGTGTTGACTGGGATTTGTCCTCCTATTCTCGTAATGCCATCATCGATGAGCTTTCCCCCTGCCCCCTCTTTGCAGAAGCCCAAGGCCTCGTATGCCATGATCTCGGCGATTGTGAAGCAATCGTGGACTTCGGCCACATCGACGTGTTTGGCATCGGTCTTCGCCATTTCGTAGGCCTGCTTTGCGGCAAGCTTCGTCGCATTCATGGTTGTGACATCATCTCTCTCGAATAGGCCGAGGGTGTCTGTTGCTTGGCCCGATCCGACGATGTGAACGGGGGTATCAGTGAATTTCTTCGCGAGTTTCGGGTTTGCCAGAACAATGCAACTTGCGCCATCAGATATCAGCGAGCAGTCGTAGAGTTTCAGGGGCGAT
>Ga0315282_10013290_pt1 | contig 12439 bp, 14 predicted proteins | sample YL17G07_20_MG_FD_203693 | JGI IMG/M metagenome (GOLD analysis project Ga0315282, IMG submission 203693) | Sediment microbial communities from Yellowstone Lake, YNP, Wyoming, USA - YL17G07_20 | ecosystem: Environmental > Aquatic > Freshwater > Lake > Sediment | place: USA: Wyoming | collected... | reverse complement strand
ACGACGGGATCCGGCGATTCAAGGAGAAGTGGGGAGGCATCCCGAGGCTGCGATACGAGTTCTGCGAGTACCGGCGCAGGGATCCGCTCAGGTTCTTCCCCTTTGGCCCCAGGATGTGGGGATGATCCCCGGACTGGGCGGGCACACCGGCCGGGTGGAGCGCCAGGGCGCTCCACATGCAGGCCGGGGTGATCCCTCCACATCGGCCCCGCACGATTTTCCTTCTTTCCGCAGGGCGATCACCACATACCCATTCCCGCCCTCCTCAACAGCACACTGGACCAGATCTCCCGGGAGGACGCCGCGCGAAAGGGCTGCGCGGAAATCGACTGAGTCACATTCGTATAACTCGCGTCGAGCATGCCACGCACGGCGCCGTTCGGTCAGCTGGCCCTGATGTGGTTTCCTGTGGACCTCCTGGGAATGACCGCCCGGACTGAACCCATGAAGCGAAAGCACGCAATCCCGTTCGCTTGGGGGTCGGCCGGCTGCCACGCTCTGCACGGCTAAAGGACGTGGATGCGACCAGCCAGGGAGCGTCATGGCGAAAACGGCAGGTGGGCGCCGTCTCGTTTCCTGTGGTGGCATCAGAATGCAATTCATTCCATCCAGCCACCAAGAAAATGGCGTTGGAGTGTTGGCCTGCGCCGTCCGGAGTCTTACCCGAAGGCTCTAGTCCGAGCAACGGCTCGAATCTCGCACTGAGATTCCCAACGAGTTCATTTCCCGGGACTCACCCGGACCTGGGCCTTAACACATTCGTGGTTCCGGTCCCGTCAATGATATCGACCTCCATGAAAAAGGTTGTTCGGGGGGGCAGGCATTCCGCGCAAGCTCGATCTCGACACGTCCCGGACTCGGCGTCGTGCGGCTCTCCTTGTCACGCCCGCGTGCGGGGCCGCGCTGGGCGAGCAGCCAGCGCCATCGTGGCCCCCCCACGTGGCCAATCCGGCGCAAGGCTGCGCGACTACCTGAACGAGCAGCATGACTTTTCTCGAGTCTCCATGAGCTGCTGGCGATCATATCGTCCTGCGCTTGGGGGAGAAGAGGATGGTCAGAACCAGGATCCCGGCGGCGGTCAGAACGATGGCGGTCCCGGTCGGAATGCCCAGATGAAAGGAGAGCCACAACCCGACGATAGATGAAATCGCCCCGGTGAGAGCGGCCAGGACGAACATCATTCTGAGGCTGTAGGTAAGTTGCAGGGCCGCCACGGCCGGAATGACGATGAGGGAGTAGATCAGCAGCCCGCCGATTGCCTTCAAGGCGATGGCCACTACCAGCCCCAACATGATCAGACTGGCGTAATAGATACCCCGCGCCGGAATCCCGGCCGCCATGGCGGCCTGGCGCTGGCCGAGGGTCGCCTGGATTTCCTTGAAGAAGAGCCAAAGGAAGATCAGGAGCAGCAACGCGGTGCCGCCCATGAGACACAGGTCCAGCGTATTCACCGTGAGCAGACTGCCCCAGATCAGCCCCAGCCCTTCCGTCTTGGCCCCGGGCAAGAGCCCCAAGGCCAGCATGGCCAGACTGAGCATGACCGAGAAGATCACGCCGATGGCGGTATCCGGGGTAAAGGTGGGTCGGTCTGCCAAGGGGCCGATGACGGAGGCCGCTCCAAGGCTGCCTACGAGCCCCCCGGCCAGAGGAGGAATCCCCAGCCATAGGCCGACGAGCGCCCCGGCAAAGGCGGCGTGGGAGATGCAGACTCCCACGAAGCTGATGCGCCAGAGAACGACGAACACGCCGATGGCTCCGCAGGCGGAGCCGCTGATGAGCCCCATCCAGAGCGCCTTCACCAGGAATCCGTAGCTGAAGAATGACTTCACCGCACCACTCCTCATTCTGCCGGGCTCAAAACAGCGCGACACTCCGGCCGCCCATCTCGGCGACCGTGATGGGGACGTCGTAGAGGTTGCTCAGGAGATCCGGATTCATCGCCGCCCCGACCGTTCCCTGCCAGATCAGGCGGCCCCGCTTCAGCATGGCGGCATGCGTGGCGATATGAGAGACGGCATTGAGGTCATGCGTCGCCATGATCACGGTCAGCGGATACTGCCGCACGAGATCCTTGATCAGGGTCAATATCTCCCGCTGCGCCTGCCAATCCAATGCGGCCGTTGGTTCGTCCAGCAGCAGGAGCTCCGGCTCCTGCACCAGGGCCCGGGCGAGAGCGGTGCGTTGTCGCTCCCCCCCGGAGAGTTGTCCCAGAGGGCGGTGGGCCAGATCGGCCAGCCCCACCGTTCTGAGGGTCGAGCGGCTCAGCTCTTTTTCACGATCTCCCGGCTTCTTGAAGACCCCCAATCGACCGTACGTCCCCGCCAGGACCGCCTCAAACACGGTCAGGGGCATTTTCGGGTCGATATCGATAATCTGAAAGACATGAGCGATCTTGAGCCGCAGCCTGGGAGCGGTCGCTGGGGTGACGGGTTGCCCCAGAAACTCCACGCTCCCAGAGTGATAACGGGTCAGTCCGTTGAACAGTCCCAGCAGGGTCGACTTGCCGGCGCCGTTTGGCCCGATCAATCCCCAGAAATCGCCGCGTGTCAGCTCCATGTCCAGCCTGTCCAGAATCAGGCGGGATCCGAAGCGGACGCTGACTCCTTTGAGGCGGCCCACATGTCTGGAGCGGCTCATTTATGGAGCAACCAGGCTGGAGAGCCTTCGTACGTTGTGGTCCAGGAGGCCGAAATAGTCCTCGGTGCCCGGCAGAGAACCCGGGAAATTCGACAGGACGACATGGGGAACATGCAGTTCGTCGGCCACCGGGCGTCCGGCATCGGCCCCGCTCTGGAGGTTGTCCACGACACCCACGATATGCTTCCCGCGCGCCGCCTCCATCAGGCCGACCAGATCTCGCGGGCTCATCTCCTCGGCCCGGCCGTATTCCTTCACGACGGTCAGCCCCGCCCAACGGACGAAGTCGGCCTGCATGGCCGCCGCCAGGACCGGCTTGCCGGCCAGAGGAGCCAGCCTCCTCTCCGCCTGCGTCTTTGCCGCCGCGATACGCTGCAGCCGGGCGGCGGTCCGGATCTTTATCTCCGCAGCCCACCGGGGGCGGACTTCCATGAGGATCTGGCTTATCCGCCGGGTCGCCTCTTCCTGAACGGACGGGACGATCCAGTTGCCCCGGATCGGGAGCGCCTCCACCCGCAGATTCTTGTTGGCGGCGGCGAGCAGGCTCTGAACTTGCTGCATGTTCGTCTGAAACTGGTGCACGAGCGCGACATCGGCGGAAGCGGCGAAGGCCACATCCGTTGCCTTGAGGTCGGTATGGCCGGGACAGGAAGAACCCGGCGTGATGGTGACCATCGTGACCCGGCCCGAGGTCAAGTCCAGGACGATATCCTCCACTAGAGAGGTTCCGGCAACGACTATGAGCGTATCCGCTCCCGCCGCAAGCACCGAGCACGCCAGGAGGAGCGGTACCACGACGAGCATCGGGAAGCGCTTCACGGTCTCTTCTCCTTCTCCGCCGTAAACAGGTACCACCCCGGCCTCTCCTCCAGATGCGTCCGGGAGAAACCGGCGGCGGCGAATATTGTCTTCATGCCGATGGGGCATGGCATATGGTCGCCGGCCACGGCCGGATGCCGATTATGGTGGGCGTTGATCTCTTCCCGCGCACCCAAATGGGCCACGAACGCCAGACGGCCGGGCCGGAGGGTCCGAAAGAACTCGTGGGCGACCTTCTGCTTGTCGCCGAAATGCGGAAAGGCGGAAAAGCAGACGATGGCATCCAGGTACTCGTCGATCAGGGGCAGCTCTTCGGCCGGCGCCTTGACAATCAGCGCCCTGCCATCATCCTTTCTTGCTGCCTCTTTCAGCATCTCTGCCGACAAATCCAGTGCCACGATCTGCCCGTCGGCACCGACAGCCTCGCGCAGATAGGGGATCAGGACTCCGGTTCCACACCCGACATCCAGCACGCGGGCACCCGGCTGAAGTGCAAACGCCCGAATCAGCTCCGGCAATCTGCTCCGAATCTCTGGTGAATAGTTTCGGTCCTCCCAACCTGAGGCGTGCCTATTGAAGAACTCCTGACGATGGCTCATGCTCATGAGTTCCTCCAGGGGAAGGGGAATCTCCGACCGGAGAATCTGTAGGCATCTCGTGCCGGAGCGGGGCTCCCTTCCCGGGAGCCCCGTTCTTGACATGGACGGACTTTTCGATGCATCCGCCATCCTGCAAAAGAGAGCCTAAAGGAACTTTACTCTGAATCCGGCAAAGACGGTTGCTCCGGGCATGCGGTAGCCCCTGGCGTATTCATACTCTTGATTGAGAACATTACTCACCGCTAAGAAGATTTCCGAATTGCTCAGTCGCAGCGACCCGTAGTTGAAACGATAGCTCAGCCGGGCATTGAGCAGCGTGATGTCGTCGAGCTTGCTGCTCTCGGTAAGCTGGCTGTAGTTGAACGTGCCGCTCCGCGCACTCGTGCCTGCATACACGTCCTGAAGGTATTGCACATCCACGTAGAGTCGGAAACGCTCCAGGAAGTTCCAGGTGGCGCCGGCCTGAAACGCAAAGCGGGGAGTATAGGGCATTCGGTCGCGCTCAATGCCGTCATTGCCGGTGGCCTTGGCGTCCAGCCAAGTGGCCCCGGCGAAGAGCTCAAGGTTCTTCACGGGGGTCACCGTGCCCGTGAGTTCCAGCCCGCGAATCTCGTATCGGCCGACAGAGTCGTTGAATTGGGTGGGAATCGGTCCGAACATATAGGCTTGGACGCGATCCTTGCCCCGGTCATAGAAGGCCGTTGCTCCCAGGGTGGCTGTTCCCGGCCAGGTGTGGCTTAGGCCCACTTCATAGTGATCCACCACCTCTGGCTTCACCGTTTCCCAGTACTGTCTGGCATTCGCCACGGGTGAGCTGGTGAGCGCCATGTTCATGACCACTATTGGAGAGGGATAGTTGACTCCCCGGGAGTAATTAAAGTTGAGATCGGTATGTCCATAGCCTGCCGCCACACCAGCCTGGGGCGCCGCTGTATCCTTGAACTCGTTGTGCACGAAATATCGAAAGCCCGCCGAGGGGATGACGTGAAAGCCTTCGGGACGGCCGACCATCTGGCTGATGGCCAGATAGGGGGAAACAAGCGCCGTGTCGGGAAAATCCCAGACCCGTGCCGCCAGACCGCCATTGACCCCTACGACCGGCCGTCCACTGTATGTGCGCTGGGTATTCTTGAGTTCGGTCATGTCCACGTCGGTGCCGATCAGCACTTCTCCGCCCGGCCAAAGCCGAAGCGTCTCTTTGCCCCGCACTCCGTAGAGCGTGATCTCCTGCCGGGACCAGAGTCCGCCGCTGCCGCCGGCGTAGCGTGCGCCGTTCGTCAACTCCTGCAGCAGGTCGAAATCGGTGTCATTCCAATAGGCCTTGAGATGGCCGCTTGCCTGCTCGTACTTGTGGTTCAGTGTCAGTGTGGTGAACGTGGTTTCGGTATCGAAGCGTTCTGCACTGGGCCAGCTGACCCCGTTGGTTGCGGTGGGCGTGACGACCGGCCTGGGGGCCAAGGTTTGGCTGCTGACGTAGTTGGTCAGAAGCCTGATGCTCCATTCCTTGCTGATCTGATAGCCGAGATTGACATAGTAGTTTTGCTGCTGGGCTCGGGAATGTTCGCGGTTCCCGTCTGTGGACGCCCAGCTCTGGGACACGTAGAAGTCATACGCCCGCTTCTTGACGCCGCCGGAAAGGCTCTGGCTGAATGTGGCGTAGCTGCCGCCGCTGGAATCCAACACAACCTCCTGGCCCTCCTGCGCCAGATACTTGGGCAGAATGTTGACGGACGCGTACCCGCTGCCGAATTGAGACGGCTGCGGGCTCTTGTAAACCTCTATGCCCCCGATGGTGGAGAGGGCGATGCCGTCACCCAACACCTGGCCGAATAGTGCTCCATAGCGGGGAACTCCATCGAACTCAATGGTAAGATCGGGGCTGGGATGGCTGGCGCCCCGGCCACGAATGTACAGGCTGTGGCTGGTCTGCTCCCCCATGAGATTCTTGCTCTGAAACATCACCCCCGGCACATTGCGCAGGCTGGACTCGAAGTCATACGCATTCTGCTCTTTGATCTGTTCCTCGGTCACCAGATTGTACTGGGTGCCGTACCGGGTAGTGATGGGAGTCGCCGGAGTGCTCTCCCGGGTGGCAGTCACGACCACCTCCTCCAGTCGTTGCTCTTGCGCCGTCTCTTGGGCCACCGCGGTGGCAAAGGAGAGAAGTGTGCCGAGCACAACTCCCGCTGTGTGCATTACCCTCGATCTCACGCCTGTACCCCTTTCTTCCCCTCTCCCATCTGCCGAATCGATTACCTGCGGATGATTTCCTGACCATCCCGCGGATGTGTCAGACTTGCAGACCAAGCCCGTCCGTCTTCCCGATGATGCTCACCTCCTCTCGGCGGCGATGCTCAGATTACGTATCCCGCCCAGGCGGACCTCGTCGATGACCTGGACGAGCAGGCCAACGGGGACCTCCCCGGTCCGCGCGGATGCGGAGAGACTCGGCCTGGCCGCCGGCGGCTGCGGGGGCGCCGGAAGATTCGGAGCCGACCCTCGGTGGCTCATCCCACGCAAGCGGCCCAGAGGGCCCTGGGGGCGACGGAGGCGTCAACGCCGCTTCTTGCGCCGCCGGCCATTCCCTCGCTGGGGAACCGTTCGCGACTCCGGGTGGCGGCGTCAGGGCGATGTCTGGTACGGCAGGGCGCGCGGACTCGCCCGGGGGCTGGTCGTCCGGATGGATCATGGCACGGAGGTCCCTCCCCCGGATCACTTCGTCAACTAAGCTCCGGTTCTGGGGCATCACCCCGAGCTCCGCCCTCCTGGAGGAGCCCGAGACCAACGGCCTGGCAGCACGGTTCATTCGGATCCTAAGAGAACAGGCCTTCTATGCACGCTCATTCCGAACAGCGGCCGCGGCCTTCGTCCCGAAGTACCACCAGCACTGGCTGGTCGAGAAGAACGGCTTCCAGAGTCTGGCACGGGCCCGGGATCCCTGGGTGACCGCCTCGCTCCCGGTGGCAGCACGATCAATAACCTTGTGCGCAGGGAACCGGGCGCGCTACAGCCGGAGCTAGCGTGGCATATTATTGATAATCATGTTACGTGTCAAGTTATGATCCATACCGCTTTATCTCGACAAATCCTCAGCCGGGTGGCATACTATGCATATTCATGCTACGAATAAAGTCACATTCAATTTCTGACGGCTGGCGAACACCTTCGCGAATGTCAGAAACCCGAGCGTCCCATCGCCGGCCTGAGGCTCCTTGACGCGACGACCATGGTTCCGACCCAATCGGCTTGTCGGCTCTGGTATTTCTGTTCTTGGGGGGAGGACTTGAGGGGCTTCTGCGTGTTGACAGAGGAGAGCGGAGTCTCGCGTTTGGCGAGAGTGGCCGCGACGGGCGGAACGGGAGCAAAATGTGCGGGGAGAACTGTGAGGGGCGTCCCGATGAATCTCGCCAAGGCGAACTTTTTCGATTCGGAGGCAAGCTCCTCATGGGCCACGGCCGCCTGCGGGGTCGAGGATCAGCCGAAGATCGAGCGACTGCTGGCGAAAGCCGTGATCCGTCCAGGCGCGTGGGTCCTCGAGCCGGGTTGCGGCAGCGGCCGCTTGACCGAGATCCTGGCGGATGCCGTCGGGTCCGACGGGCGGGTTGTCATCATGGATATCAGTCCTCAGATGGTGGCGGCCTGCCGCGCGCGCTCAAGCCGCTGGGTCGCCTGCTGGCGGTGCATTTCAGCAATGCGAGCGCAATCAACGAGCTCCATCGCGGGGCGGCCCCGGTTGTTCAGGGCGACCTCCTGCCGATACCGGCCGAGATGCGCCGCCTGTGCGCCGGCGCGGGGCTCGTCATAGACTGCTGCTTCGACGACGAACTCGGTTACCTGGTCGGCGCGACACCAATTCGGGGAGCGAGGGGCTGATGGCCACAGGAGGAATCATCATCACCGGCGGGGCGGGGTTCATCGGCAGCAACCTTGTGGAGGCCCTGAACCGGCGGGGACTGACCGATATCCTCGTGGTGGACCACCTGGGGCGGGACGCGAAATGGCGGAACCTGTGCGGCCCGCAGTTCGCGGACTGCGTGCAGAAGGACGAGTTCCGTCGCGCCGTGCGCGAACACCGGCTGGCAAAAGTGAGCGCCGTGTTGCACATGGGAGCATGCAGCGCGACGACGGAACTCGATCTGGGATACCTGCTGGATAACAACTACCGCTTCAGTGTGGAGCTCTGCGAATGGTGTCTGCGTCATGGGACGCGATTCATCTATGCCTCCAGCGCCGCCACGTATGGCGACGGGACGCTCGGGTATTCCGACGAGGACGCCACCACGCCGAGCCTGCGGCCGCTGAATGCCTACGGCTTCTCCAAACAGCTCTTCGACCTGTGGGCCCTGCGGAAGGGACTGCTCGAGGGGATCGTGGGGCTGAAGTTCTTCAACGTGTACGGGCCGAGGGAGGACCACAAGGGGGACATGCGGTCCGTCGTTCACAAGGCGTTCGGTCAGACCATCCGCGACGGTGAGGTGCGTTTGTTCAAGTCGTACCGATCGGGGTATCGCGACGGGGGGTAGGTACGGGATTTTGTGTACGTCAGGGACGCAGTCAGAGTGATCCTGTTCTTCCTGGATCGCCCCGATGTATCCGGTCTCTTCAACTGCGGCACCGGTCGGGGCCGGACGTGGCTGGACCTCGCGCGGTCGGTCTTTGCGGCGGTGGACCGGGAGCCGCGAATCCGCTTCATCGACATGCCTGAGACCCTACGTGCTGTGTATCAGTACTGCACCGTGGCGGACACTGGGAAGCTGCGCGCCGCGGGATATGAGGATTCCTTCACGCCGCTGGAGGACGGCGTTCGGGAGTACGTCCAGTCGTATCTGGTGTAATTCGGAAGGCAATGAGTATCATCTCAGTTGCCCCACCAAATCGACGCAGAATCCTCCTCTGAGTCCCCACGTCAGCTTCCCCACGATGGTTCCAGTCGCCTTGAAGGAGCGTGCCGAGTGGTTCGGGGCTAGACGCATGACCGCAAGATCGCAGCCGATCGCATCTGCCTGAATGGGGGGGTTCTTGTCCAGGTACGGCGAAACGTACTATTCACCATACGAATAGAATGGATCGTTGCTTTCAATGGTCAACACGAATAAGAAATGGTGGCAGACTGCGGCCTTGTGGATTGGTGTAGGTTGTCCAGCTCAGAAGTGTGAGCTGGGCGTATCGATGGGTAAGGGGACCAACGAAAGGAGGCACCATGTCCTCTCTCAGTCGTCTGCTGACTTCCCGCTGGGGTCCGGTTGTGACCGGCACTGCCGTAGGCGTTCTGGCTCCCCTGCTTGTGAAGCTCGGCAATCCAGGGAATATGGGGGTGTGCGTGGCGTGCTTCACGCGGGACATCGCCGGAGCGCTCGGTCTCCACAGAGCCGGAACCGTCCAGTACATTCGACCGGAGATCATCGGCTTCGTGCTCGGCTCCCTGATAGCCGCGCTGGTATTCAGAGAGTTCAAGCCGCGCACCGGGTCGGCGCCGCTGGTGCGATTCGTCCTGGGGATGTTTGCGGTGATCGGCGCCCTGGTGTTTCTGGGGTGCCCATGGCGCGCCTACCTGCGCTTGAGCGGCGGGGACTGGAATGCGGTCTTCGGCATTCTCGGTCTGGTCGCTGGTATCGGCGTGGGCATTGTCTTCCTGCGGACAGGGTTCAGCCTGGGAAGGAATCGCCCTGCTCCGAAAGCACTCGGCTGGGTGATGCCGGTTCTGATGATCGGCTTGTTTTTCTTGCTGGTCTTCGCCCCCCAATTCGGCCGGGATCCCAATGGGGTGCCTCTCGGGCCGATCTTTGTCTCGACGCAGGGCCCTGGCAGTCAGCACGCCCCCCTGCTGATCTCCCTGGCAGTCGGTGTACTGGTTGGCTTCCTGGCTCAGCGCAGCCGCTTTTGCACAGTTGGCGCCTTTCGCGACCTGATCCTGCTGCGGGATTCACACCTGTTCAATGGCATCGTGGCGCTCATCGCCGCCGCACTACTCACCAATGTGTTCCTGGGGCAGTTCAAGCCCGGCTTCGAGAATCAGCCCGTTGCCCATGCCAACGCGCTGTGGAACTTCGGAGGAATGGTCCTGGCCGGTTTGGCATTCACGCTGGCGGGGGGATGCCCGGGCCGGCAGCTCTTCCTGGCGGGCGAGGGCGATGGCGACGCCGCCATGTTTGCCTTTGGGATGGTTGTGGGTGCGGCGTTCTCGCACAACTTCAGCGCGGCCAGTTCGCCGGCGGGACCAGGCGCCTTCGGCCCAGCCGCAGTGGTCGTGGGCCTGATCGTCTGCCTCGCCATCGGCTGGACCATGCGTGAACAGCAAGCAGGGTAGGAGGGAGACGATGAGCGACTTCAAGACCATAGACGCCCGGGGATTGTCCTGTCCGCAACCCGCGCTCCAGACGGAGCAGGCTCTCAGGCAGCTGACGGGTGGCACCGTGGAGGTCTTGGTGGATTCGGGCACGTCAGTCGATAACGTTACCAGGATCGCCCAACGGGCCGGATGGCGGGTGACTGCTGAGGAGCAACCTGACGGGAGCTTCAAGCTCGTCCTGAAGAAATGATCTACCTCGACAATGCGGCCACCTCGTGGCCGAAGCCGCCCGAAGTGGTGCGGGCTATGGCCGAGTTTCTGGAGCGCGCCGGGGGAAACCCCGGCCGCTCCGGGCACGGCCTGTCCATTGCGGCCGGCCGTGTCGTGTACGAGACCCGCGAATCCCTCGCTGAGTTCTTCCATGCGCCCGATCCCCTGCGCGTGATCTTCACGCAAAACGCGACATACGCCATCAATCTGGTCTTGCGGGGACTGTTGCACCCGGGAGATCGGGTGGTGACCACTGCCATGGAGCACAACGCGGTGATGCGACCTCTCCGGGCACTGGAGAGGCAGGGTATTTGCCTGACCGTGGTACCGTGTAGTGCGGATGGCTCTCTCGACCCGGCCGACATGCGGCGGGCAGTGGAACCCGGCGCCCGCCTCGTGGTCGTCATCCATGCCAGCAACGTGATCGGGAGCTTGATGCCAGTGGAAAGCGTCTCAGAGATCGCCCATCAGGTGGGCGCGCTGATCCTGGTGGACGCGGCACAGACGGCCGGCGTTGTTCCGATCGACATGCAGGGGGTGGGCATTGATCTACTTGCCTTCACCGGGCACAAAAGTCTCTACGGGCCTCCCGGTACTGGTGGGCTCGTCCTCGGCGACCGGGTGGATGTCGAGGCCATGGAGCCGTTGGTGTGCGGGGGCACGGGCAGCAGATCTGAATCTGAGGAACAGCCGGATGATCTGCCCGACAAGTTCGAAAGCGGCACCCCCAACGGTGTGGGCATTGCCGGGCTGGCAGCGGGTGTGCGCTTCGTGATGGAACGAGGGATCGCGGCAATCCGCGCTCACGAGATGGATCTCGCTCGAGAACTTGCCAGAGGCTTGCGGGCGATTCCAGGCGTTAAAGTGTACGGCCCACGCGACGCCAGGCGGGGCACCGCCGTCGTGTCGTTTTCGGTTGAAGGGCGGCGGGTTTCCGAGATCGGGCTGCGATTGGACGAAGAGTATGGGATCCTGTGCCGTGTCGGGCTGCATTGCGCGCCGGCTGCACACCGGACCATCGGCACGTTTCCGGAGGGCACGGTGCGTCTCGCTCCCGGCATCTTCACGACCCCGGAGGACATCCGTCTGACGCTCGAAGCGGTGGAGACGATCGCGAGACGATGACTTCTTTCGGTGTTGTCCTGTTTCACACAACCTCATCCGCCTTTCGCGCCGAGAAGGTGGTTGCAAAAGCTCATTTGGCTGGCAAGCTCGTCCCTACGCCTCGGGAGTTCTCGAGCGACTGCGGGATCGCCTTGTGTTTCAATTGGAGCCAGGTGGAGCAGGTACGCGCCTCGATGGAATCGGCGCGTGTGGAGATTGCCGGGATACATCCCCTCTGATCCGCGAGACCTTCGCGACCAGACGGAGACGTGAGTCGAGTGTGCGCGACCTCGCAGCCGGCGGATCAGAGAATTGCAGAACAAACTCCTGGAACTCTGATATACTATACAACATACGTTGGAAGCGCACCGGATCGGGATCTGAGGCCGATGTCTGCTTCTCATCTGTTTGACTCGAACATTCCCGGACTGCAACCGCAGCACAGAGCCTTCCCTCCCCCCCAGGCGGTCGCCTCCCTACTCTGGTTTTTTGCGGGTCTCGCAGTCATCATTGCGGGGTTGCTGGTGTCGGAGTCCGTCCTGAAGGGTGCAACCGCCATACCGGGGGCCGCTGTTGCCGGGGAACCCCCCGGCCTCACCGGGCAATTCCTCGTCGCGACGGACGAGCTCACCGACCCGCGTTTCGTCCGGACTGTCGTCTACGTAATCCACCATGACGCGGGCGGGGCGATGGGGCTCATCGTGAACCGGCCGATGGGAGA
>Ga0315282_10013289_pt1 | contig 12440 bp, 12 predicted proteins | sample YL17G07_20_MG_FD_203693 | JGI IMG/M metagenome (GOLD analysis project Ga0315282, IMG submission 203693) | Sediment microbial communities from Yellowstone Lake, YNP, Wyoming, USA - YL17G07_20 | ecosystem: Environmental > Aquatic > Freshwater > Lake > Sediment | place: USA: Wyoming | collected... | reverse complement strand
CTCGCCAAATGCATGCAGGAGACCAAGGCCATCACAAGGCTCATCGACAGCCTCCGCACCATCTTCACCAAAGGCGGCACCATCGGCGTCATCCCCGCAGTCTACGGACTGATGCCCATCCCCGGCGGCGCCCTCTTCTCCGCCCCCCTCATCGACCACGAAGGCAGCAAACACGGCCTCTCCCAAGACCAAAAGAACTTCCTCAACGTCTGGTTCCGCCACCTCTGGTTCCCCATCTTCCCCCTCAGCCAGACCATGATCCTCATCACCAGCCAGCAGTTCTCCAACATCCCCATCCAAAACCTCATCCTCGCCGACATCCCCGTCTTCACCGCCTACCTCCTCATCGGATACCTCTACATACGCCGCTACATGCACACCACCCCCGAGCCGACAGCCCACCACCGGGAGTACACCGGCCTCAAGTTCCTCCTCCCGCCCCTCATCCCCCTCCCCTTCTACGCCCTCACCCTCCTCCACGTCAACGAGACCCGCAGCTTCATCATCGGCGTCGCCGCCGGCATCCTCCTCCTCTTCCTACTCACCAAGACCGACACCAAGACCTCGCTGCACGTCCTCAGAAAATCCCTTTCCTATAACCTCGCCCTCGCGATCTTCGCCATCATGATCTTCCGACAGATGATCCAACTCTCCCAAGTCGACGCCTTCATCGCCCAGGGCATGCAATCACTCGCCGTCCCCGCCCTCGCCATCATCATCTTCATCCCCCTCCTCCTCGGCATCCTCATCGGTAGCGACTTCGCCAGCGTCGCCCTCTCCTACACCCTCGTCGCCCCCGCCTTCGCCATCAGCGGCATCTCAATCCTCGGCTGCACCTCCCTCATCTTCCTCTCCGTCCTCATCGGCTACCTCATCTCCCCCATCCACCTCTGCAACGTCCTCAGCAGCGAATACCTCCACACCGACGTCACCCGCATGTACAAGATGTACATCCCCGCCAGCATCACCGTCATCCTCATCCACCTCGCCACCATCCTCATCCTCTTCCACACCTAACCCGACGAACGAACCTTTTAAAAACCCGACCGGTTCATTGATACCCCAATGCCCCAGACCCTCCAGACCGCCATGACCAAACCCTCTTTCTACGGACCAGACGTCAAAAAAATCCAGATCATCCACACCCACATCTCCACCGTCGCCCTCACTGGCAAATACGCCTACAAAGTCAAAAAACCAGTCAACTTCGGCTTCCTCGACTTCTCCACCCTCGACAAACGCAAACACTACTGCCACGAAGAACTCAGCCTCAACCGCCGCCTCTGCCCCGACATCTACCTCGACGTCCTCCCCATCACCAAACACAACACCACCTACCGCCTCAACGGCACTGGCACCATCGTCGACTACGCCGTCAAAATGAAACAATTCCCCCAAGACCGCATCATGACCACCATGCTCGAACACGGCCACGTCACCCCGCAGCACATCGACCGCCTCTGCGCCCTCCTCGTCGACTTCTACAACGCGGACACCCCCACCCCTGAGATCAACACCCAAGGCAGCCTCGAAGCAGTCAAACGCAACATCGACGAAAACTTCGAACAGACCGCCAGCGTCATCGACACCACCATCCCCGCCCAGACCTACAACTTCATCCGCGACGCCTGCCACCGCTTCTTCGCCGCCAACGCCGCCGTCTTCACCCAACGCATCCACGACGGCCGCATCCACGACTGCCACGGCGACCTCCACACCGGCAACATCGTCATCACCGACGGCCTCTGCGTCTTCGACTGCATCGAATTCAACACCCGCTTCCGCTACTGCGACGTCGCCAGCGACATCGCCTTCCTCGCCATGGACCTCGACAGCCACAACGCCCCCTACCTCTCCAGCCGCCTCATCCGCCGCTACATCGAACTTTCTGGCGACCACGACATCCACCGCGTCCTCAACTTCTACAAATCCTACCGTGCCTACGTCCGTGGCAAAGTCCTCGGCTTCCGACTCACCGAACCCCACCTCCCCAAAAAAGAAAAAAACACGATCATCACCACCGCCAAACGCTACTTCGACCTCTCCCGCTACTACGCCAGCCTCTTCACCTTCGACCAAGCCTGCACCCACCCCGTCCTCTTCCTCGTCGCCGGCCTCACCGGCACCGGCAAATCCACGGTCGCCGAGAAACTCGCGGTCGACTACGGCGCCCACCTCCTCAACACCGACATCGTCCGCAAAGAACTCGCCGGCATCGACCCCTTCGAACGACACCACGAATCCCTCGACACCGGCCTCTATTCCCCCCTGAACGTCGAAAAAACCTACCAAAAAATGATCGACCTCGCCTGGGCCTTCATGCACCGCGGTGACCACGTCGTCCTCGACGCCACCTTCCAGAAACAAGAGTACCGCAGACTCGCGCTCACCGCCGCAGAAGCCAACCACGCCATCCTCACCGTCATCCACTGTGAAACCCCGGACGCCGTCGTCAAACAACGACTCGAACAACGACTCAAAGAGAAGACCGTCTCCGACGGCCGCTGGGAGATTTACCTCGCCCAGAAAAAAACCTTCGAACCCTTCAAGGAGCCCCTCGGCATCCACCTCGACCTCGACACCGGCAACGAGACCTACGACTACCGCCTCGATTCCTACCAGAACCTCGTATCCATGCTCAGAGAGGCTGTGTAACGACTATGGAACTCGCCGGCTACCATCTCGACCTGCAGCGGATCATCGACATCATCAAGGAAAAAAAGGCGAAAACCGTCGCCGTACAGATACCCGAAGGACTCCGACGCCATGCCCAGACCCTCGTCGATACCCTAGAGAAAAAGACAGGGACGCTCGTCATGCTCTGCGCGGATCCCTGCTACGGTGCCTGCGACCTTGCAGCCGACCGGCTCAGACGCCTCAACATCGATCTGGTCGTCCACGTCGGCCACACGGAGATTCCCATCCTGCATAGCGAGATTCCCACGGTCTACGCGAACGCGGTCTCCATGCGGGATTCCTCCGCCGTCGTAGCACAGGCGGTCCCTCACCTGGTCGGCAAGCGCATCGGGGTAGTGACGACCGCCCAGCATCTCGAAGAGCTCAACAAGATCGAAGGCGTGCTCAAGAGCCATCGGCTAATCCCCGTCATCGGGAAATGCGACCCGCGGGCAGCATGCGGCCAGATCCTCGGCTGCGACTTCTCCGCAGGAACCCTGATTCAGGACCAGGTCGATTGCTTCCTGTTCATCGGCAGCGGGATGTTCCACCCGGTGGGGCTGGCGCTGGCGACGCATAAGCCGGTGATCGCCGCTGACCCGTACACCGGCGAGGTGAGACGCGAGGAGATCGAAACCTTAAAAGACAAATTGTTGCGACAGCGGTACGCAACGATCGCACTCGCCCAGGCGGCCTCCCGGTTCGGCATCATCGTGGGCCTGAAGGCGGGACAGCAGCGGCTCGACCTCGCGAAACACATCCGCAAACTGCTCACGGAGCAGGGGAAGACCTCGGTGCTGTTGCTGATGGATCACTGTTCGCCACTGGCCCTGCAGGGATTCGCGGAGCTGGAGTGTTTTATCTCGACCGCCTGCCCGCGAATCGCGATCGACGACAGCGCATTGTATCCCCGGCCGATGCTCACGCCGGTGGAGCTAGAGGTCGCCTTGGGTCTTCGGCCCTGGGAGGACTACGTCTTCGACCAGATCCTCCCCTAACCGAAGGGGGACATAGGCTTTTATCAGGGGGATTGCTGTTCTTGGGGCTGATGACGTTTCTGCCGTTGCGCTGCCCGCCGCTGGATGCCCTGCTTGGGGGCGGCCTGGAGGTGGGAATCGTCACCAAGCTGTATGGTGAGCCGGGGACGGGGAAGACGAACTGCTGTCTGCAGGCGGTCCGGGAGTGTGCCGCGGCCGGGAAGAAGTCCGTGTACGTGGACACGGAAGGAGTGTCGATCGAGCGGCTGCGGCAGATCTGCTCGGAGACCGTATTCAACGATGTGCTACGCACCGTGTTCTTCTATCGGCCGGCGACGTTTTCAGCGCAGGAGAAGATGGTGGCGCATGCGGTGCAGATGCGTGGCATCGGGCTGGTCGTGGTCGACACGGTGAATCGGCTGTACCGGGGGAAGCAGGGAGCGGAGCTGGAAGAGTCGGTGCGGTCGTTCGTGCGGCAGATGACGACGCTGCAGGTGGCGGCGCGGCAAAAAAGGATGGGTGTTCTGGTGACGGAGCAGGTGTATACGGATCGGTTAGGGCAGATCCGGCCGTTCACGAGTCGGCAGACGGAGTCGATGGTGAAGACCGTGGTGGAGCTCTCCCGGTTGGACCCGTCGCGTCGAGAGGCGGTCCTGGTGCGTCATCGGCGGCAGCCGGTCGGGCTGCGCGCGGTGTTCGCGATTACGACCTCAGGACTGGTCTGAAGGGTCGCCGTTTCTTCGAGGATAGGCAAGCTTAATAGCGGGGATGGATATGGGACGGGCGGCTATGGAGGAACCCTCAGTCAGCTACAAGTCGTTGCGCAAGGTGCAGCAGGCGGAGCAGGCCACCGCGGTGCTGACGAAGCTGGAGACCGGCTACTACCGCGATGTCGCCGCGTACCTCCGGGCGCTGGAGACGAGCGTCGCGTCCGAGAGGCAGCCGCAGAAGAGCCGGGTGTTCTCTGAGGAGCTGGCGAACACGCGCAAGCTGGTCGCCGGCATCTACGAACTGCGGGAGAAGAAGATCGTGGCGGCGGCGCTGGTCGCGGCCCGCGGCGGCGTCCCCGATATTAAGAACCTCGCGGAGGAGGAACGCCCCTTGTACGAGAGCCTTCTGCAGGCGATCGCCCGGGCGCGCCAGGACGTCCTCGCCGAGGAATCCCCGGAACCAGAATCCACGACTCCCGCGCCAGAGCCCCCGAAGCGCCCTCCGCCAGCTACATCATCCCCACCGGTATCCTCTGAAGTGTCGAAGGCGCGGGCGAACCCGCATCCGATGCTGCGTGTCACGCAGAACATGCCGCCGTTCGTCGGCACGGACCTGCGCGTCTACGAGCTGCGTACGGACGACGTGCTCACGCTGCCCGCGGAGATGGCCGCGCCGCTCCTGAAACGAGGCGTCCTCGTTACCATAGGGTAGACCACCTATCATTTTTATATACAACCTCCTTATTACCCTCCTTACTTAGTAACACCTCGTGATATCTATGAAGATGCCTGGGAAGGTAAAGCGCTACTGCCCGTATTGCAAGAAGCACACGATCCAGGAAGTTGACAGGATGAGGAAGAAGAAGGCCAGTGAGCTGAAGCGCGGGCAGCGCAGGTTCAGGCGTGCGACCAGCGGGTACGGGGGTTTCCCTCGGCCCAAACCTGAGGGCCGCGAGAAGACGAGTCGGCGGATCGCCACGCGGTTCACGTGTACCATCTGCAAGAAGACACATCAGCCGCCGAGCATTCGGTCGAAGAAGTTCGAGATAGAAGGAGAATAACCGAGTATGGATCAGCCGAAGAGCCGTTTCATCAAGGTCCGTTGCAATGACTGTGAGAACGAGCAGGTCATGTTCGACAAGGCGAGCAACACCGTGCTCTGTCACATCTGCAGCAGCACCCTTGCGACCCCGACGGGTGGCAAGGCGAAGATCAAAGGGACCATTCTAGAGACCATTGAATAAGGTCCACCCACCTATGCAGAAGAAGGAGTACCCTGACGACGGAGAGCTTATTGTTGGTACCATCACGAAGGTACAGAATTTTGGCGCCTTCGTTTCTTTAGACGAGTACGCCGGGAAAGAAGGCTTCATTCATATTTCTGAGATTGCGACCGGTTGGGTGAAGCGGATCCGCAATTTCGTCCGTGAGAAGCAGAAGGTCGTCTGCAAGGTCGTCAACGTTGACGTGCAGAAGAACCACATCGACCTGTCGCTTAAAAAGGTCAACGACCATCAGCGCCGCGAGAAGATCCAGGAGTGGAAGAACTCGCAGAAGTCCACGCGGCTCTTCGAGATGGTCGCCAAGAACCTCAACCGGCCGGTGGATGCCTGCTACCAGGAGTTCGGCGACGCGCTTATCAAGAAGTACGGCTCGCTGTATTCGGCGTTCGAGGAGTGCGCGTACGACTGCAACACGCTGGTAAAAGACGGTTTTTCCGGCGAGTGGCTCCAGTCGTTTGACAAGGTATCAAAGGAGAGTATCAGCATCCCGTTCGTGGAGATCAAGGGGATGTTGATGCTGTCGTCTCCGCTGCCGAACGGCATCTCGTTTATCAAGGAGGCGCTCACGGGCGCGGAGTCCACCGAGTACGAGGATGTGACCATAGAGGTGAAATACATCAGCGCTCCTCGGTACATCATCAAGGTGAAGGCGCCGGATTATAAGGTCGCGGAGCACCAGCTGAAAAAGGCAGTGGAGCGCGTCGAGTCGAAGATGAAAGGGAAGGGCGAGTTCGAGTTCCAGCGTGAGATCGTCGAGTAGGTCTATGGCAGCGATTCACTTCTGTCGGCAGTGTCGGTGTTATACGCTGCAGGATGTCTGTCCGCAATGCAAGGGTCGGACGATTGTGAATAAACCCGCGCGGTTCTCCCCGCAGGACCATTACGGCAAATACCGCCGGGCCTTGAAGAAACTGGAGGCATGCGAATGAATCTGGTCACGATTAAGTACACGGCGAAGGTGCCGAAGCTCAAAACACCGATTTTGATTGAGGGATTACCGGGGATTGGGAATGTCGGGAAGCTTGCCGTGGAGCATCTGATTGAGACGTTGAAGGCGACGAAGTTCGCGGAGTTGTACAGTAAGGATTTCCCGCCGCAGGTGTTCATCAACCCGGACGGGACGATTAAGCTGGTGAACAACGAGTTCTATTTCTGGCGGGCGCAGAAGAAAGGACAGCACGACCTCGTGTTGTTGACAGGTGATTATCAGGGGCTGTCGTCGCAGGGGCAGTACGAGCTGGCAGAGTCGATCCTCAACGTGATCCAGAGGCTTCATGTCTCGCATATGTTCACGCTGGGTGGCTATGGGCTGGGCCGGGAGATCAAGGAGCCTAAGGTCCTGTTCGCGACGACGGACGTGAAGTTCGTGAAGGAGACGAAGAAGTACGGCGCGGTGTTCAAGAAGAACGAGCCGGGCGGCGGCATCATCGGCGCCAGCGGCCTGCTGCTTGGGTTGGGGAAGCTGCGGGGGATCGCCGGGACGTGCTTCATGGGTGAGACCCCGGGATATCTGGTAGACCCGAAGAGCGCCAAAGCCGTCTTGAAGGTGCTGACGAAGGCGGTGAACATCCGGGTGGACTACTCGCGACTCGAGGAGAAGGCCCGTGAGATCGAGTACATCGCGCAGCAGCTCAACGAGATGGAGAGCATGGTAAAAGAGAAGCCCGAGGATATTCGGTACATCGGGTAGCCTTTCTTTTTTCTCTTATTTTTTCTTCGTCCGATTTTTCATCAGTTTTTCTTCGAACTCGAAGAGTGTGTGTACGATAAAAGGGCCGGTTTCTTTCCCGGAGCGGTCGAGATAGAAAGCCGTGATTCCCGCATCCCGTGGGGCGTCGTAGTCGAAGCGTTTGGAGTCCCCGATGTGGACGATCTCCGAGGGTGAGACCCCGAGTTTCTGGCAGATCATCGTGTAGAACTCCGTGACCTTCTTGACCGTGTGGAAGTCTGAGGTGGAGGAGTAGATCTGGGTGAAGCAGTCACGGATCTGGAGTTCCTGGAGTTCGATGTCGACGAACTCGCGTTTCGCGTTGGAGCTGACAATAAGTTTGTAATGCCGGGCGAGGCGAGGGAGGACGACGGTCGCATCCTCAAAACAATCGATACTCGCCTTGTGCTGATGGAGGAGCGTGCGCCAGTCGCCGGGGAGGTGGAACCGCTCAAACCAGTACGCGGGGTCGTACCACTCCAACCGCTCCTGCCCGATCCGGTCGTACTCGGCGAACAGCTCGCGTTTCGCGGTCTCAACGTCTTTACCGCTGGTTTGGGCGTAGAGCCGTGGCAGGCCTTCGAGCCAGACCGCGTCCGCGAACGAGGGTTTGACGAGGGTGCCGTCGAGATCAAAGGATATGATGGAAATCATGGGGTCCCGGGCTATCCGTTTCGTTTCTTATTAAATCATTGGTTTTCTCCAGGGAATCCAAGGTGGTGAACGCGACGGGCTTATATACCGGTGCGGCTATTCTGTCGAAACAAACGGTAACCCATAAGGGATCGACGCATGAACGAGGACGAAAAGAAGGCCTTCCTTAGCGATTTCACGAAGGCAGACATCACCAAGAAGCTGGACCTGTGGTACTTTGCGGTCGAGCAGGAGGCCATCTGGGAGGAGCTCTTGGCGGAGATGTCAATGATCGCGCAGGCGGCGAACCCGAAAGCCAGGATGACGGAAGACTAGGCCTATGGACGACAACGACAAGAAGGAGTTCCTTGAGGAGTTCAAGAAGGCGGACGGGCCGAAGCGCCTCGACATGTGGGACTACGCGCTCGCCCAGCAGGTGCTCTGGGAGAACGTCATCGCGGAGCTCCAGGTGATCGCGCGCAAGCAGGGCGTAGACAAGGACCTCGACAAGCTCATCGAAGACGACATGAAAAGCGCCTAGGGCATTCCCATAGCGGCTTCCAGCCCAGGATCGCCAAGAGCCACCCGTGATTTTTTCTTACGAACGGCTTGCGTGATGGGTTTCTCAGACAAGAGCTGCAGACGATCGTGCGAGTCCATCCCTGTTTTTTAAATAAAGGGATGCACGCAATCATTCTTGTATTACATGCATTCTCCCGTTGGATTTATAAACCAGGCTCCAATAAGCATTTAAATACGACAGGCTTCATACCTGGCCGATATGCCCCCCTGGAGGTTAAAATATCCTACAATTATTTAAAAAAATTACTGGTGATGAGCTATTTCGGGCAAGTATCTTAATATTCTTTGCATATATTTTCGCAAGTGCATTTTTTTACATCAATAATATCGTTTTAGGAAGAGTATTGGGCGTCGAAACATACGGTGTGTTCGGGGCCCTCTTTTCCCTTTCGTTCTTTTTACAATTCATCTTATTGCGATCCGTTACCGTCATTGACGCTCAGTTCATTTCCAAGTTCAAAGGACAAAATAATTTCACAATAATACCCATTTTCCACAGGAAGATACAGATATACATGACTGGAGTAGGCCTGGTCTCATTCTTGATTTTCTCGCTTTTAAGCGTACAAATCGCCTCCTTTCTCCGCATAGATTCGGTACTTGTCGTTTTACTCGTAGGTGTCCTGTTTCTTTTCTGCTGGCCGTTGTCTGTGAATTGCGGAACGATACAAGGTCTTCAACGATTCAATCAGGTTGCCCTCATGAGTATTCTGCCGGCATTATTTCGATTTATTATCAGTGTGGGATTGGTTCTTATTGGATATGGTCTTTATGGGGCTGTATGGGGACTTGTACTTGGGACTGTCGTCGCTCTCCTGACATCCTTCTATCTCCTCCGTGATATTGCTAGAGTCCCACGTTTACGCTCTTTTTCAAAATCACTCTCGAGGACTCCACCACAATCCTCCTCAGATGTTATCGCCCCGACTATAGACAGTGAAATAGGAAAGGCGTTTCGATTCTCCATTCCCGTTCTATTTGCGGTTGTCTGCATTGCCGTTCCTACCAACATAGATGTCGTATTGATAAAGCACTTTTTTTCGTCTGGTGAAACAGGTCTATATACAGCAGTCTCAATGTTTGGGCGGGTCATATTCTCCATACCTATCGCGATAGTTACCGTGATGTATCCAATGGTGGTGGAAGCTCACGCACAAAAAAGCGAAACCAAAGATCTTCTGAAGAGAAGCCTACTATATACCGGATTGCCCGCAGGAATATTGGCAATCCTATTTTATGTGATACCGAAATTCTTTTTAGGGCTATTCTACGGAAATGAATATATTGAAGGCGGACCGTTTCTACAACTCTACGGGATCTTCATCTTTTTCTTCTCTCTCACGACCGTGTTATTGTACAATAGCTTGGCAAAGAACCGATACGGGTTTGTCTATCTCTTTGCAGCATTTTCCATTCTCGAGATAGGATTAATCTTAGTGTATCATGATTCGATTAGCCGAGTCCTTCAAATATTCCTTATCATAAGCGTCATTACTTTTATTATCGGTTTTTATCTGAATTGTTTTTATTCAGAGAAAAATCAGAGGGTCCCGAGAAACGCGAAGACTGGCTAAGAATTGTTCATCTACGAACAGTACTTCTATTCGATGAAAAGTGTATGTGATTAAATTGGCACTATCCCCTGGCGTTGTTCATAAGGTTTAAATATCATAGCCTCATGTGAAAAGTGGAAATCTATGAAGAAAAGAGCATTGGACCTCTTTTTTGTAGTGGCATTAATCATTCTACTTACTGGTATACTTGGTGCCTATGCTCTTGGTTATTTTGATACTGACGGCGACGGAGTTCGTGATAATCTGGATGCGTTTCCTTATGATCCAGCCGCGAGCAAAGATAGCGATCATGATGGGTATCCCGATGAATGGAATGCCAATTGGGATCCCCAAGCGGAAACAACGAACCTGACCATCGATGCGTTCCCCTATGATCCTACCGAATGGAAAGATACTGATAGTGACGGTGTCGGGGATAATGCAGATGCTTTTCCGAATATGCCGACAGAATGGAAAGACTCCGACCGTGACGGCATAGGGGACAATAGCGATGCATTTCCGTATGACCCGGCCGCGAGCAAAGATAGCGATCATGATGGGTATCCCGATACATGGAACACAGGGTGGAGTCCAAACGCAACCAAAACGTGCACCATCTCGAATCTCACGTACAATACCACCTATACCTGGACTGTGCGAGCGAACGATGGTCATCATTGGACTAACCAGAGCTATACGTTTACTACCCAGCCTTCGCCGTCTACCCTTGCCAGTGATGTGCCATTGGTCTTCGATCCTGTTCCTTTGGATGGATCCAGGGGTGTGCCGGTTAATACGTCTTCGTTAAGTATTACGATTGAGAATCCTGACGGTGAATATTTCAATTGGACGATTTCCGGTTCCCAACTGAGTTTTGAGAACAATTCAGGAATTGGAGCAAGCAACGGAACGAAGACGTGCACCATTTCTGATCTCACGTACAATACCACCTATACCTGGACTGTGCGAGCGAACGATGGTCATCATTGGACTAACCAGAGCTATACGTTTACTACCCAGCCTTCGCCGTCTACCCTTGCCAGTGATGTGCCATTGGTCTTCGATCCTGTTCCTTTGGATGGATCCAGGGGTGTAGCGGTCAATACGTCTTCGTTAAGTATTAATATTGAAGATTCCGAGGCAGATTTCTTTAACTGGACGATTACCACGTCTCCAGACGTAGGGAACAATTCAGGATACGGGGGAACAACGAATCTATCATTGGATCCATTCACGCATAATCCGGAAGAATACCATGATTCAGATGGTGATGGCGTTGGTGATAATAAGGATAAATTTCCTAGTGATCCCGCCGCAAGCATAGATTCAGATAATGATGGTTATCCCGATCGCTGGAATAACGGAATGAATCAAAGTGATAGTACTACAAATTTAACGCTTGATGCTTTTCCCGCTGATCCAGCAGCAAGTCAAGACAGCGATCAGGACGGATTTCCCGATGAATGGAACAAAGGATGGAATCCAAGCAGGATCGAAACGTGCACCATCACGAATCTCACGTACAATACCACCTATACCTGGACTATTCAGGCGAACGATGGTCATCATTGGACCAACCGAACCTATACATTTACCACCGAGCAAAAGCCATCTACACAGGACAATGACGCACCATTGATCTCCAACCCTAATCCTATGAATGAATCAAGCGGAGTTTCGGTTAATACATCTTCGTTAAGTATCATGGTTGAGAATCCTTACGGGAAATACTTTAATTGGACGATTTCCGGTTCCCAACTGAGTTTTGAAAACAATTCAGGAATTGGAGCAAGCAACGGAACGAAGACGTGCACCATTTCAGATCTTGCATACAGCACCACCTATGCCTGGACTGCCCGAGCAAACGATAGTCATCATTGGACCAACCGAACCTACACATTTACCACCGAACCAAAGCCATCTACACAAATCAATAATACACCATTGGTCTCCAATCCTGTTCCTATGAACCAATCAAGCGGTGTACCAATCAATATATCTTCGCTAATCATTACGATTGAAAATCCTGACGCGGAGTTCTTTAACTGGACGATTACCACGTCTCCCGACGAAGGGAGCAATTCAGGAACCGGGGGAACGAATCTCACGATTGATCTATACCCGAATGATCCAAACAGATGGAGAAATTCTACTGCCTTGCCGACAGGAATTATATCGGATAAGAAAATCCAATTATCGGAGATCTCAAGTGGAAGAGGGATTACATACGATGGAACATCATATTTTTACATTCTCAATTACGATGAGGTGAACGCCGATAAAAGGAAAGTATATCAATTTGACAATAATTTTTCCTA
>Ga0315282_10013288_pt1 | contig 12440 bp, 7 predicted proteins | sample YL17G07_20_MG_FD_203693 | JGI IMG/M metagenome (GOLD analysis project Ga0315282, IMG submission 203693) | Sediment microbial communities from Yellowstone Lake, YNP, Wyoming, USA - YL17G07_20 | ecosystem: Environmental > Aquatic > Freshwater > Lake > Sediment | place: USA: Wyoming | collected... | reverse complement strand
CGCTCCCAGGCGACCGCTGAGTATTTTGGCATCCTGCCTCCGAACTACAGAATGCTTCAACTCCCGCCGCCTCGAGCGGACAGATCACGTGCTAATTGAACCGGACAGATGACATGCTAACGACACGCGCCGAACTTCTCCTTGCCTAACGAAGCAGGACAGACTAAAATTTAACTCGTAGTAAGGGCTTAATTCTAACCGCACAACATGCTGACCATCTGGTTTTTGAGGAGGAGCCCGTGTCTATTCCTTCCTAATTACACACGCACACCAAGGAGGAACTATGCAAATTGACCAAACGAAGCTCGAGAAATTCATGGGACAAGCCCTGGGGGAACTTGGCGCCGGCATGAATGCCGCCCTGGTGATTATCGGTGACAAGCTGGGGTTATACAAAGCCATGGCGGGCGCCGGGCCGATGACTTCGGCAGAGTTGGCTCAGAAGACAGGCACCACGGAACGGTACGTGCGGGAGTGGCTGAACGCCCAAGCAGCAGGGGGATTTGTCACCTACGACGCCGGCACTGGACGTTTTACACTGCCGGACGAGCAGGCCTTTGCGCTGGCGGTCGAGGACAGTCCCGCCTACTTGCCGGGAGCTTATCAAATCATCGCCTCGGTCTTTAAGGATGAGCCGCGCATCACGGAGGCCTTTCGAACCGGGGCGGGTGTGGGCTGGCACGAACACTGTGCCGACTTGTTTCAGGGTACTGAGCGCTTTTTCCGGCCGAACTACGCCGCCAACCTTGTGAACTCGTGGATTCCGGCGCTGGACGGCGTGGAAGCGAAACTGATGGCGGGCGCCAGGGTCGCGGACGTAGGTTGCGGGCATGGAGCCTCGACGGTACTCATGGCCAAGGCATACCCGAAAACGCAGTTCGTGGGCTTCGACTATCACGCCCCGTCCATCGAACATGCCTGGCGGGCGGCGGAAAAGGCCGGTGTGCAAGATCGGGTGGGATTCCAGGTAGCTTGGGCCAAGGAGTTCCCGGGCAAGGGTTATGACTTGGTGGCATTTTTCGATTGTGTGCACGACATGGGCGATCCCGCCGGGGCGGCCGCCCACGTGCGGCAGTCGCTGGCGCCAGGCGGAACATGGATGATCGTCGAGCCTTTCGCCCATGATCGCGTCGAGCAGAATCTGAATCCGGTGGGGCGCGTGTATTACTCGGCTTCCACGATGATCTGCACGCCGGCTTCGCGCGCGCAGGAAGTGGGTCTGGCCCTGGGCGCCCAGGCGGGTGAGGCGCGGATGCGCGAGGTGGTGATGCAAGGCGGGTTCAAGAACTTTCGTCGCGCCGCTGAGACGCCTTTCAATATGGTGTTCGAAGCACGAGCGTGACGGCGATCAGGAATCGAAGGTCGCGGTACGGGGCGAACCTTGCCTCAGCGCCCGGGCTTCTTCGACGGTCCAGTATGGCGTGCCTCCGGGCCGGCTGGCAACGAGGGCTGCGACGCGATTGGCGAAGTCGGCAATTTCCGCCGTGGGCCATTGCAAGCTCAGGCCATGGATAAAGGCGGCGGCGAAAGCGTCACCGGCTCCCACCGTGTCCTGGGTTTGCACGGCATAGCCGGGGGCTTCTACATATTCCCTCTTTACCAGCATGGCGCAGCCCTTTTCGCCGCGCGTGACGCACACGGATTCCCAGCCGAACTCGCGGGCATAGCTGTGGCAAAAATCCTTGAGAGGCTGCGAGGCTCGGCCGAATAATTGATCGATCGCTGCTGCCTCATCTTCATTCAGTTTTGCCACCGGAGGGCGCACCATCAACTCGCGGAGCAGCGCCGCCGTGTAATGATCCTTGCGCAGGTTGATGTCGTACAGAAGCCGCGCGCCGCAATGGGAATCGATCAACCGGTACGTTAATTGCCGGGCCTGCGGGCTCATCTGAAAGAGGGTCCCGAAATAAATCCAGTCCGGTTTCGGTGATAAGAGTTCTGCGACGTCACCATCGGTGAGTGTTGGAGCGTCGTAAGCCGCGGGGTGATGAAGGGTGAATCGCGGCACACCGGCCGGATCGAGTTCGACGGTGACGACGCCCGTGGGGTACGTTGCAATCTCGCGGACGTAACGCGTCGAGAGGCCTATTTCTGTCATGCGTTCGAGCACGCGGCGTCCGCGCTCATCCTTGCCGACGGCGCTCACAAAAAATACCGTGTGCCCCAGACGCGCGGCGTGGGCGGCGAAATTGAGCGCCGCGCCGCCCAGGTACTCCTTGTCTCCGATCAAGTCCCACAAGACTTCACCGATGCTGACAATTTTCACGGCACTGCCTCCCGTCGCTGATCCCCCCAGGGGATCGATACAATAGCCGGGGGCAACGGCCCCGGAAAACGCGCTCCCAACAAGGTCCGGCCCTGAAAGGGTCGAATTCGCGTGGCGTCACGCCGGTCTTGCGCATTGGGGCCGGGGGTAGTGCGACCCCTTCAGGGTCGGGGAACGAACGTCGCGCTTTCCGGGGGCGTTGCCCCCGGCTACTATCTTGTGCCCTTGCAGGGCACGATAAACGTGCCGGTCTAACCTAACCCCACGGCATCCTTTTCCGACATCACGGATAGTCGCCGCTCGGCTATCGATGCTCAGGACGGCCACCAAGCTAACCTTTCAAAGGAGAATTGGCAACAGCCATTCCGGTGCGGGGGGCGGGCCACAGGAATAATCAGGAAGGCCCGCCCTTCCAAACCCGTGGTGAGAAATCCGGGCTCAATGCATCCTTGGGAATTCGTCAAGCGTCCAATAATATAGTAAGTGTAGGGGCGAAGCCAAAACTGGAGAGTGGTCGGCCGGGCACGTGGAAGGGTCCGTCCACAAGGGCACTGAACCCGTCGGAAGACAGGGAGGATGAACCATGCTCATAAAGAAGCGGTCGGAAATTCCTTCATCGGAGATCACTCCGAAGTGGCTTTATTTGAACCGGCGAAAATTCCTGACGGGCGCACTGGGAGTGACGGCGGGGGCGCTGGCGGGGCGAACGCTGAAGGAGTTGGCGCGGCCCTCGCAGAAGGTTCTGGCCGGAACCAAGCTGAACGTGGCGCGGAAGAGTCCGTTTAGCACCACCGAGGAAGTGACGCCCTACAATGACGTGACGCACTACAACAACTTCTATGAATTTGGCACGGGAAAGGAAGACCCTGCCAAGAATGCGGCGCACTTTCGCACTTCACCTTGGAGCGTGAAAGTCAGCGGGCTGGTGGACAAGCCACGCACCTTCTCCTTCGAGGAGTTGATGCAATTGGCGCCGCTCGAGGAGCGCATCTACCGTCACCGCTGCGTGGAGGGTTGGTCGATTGTCGTGCCGTGGATCGGTTACTCCTTCAACGTGTTGCTGAAGGAGGTGTCGCCCCAGCCCAAGGCAAAATTCGTAGCATTTGAAAGCTACTACAGCCCCGGCCAGATGCCCCTGGCGAGTTATGCGGGAATCAACTTCCCTTACATCGAAGGACTGCGGCTGGACGAAGCCATGCACCCGCTGGCGCTGCTCTGCTTCGGCATGTATGGGGAAACGGTGCCCAATCAGGATGGCGCGCCGGTGCGCATGGTGTTGCCGTGGAAATACGGGTTCAAAAGCATCAAGTCACTGGTGCACGTCAAGCTGGTGGAAAGACAGCCGGATACCACTTGGAACCTGGCCAACGCGCACGAGTACGGATTTTATTCCAACGTCAACCCCAACGTGGATCACCCGCGTTGGAGCCAAGCGAAGGAGCGCCGCTTGGGCGAATTTTTCCGGCGCCCCACGATGATGTTCAATGGTTATGACCAGGTCGCGCCCCTCTATGCGGGCATGGACCTGAGGAAGAACTTCTAGCAGGCTGATGAAAAATGTCGTAGCGGCGGCTTTACGCCGCCATCGCGCGTTGAAATCAATGGAGATATGGCGGGGTAAACCCGCCGCCACCTCGCGCCGGATGACTTTTTCATCAGCCTGTTAGAAAGGGTGCAGGTTTGAGAAAAGTTCCCAGCAGCAAATGGTTCAAGTTGCCGGTGTTCGTATTGTGCCTGGTCCCGCTGGGGCAGTTGGCCTGGCGGGCGCTACACCACCACCTGACCGCCAATCCCATCGAGTACATCACGCACCAGACGGGCGACTGGACCCTGATCTTTATTGTCACCACGCTGGCGGTGACGCCGGCGCGCAAGCTCCTGCGGCTGCCGGAACTGATTCGCTTCCGCCGCATGGTCGGGTTGTTCGCCTTCCTCTACGGGCTGCTCCACTTCAGCACGTGGATCGGGCTGGACAAGTTTTTTGATTGGGCGGAAATGCTGCACGACGTGCGCAAGCGGCCTTTCATCACGGTGGGGTTCACGGGTTTCGCGCTGATGCTTCCTCTGGCGTTGACCTCCACGGCAGGTTGGATTCGCCGCCTGGGAGGCAAGCGTTGGCTGGCGTTGCACCGGCTGATTTACGTCACCGCCATCGCCGGAGTGGTGCATTACTACTGGCTGGTGAAGTCCGATGTGCGCAAGCCGCTGTTCTACGGCGCGCTGGTGGCTTTGCTTTTGGCCCTGCGGGTGGGATTTTGGCTTGTCGCGCGGCGCGGCAAGGCGGCGGGCAAGGCCTTCGAACCCAAGCTCACAACCGCCGAGACGACATGATCCTTGTCGCCGCGCTCATTTCGGGCGGGCGATTTCGCCATAAAGCTCCGGCCGGCGGTCACGGATATCGGTGTCAATGATCTTTGACAGATCCACGTCGGCCACCAGCATGGCGGGAAGGTTGGTCTGTAGCCGCGCGGCAATCTCACCGTGCGGATCGGAGATGAAGGCCGTCCGCGGGTGAACGAAGGCGAGGAAATTCCCGTTTTCGTAGGAGCGTGTGCGCATCCACCACTCGTTGTTGAGGCCCCACATGCCGTAGGAAGGAATCAACGTGATGCGCGCACCCTTTAACCGTTCCACCCGCGCCGACTCGGGCCAGCGCCGGTCAGCGCAAATCAGGATTCCCATCTTGCCCCACTCCGTATCGAAGACCGGCAAGTCCTGACCCGGGCTGAAACGCAGATCGTGTGTTTGCAGCATGGTCTTGTGAAAGATGCCCACGGTCGCGCCGGTGCGGTCGACCATTATCGCGGAGTCGTAAAATTTACTGTCGGATTTCTCAGTGAAGCCAAACAGGATGTAGACCTTGAACTTCGCCGCCAACTCCCGCAGGCGCTGGATATAGGGACTGGTCTTGACGTCCTGTGCCACGGCGGCGAAGCGTTGCGGGGTCCAATCCTTCGCCGTGACCACATAGCCGTCCAGGTAGCACTCAGGCGTGATAATCAGGTCCACGCCCTCGCCGGCGTGCTCCGCTACGGTGCGCTCGAAGGTTTGCCAGTTCCCCTCCAGGTCCCAAAAGGTCGGCACGGCGCTGAACAGTCCCAGGCGCACCTTCGACTTGGTCTGCGCCACCACCGGAACGGCCATGGCGAGCGCCAGAATCGAACCAAGAACAACTCTCCTCACTTTGGTAGCCCTCCTGGTATGAACGCAGCTCCCCTCCACATACGGCTGCTTACGTTAGCTCGCTTCGCGGGAGCCGCCACGCCCGTGTTCCGCTGCATCAACTCCCTAAATAACAATTCAGGAAGGCGTGAGTCGGCGCCCAAGCCTGCTGGGCGGCGGCGGGGTTGTAACTGGCGCGCGCGCGGCCGCTCTGCGGCCGAGCCACATACGCGCGCATGGTGGTCCCGTCCGCAACATCCAAAGTGACCCAATCCGTCCGGATTTCTGCCACGGGTTTTCCGCCTGATCCGAGTTCGCGATAATGACAATGGCATTGATGGCCATGACCATCTTCCTCGCAGTTCACGCACCCCGTCAACCTCTACTTTATTACGAAACGCCTTACTTCAGACATAAGGTGGCCGACGGGTCTCTTCGACGCTTGGAATCTGCTCCGGGTGCCCTGGTGTTGGTTTTTTCATCTTCATCTCAGAAAGACAATCCCGTGGCCTTGAACCGCCAGAAATCGGCATAGAGCCATTCCATAGTCGAACTCGTGTTGGAGACAGCTTGAAAGAACGGCTCCACGATCGGGTTGTTGTAGGGGGTCGCAGTTATCGTGCAGCCAGAGGAGCAGACGGTCACTTCCGTTCCTGCGTCGAGGGTAATCCCTATCTTGGCGGCCGCAACCGAACGAATCGCAAGCTTGTGCCAGTTCGTATCGGGGGAAAGCCCCGTATCCTGGCACGTTTCAGTCCCTGAAAGGTTGTTGCAGAGGTGCAAAGTCGTGTCCGGGGTGGCCAAGGAGGGGTCAAACCGTAGATACCATCCGCCGTACTGCGGGATGGCGGTACCCTGGCCGGTATCCCCGTAGCCAATCCGGTAAACGGCCCCGGAGGCAGTCCCGAATGAAAACTCGAAATAGCTCGTCCAGCAGCAGTTGCCGCCAAGCTCCCCGAGCCCGTATGCCCCGTTCGTTGAGAGGGATAAGTTGGCCCCCTGGCCGGACGTTGCCGGAGTGTGGAACGAGATTACGCCCAGATGCGGCCAACTGCTGCCGGCACTGACTGCCGCGGAGGCGGTGCCCCCAATCTGAACAAGGTTCCATCCCAGCGAGCCGATATTGCTTGTGGTCGGGCCGGAGGTCGGCGCGAATTCCTCATGCAGGCAAACCGTCGTCATGTTCATTGGATCGCAATCGACGCTGAGCGTTCCGCTGCTGGTAATAGGGTTGGAACCTGACGATGAGAGTCCCGTCCCCGCGCCAATGCTGGTTACCGTACCGCTCCCACCGCCGCACGCACCCCAGAGCGGGTCGGTGCCGTTCGAGGTCAGGCACTGGCCGTTCGTGCCCACGCCCAAGCGCGTATTCGAGCTTGAATGGTAATAGGGCAGATCGCCCTCGGTGGTCAAAGGGGAAAGCGCGTTGAAAGCAGCGCTCGCCGTCGTTTGACCGGTCCCGCCTCCGGCTATCGCTACGGTGCCATAAGCCGGGTTGGACGACGAGCCCTGCGAAACTAAGGGAACGCCGCTGGTCGAGCTGGGAGCGAGTAGTGTGACCGCTGAGGTCCCATTCCCGATCAGCAAATCGTGAGCCGTCAAACTCGTTTGCCCGGTCCCCCCGCCCCCGACCACTGCGGTGCCATAAGCCGGGTTGGACGACGAACCCTGCGAAACTAGGGGAACGCCGCTGGTCGCGCTGGGAGCGAGTAGTGTGACCGCTGAGGTCCCATTCCCGATCAGCAAATCGTAAGCCGTCAAACTCGTTTGCCCGGTCCCCCCGCCCGCGACCACTGCGGTGCCATAAGCCGGAGTGGTCGAACTGCCCTTGGAAATTAGCGGCACGCCGCTCGTAGCAGAAGGAGCTACCCATGTCGGATTGGTGGCCCCGGCAGCCAGAACGCCGTAAGCCGTAGTTGCCAGCTCGGCTAAGGCTCCGCTGCTGACGTAGGGGAGTGCTCCCGCGGTCGTGCCTGTGAGGTCGGTATCTGCCGGCTGCGTTTGATTTGGGACGCCGCTGGTGCTGATGGAATTAATCCACTTGTGCGAGGCCGCCGTAATGGACTCGATTCCGCCCAGCGTGGATGCTGTCGGAGAGGGCATCAAGCTCGCGGGAAGGGCGCTCGTGTTGAAGGAAGGGTTCCCCGCGCTGGCACTCGCGTTGCCGAACCAACTATATGCCGACTGACTGCCGAAACCCGCGCCGGTCAAGGAACCCCAGGAGGGATCTGTGCCATTCGAGCTCAGGAAAGTGTTCGCGGCGCCGATCACCAGCCTTGTGTTGGAAGAGGAATGGTAATAGTGCAGATCACCTTCGGTAGTGAGAGGCGATAACGCGTTGAACCCGGCTGCCGCGGTGGTCTGCCCCGTGCCGCCGTTCGCAATGCTCACCGGATTCCACCCGGAAGCCAGCCCTAGCGTTAGCCCGCTAGCGGTGCGGCTAGCAGTGATGCCACTCCCGGAGGTCAACTGCGACTCATGGCAAAAGGCATCCCACGCGCCGCCGGCTGGGTCCACACTTAGGAAGCAAGGCTGCCCCTGGGAAATGACCAAACTGGAAGAACCGCTTGAGCTGCCGTTCAGATAGATTTGCCACGAGGTAGCGTTGACGGTGACGGCCGTGGATGAGCCGCTGGTCGCATTGGTCAGTTCAGTGAAAAAGTTCGAGATACCCAGAGTGGTCGCGGTTGGCAGCGTCACCGTGATGCTGCTCGACCCGGTGTAGTTCACACTCCCATTGAGGTCGCTGGAAAGAATGGTGTCAGTGCTCCCTGAAACCGCACGGGATGAAAAGCCAATGGCTTGGCAGTTGGCGTTTCCGCTGGCCGCGATGCCAAGGGCGTAAGACTTCCCCGCCGTACACTGCGTGGGCGTGGATGCCAGCGCCGTGGCCGTCGCGGCGTTGCCAGAAGTGCTACTGGTAATAGAAGCGGGAAGATCCGCCGCAACCAAAGTGCGGAAGGATGGGTTCCCGCTCGAACCATTAGGTGCCGCCAAAATGGTATTCGCGGTCTGACTGCCGAATCCCGCTCCGGTTAGAGAACCCCAGGAGGGATCCGTGCCGTTCGAGGTCAAGAAAGTATTCGCGCCGCCGACTGCCAGGCGCGTATTGGAAGAGGAATGGTAATAGTTCAGATCCCCCTCGGTGGACAGAGGAGAAAGCGCGTTGAAGGCCGTCGCCGCAGTAGACTGTCCAGTACCCCCCCGCGCAATGCTCAACTGGCCCGTCCATCCCAAGGTTAGATTCTGCGCCGCGATCGAGCCCGTCACATTGGTGTCGTTGCTGATGGAATTGACGGTGGTGTTGGGCTCACGCGCTGCGGTGAAGACGCCCGAAGTGATATTGGCGGCGTTGGTGGTGTCGGTCGTTGCCGAGGGAGCAAAGGAAGCACCGTTGGTCTTCGTGCAGGTGACGGCGTTAGACCCGGAGGTTGTGCAGTCGCCCGACAATTCCGCCGAACTTAGGGAGGAACCGCTGGACCTGAGCAGGCCGGCGGAAAAGCTCGTCCGGCCCGTTCCCCCTGCGCTGATTCCCACCGTTCCGGCAATGTCGCTGAACTGGATTTGCGCCAGTGTGGGCGCGCCTGCCGCGCTGCCGGAACCGACCGATTTCAAGTACATCGGGGTCGTGGATGCGTTCCCCGCCAATCGCGTGGCCGCTCCACTCGCCCCTCCATAGAGCAAGTCGCCCAGCGTGGTCAGGGGATTTGACCAGAGCGAGGTCACGCAATTCGAGCCGACACAGAACTGCTGGGCGGTCATCTTGTTGGCGGCGGCCATGTTGCCGCTGCCATCTTCAAGCGTGTTGCTGGTGTTCCCGCTGACCATGGTCTGGATCGGCAGATTCGCTCCGTATGATCCGAGGAGGGCGCCGCTGGAGGTCACCACGCTGGCATAACAATGCGCGGCGGCCATGTCACTGTTAAAGCACGACCAGTCTATAACCCTGCTTCCGGTTCCTGATGGTGCTTTAAGGAACGAAAACTCAGAGTTAGCCAGTGCGGGATTCGGGTGAATCGATACTCCCGGAAGTGAGAACGGGATATTCGGCTCCTGCTGCATTAGCATCTGGTTCAGGCCGAGGGCCGACCCGTAGCCTAAACCAGGATTCCCAACATACAGGGTCCCGGTAGTGTTCTGCGTGGGAGCGGTGTAGGGAGAAGTTGCGCCGCCCTGATCGTTGTAGATTCCGTTACCGAGGTATGCGCCCGTCGTCAAGCTATGGCTTGTATCGCCCTTTAAAATGTCCCACGTACACATCGACCACTGGTCGGGCCAGCCATTAAAGCCGGTGTACGTGCTGGGAACCTGCACTTGCAAGTAATTTGAGCCGTTGAGCGTGCCAGGGGCGTTGGTGATTGTGGCTGCGGCGCTCGGCAGAGTTACTCCCCCTCCGCAGTGCGCCACATTGTAATAGCTCACCGTCGTGGAGCCAGCCGTCCCCACCACGCTGAGCGTAGGGGCTGCCGGAGTGGGCAGCGCGTTGATAATCACGGGGCCGTAATCCACTATTCCAGTGGAGGGGACAATCGTTGCCACGTGCAGCGGGATGTGACCACAATAGCCATAGGTAGAACAGTTGTTACCCTCCGAGTCCAACTCTCCACCATAGCCATCCCAGCCGCCTACGTATCCCGTGTTGAAATTAAAAGAAGCCAAAGGATTGGCATTACCGTTCCAAAACCCGAATTGAAATCCCAGATACGGCTGCGCGGTCACCGAATATAGCGCTTGACCAGCGGGACCCCAGGCGTTGTTGCCAACGGTACTTATTTGGTTGCTGAAGTCGCCGCTGACTACAGCGTCCAAGTCGAGCACTGCGGCTCCAAACCCCCCGCTGATTGAGTTCTTCGCCGCTCCCGGCGCAATCAGAATCCCCGGTCCGGCAGGATATCCAGGCCCTATGCTAACGAGGTCCGGGTTAAACATCATCCAAGTGATTCCCCCGTCTGATGTTGAGCCCCCCTGGGTAATGGACCAGGAAGGGGCGCTGCTCCCACTTGTTCCTGCTGTAACACAAATCTCGCCATTGCCATTTGAGTCTTTGAGGATGGCCCCGAGGCCGTACAGCGTCGAGGCAGTCCAAGATGCCGTAGGCTGTACATTCTCGAAGTAAGGATCATGAATCGTTGTAGCCGTTGCGTCTACAAAGTATCCCAGTCCGAGATTCTCCAGGTCCTCCTTGCCCTCAAGCGTGTTCGCGTACCCGCCCCGCAGGAAGACTCCCGTTCCCGTTTGGCCTGAATAAGTATTGTCCTTTAACTCATTCGAGTTGACTCCCTCACTGGCATCCATAACGATTCCGGCCCATTTGTTGCCGAAAAAGATGTTGTTTTCAATTCGGCCGTAGTACCCGGCATAGGTTAGGCCGGTCGCACACGCGAAGACATTACGCTGAATAAGGGCCGAGTCCACCCCCGTCGAAAAGTCCACACAAGGCCCGGTTCCGGTGTTCTGGATTCTTACGCCTTCGACGGTCATGGAGTAGGCCGAACTGGGGGCCTGCTTGATCGCCGCCACACTGTCGTTGCCGACGATATACGCGGCATTGAATCCCGCTGGACCCTCTATCTTGCTGCTCTCCCCAAGCAGTATCTGCGCGCCGCTAGCCCGCGTGAGGTACAGGCCATTTGCCAGCAGGAGGGTTATCGGCTGTGATGCTGATCCGAGGGAAACGTTTCCTGCTAAGGTCTGCGATCCACTGAGGCCTCGCGCATCAACGACGCACCCGGTGCTTGGGCAAAGCTGGATGGCGGCATTTACCTTTGAGCCAAAGTCGGCCCCCGCCTGCAAGCTGGCATCGATAACGGTGGATCCGTTGCCCAGGCCCGTGGAACTTCCTCCTCCGCTGGGAGTAGCGCACGCGGGCACCCCCCCAGTGGAAATCTGGTCCAAGAACTGGCCGGTGGTACAAGTCACGGATTCAACCCCGCCCAACGTACTGGCGGTGGGAGCGGGTAGGTCGGCTCCCACCAAGGCGCGGAAGGTTGGCGCGGCGGCATTGCCAGAACCGGGACCGGCCATAATGAGGTTAGCGTTTTGATTCGCCAACCCCGCTGTCAGCGTGCCGGATCCGGTCACTGGTGAACCGGAAACCGAGAACAGGGAAGGCATCGACAGTCCGACGCTGGTAACCGTTCCGCTCCCGGTACTGCACGAACCCCAGACGGGATCTGTGCCATTCGAGGTCAAGCATTGGCCGTTGCTGCCCCGGGCCAGGCGGGCGTTCGCGGAAGAATGGTAGTAAAGAAGATCGCCTTCCGTGGTGAGGGGTGAAAGGGCATTGAACCCAGCATTCGCGGTGGTCTGGCCGGTACCGCCTCCGGAAATGGCAATAGTGGGAAGGTCGGAAGCCACGATGGCGCGGAAAGAAGGATTTCCACTCGAACCGTTGGGTGCCGCCAAAAAGTTATTCGCGGTCTGACTGCCGAATCCCGCGCCGGTTAAAGAACCCCAGGAGGGATCGGTGCCGTCCGAGGTCAAGAAAGTGTTCGCGCCGCCGATCGCCAGGCGCGTATTGGAAGAGGAATGGTAATAGTGCAGATCGCCCTCGGTGGTCAGAGGAGAGAGTGCGTTGAAGGCGGCCGCCGCGGTCGTCTGGCCGGTGCCGCCCTGCGAAATGGTCGCGGTTCCGCTGAGGTTACTGAAAGTTGGCTGAATCCAAGCGGGCAGTCCGCCGCTGATCCCCAGAAACTGGTTGGCTCCGCCGAGGGGCAAGCGGGCAAGAGCTGGCGTCGAGTTAGTGAAAAGAAGATCCCCCGCCGTGGTGAGAGGAGTCTGCGCAAGCCCCAGCGAGCCCGCAAGGTTGCTGAACCCCGGCTGCGAACAGGTGGCATTTCCCGTGGTGGAAATACCCGTGGTCCAGTTGTTACTACTGCATTGAGTGGGGCTGGAAGCCAGCGCGGTGGCGGTAGCCGCGTTGCCTGTCGTGTTACTGGAAATCGTCGCCGGAAGGTCCGCCGGCGCCAATGCGCGGAAAGTGGGTGTGGCCGCCGGTCCCGAGCCCGGCCCC
>Ga0315282_10013287_pt1 | contig 12440 bp, 12 predicted proteins | sample YL17G07_20_MG_FD_203693 | JGI IMG/M metagenome (GOLD analysis project Ga0315282, IMG submission 203693) | Sediment microbial communities from Yellowstone Lake, YNP, Wyoming, USA - YL17G07_20 | ecosystem: Environmental > Aquatic > Freshwater > Lake > Sediment | place: USA: Wyoming | collected... | reverse complement strand
GGAGAGGGGTGCCGAAGGCGGGGTGAGGGCCGACACCGCCGGCAGGTAGTCGAACGGGCCGACGTACTGCCAGCCGACCAGCTCCCGGCCCTTGAGCGTGCCGACGACCTCGTGCTCACCGCGGATCGCCCGAAGGGCGCCCTTCGAAAGGTAATAGGTGTCGCCCCGCTGCCGAACGACGGCGTAGTCCAGGTCCGGGTGGACGGCGGCGGCGACGTTGGCGGCGAGCGTCCAGGGGGTCGTCGTCCAGACCAGGAGGTACTCGCGCTCGCGGCCGACGATGGGCAGCCGGACGTAGACCGAGGTGTGGGTCATGTCCCGGTAGCTGTCGGCGAGCTCGTGCTGGGAGAGCGAGGTGCCGCAGCGGGTGCACCAGGGCATCGAGCGGGCGCCGCGGTAGAGCCAGCCCTTCTCCTGGCAGCGCTTGAGGAACTGCCAGATGCTCTCGATGTTCTGGTCGGTCATCGTGTAGTACGAGTGGTCCCAGTCCATCCACTGGCCGAGTCGGATGGACTGCTCGGTCTGGACGCCGGAGTACTTCATCACCCGCTCGCGGCACTTCCTGGAGAAGCTGGCCAGGCCGTAGCCTTCGATGTCGCGCTTGGAGTTGAGGCCCAGTTCTTTCTCGACCTCGACCTCGACCCAGAGGCCCTGGCAGTCGAAGCCGTTCTGGTAGCGCTCGTCGGAGCCCTGCATCGCGTGGTAGCGCTGATAGAGGTCCTTGTAGGTGCGACCCCAGGCGTGGTGGACGCCCATCGGGTTGTTCGCCGTGATCGGCCCGTCGATGAACGACCAGGGCTGGTGCCCGCGGTTGCGCGCCACCAGCTTGTCGAAGGCTCTGGTCTCGCGCCAGAGCTTGAGCACGTCCAGCTCCATAGCCGGGAAGTCGGGCCGGCTGGAGACGGGTCTGTACATGTGTTCCCCCCAATCAATGGAAAAGCTCTCGTCCTCAGGGACGAGAGCCGCCGGCTCCCGCGGTACCACCCTCGTTAGCGTGGTGCTCGCTCGTCGGGTACGCGTTCATACCCGCGTCGGGTTAACGGCCGACGAGGCCGGCCAAGTCTACTCCGAGACGCGCCCTCACCCGACCTCGCCTCCCTCGCTTCGGGAGGACGAGCGCTGGGCCTCTCCCCGGAGAAGGGGCGACAGCCCGGGCCCCTCTCCCAGAGGGAGAGGCGAGGTGAAGGCACTCCGTTTCGGTTGGCGGCTCGGGAGCGATTTTCGGCGGGTTCCCCGCGCCCGGTCGCACCGGCCCCGGGCTCTCTGTCGCGGTTTCCCCGTCTACTCTCTCCGTCTTAGCCTCTGCGTCTAGGTTTTGCGCCTCTGGCAAATGTTAGCACTCAGGCGCGGCGGGTGTCAAGTTATCTTCCGGACTGGCGTGGTAGTTCAGTGATTTTGTCACCCCTCAACGGTTCAGTGAAAATGACATCCTTGCCCACCGCTCTACCAGGAGCAGCGACCTCGTGGCCCCTTTCCCTGCATGCCTGCCACTATGCTTGTCCATGAGCAGCCGGCCCACCTGCCCGCCTGCCCAATCTGGTGGCCCGACGGACACACGAGCTACTGCGAATCCCCGAGGACCGCGCACGTTGACTTCTGGCGGCGACGGCATATACTGATAGCACTCTGGCGACCGCCCGAAAGCGGGACGGATGGCGGGTGACCTCCGCCTCTGCACAAGCGTGGTTTCAGCCCTGCCGACATGGAGTGCGAACACTCGTGATGAATGCGCGGATGACACCAGACGAACTCGACAGCAAGGCGCTCGAGCATTTCCCAGGGCGGGTCGTGCGCAAGGACGTCGTCGGCAGCCTCAAGGGCCAACTCGACATCCCCGCCTACGTGGTCGAGTACCTGCTTGGCAAGTACTGCTCGTCCGCTGACGAGCGGGTGGTCGAGGCTGGTCTCCAGGAAGTCCGCCAGATTCTCACCGAGAACTACGTCCGCCCTGACCAGACCGAGTGGTCCGAGTCTCTCACATGGGGTGGACCCCTTTGTCAAGACACTCGGAAGCGAGCGTCGAAGCTGTAGCGACCTCCTGAATGGTTAGTTGGTTTCCGTGCTCTCCTGCTCGATCGGGTTCGCGCCTTCGGTTCTCAGGCACACGTGTCGGTCGTCGCCGTCGTAGCAGTAGTGCCTGTGGATGGTGTGGACGGCCCTCGCTACGCTCGGCCCGCCCACACCATCCACAGGCCGTCTACCCCACCGTCGCCAACTCTCTCCTGGCTAACCTCTCTTCTCGACGCCTTTGGAGCGCCGCATCGAAGCACACCTCCGCCGGCCTGCGATAGCCTAACGCCTGGTGCGGCCGCTCCAGGTTGTAGAACTCGAAGTAGCGCCCCAGGCCGGCCCGCGTCTCCTTCGGCGAGCTGTAGCCTCGGATGTGGATGTCCTCGTACTTGACCGTCCGCCAGAGCCTCTCGGTAAACACGTTGTCCAGCGCCCGATTCTTGCCGTCCATGCTGATCTGAACGCCTTTCGCCAGCAAGCGCTCGAGATACTGCGGACTCGTGAAGTGGCTGCCCTGGTCGCTGTTCCAGATGTCGGGAATAGCCACCTTGAGCGCCCGATCGACCACCTCCAGCACGAAGCCGATCTCCAGCGTCTGATCCAGCCCCCAATCGATCACGTAGCGCGAGTACCAGTCGAGGATCGCCACCAGGTACAGCCAGCCACCAACCAAACGCACGTACGTGATGTCAATCCCCCAGATCCGATTCGGGTAGGTGGCAACGACGTCGTTCAACAGATACGGGTAGACCTTGTGCTGCTGATTACGCTTGCTCAGGTTCGGGCCGGGATAGATCGCCACTATCCCCATCTCGCCCATGTGGCGCTCGACCGCCTTGCGGTTGACGACCAGACCGTCCCGAACAAGCGCCTCGACGATGCGCCGCAAGCCGTAGAACGGGTAGGCTGTGTAGATCTCGTCGATCCGGTGCTTGATGGCAATCTCCTCGGCTGAAGGCGGTCTCGGCTTGCAGTACAGGCCCGAACGGCTGACTCCGAGCAACTCCGCCTGGGTCGCCAGCGCCAACTCCGAGTCCTCCCACTCGATGAGAGCCAGACGCTCAGACCTACTCATCGATGCCAGCTTTTTCTCAACCAGGCGAGCTGAGTCGTCAGCTTGCCAATCTCGGCGTACAGCCCGTTCACCTGCTTCTCGTGGGCGGCTCTCTCTGCCGCCAGCTCCGAGTGACCGTTCTCGAAGAGGCTCGGCAGCCCCTTGAGAGCAACCGCCTTCCAGTCGCCGATCACCCGTCGGATGGACCCCGTGGATCGCTCCGAGCTGCGAAAGCGCCTTGTCCTCTCGAAGCGCTTCCTGGACGACCTGGGCCTTGAATGCCGCCGTGTACTGCTTCTTCGGCATCTTCCCCGCCGAGCTTCGAACGGCCTCTCTGACTGTCCAGATCCTGGGGTCCATTATAGTCCACGGCGGTCGAGACCTGCGGGGCAGCGCCCTGGAGCGCCTACGAGAGCCTGCTGCCCCACGTCGACCTGTTCCTCTTCGATTCTGAAGCTAATGGACTCGGCCCGCCACCGGGCGTACACCGGCGTCCCGAACGAGCGCATCCTCGAGAACTTCGTCCGGCTGGCGGCCAGCGGCACGCAGGTCGTCACCCGGGTTCCGCTCATCCCCGGGCACAACGACGACGAGCCCAACGTCGCCGCCACGGCGGATTTCGTCCGGTCGGCGGGAGGCAAGACCGTCTCGCTCCTTCCCTACAACGCGGCGGCCGGTGCGCGCTACGCCTGGATCGGCCAGGCGTACCCGCTGGACGGCCTGACGCCCCAGTCGCCCGAGACGCTGGCCCGGCTGGCCGAGCTGGTCCGGGCGCGGGGGCTGGCGGCCCGGACAGGCTTCTGAGGCGCTAGCGCCGGACGAAAGGCCGCTGGCCGACGACAACTCCTGCGGCGATGAGAATCTTCAGCGCATCCCCGGCCAGGAAGGGCAAGACGCCTATCGCCAACACCTTCTCTGGAGCCAGGTACAGGGTCAGCCCGGCGAGCCCGCCGGCGTAGATGGCCAGGTTGCCGAGGACGAGCGAGAGCGCGGCCGGCCCGACCCGCCGATGCCAGCCAGCCTCGCCAAGCCGGCCGACGACCCAGGCGCCCGCGACGAAGCCCAGGAGGTATCCCCCGGTGGGCGACAGGAACCGGGCCAACCCCCAGGTCGGGCCCGGCGAGAAGACGGGCAGGCCTGCCGCCCCCTCGGCCAGATAGAGGAGCACCGCCGCCGGCCCCAGACGACTCCCCAGCAGCGCCCCGACGATGAGCACGCCGAACGTCTGCCCGGTGATGGGCACCGGGCTGAATGGCAGGTGGACGCTCACCTGCGCGCAGAGGGCCAGGAACAGGCTCCCGGCGATAGCCAGGAGAGCCCCGCGTGCCACAGCAGGAGCCACCCGAGCGATGGCAGGGTATCGCCGCGACCGTCTGCGCGCGGTCCACGTGGGCCACGCGGTCGACCCCGTGCCTGGCACGGAGCCAGGGTCCGCTCTGGGCGTGCCCGCTTGATCTGCTCTCTCGTCCACTTCCTCGTCCTCCCTGGTGCACGATCAGGGCACCTGTTCGGCGCTGATGCCGTGCCACCCCGCCCCGGGCAACGAGCTCGCGGGGGACACTCCCCGAACCCCCGGCCCGGCGGGGCGCTGGTCCAGGCTGATGCCAGCCGCCGACGCTCACTCCGTACAACACCAACCATCGGCCGGCGATGCCCGTCGGAGGCTCCGACCAGAGCCACCGAGACACAGGCGACAGTGAGACGGCCAGATCCCCCTTGTGCCCTCTGTGTCTCCGTGGTCAGTCCCGTTAGACGTCTTCGTGGTGCTCCGCCAGGGCGACCGCGCCTCCGCCGACGAGCCGGCAGGGGAGCGCCAGCTCCAGCCCTGGCAGCTCTCGCCGCGCGATGGCGGCGACCTGGCGGACGTCGTGGCGGGCCGGGTCGAGGAGGACGCCGAGCACGGTGCCGCTGTGGCCGACGTTCACGCCGAGGGCGCCGACGCTCTCGGCGAACGCCAGAACGGCCGGCAGCTCGGGCTTCGGCAGCACCCGCTGGTTGGCGATGGCGCTGATCGTCGCCCCCCGGCCGAGCAGGTCCAGCCGGCCCTCGGCCATCCCACGCCGGACGAGCGCGAGCGCCTCGGCCGCCTCCGGTTCCAGGGAGCGCAGCAGCGCCGTCCGGTCAACCGAGTTGAAGCGCAGGGTGTCCACCTCGCCGCCGAAGTCGAGCACGGCGACGTGGAGCGACGGCGCCTCGCCCAGCGGCTCGTAGAGGGCGCCCCGCCGGTGGTCGAAGACGACGATGCCCGGGAAGATCGAGCCGTCGGTAGGCTCGACCGACAGCGCGAGCCGGGCGACGGTGGCCGGGTCCAGCTCGGCGCCGAGCGCCAGGGCGGTCGCCACGATGGCGCCGGCCACGTCGGCGGTGCTCGATCCCATGCCCTTGCCCCGGGGCAGGTCGGAGCGCGGCGAGACCCGGGCGCCGACCGTCGCGCCCACGTGCTCCAGCGCCGCGAGGGCTCCAGCGCCCGCCTTGGGCGAGTCCGGCGGGTGCTCCACGCCCGGACGGCTCGTCAGCTCGACTGTCACGGTCGAGTACACGTCGACGGGACAGGTCACGTGGAAGGCGACGCCGTCCAGCGTGCCCTGGACCAGCTCGCCGCAGGTGCCGGGCATCCGGACCGTGGCCCGGGCGAGGAGCTGTCCCGTCCCCTCTCTCCTTGGGAGAGGGTTAGGGTGAGGGGGACCTCCAGCCCCTGGACGGCTCTCACCCCGGCCCTCTCCCAAAGGGAGAGGGGGTAGGACGGCTGGCTTCGCTGCCTCCCGGCGGGCGAACTCCGGGCAGATCCTGGTCGCCTGCCGTCTCATGAGCCGGCCCCCAGTCCAAAGCGCCGGCTCAACGCCTTCAGCTCCAGCGGCAGGCCGGCGACGAGCAGGTAGACCTCGTCGGCGGCGGCGGCCAGCCGCTGGTTGGCCCGGCCGAGGAGGTCCCGGTAGGCGCGACCGAGCGGGTATGGTGGCACCAGGCCGAGCCCGACCTCGTTGGAGATGAGGACGAAGGTGGCCTTTCCCGCGTGATATGCCGTCAGCAGGGCGTCGACCTCTGCCAGCGCGGCCGCCTCGACCTCCGGCGGCACCTCCTCGTCCGGCCCGACGCCGACCAATAGGGCGTTGGTCATCCAGAGCGTGACGCAGTCCACCAGGACGACCCGGGCGCCGCCGACCGCCCCGGCCACGGCCTTCCCCAGGTGCAGGCGCTCCTCCAGCGTCCGCCAGCTCGCCGGCCGGCGGCGGCGGTGCTCGGCGATCCGCCGGCGCATCTCCTCGTCGCCGGGCTCGGCCGTGGCGACGTAGAGCGCCTCGCCCTCCCCGGCCAGGCGGCGGGCGAGGTCCTCGGCGAAGCTGCTCTTGCCGCTCCGGGCACCGCCCAGGATCAGGATCAGCTTCCTGTCGACGTCAGCCATCGGCTCTATCCGATGCGACCGGCGCGGTCGCCTTCATCCTGCCTATCCCACCCATCCTGTCCATCCCGTTCGTCCCTGCCGCTCTGCCCGCTCACTCCAGCCCGCAGATTGCCTCGACGCGCCGCATGTCCAGGCTGCTCCGGACCGCTTCCGCCAATCGGTCGTAGGCCGCCTCGCGCGTCGCCACCTCGCCGAAGCTGAGCGTCTGGCCCTTCCGGGCCGCCAGCCAGGCCAGGATCGCCCGTCGAAGGCCGGTGTTCGCGAACAGACCGTGGAGGTAGGTTCCGGCCACCAGCCCATTCGCGCTCACCGCGCCGTCGAGGTCGTCGGCCGGCGCGTCCTGCCGGCGCTCGATGCGGATGCCGGGCGCCGCCCGGCTCGCCGTCTCGCCCACGTGGATCTCGTAGCCGGCCACCGGCTGGCCGGCGGCGGCGCCGAGGAGCCCGCGCCCGGCCAGGACTCGCCCCGCAACCCGGCACGTCCGCTTCTCCCGGGCGAAGGTCGTCTCGACGGGAAGAAGCCCGAGCGCCGTCACCTCGGGCTCGGGCGACTCGACGCCCTCGGGATCCCGGATGCGCTCGCCGAGCAGCTGGTAGCCGCCGCAGATGCCGAGGACCGGCGTGCCGGCCCGGGACAGCTCGATCACCCTCCGAGCCAGACCGCTCGACCGCAGGTGCGCCAGGTCGGCGACCGTCGTCTTGGTCCCTGGCAGGACGACCAGGTCGGGCTCGCCGAGCGAGGCCGCGTCCTCCACGTAGCGCAGGGCGACGCCCACCTCGCGCTCCAGCGGGTCGAAGTCGTCGAAGTTCGAGATGTGGGGCAGTCGGATCACGGCGACGTCGACGGCGCCCCCGGCCGCCGGGCCATCGCGCCGGCCCTCGAGCGCCACCGAGTCCTCCTCCGCGATGCCGACGTCCCGGACGTAGGGGACGACGCCGAGCACCGGCACGCCGGTTCGCTGCTCGAGCATCGCCAGCCCCGGCTCGAGCAGGCGAATGTCCCCGCGGAACTTGTTGACGATCAGCCCGCGGACCAGCGCTCGCTCCTCCGGCAGCAGCAGCTCGAGCGTGCCCACGAGCGAGGCGAAGACGCCACCCCGGTCGATGTCGCCGACGAGCAGCACCGGCGAGTTGGCGTAGCGGGCCACGCGCATGTTCACGATGTCTTTGTCTCGCAGGTTGATCTCGGCCGGGCTGCCCGCGCCCTCGATGACGACCAGGTCGTACTCGGCGCGGAGCCGGTCGAGCGCCTCGGCCACCGTCGGCCAGAGGTCGAGCTTCCGGCCGAAGTAGTCCCGGGCCGAGAGGCTGGTGACCGGCCGGCCCCGGACTATGACCTGGCAGCGCGAGTCGGTCTCGGGCTTCAGCAGCACGGGGTTCATGTCCACCGTCGGCTCGAGGCCGGCCGCCTCGGCCTGGACGACCTGGGCGCGGCCCATCTCGCCGCCGTCGCGGGTCACGTAGGAGTTCAGCGCCATGTTCTGCGCCTTGAACGGCGCGACGCGGACGCCGTTCTGCCGGAAGATTCGGCAGAGGGCGGCGACGAGCAGGCTCTTGCCCACCGAGGAGGCGGTCCCCTGGATCATCAGCGTCTTGCCTGGCATTCCTAGCTCCGGTATTCGGTTGGCGTCCGGCGGACCTCGACGCCGGCCGAAGGGAAGCGGGCGTCGAAGGAATAGACCACGCGGGGTCCAGCCGACCGCGCTGCCGCCCAGATGAGAGCGTCGGCGAACGATACCCGACCGGAGGGCCGGCACAGGAGAAGTCCCTGGATGACCATGTCCTTGTCCAATCCACACAGGGTGACGTTGCGCCTCCGGATGAAGTCGATCAGTCGGTCGACGATTGCCTCACGCGAGACGTGGTACACGTCCCTCAGCACGTAGGCTGTCTCGGCCAGCACGACGTCGGTTAGCCACAGGTCAGTCTCGCCTTCGACGATGCGCGCGGCCTGCTCCGCCATCTCCGGCGGGTCATCCATCAGGTACCGGACCACGACGTTCGTGTCGAGGAACCCGCTCTCGGGCATCTGCTCAACTCACTCAGTATCTGGATCGAGGCCCATCTCCTCGCGGGCTGCCGCTGCCCAGGCAGCCTCGGTCGCTTGTTCCCACTCCTCACCCGGCGCAACGCTACGCTTAGCATACGGGGCAAGGCAGCCCCTGAGCGACCGATTGTGTTCCGGAGGGATGAAGTAGATCTCGACGTGGTTGTCCACGAGCAACTGGAGGGCCTTCCAGCCGGGCTTCACGCCGAGCCGGTCGCGGATCTCCTTGGCGATGACGACCTGGCCCTTGGGTCCTACTTTCGCGGCCATGGTCTGACCTCCTGGCTTCGAGTACAACCGCATCATACCACGGGGAGTGAGTCGCCGTCCACCGTCAGGCGCACAGCCTCGACCAGCCGGGCGCACTCCTCCCGCGTCCGGACGCCGATGCGAACGAACCGCGGCAGCCCGAACGACGCGCAGTCCCGGACGCAGCAGCCGCGCCGGAGGAGCGCCGCTCGAAACGCGCGGGCGTCCCCGACCTCGATCAGGAGGAAGTTGGCCGCCCCCGCGTGGACCCGGAAGCCCAACTCGCTCAGCGCTTCGATCAGATAGCGCCTCGCGGCGAGCACCTCGGCCCGGGAGGCCGCGAGGTGGGCCTCGTCGGCCAGAGCCGCGAGCCCGGCCGCCTGCGCCAGCGCGTTCACGCTCCACGGCGGGCGGACCGTCCGGAGCGCGTCGACTACCTCCGGCCGGGCGGCGACGTAGCCCAGGCGGAGACCGGCCAGTGCGTAGTCCTTCGTCAGCGAGCGCAGCAGCGCGACGTTGCCCCGCTCGGCCAGGTCGGCCGATGGCCAGGGCGCCTCGACGAACGCGCGGTAGGCCTCGTCGATGACGAAGAGCGTCTCCGGGCCGGCCGCGAGCAGGGCATCTACCTCGTCCCGACTGAGGTAGGCGCCCGTCGGGTTGTTGGGGTTGCAGAGGAAGGCGAGCCGCGGGCGCTCCCCCAGCAGGCTCCTGGCCCCCTCCAGGTCCGGCGCGAAGCTCTCCTCCGGCCGGGCGTCGACGGCCACCGGCTCGGCGCCCGCGATTCGGCAGGCGCGGGCGTACTCGCCGAAGGTCGGGCCGAGGATGAGCGCGCGGTCGCCGGGGCGGAGGTAAGCCAGCGCGAGCAGCCAGATGAGCTCGGCCGAGCCGTTGCCGAGCAGCAGGTGGTCCGGCGGCAGGCCCACGGACTCGGCCAGCGCCCGGCGGAGCGCGGTCGCCTCGTCGTCGGGGTAGCGGCTGACCTCGGCCGCCAGCAGCGCCTCGCGGACCCGCGGCGACGGCCCGAGCGGGTTCGAGCTCACGCTGAAGTCGACGACGTCCTCGGGACGGAGCCCGTAGGCGGCCAGCTCTGCCAGCCCGATCGAGCCGTGCGGGCAGGGCGCGAGGCCCCGGAGCTCGGGACGAGGGTCCTTCTCACACGCTCTCCGAGTCCCTCCCGGCCCGCCCACACCGCTCATGCCCGTCTCACTCCCCGGCGCCCCGAGCCGTCGAGCTTCGCCGCCGCCGCGCCGACGAGGGCGATCCCGACGAGTCCCACCGCCAGCGCCATCGCCCCGCCGACGATCCGCATGGCTCGGCGCACGTGCTCGGGCCGCAGGTGCTCCTCGGGCTCGCCCAGCCGGTAGTGGCCGACCTTCTCAAGCTCGACGCCCAGCGCGCCGGCCATCGCGCTCATCGGCCAGCCCGCGTTCGGGCTCTCGGTGCGCCCGTGGTGCTCCCGGGCGATCCGCCAGGCGCGCCGGGGATCGCCGCCGCCCAGCGGGCTGACGAGCGCGACGAGCAGCGCCGTCAGCCGGGCCGGAATCAGGTTTGCCAGGTCGTCCAGCCGAGCGGCGGCCTTGCCCAGGTGCTCGTACCGCCCATGATACCCGATCATGGCGTCCAGCGTGTTGCTCGCCCGGTAGGCCAGGGAGCCGGCGGGGCCGAGCGCGAGGTAGTACACGAGCGGCGTGACGAACGAGTCCGAGGCGTTCTCCGCCGCCGACTCGACGGCCGCCGCCGCCACCAGCTCCGGGCTCAGCGTCCGGGTGTCTCGGCTGACGATCATCTGGAGGCTGGCCCGGGCGTCGTCCAGCCGGCCGGCCGCGAGTGGCGCGCGGACGCGCTCCAGGTGGGCAAAGAGGTCGCGCGCGGCGAAGGTGGGCTTCAGCGCCAGCGCGGCGACGGCCACTCGCACCAGCGGATGCCAGCGCCTTGCCGCCCGCCCGAGCAGCGCGGCCGGGAGGGCCGCGGCGGCCGGCACGGCGAGCGCGACGCCCGCGCCGTAGGCGAGCTGCGCGGCCCGACCCTCCCGTGGCGCCCTGGCGTCCAGCCACGAGATGAGCCGGCCGATCCAGACGACGGGATGGACCGGCGTCGGCGGCTCCCCGAGGGTCGCGTCGAGGGCCAGCGCCAGGGCCAGGGCGGCGAGGCGGAGGAGAGGCTCGGAGGGCCACGGACCTAACCCCCTGTCCCCCTTCCCGGCGCGGGAAGGGGGAACGAGGTTGACTCCCCCCTTCCCCTGCGGGGAAGGGGGGATGGGGGGGTTAGGTCCGGACCCGGCCGGCCGCTTCATCACCCTCTCCTCCTCTTTCGTGCGGCCGCGCAGGCGGCGACGAAGCTCGGCGCCAGCCGAGCGTCGGTCCCGAAGTGCACGTGGACGTACGAGGCGAGGACCGACCCGCGCTGGTAGCCCTCGACCCGTCCAGGCGTCTCGGCGACCTCGTAGGCGGCGGCCTCCGGTTCGAGCCGGTCCAGCCTCGACCAGTGGAACTCGTGCCCCCGGACTCGCTGCCCGCGCCGCATCAGCGGACCGTCCCGCCGCGCCGTCACGGTCGCGTAGCCCAGGCTGAGGCGATCGCGCGTCATCGTCGACCAGCCTGGCACCAGGCCGACCAACGGGTGCCGGCGGCCCTCGAAGTCGGTTATTCCCATACAGAGGTACATCAGTCCGCCGCACTCGGCGTAGATCGGAAGGCCATCCTCGGCCGCGCGTCGGAGCGCCGCCAGCATCGGCGCGTTGGCGGCAAGCTCGGCCGCGAACAGCTCCGGGAAACCGCCGCCAAGGTAGACGCCGTCCGCCCCGGCCGGCAGGGAGGCGTCTCGCAGCGGGCTGAAGTGCACGAGCTCGGCGCCCCAGGCCGCCAGGAGGTCAAGCCCGTCCTGGTAGTAGAAGCCGAAGGCCTCGTCCTGGGCCACGGCCAGCCGGGCGCGCGTGGGCGCGTCGGCCTCGGGGAAGAGTGCTGGCGCCGTGGCCGGAAGCGGTCCGGCCGACCGGGCAATGGCGAGGATCGTGTCCAGGTCCAGGCTGGCCTCGGCCTGCGCCACCAGCCGCGCCAGGAACTCGTCTGCGAGCCGCCGCTCGGTCGTCGGGATTAGCCCCAGGTGCCGCTCGGGCACCGCGAGCGCGGGGTCTTTCGGGAAGCTACCGACGACCGGAAGCCCAGTCGACCGGCGGACCGCCTCCGCCGCCATTCGGTAGTGGCCCGGGCCGGCCACCCGGTTAAGGATGAAGCCGGCCACCCGGAGGGCTGAATCGAGCCTCTGGTAGCCCAGCGCCAGGGCTCCGGCGCTCTGGGCCGTCGCCCCGACGTCCAGGACGACGAGCACCGGCGCGTCCAGCAGCTTCGCCAGCCCCGCGGTGCTGCCGCGGGGTGTCGCCTCTCCGGGCTCGTCCCGTCCGTCGAACAGCCCCATCACCCCCTCGACCGCGGCGACGTCGGCGTCTCGGGTCGCCCGGGCGAACAGCTCCCGGATGGCGTCGGCCGAGAGCATCCAGGAGTCCAGGTTGCGCGAGGGCGCGTCGCAGGCCCGGGCGTGGTAGCTTGGATCGATGTAGTCCGGCCCGGCCTTGAACGGCCGGACCCGGAGCCCCCGCCGGCGCAGCGCGCCCATCAGCGCCGTCGCAATGGTCGTCTTGCCGACGCCGCTCGTCGCGCCGGCGATGACCACTCGGCCGGC